>Ga0206128_1000038_pt1 | contig 162633 bp, 137 predicted proteins | sample Helgoland_Spring_7_FD_148601 | JGI IMG/M metagenome (GOLD analysis project Ga0206128, IMG submission 148601) | Pelagic subsurface seawater microbial communities from Kabeltonne, Helgoland, North Sea - Helgoland_Spring_Bloom_20160426_1 | ecosystem: Environmental > Aquatic > Marine > Epipelagic ... | reverse complement strand
GGTATTCCAACTGGACTCGGGACGCAACCCCTGTGTGGGCTGCAGAACAGCACGCGACCCATCAAGTGCGGCATGTTCTTCAGTAAACAAATGCACGCGGCGATAACCTCGACCAGCGTTGAGTCGGAAATCAAGCGTGTTGGACGGAGACCACTTGAAGTTGATCCGAGGCGCAATGATGACCCCTGCATTGGAGGGCTTTTCAATCCTCAAACCATGAATCCACGTAAACTTTTTGAATTCTCCCTCACTCGCATGAGAAGAACCGCTGTGCTCCACATACAACGCCGGAACCAACACATTCATGTCAGAATCAGCAGGTGTCTCATCTTGATAGTTGTCCCACAGCATGCTTATGCCCGCTGTGATGCGACGGTTTTCCTTCCAACTCCAACCACTGTGGAACGCCTCCGCATTGGCTGTGAATTCTCGGGCATTGAATGCCGTGAGGCCATAGTCCGACTGTTGTCCATGAAATGAAAAGCCCCCTTGATAGGTCATGCCATTCGCATCGCGAGGAGCCCCACCGAGAAGGACTTCTCCCCGCAACAAATCGATGCGTTCGCCATAGCGATTGGAGGTACCACGATCTGCTTCTGTAAATGCCATCGCTCCACCAAAGCGTTTTTCTGCATACCCTCGTATCGTGGAACGCCAATGTCTTTTTTCCGTACTCCGTTGATGCCTGAGCGTGCCAACAAGACGCTCAATTGTCGGGGCATCTGTCATGCCATCCCCGTTATCATCAATGCGATTTGCAAACCGATGCGCATCCAAACCCAGTTGCCATGGCGCATCATCTCGTCCCCACGTTATTGAAGACGTTGCTGTCAATCGCCCGTGGGTACCCAGTCCGATGCTACCCGATGATGTTCCCGATCGCAGTGGGGATAGCACCACATTGACAACTCCACCCACCGCTTGACTTCCAAAACGAGCGCTAGCGGGACCTTGGATGACTTCAATTTGCTGGATCATACTCAACGGTATTCCATCCAGCGCATAGGCCGATGCCAACCCTCCGAGAAGAGGCACGCCATCGATGAGCACGAGCGTATACACTCCTTCCAATCCGTTGATGTGGATGTCATTTGTCCCGCAAATTCCGCAGGCGATTGTTTCCCGAATGCCGTTGCTAAAATCAAGCGCTTCAGTTGCATCATCTGCAGGGATCTCCCGCAGAGACTTTCCTGCCAACACCTGGGTTCGAATGGGACTCTCTTTCAATTGCATGGCGGAAAGACTTCCCACGACCGTTGCACCACCCAATAGATAGGTGCTTTCTTGAAGGACAACCGCATGGGATTCACCTTCAGCACACGTCAGAAAACCCTCCCAAGATTGAAAGCCCAATGCGAGGACTTTGACCTGTTTGGGAATTGACATCTCCGTGCCTCCAAAACCACCCTGCCAGAGACCACTTAGATTGGACGCCCCTAAGGCCACTCCCTCAACGACCACTGCTGCGTTTGGAACGGCACCTTCTTTGCTGCTCACAAAAATCTCGCACTGGGCACCTGCCGCGATTGGACCTAGCACGCAGAAAAACAATTGAATCCACACCATCCTCTTCTTGACCCCTCGCTTCCGATCAGCTCCACTCACCTCTTTGCATTGAGCAGGATAGTCGATGTCTCCGCTGCCTCGAATCGATTGCATTTTTTTTTTGCAAATGTAGACAGTTTTTAGGCGTGGCTAAAAAAAATGAGCAGACACCGTTTTCGACGTGAATTCATGCCATTCGCTATGCCCAAAGAAAAGTTTGACAGGACCGAAGCACATGCGCCACAAACCCAAGCAAAACGCATGCATTTAGCAGTCCGAATGCAAACAAAACCTGATGCAGACTGTTGGTACGTTGAGTTCTCAAAATCCAGTTCAAAAAATTCTTAAACTTGTCACATTGGAATACTCACGCGAGTATCCTCTAAAAATTAAGACGACGTCCATGAAACCATTCCTCACTTTCGCGCTGACTTTTTTCGCTGGTACAATGCACTATGCCGGCGCCCAATGCGAAGCGGACCATACGATCTACTTGACGGACTTTGCATTCACACCGAGCGAATTGACCATCATCCCGGGCGAGACCATCGCCTTCATCAATGCGCAAGGAACGCACAACGTCGATGGTACCGCAGCTGGAAACCCCGAGTCCTTCTTCATAGAAGAATCCGAAGGCAACATTGATGGGTTTTGCATGGGCGTCGTCACATTGAATACCCCAGGCGTGTACGACTTCAGCTCCAGTGTCGGGGTACAGGAAGCCTTGGGCATGGTCGGATCCATCACCGTGGATGCCAACACCTTGGTGGACGTCTTGATGAATATCCAAAACGGAGATGGCGATCTGGCTGACCTCGCAAGCTGGCAGAGCGCTTTCGCGCTGAACACATATTTCAATCCTGATGGAGGTGGCGCCGACAACGGTCTCAACCTCAACGGAAATGAGCCTTACACCGTATTTGTACCGACTGATATAGCCGTTTCTGACCTCATGGAATTGATCAACCTGTCGCAGTTTGACATGCTTGCTTTCTATGACATGGTCCCCGCGCTCAAATACCACATTGTTCCGGGAATTTATATGGCTGAAGATTTGACTGACGGCATGACTCTACCGACCGCTGAAGGCCGATCGCTGACCATTTCGATGGGCGACCAAGGAGCGATGGTAGATGACGCGCTCATCACTTTCACAGACTTTACCGCGTACAATGGGGTCATCCACATCATTGACAAAATTTTAGCCCCTTCCGGATATCCCGGCGCAACGACTTGGGATGTGATCATGCAAAGCGACGATCACACCCTCTTTGAACAAGCGGTGCTCGATGCTGGACTCAAGGATGACTTCCGTGGCCAGCCCATCTTGAATGACAATGAGCCGGCCGCTGGTCCATTTACCGTCTTTGCTCCAACAGACGAAGCCCTGATCAACTTTGCTGCTGACAATGGTTTTGCCGATGTGAATGCGCTGCTTTCCTCTCAATTCATGGATGACATTGTGGCGCAATACGTCGTTCAGAACGTCTACGAAAGCGGTGATCTGTTCAACGGGCAATCGCTCGTTTCCTTGGCGAATGAAATCCTCAGTATTGCGCAAACAGTGGATGGATACACGGTCAATGACGCACTGATTACCCAGCCTGACATGCTTGCTTACAACGGTGTCGTGCATGCGCTGGGCGAAGTGAATTTTGACTTTCCAGACATTCAAGGAACCTGCGGATCTTGGACCATCAACATGTTCTCATTGGACGGCTCTGACGAACCTTGGAGCGGTGCTCAACTCGACATCTATTCCAATGGAACGTTGATCGCAAGTGAATCTCCTAACACATTTGAAATGCAATCGTTCAGTTTTGCGGCCAATGCGAATGCCACGATTGATATTGTGTATCGAGGTGCATACGGATCCAATTACGGGGGGTATGAAGTTGAAGATGAAAACGGTTACATCGTGTTTTCGTCCATCGGATCTCAAAGCACCTATGGTTCACCGCAAAGTGTTTACGGTTTAGTTCCTTGCGATGAAAATCCCACCACATGCGGTCTCATCGAGATTGTATTTACGGATGAGTCACAAGATGGCTGGTTTGGTGGAATCATGACGGTGATTTCCTCAAATGGCGTCACGGCTTCTATCCCGTTCAATCAAATCTACGAAGGCTTCACGGCCAAATCGGTGATGGCATCCGTCGATGCGGGACCCGTCGATTTCATCGTGAGTTCGCCCGGCTTCTATCCCGATATGTGCGGCTACATTGTCAAAGACGTCCAAGGAAACGTCATCCTCGAAGAAACCAGCCTCAACGAACCTCCTCCGAGCACTTACGGCCTCGTTATTTGCGAAGGTGAGTCGTCCAACATTGCAGATGGCGGAGAGGTGTTGTCCTCCCTTAGTGCCTACCCCAACCCTGCCAACGGCATGGTGCAACTGACAGGATTGGCCGCCGGCTTGAAGTGGGAAGCTACACTTGTCAGCGCAGCGGGCAAGTTGATCAAAACGTTCAACGGAACTGGACCTCAATCACTTGAATTCTTTGGTCTGGAAACGGGCTTCTATTCCCTCAATTTGAGAACGCTGACAGGAGAATTGAAGTCTTTGCGACTGATCCAAAACTAATTCTCAGACCTACGCCTGCCCTCTTTTGAGAGGCATCAATGGTTGATCGAGTGCCTTGTGGCACTGCTTCACAGCACAGCATGGGCTCTTCCGAGTTCATGCTGTGTTTGTTTAGCGGGGACCCAATGAGGAACATTTTTCCTTGTTGTCACATTTTCATCTAAATGGAAGTAAGACCTTTGATGGTTGAAACCGCTTACCCATGAACCTGAACTTCCGCTTATCACATCCTGGAATGTGGTGGGGCTTGGCTCTTCTCATTGGCCCCTTCTTCTTCGGTTGTTCGAAGCAGGATTTTGAAGAGGTCGAAATCACAGAAACATGGACTGAACCGGATACCATCTACTCGGTCGATTGCGAGGAGCTGGGACTCAACCTGGCCGATTCATGCACCGTTGACTTTGGAGAACTGGGAGTCGCCTCCGGCGTTGTGACCGAAGAGTGCACATGCGATGCCGAAATCAACGGAGAACAAATCACCCTATCGTTCGTTTCAGAAATGCCGTGGTACACAGCGATCACGGTGGAATCCACCCCCCCGTTCATTGATGGAGTCAGCTCCTTTACTATTTCTCCGGGGATGACACTCCAGATGTATCTCTATCCAGAGGGCACGTCGGAATGTGTTATTACGGTGACCTACACGTGTCCGGGAGGCACGATGGTTCTCCCAGACATCGTACTCACCGGAAACCCCATCAATGGGGCCGTTGGTCCACTGCTCATCGAATGCTGAGGACCGTCATGGAGTTGCATTTCCGAAATAATCTCACGCTGACGCTTCGAACGCATGGGTGAATCAGAGCGTGAAGAATTGCAGTGGATCGAAGGCTGCAAACGAGGCGATGCCGCAGCACAACGCCATGTATTTGGGACGTTATTGCCCTATCTCAAGGGGGCCGTGCGGCGTTACATTTACGATGAGGATGAAATTCAAGACGTCCTGCAAGAGGCCTTCATCCGCATCTTCAAATACATCGATCAGTTTGACCCGAATCGCGGTCGAATGAGGCCATGGGCCGCCAAGATTGCGATCAATGTCGCTATCACGGAAGGAAAACGAAGGCAGCGCATCCAAGAGCTACCAGGGCAAACAGCTTTGACTGTCTATCCATCAGCCCTCGAAACCATGGCGTTGGAAGACTTGATTGCTCTGCTCAAGGGCATGCCCAGCGAATTGTACGAAGTGTTGAATCTTGTCCTCGTGGATGGATTCAGTCACAAAGAGACGGCATCGATGCTCAGCATTTCTGCAGAATTGTCTCGACAACGTCTCACCCGTGCCCGCAAATGGGTCACGGAACGATTTGAATTATCCGGAGGTGAATTGACCCCCGTAAAAACCCCCTTGTCATGAAAAATTGGGAAGACCTATTGCGAAATCGACTATCATCCTTTCAGGAACAAGGAACGCCTGGACAGGAAGAGGCTTTGTGGAACGCCATTGAGAGTCAGATCACCGGCCCTTCTGCGGCACCTGCTGTCTGGAAGAGCTCCATGCTCTGGGTGGGCGCGGCCACACTCGTCGTGGGCCTTGCCGTCACCGCGCTCTACAGCACCTCTGAAGCTCTGGTCGAGAGCGAAGCCACCGCGACGCAATCGGCTCAAAGCAGCTCCGATGTGACCGTGAATACGGAGGAGCCAAGCGCAGAAATGACCATCACAGCGTTGGAGCCATCGGCCGATGTCCCTGGCGAAATCCGCAGCACTTCTTCTGATCCCGTTGCGACGCTGGAAACGGTTGCGTCATCATCGGAAAAGAACGCCGCTGTTGCCCCCCAAGCGGAGGTTCAGACCGTCAACCGTCCATCCACACCGGACCCCAGCGTGGCCTCCATCGCTGCCAACAGGAACGCCGCACCCTCCGAAGACTCCCGATTGCCAAACGCATCCTGGGATTCAGACAACCGGACAACGTCGAGAACCCCGACCTCACCTGAGAAACTTGCGTATTCCCCATTGGAATCCGAGAAGATTGCCATCGCATTGGTTGAAAATGAAAGACCGCAACTCCCGGCGGTCCTGCCCTTACCATCGCGAATAGCGTCCTATGCCCTATCGGAGTCCGTCATGGTCTGGCATGATAGCACCGAGCAGATCACACCCGCTGCGCCGTTTGCCATTCGTGTTTTTGGGGGACCGACCGCGAGCCAATTTGAATTTCGGGGCGATGCCCAAGCCGATTTGAACGCGTACTTCCATCGGAATTATGGCGTCGGCGGCGGTCTGATGCTGGAGTTTGAACGCTGGTCTCAATCGTTTGCCGTGGGATTGGTCTGGAATGAATTCATCAACCACCTAGACTATACCGAACACACCGAAACGGTGGTCACGACACAAGGCATCCAGTCCATTGAAATCAATGAGATCACCGGGGATACTGTGGCCGTGGTCTTGGGTGATGTTGACGGGATTTCGGAGCAAACCCGCTCGGTCATTCATCACAATCGATACCGCGCGTTTGCCGTTCCGATTGAATGGCAGCACCACCGCATTGCGGGACGCTGGCACATGGGAGTTGGGTTGGGCGCACTGCTGCAGTTTCGCAGCGATAGCCACGGAAAAATGATCAACCCTGAAGGGCTCGTTGTCACCTATCAAGACGGCGATCTCACCACATCTCGCATCCAATGGATGACCACAGGTCGCGTGTTTGCCGGATACCAATTCGGGCCTGAATGGCGAGTGGATCTGAGCTTGGGAGCAGGCGTTCAGCGATTCAACAACGGGACGAGTGCCACTTCCTCTGATATCCCCTCGTGGGAAGGCCGGCTCGTCAATGGACAACTCCAATTGGGCATCACCCGGTTCTTTACGCCGAACGGTCAATCTCGGGATTGAATGCCTTCCGAGACGTAGCTTCGTAGGTATGTGGAATGAGCTCAATCAGCGGTTGACAAAATCGTATCAATTCGAATCCTTTGCCGAGGCATTTGCCTTTTTGACGGAAGTGGCGCGGCTCGCGGAGTTGCATGATCATCATCCAACCATTCACAATGTCCATGTGCATGTCCGTTTGGAATTAACCACCCACGACGCGGGCAACACCATCACAGACCGGGACCACCAATTGGCCGCCGCGATTGACGCAATTCCCGCGAGAGCGAAATGATTCAGGACGAGCGACGCACCTGTTCGGCATGCTTGCTAGATTGCCTTTTGAGCGGTGGCAGACTGCAAGTACCGAGTTCAATAGAAGAAGCCTCGATTTAATATCTGACAGCGATTATAGGCTTGCACACCTTCGTCTATCTCTTTCTGAATTCGATCATCTCGATCTGAAAAGAAAGCCAATGCAAGCCCTCCAACAGCGGCATTGGCGACGCCAAATGACACCTGTCCTTGATCAATTGCCAAAATCCCAACCAGCATTTCAGCAAAACCAAACTGAGACGTCAGGAAATTCCAACTTCTCATCTTTTTGGCCTGTGCGAAGTGATCGCTTGCCATCGGACAGCCTAAACCTGAAATGCTCAATGCTCGACCTGGTCTCATTTTCTCCCCTTCTATTTCAATTCTATGATTCCCGACGGAGTGCATGATTTGTTGCGCCATCATTCCACTCATCGGATGAATTAAAAGTGTGACAAGGAAGAGCAATTTCAGCATACCCTTCACTGCAGATCCAAACGTATGTGAAAAATCCAGTCTATCTCGCATCACCGCAAGGTAACCTGTTTCACCTTTCACACCTCAAACCCGAAGGGAACCGCTTGTTGACAATATAGCTCACCTGAATTCGACAACACCGTTCACTACCCCCACTTCATCGTGAGGACACCACAGGTGATTCTTCGAGCCTGGACTGCGCGTCAAGAAGACATCAAGAAATCAAACGCACTGAAGCTGAACGCAGGAACGAATCAATATTGACTTTGGAGATATGCGTCTAACTCTTCACTGCTACTAATGAAGGAGAACACCGCAGAGCTATCGGACGCGCACTGCAGGAACTTTCTGTTGTAACAGAGGCATCTACGTGGCGCATTCTTTCTACTCCCATTCCACTACTTTTTCAGACCAACCGTCCTCAAATAATTTGATGAATAGCTGGCCTCGCTGTGGGTGCCTGATTTCTCGCCCCATGAGGTCTACCCTTTTAATGCATTTTCCATGGTCTTGACGCTGCGGGTTAGCCGGTACTGACATCGCTTCAGCACCGAGCGGTTGCTGTTGCGTTACGCAGTGCACCATGCCACCCCACAACACCATGTTCTGGCAATTGATGCCAATAGCTGTCCGATCGGGATAGAGGCTTTGAACGATTTCCCGAGCGACCTCGTCCATAGGGTCGTCATATTCAGGAACCAACACCACTGCATTGCCAACGTAATAATTGACATAACTGCTACGAAATCCCACGCTTTGCCCCCAGGTCGTTTGCACCGGAAATTGCGTCAAAGGAAGGTTTACTCGCGCGTACAGTGTGCCCTCGGCATTTTGAGCTTGGTCGATGATGTTTCGGTCACCAGCACTGACATACCAGTAGGCCAAGTCCGCGTTATTCATGGTGACCAATGTGTGGTCGCCTGCAAATTTCACAAAGCCATCAATGTGCTGGTCCGTGATGTCTTCTTCGCCTCCAAACTGCCCATCCAACCAAATGATTTGTTCCACCCCGAGGTATTGGCTCAAGTAGGCCTCGATTTCAGGTTCCGTCAATCCCGGATTCCGATCATCGCCTGTGATGGAGGAACGCGTGGCCATCAGCGTTCCCTGTCCATCCACTTCAATCGCTCCACCCTCTAATACCATCGCGCTCAGGTCAACGACTGGGATATTCAAGTTTTCAGAAAGCGTTGAAGGCACAACATCATCCAATGCAAACGGTGTATCTCCTCCCCAACCATTGAATCCCCAGTCCAGGACTACCCACTCATCTTCATCATTGTGAACAAAAATGGGACCGTTGTCTCGCACCCAAAAGTCATCATTGGGACAAATCTGAAAATCAACTTGCCCCATATCGATACCCGCTCCCTGAAGCAGGCTTGTGATGTGGACCACTTCATTGGCATTGTAGGCCACAATGTGCACGCGTTCGCCTTCTGAAAGAGCTTGAGTCATGGCTACCCAGCTGGGCTCCACATCCTCTGCACCCGAGCCATACGTGTAATTGTGGGGCCACTGAAGCCAAGTGCCTTCATGCGAAGACTCCTCGTGGGGCATGGTGTACTGAGCACAGACACCCAGGCTTAAGAGGCCACATAAAAGCAAGTGGAATAATCGCATGATGACTTGATTTACACGCAATTTAAGTCGCAAATCAGCGGAACAACATGGAGCGGGGGGGCTCCCCCAAACTCAAACATTTATGAGAAAGCGCGGGTGCGGAATCTATCCTTTGGAGGCGTATTTGGAGGGCGTCCAATGCGAAGAATCCCCTGGGATGACCATCAAGTAGCATCTCAATACCATTTGAAACCAGCGCAACACATCACACTCGTCAGGCCCACCCATTGGCTCATACCATACGTACTCCTCAAATTCAAAGGATGTAATTCATGGAGGAAAAGGACGAATGCCCTCCAGAGATAACTTCCTCCATTAAGTCTTTGTCGTCCTCCGCACAGGCAACCAAAGTCCGTATCGAAAATGAGCGCAACGCAGCTTTTACACTCAACGTGCTCACAGCGCTGTCTTTTCTTCCAGTGAAAGGCAATGCATCCGGTCCGCGTTGGCAAGAGGCATTGATGTTGACCCGGCACACTTGATTGACCAAATGATCAATACACCGTCCTGAAGTAGCCGCATCCGTCGTGAAAATGCTGACTTGCTGGCCGTAAGCACTTTCGGCAATGTCAGTTAATACCTCCTCAAAATCATCGAATTCTAAAACCGGACAAACGGGACCGAATTGCTCTTCACGGAAAATAGCCGTATCCCGATCGACGGGGAAAAGAATGGCGGGAAAGAACATATTACCCTGAACTTGGCCTCCCCTTTCATTTACAATAGTTGCTCCCTTCGAAACGGCTTCATCGGCATAGGACTGCATGGCTTCCACTTTGCCTACTTCCGGAAGTGGCGTAATGTCCGTGTTGTCGAAGGGACTGCCCCAAACCAAGGCGTCCGTAGCTCTAGAAAATGCATCGAGGAAAGCTTCTCGTATGTCCTTGTGCACGTAGATGACCTTCAAGGCTGTGCAGCGCTGGCCATTGAAGCTCCAAGCGCCCTTCACGCACTCCTTCACGGCTAAATCAATGTCTGCATCCGCAAATATGATGGCGGGATTTTTCGCTTCGAGACCAAGCACTTGCCTTACCCGGTTGGGTTTGGGGTGCTGGGAGATGAGTGCATTGCTGCTTTTGCTATTGCCAATGAGGGCGAGGACATCAATTTTGCCTGTTTTCATGATGGGCGATGCGAGGGTCCGGCCGCGACCAAAAATGATATTCACGACTCCCGGAGGAAAGCTCTCTGCAAACGCTTCGAGCAAGGGCGTCATTAGCAATACGCCATATTTCGCAGGCTTAAAGACACAGGTGTTCCCCATGAGCAAAGCAGGTAACAACACGCAAAACGTCTCATTCAAGGGATAATTGAAAGGACCGAGGCACAAAACCACTCCGATAGGACCTCGCCGAATTTGGGCCAGCGTCCCACTCACCGAAGTAATGTGACTCCCCTCGCGGTGTAAATTTTTATACTCTGCGACCGTTTCGTTGAGATAGATCACCGTCCGGTCAAATTCTTTCTCTGCATCCGAGCGTTTTTTGCAGATTTCCCACATCAACAAATTCACCACTTCTTCTCGCCTTGGTATGATGAGTTCAATGAATTTTTCCATCGCCGCAATGCGGACACCGGCCTCTGCCGTCGGCCAGAACCCCCTACCAAAATCATACGCTTTTCTTGCAGAATCGAGGGCCTCAAGAGCCGACGCCTCATCCATGTCGGGGGCTGAACCTAGCAATGCCCCTTTTTCATCACCCGCATCTCCTGTCAGGATGGGACTGCGAACTTCTGCTCGGGCACCCGACCATTCCAAAAGTTTTCCGTTGAGCAGATAAGACGTGTGGTGGTTGAGGGGAGGTGCAGCGTGTAAATTCATGTCTACTTAACCTCATAGACAGGCAACTTGTTTAGCGCACAGTCTAAACGTCACGAAAAAAACGAGGGCATGATCCCCTGCTGAGAAGAGCATGCAATTGAGCGGTTGCCGATGAGACACGCTGTCGGGTTCTCTGCACTTGACTTTTCTACATTCTAATCTAGCCTTAAGCAAATGCATTTCACATCCCCTCTGCACACAACTCACGCCACAAAAAAGAGTTTGTTTCTCGATGGCCACTAATCCGAATGCAACTAATTTCGGGAAGGGAAAACTGAATCCATAAAGCGCATGTTAAAACGATTGAACCGCGAGAGAATGGAGGAGGTGGTCAAAATGAATCAAGAAATAGGGTCGAGCGTTTTTGTTTTTGAAGGAATCAAAAATGACCTTTTCTCTCCGACCAAATATTCCATTGCTAGCCTCAGCCCGGACCACATTGAATTTGACACTGTCAATGAAATTGTGAACATCAAGTTCGAGTTGAGACAAAATGGAATTGCGGGATATTTTAGACTCCACCAAGAAGATTATTGCTTGTATTGCAAATATGGACAACTGAGTTTCATGAAAAGCGGGGATGCCTTCGTGATGCAGTTTCCAAAGCATCTTCTCAAACTAAAAATCAACGAAGTCAAGGCCCATCGGCGGTTTATACAAAGATTGTATAAGGCCAAAAATCAAGAATTATAACTGCATTTCAGTGATGAAAAATCGGTCGGTATCCAATCATAGACAACGATGCCCTCGGGAGTCATCCATCATTCTCATCAACTGCTTCGTCCACTTTCTTCTTGAAGTTGGACGTTTTTGATTGGGATGCATGCGATTGATTGATCATGGCCAATAACCCCCACATGTAGAGGACGAAGATGACAAGCCCCACAGCAAACATGAGCTTATTCATAGCTGATCTTTTCTATCGTTCTCACGAATTTGATTGAGCACCGCCGAGAGTGACAAAATAGAAGGCACCCAAATCCCTACAAAGATTCCTTCCAATTGGTTGCCTGTAAACCAGAGCGAAACCGAAAAGATGAATGAGACAAAAGCGAGTAGTACTGGGTAGTATTTTAAAAGGCTCTCTTTCATGGCGATTACTGGGTTTATTTACGAATTGAATTGCTCACCAAAAACTGCTGTCTTCAGTGTTTTTGGCCCCTCGAAAGAATTGGCTTGAAACTCAACCCAAAGAGCGCATATTATATTAACCGTTGGGAGGGCTGATTGTTTCAACCACTCCAAAACACACCCCTCTCCGTGCAGATCAGAGAGAGAACATCAACGATTAAAGGCAATTCATCAAATCTCTTGGCAAAGACCCGATATACGCATGCCAAAGAAGCATCAATGGTTTTTTGAGCTTCAGAACTTTGCCGTTTTTGGATGCCAAAATCCTTTTATGCACCAGCGATCAGCGGACAACAGTTCGAATCTCTCAGGGGGGGGAGGACTTGAAAATTAAATGCAAAACCTCTTCCATCCCTGCAAGCTTCCAAATTTCATCTATGCGTTTGGTTCGGTTCGGCATCCTTCCAATGTCCTTCCATCTCCGTATTCATCCAATATTTTTTTGGGCAATTACCCAAACCCTGCTAAATTGCGACTTGGGTGTTCACCCAAATACAGAATACCGACTTATGAAAGACCTGAAATACCTTTTAGCTTATACGGTGCCGCTGTCGGCTTATATCTCATTCGAGTCAACTGGAATTTGGACGTATTCGACAGTACTCTATGCCTTCATCATCTTACCTGTATTGGATGTGCTTGCAGGAGAAAGCGATGTCAACTTGGACCGTGATACGGCCGCAAAAAAGAACCTCAAGTGGATGTTCGACGCCATGCTGTATGCCAATGTGCCCATTATGTTTGGCTTGATGGTTTTTTTCTTCGTCCAAGTAAAATCAAATGTTTACGAGACGTATGAACTTGTGGGTTTATTACTTTCCAGTGGCATCGCACTCGCTACCAACGGCATCAATGTAGCGCATGAACTGGGGCATCGGTCCTCACTGATCGCACGGCTCATGAGCAAACTTCTTTACATGCCGTGCCTGTACATGCATTTTTTCATTGAACACAACTTCGGTCACCATATGAACGTGGCCACACCAGAAGATGGCGCCACTGCCCGCTATAAACAAACGGTTTATGGCTTTTGGGTTACGTCGGTAACGAGGCAGTACATGAGTGCATGGCGCCTGCAAATTCAAATGTTGAATCGGCAGCAGCTTTCCTTTTTCTCAGTTAAAAATGACATGCTTTGGTACCACTTGATTCAACCGGCTTACCTCGGTGCTATCTGGGCCATCTTCTCGTTTGAAACCATGTTGTTCGCAACGGGGGCAGGCATCCTTGCGTTCCTCTTTTTGGAAAGTATCAATTACATCGAGCATTACGGAATGCTACGAAACAAATTGGAATCAGGTCGATACGAGCGAGTACAGCCACACCACTCGTGGAATTCAAACTCGCACATCGGCCGCATTGTCCTGTATGAGTTAACACGCCACAGCGATCATCACTTTAAGTCAGCAAAAAAGTACCAAGTATTGAATAGCCACGAAGAGAGTCCAACCTTGCCGTTGGGCTACCCTGCCTCTATTTTACTGAGTTTGGTGCCCCCCCTTTGGTTTCACGTGATGAATCCGCTGGTGCCAAAACAAATGAAAAAGCATCTTGCTCATGACTAACGCAGCAACGGGCTTACTCACGGCGGGAACACTCGATTTGTTTTCCGTCAAGACACGAGATAAGTTGCTCGCAACGAGCCTGATCTTGTTCAACCAACGTGGCTTCGGAGCTGTAACAACCGCCGCCATCGCAGAACGCGCCGGCGTTTTGGAGGGGTCGCTATGGTATCACTTCCGAACGAAGAAAGACCTCCTCGCGGCGCACATCGGGCTGATTCAAAATGTTTTTGCGGTTGTAAACGCTAAGTCCGACTCAGGCGATGACGAAGTCATCATAGACGGTATTTTCCGAGCTTATGATGTGATTTGGGACTTTCGGTATCTCTTGCGCGATGACTTCAGCAGCTTATTGGAGGAAGAGGATGAGGCTTTTCACGCTGTCCAAGCAGTGAATGATTTTTTGGATGACTGGACGGAAGGACGCATGCGCCATGCGGAAATCCATGGTTTGCTCAATTTCAAAGAAAACGAAGTCGAAAATATTTCCGAGATCATCCTGGTGATTGGGCGGTATTGGATGGATTTCTCGCACAAGAAATATCCGGAAGAACAAGACGTGAAGCTCCGGCAAAAAGGAATCAAACACATCTTCACGGTGCTCAAATCATTTTTATCCGATGACGCGGTTGGGCTCATCGAAGCTAGACTAAACTAGTCTGGGTGGGCATATCAGCGTTCTCCCTTGCTTATTGAGGCAGTACCTCAGATCTCATATCAGAGCGGTATCGTATTTTGGTGCGAAACTATAAACCCTCGAAATATGAAGCCTGGATTATTTGGGGCAATCGGAGCGCTGAGCCTTACTATTCTTGTGGGAACATCGTGCAATAAGGAGAGCGTCTGCGATGAAGAAACCATTCCTCAACAGGAAGAGAACGGCAAGCAGATGCTCCTCATTGGGAATAGCTTCTTTCGACCATACGCTGAACACCTAGATTCCGTTGCTCTCGACGCTGGGTACACTGACCACCAAAGCACTGTCGTTTCCCGAGGGGGACAAAATGGATGGGCCAGCAGTTTTTGGAATGACTCAACAACCCAAGAATGCGAATTGATCAAGTCGATGCTGGATGAGGGAAATATCGATTTCTTCGCGATGACCCCCGGGCACGACCCTGATGAACCCATTTCCGGGCACAAAGCATGGATCAATTATGCCTTGCAGAACAATCCGAATATCGTGGTCGGGATATCTCTGCCCCCAGTGGATTTCCCCGCTTCTTGGGACTCCACCGCGCAATCTTACGGGTACAACGGAATCGATGACTTTTACCCGGCCGTCGTGGACTACTGGCACGAGACCGTCGTCGACAGTTTGCGGTATGAATTTCCTGAAACCAACATTTTTTCCATCCCAACGGGTTGGGCCACGATTCATTTGGCTCAAATGCAACAAGACGAATTGTTGCTCGACGAAATAGAATTGTTTGGTCCCAAGCCAACGTCCATTTTCACCGATGAAAAAGGCCATCAAGGCCAAATCGTGATCGAAACCGGCACTTTAATTTGGCTCGCAAGCATTTACGGTGACAACCTGAACTCAAACGATTACGTCACCGGCTTCGAAACGGATTTGCATGGCCTCGCCTCCCAAATTATAAACGACCACGACGAAAGCTACAAGCAGTAGCTGTTGGTGGATACTTTGGCTTGAGATCTGTGGTGGACAAAAAACGGATTTGAAAAGCCAGCTTCGGTATCTAAATTCACTGCATGAACAGACTGATCCCATTCCTATTTTTGGCCGTTTTCGTGACGCTTTCAAGCTGCAGCAAAGAAGAAGGCTGCACGTATCCCAATGCATGCAATTATGACTCCGATGCCGTTCTAGATGACGGATCGTGTGAATATGAAGCTTGCTCAGGTTGCACCGACCCTGGCGCTTTGAACTACGATGCTTCTGCGGAATCTGACGACGGCGGGTGCATCTATGATCCGGCGGTGAGCACGGCCAATTGCGAGTCCAATGTTGAATTTGATTCTTACAGCTACCCGGTAGTGGCCATCGGAGGTCAGTGCTGGTTCGCGGAAAACCTTCGCAGCAGTGTCTTTCAGGACGGCTCGGAAATACCGTTCGAAGACGGAAGCAGCTTCCCCAATTTGGAGTCCCCCGCGCGAACGACTTACAGCAACAGCGAATTCATCTTCAACAACTACGGACACCTCTACAACGCTCATGCAGCTACTACCAACATCAATGGTGGAATTTGCCCAAGCGGTTGGCATGTGCCGACCGAGTTGGATTGGGTTGAATTGGAATCTTTCTTATACGCCGCTGGCCATGGAGAAAGCATGGGAGCTGCGCTTAAGTCAACATCAGGATGGGCAGCCAATGGCAACGGTGAAGATCTATTTGGCTTCAACGGAATTGGCGGCGGCCATGCTTGGCCCGATGGAGGCTTTTACAGCTACAATGTATGGGGTGCTTACTGGAGCTCTACAGAGACCGAAGCTGTGCCAACAAGCGCCAATTACCGTCAACTCGGCAATTCAACTGACCAACTGGAAAATGGATCTTATTGGTCTGTCACCGGCTGCAGCGTGCGCTGTGTTGAGGACTAAAAGATGAATCCAATCAAAAAGAAGGGAGCTTTCTAGCTCCTTTTTTTTTGGTCAGTAGCTTTTTTATTCTTCAGTGTCTTTGAGGCAGCGTGCGGACATTCCGAACCATTGACTGATTTGGTCAACGAGAATCGACCCTTGATATGCGACTCGTAGAAAACTGGACTCGTTTGGCAGACCTTCTGTGGATGTCCACAAGTAAAAGTCACCAGACAAACTGAAATAACCCGATGGATTCCTCCATCCTTGAGGGACAACATCAAGCCCAGACTCTCCTGTCCCAACTCCCCACGCTCCTTCTGCCGCCAAGTCTGGTCCGGCCAAATTTACCCCGCCATAATATCCGACAAGGTCAAGAACATCGGTTTCGGAAGGAGGAGACCATCCCGAAGGACAAAGTCCTCGCGGGTCTTGGATTGCCTCAAAATTGTACAATCGTCCGTGCCAATCCAAATTTTCTATTTCATCGCAAGGACCATAACAATCAGATGAATCTTCTCCATAAATGGAAGTCGCTCCGAAATCTGTTGAGGACCATTGAACATCATCTAAATTATCCGGTATAAGATCTCCATTCGCATACTTCTGGTTTCTTAAGTTCTCCGCAAACCAACACTGCTCCCCAATCAGCACCGTAGCATAATCATACCCGTGATAGCTCATCGGGTCGCCGCAAGTGAATTCACCCAGCTCAGGATCTACATCTTCGGCTTCGCAATCGGTAGCATAAACCGAGAGCAGCTGCATCAGGTCATTCACGCCGATGACGCCGTCTCCGTCAAGGTCTTCTTGGCAGGTTTCACTTACCATGCATTGTTCAAATTCGTAATCCCAATACATCCCTTCACCGCAACACCCAGGCCCAGGACAGCAGGAATAATCGCAAGCCTCTCCTTCACATTCGGCCAGTGCATTGTAGTTGCATGCCTCGGCTTCCATACAGCCAGAAGGAACGCAGCTGTCGTCGTCTGAGGTGGCTTCTGAGTCGAAATTGCATGCGGTTTCGTCGGTGCAGCCAGATATCGGAATTTCTACAGTATACAAAGCTTCAATTTCAGCTTCAGTTAGAGCTCTATCCCAGAACCCTACTTCATCGATGAGTCCAGTTGTATATTGATTGTCTGCTCCACCTCCTATATAAAATGCATTTGAGCCTAAATAGCAACCTCCTCCCCAATTTACAGAATTCATGTTTACAAACAGCTCACCATCCACATAAAAACTCGCTGTGCCGACACCAGACACAATAACCAAATGATGCCACTCATCATTAATGTCTAATGAAGAATAAGGGTTATAAAAGCAGTTAGAATGAAAATCTATATTGGTGCCTGAATGATTATAAGCATAAGCAAACGTATGTTGACCATAATTCCCTAACTGAAAAAACAAATCATAGGGTTGCCCACCAGCATCACCCTGAGAGAGAAGCCAAATCGACAATGTGATTTCACTTGGGTTATTTAATCCAACCAATGACCCATTGACATATGAGGAAACGCCATTAAATGATCCTGCACTATTAACAGTGCCAAAGCGATCTGTGCCAAAAGAAACGCCATTGTTTTGCCCATTGTTACCATTTCCACTCTCATCATTCGCATTTCCATTAAAAGGATACCACGCCACCAGCCCATCGGGCGGCACGTAATCGGGAACATTCTGGGAAGTCGCGTTTAGGCACACGGCGCACAGCGCCATGCACAAAGTGAAGAGTTTGGGTTGCATCACAGTCAATTTGGTATGCCTAATATACCTCAGCAACCCGCAATCCCCCCTGAATGATTAAAAGTAGCCTACCAATTGGAATTCACATGGGGCGTGGGTCATACAACGCGCGCATGTTGCCATCGGAGTAATTCGCGGCCTACATAGTGGCCTACACTTTTCTCAAACTACTATTTATCAACACTTTATAAGTACTAAAAGTTGAGCCGGGGGAAGTGTACCCCCCTTTGTCAACCTCAATGAATACAAGGCTTTCAGAGTTTGATTCCCAATGCGGCCCTATATGCGGCCCTATTTGTTGTCAACTGAAAAGATTCTGAATTCCTTGTGCGGCAAGTTGACTCATTGAATAATCATGCTTGACATTTTTGCAGGACAAAATCCCCCGCAAAGAAGCCGATCAAGCGCACAGCTTTGGGCTCCTTTATCGAGCGAGTTGGTAATTCCCCTTGATATCAGGAAGTAGCAGTGCTTATAGGAGCAATGCAAGGATTAGGAGTACTTTAATTATTCCCGTCACGAGACCGGTAATAGCCATACCCTTTCCTTTCCTACCGGTTCGACTTGTTTTTGCCAAGCCAATAGCGCCGAAAATGATTCCCAGAACTCCAAAGCCGAAAACAAGTAATCCGAAAATTCCACAACACATGGCAGCAATCGACAGACCGTCAGTACCAACGTCAGAAGGTTCAATACCAAAAAATGAGCGTTTAAGCGATTGCGAAAAGCGTTGGAATGTCCATGAATCTGATTCCACGACTGCCCCTTCAATATCAAAATAAGCTGGTTGATTCGATATTTCTATGTGATTGTCAATCATCGATGGTGCGTCTTGTAGATGAGGCGGATCTTCAAAAGAATCCGCAGCACCATTAACCGGCAAATCACTCATAAACTCAGACCGCTCATATTCTAAGAATTCCCAATCATCATGGACTACATCAGTTACTTCAAAAAAATCTTCGTCCGACTCTGTCCAGTCCTGAGCGTACAAGTCAGCATTATCATATTCAAGTTCCGCGATTCTCTGGTCTACCACAAACGCCTCCCTTTCTTGATCTAAATCATTTGAAAATATCTGATTTGACGATGACCGAGAAGGAATGTAAAAACCGTCCATCAAAGTCCTTTTCTGAATACCGCAACTCGTTATTCCAATTGCAAGAATGGAAAATATTATTAATTTAAATTTCATTTTTGCCTTCTTTTATTTCGACCATAAGTTATCGCAGAAACACTTAATCCCCATATAATCAAACTTTATCCCCCATGATGACACCTGTCCCAAAACTGAAACGCTAAGAAATCCCAGTAACAGCTCAAGTCCTGTTCATGATGCAATGTAAAAATTGATTTCAATTATTTTACTTGCATCCTTCGAACAAATTCATTTCAAACCACATCTCCTGACCGTTCGAATTTCACCTTTTACACCTCAGACTAAAAGGGGCGCAGCAATTCCCGTGGTGACCAATTCCGGATGAAAAACCGAGTCTACGGATCACCTCTTACAACGGCAGTGCAAAGCCGTTTGCGGTAGGTTTTTGAGGTGGGGTAACCAATCGAAGCTTCCCGCCCTAAATAGGCCCATGAACGACATCAAAACCATCGAAGAACTGAGCGTGTACAACGAACGATTGAACGGCATTGTAATGGCCTTAAAACGGCTTGAGGAACGAGAAAGGAAAGACGCTCAAAGCGGAACCGATGACACCCCCTCTGACCCCTAATGATTCCAGGCCTTTCAGACTTCAGCTCCCATTCCGTCACACTATCCGTCACACTTGGACATGATTTGAAAAGGATCTGAATTCCTTGTGCTGCAAGTTTACCCCTGGAATGGTTAGGCTGGACATTCTTGCCGTGAGACCCCCCCCACACAGAAGCCGAGCACACTCGACCCCCATTTGGTCAAATCAACTTTACAGATCACCGCCAGCATTGAAGCCCAAACGTAGACCAGCAGACATACGAAATCCTGTGCGTATGGGAAACGAGGCGTCGTCCTCGATGAAGCCCGTGCTCTGGTCTTTGGTCCAAGTGCCCCCCATGTAGGCGTCGAGAAGGAATCGCTTAACCCTTCGCTGATATCCCAGCTGGAAAGAGCCCCCTCTGCCCCTCCATTCCATCGGGTCGTAACCCCAAAACCAGTCAACCGGGGTGTATCTCGAATACCCCAAGAACCCAGAAATGGTGACATACGTTCCTTGCCCAGCAGTCTTACCCGGGTACCAGCGAATCTGTGGCTCAAGGATGACGCCCCGTTTCTGGGTATCCCCTCCCCCAAACAGAGGTTCACCCGGCCGGCCACCCTCAACGAATATTACAGAAGTATTGCGCGCGATGTAGTCGACATCCAATCCCAAAGAAAATTGATCTCTGAGCACCAATTCAGTGCCAAGGGAATAACGACCAGCCAAGAGGCCAGTTAAATTCGTTCTAATGACCGGTCCAATCTGAGCAGTGGTTTGGACAGTCAAAATAGTAACCATGATTAACAGGATGGAGAAGTTCTTATTCATATTTGTCATGTTGTGCGTTTGCAACGTCGTTCACTGCATGAAGGTTGCTTACCGCCTTTCGTTTTAACAGATGACGAGAGACTCAGCACACTCCAGTAAATGGAGCCGGCGGCAATCTGCTCCTCTTGAAATGCCCAGAAATCAAAAGACCTTCAGCCCTGTACTCATGTTTGTCCCTCTACCTGCAACCAAATCCAAGATCTCTTCGTCATTACAGCATGAATCCAAAATCTCTTGTTTGCTCAGCATGTATTTTTCTCTCGTTCTATTGTGCACGTGGTCAGTCCGTAACGCTTACCCTTGACAATGTTCCCGAGACTGTTCAGTGCAATGAAGTCTGGACAGAGCAGGATGTAAGTCTAAGTTTTGTGACCACGACCACGGACGATTGCGCTCCAGATGGCTGTTACTTTGCGGCAAATGGTCCAGCCGATGGCTTCGCAGAGTCCGTCATGATTTGGCCTTCTCGATTAACCGTTGATTTGACGGGGTTACCGGGCATTCAGACAATCGAGGTGGACATTGTAGACTATTGCGGCTTTTATTGCACGCAGGCTTTTTTAATGGACACGGCTGGAATCGTGAGCATCAAGGGGAACAGCGAAGCGGGCCCTGAAACCCTTATTTTGGATAATCCCTCACAGGCAGCACTCACAGAATTGGCCATTTCTGGTTGTGAAAGTGGGCTGAACGAAATTCGAATTTATCAAAACACGAGTTCCATTATGAATGTATCCGCTGTGGATAGAAAAGTAGTGCGAATCGTGGATCCCCTCGGAAGAGATGTTTCCTTTCACCGGGGGCAATTACTGTTTCACATTTACGACGATGGCACGGTAGAGAAGAAGATGGTAATCGAGTGATTTCCCCTTGACTCTGCCGCAATTGAGGGCATAAAAAAGCCCGCTTTCACTGGGAATACGGGCCATTTCATTCACAAGATACAGGTGGAGCCGGGGGAAGTGTAGACACCCCCTCTGACCCCCAATGATTCCACGCCCATCAGAGCTTGCTTGCCAATGCGGACCTATGTGCGGACCTATTTGATGCCAACTGAAAAGGATCTGGATTCCTTGTGCTGCAAGCTTACCCCTGGAATGGTTAGGCTGGACATTCTTACAGTGTGAAACCCCCAAAACTAAAGCTTGCCCAAAAAAAACAAATACGGCCCAAACAAACCTATGAAGTTCGCATGCATCTTTTCCCATTTCGTGTGCCATTGATGGTCTGATGAAAAATGACTCGCCGCAATCGTTTTGACTCGCTTTCCATCTAGGATGCGAATCGTCGTGTTGACTTCTTTGCTTAAACCATTCGGCCTACAAACCGTCAATAGTTAGATTCATGAAAAACCGGAAGTAAATAAGGCCTCATCTCAGATTGGCCTATTATTTTTGCTCGCGCATCACACACACTCACGAAATGAACCACCTATTATCGTTCAGAATAATTTCGGCCGTTAGCCTTCTAGTCTTTTGGGTGACCTCTTGCAACAAAGAGGTTGTTTGCGATGAAGAGAACAATCCTCAAGAAGAAGAGAACGGAAAGCAGATGCTCCTCATCGGGAATAGCTTCTTCAGGCCATACGCGGAAAATCTAGACATCGTTGCCGCCGATGCGGGATACGCCGACCACAGCAGTACGACCGTATTTCGGGGTGGTGACAATGGAAGGGCGGGCAACTTTTGGGATGATTCCACTTCGCAAGAAACCATGAACATCAAGGCAGCCCTTGACGCGGGTGATATTGAACTGTTCGCCATGACAGCCGATGGTGACACCGCGGACCCAACCCGAGGCTACAAAGCTTGGATCAATTACGCCTTGCAGAACAATCCTGACATCGAGATCGGCATTTCTCTACCCATGATTGATTTTCCTGCCAATTGGGACTCAACTGCCCAAGCGCTGGGATACAATGACATCCATGACCTCTACCCCTTCGTGATCGACCAGCTTTGGCACACGAATGTGATCGACAGCTTGCGCGTCGAGTTTCCAGATGTGAACATTTTTTCAATCCCTACTGGTTGGGCAGGCATCAAGCTGGCCCAAATGCAGCAAGATGATTTGTTGGACGACGACATCGATCTCTTCGGTGCCAAACCCACATCCATATTCACGGATCAAAAGGGTCACCAGGGCCAAATCGTCATTGAAACGGGCACACTGATTTGGTTGGCGAGCATCTATGGCGATGAATTAAGTTTGAACACCTACGATACTGGTTTTTCAACCGACCTGCACAGCGTTGCAATTGACATCATGGACAACCACCCGGTCGAGTACAAGCGATAATTGTCAAGTCCACTTTACTTGTGGAGCCGGGGGAAGTCGTACCCCCTTTGTCAACCCCAATGATTCCAGGCCCTTCAGAGTTTGCTTACCAATGCGGACCTGATTGCGGACCTATTTGATGCAAACTGAAAAGGATCTGAATTCCTTGTGCTGCAAGTTTACCCCTGGAATGGTTAGGCTTGACATTCTTGCGGTGTGAAATCCCACGCACAGAAGCCGATCAAGCGCACTGCTTTGGGCTCCTGGCTCAAGGGCCCAGCAATCTAAATAATGCAACAAATTGCCCCTGTTTAGTCCTGTCTCTTCAAGTGCGACTTTAACCAGCTTTCAAACTCGTTCGACAAAGAATCGAAATACTTCAATTCCTGATTACTTAATACATTACTGTTCATCAACTGGGAACACATTTCTGCAGATCTCGGAAGCTCATGTAATCTCCCTCCATTTAGATCTCCACAAACATTAGCAAGCTTCTCAAACAAAACTTGCGAACCATATGCGCCAACGGCGGCATATTTTTTTCTAGACACATCTTTAGGCCACATCACTCGCGACGTTTGACCGAGGTGCATTGCTATATCATTCAAATTAAAAAGAAAACTCAAAGTCCCAAGCCGTAAGAATTGACTTCCATCTCCATGAGCAAGAGCATCAATCAACCTGAACGTATCAAAATAACCCTTCCATTTCTGAGGGTAGGAGCCAACTTCTACACCAAGAGAAACAAGCTTTTGCGAAGCTCGGTCACTCATATTCTTCCAAGTAACAACCCCAATTCCCGCATCATATGCTAATTGAGTGTGACGAATAACCTTTGGATTCAAATACATTAGAAATGTCCCAAAGCCAACCGAATCAATGCCTAAATCACAATTTTCAGAAAAAAAAGTTGCACCCAGCGCATTTGTCTTTTTGGCTTGACTTTCGACCCTAGTTAAAAATTCGTTATTGCTCAAAAAACAATCATGATCCAGGAGCCAGAAAGGCTCATCTCCAGCATTTACCAACCCGTCAATGACAACCGCGTGCGGCATATTAAAATCAGCACCTTGATGAACTTCCACATCAAAAGATTCCAAAATCTCCACTTCACGCATGGAGCAGCAATTAGCTACGACGATAACTTTTCTGTGAGACGGTAATTTTGAAATACAGCATAAAGTCAAATGCAAACACCCTGGCATTGCAATTACCACAATTACAGGTTCAGAGTTTTCACTCTTTAAACTGATTGAACTTGCAAGACGCGCTGCGGCCTTACCTTCTTTTCGCCTGACAAAAAGTTCCTCGACCCTATTGGTAAACTTTTTCAGGAGGTTCATCCGTCACACTTTGTTTTGAAATCCGTCACACTTTCTGACTGGCCCCCACTGGAAACAATGGGGGTCACAAAATGCTCAGAACCGATGGTTTTGGTGCGAACATAGACACAAATAAGCCCGCAACCATTGAGGAAGCGGGCGAAGTTTTGCACACTGAAAAAGTGGAGCCGGGGGGAGTCGAACCCCCGTCCAAACAAGGACATACCGTGATTTCTACATGCTTATTCTGTAATTGAATTTCGACTGAAGGCTGACCACAGACAGCCCACCTAACAGCTTAGTCCAGTAAATTTCGCGCCAGGCGTCGGACACACCTTTAACTAGTCCCATTTGCCTGATATCCCATTGAAACAACGGAAGGGTCCGTACGTTGCTTCGGGATAGCTCGTTGCATCACTTGGTGATACAATTAGGCCAATCGACTGAGTCGATTAGGCTGCGAGCGCGTAGGAAGTGTTGTCATTTCTGACTTAGAAGTTCAAGATTAACGAGCTGGTCTTCCAAGTGCTCGGCATGCTTACCCGATCTATCATCTTGCTGTCAAATCCAAAATCGGCCCCATAAACAAAGAACAACGCGGCGAGCCATTGCCCTTAGCGAAGAGCAAAAGTACGGCAAGCACCGATGCTTTGAGACCGCGCGTGAATTTTAGAGTTCTCCCGCCCCTTTCGCAGCGTAATCAGCGAGGTAGGCAAACGGCGCATTGAGCTCTCCAGACAGCGTCGTCTCACTCGCAGCACGCAAGATGCCATCATCGTCCCCTGCAATCAGCAACGGGATGACATGTTCCATCAATTCACGACCAAACCCCTCGGAGGCGTCTCGTGGCAGCTCACATGGCAGGTTGTCCACTGCCATGACCGTGATCGCACCAGGATGATCCAACGCGCATTCTGATTCGGTTCCAGGGTCGTAGCCGTACAGTGGGTCTGCAATCGTCGAAGGACGCAAGGTGCACGCAACGGGCCCGTCAATGTCACAGGAAATGTCCGCTACCACCTTGACCGACCAGGCCGGGTTGCGCATGTCTTCTCGCGTGAATAAAAACGGCGATCCATCGGCCCAAAAATGTCCGGCAATGAACAAGTCGGCACGCTGTCCAAACGGCATGAAGGTGCTTTGGTATCCCGTCGCATCGTCCACAAATTCATCATAATCAAACGGCTGGCCATCGATGCGTTCATTGTAATCATCCACCTCCAAGTGCACATAGACCGGGTCCGGAAAATCCATGCGCAAGAAATCATCCTTGTGCACGCCTCTTAATTTCATGTGCTTCAGAACCTCCAAAGCTCCTTGTCCAACCCGACCACTCCCCGTCAAGACAATACGAAAATCATCGGGCAAATCCGCTGACTTGGCATGGTCCAACATTTCCTTCAAGTCGCGACAATCGATGGCCTTGGGCAATGAGAAGCGACCGCTTTGAAGTCCATAGGCACGCAGTCCATTGTAGGCACCTACCAGCCCGGCCCAACGTCCAAAACCGATGATCCGCTTGCCACTGGGGCGCTTCAGCATTTCATAGTCGATCAACCGAATTTTCCGTTCCAACACCCCAGCCAATAGCGGGGCATTGTATGGCTGCAACTTGTAAGTGTGACTGAAGAAGAGATACGTCTTAGACGGAATGAGGTCCTCTACATTAACCTCCTTTACTCCAATCAAGACATCACACGAACTCAAATCCTCATGAAGACGCAGTCCCGCAGCCACATATTCCGCATCGGTTATGCGACGCACAGGACTCGGTTGGACGACGATTTCCAATTCAGGATGGCGCGCAATTAAGGTCGCGCATTGTTCCGGGGTTAAGGGAACCCGTTGATCGGGAGGGGTCTTGCCTTCTCGGACGATACCGAGGCGCAAAGGATGTTCTGGGGAATATTGCAATGTCGATGGCTCTACGAGACCAAATTACGGGCATCCGCTCGCGTTGGCCGCATCTTTTCCGGTTCTTATCGAACGTTCATTGTTGAGCAATGAAGCGGTAGGTCAACGTTCCTGAAACGGGACCTTCTGTCGAAGCACGAAAGGAGGAACGTCGTGCACTGCGCAACGCCTCCTCGATCAAACAAGCACGAACTGACTCAGCATGACCCGGTGCATCAGAAACCTTGGCTCCTTGCAAAGTCACATTGCGCACACCTCCGGCAGCCGTTACCTCCAACATCACGACCACGACTCCTCCGCCGCGGCAACGATAACCCGGCATATCCAATTGAAGTTCCTCACGCCCGGGCACATCGAAGGCAACAGTGACTTGTCCGTCATAACGACTGTCCCACTCCTCGTACGTCTGGATGTTTTCACGCTGACCATCATCAGGAACAGCTTTCAAACCAAAATCCTTTTGTTCCGCTCCCAACCGCGCAAATTCAGCATCTTCCATGGCGCGCAACTCGGCTTCTACATCCGCAGCCATTTGCTGTTCATCTTGCGCTGATCCAGACGAACGACGCTCTGAAGAGGCTGATTTTGAAGCATCTGATCTCAAATTGGACACCTCGCTCTCCATCCGCTGGCTCAAGAATTCTTCAAGGGTGCGCTCAACGGGAGCATCTACCTCAGACCATTGACCAACGGCGACTTCCACAAAGTTCGTTTGGGGAGCGCTCGTGCCATGCAAAGGTTGAATCCACAGAACCAACAAGGTCGCTGCATGCAATCCCAGCGTCAGGGTGATGGCCAACCAAAAGCGATTTCTCTGCTTGTTTTTTGGATCACCTAAGTGCATCAATCCAGTATGATCGAGGTCTCCCGTTTCCAGGTATCGACAGTGATACTTCGGTCGCCTTTGAAATAATAAATACCCGTCTTTGTGACGACTTTTCGATACCGCACGACCAAATTTCCTGTTCTCACCGTGCGCTCAATGACCAATCCATTGGGGATGTCATAGGATTCCTCATGGATGCCCATCAAGACTTCTTGATCTTCCTCCGAAAGGACATACGCATCTTTGTCGTTGGTCTCTGAATTGGCCTTTTCCAACCCTTCCATGCGGGAGTCGTATGCCCTCCGATCCGCCTCAGTCTTGCGCTCAGACAACCGCCGATTCACTTGCCTTTCCTTTCTTCGAACTTCCGCATAGCGCTCCTGGGAGCGTAAATCAGCGCCCTCACCAACTTCTCGGTATTGCCGTGTTTTATCGTCTGCATTTTCGGCATTGACCGAACGCCGATCCGCTGCAGCCCGATTGACTCCACGAAACAGGTTTCGCCAGTTTCGCTTTTTCTGCTCCAATTCAGGAACAGCGAGAGCGAAGTCACGGCTGCGATTTCGTTTCAAACGAGCGCTTTTATCCTTTTTGACTTGTGCGGTTTGCGCACCTTGTTCTTGCAGTTCTCGTCCATTTTGCGCCGACTGACCCGCATTCCGCTCGTACCCTTCTACTTGATCCTTCAACGAATCCACACGACGATTCTGCGCATTGACGGCATCCTGCACCATGGCTTTTTGCCCGCGCTCCAACGTATTCATATCAACCAAGTCTCCTTCGATACGCAAATTGGCAGCGAGAGCAGATTGCCGCTGCAAATCCGCCGCTGCCAACTTCTTATTCTCCACATCCAGTTGACGGGAACGCTCTTCACTTTTCAACGCCTCTTTGTAATACAGCTCGACCTCATCACTTTCTTGGATATTCATCGCAGAAGCCAATTCCTGAGCACGGTTCCGCGCTTGGTCCTCATCACGTTGGCGATCCGCATTGGCTTGCTCCATGCGAGCTCGTTCGGCATCCAATCGACGCTGCCGTTCTGCTTCTTCACTTTGATCGGCTGACGCATCCGCTTGTTCCGCTTCACGATCAGCCGCAGCACGCTCGGCCTCCAAAGCAGCCATCCGGGCCTCCCGATCGTCTGTTTCATCCAAAGGCTCAGATGAATTCTGTTTATTCGCAATCCGAGTCAACCGACCGCTGGCATAGCGGTCATCCGATTTGAGCTCAAGCGCCTCGGAGTAATACGCGCTGGCGGTATCCCAATCTGCGGCATCATACGCCGCATCACCAGACGTTATGAGTTGGTCGAATTCAGCATCCAAAAGAGCCGCTTCATCCGTTGCTGCTGCAGTCTCTGACTTCTGTGCTTCTCGCGCTTGACGGTCGGCGGACGCTTCCTGCTCCGCTTCTTCCGCCCGTTGAGCATCCCGTGCGTCTCGAGCATCCGCAGCGGCCTTCTGGCTCGCCCGATCATCTTCGTCCTGCTTGTCTGCCTTGTCGCGGCCTTTCCCTTTCGATGAAGAACGTGCTTCTGATTTGGCCAAAGCCTCATCAATCCGCCGTTGAGCTTCGTTCATCCGTTGCACAGGATAACGTTCATCGGGCAACACAGCCAAAGCTTCTCCGTACTTGACAATGGCCGCAGCATAATCATCATTCCGAAACAAAATATCCGCATCATCATTGATGGCGTCATACTGTATCTGCAATTCACGCAAGCTCGCGCTCGAAGCTTCGCGGTCTGCTCGTTCCTGCTCCCTTCGTAAACGTTCGGCATCCTCAGACTCTCTTTCGGCAATGCGCTCTCGGCATTGCGCAGCGCGTTGCTGAGGCAAGCGCTCAGCAGGGAGCAAACGGGAGGCCTCTTCGTATTTCACAAGTGCCGCTGCATAGTCGTCGTCTCGGTACAAGTCGTTGGCATCATCAATCAGCGCCTCGTAGGCCACCGTACGTTCAATAATGGAGGCGGATTCAGAAGCCAAGTCGTCAATGCGTATTTGAGCTTCTTCCTTGCGATCCTGCGGGTACCGCTCTGCAGGCTTCAATTCACTGGCTTCATCATACGATTTGATCGCCCTTTCGTATTGCTCCCGATCAAAATAATTATCCGCCTCAGCGAGCACCTCATTGTATGCTCCATCCTCTTCCATGGCCTCCCGCCGTGCTTCCACATCCCGCAAGCCCTTAGCCGGCTCAGGAGCATCGGGCCGCATCACAGCCGCCGCTTCAAACGCTTCAATGGCTTCATCCAAACGATCCGATTCCAAAGCCGTCTCTCCAGCATCCAAAAGCTCCACAAAAGCAGCCTCCGACTGGCCTGAAGCCAAAAACTCATCCAATTTGACCTGAGCCGCAGCGCGTTTCGCCTGTGCATTGGCTTCATCAGGGAACAGAGCCAAGGCGGAATCGTAAAAATCCACCGCTTGCTGCCACTCTTGTTTCCCCATCGACTGATCCCCTTTTTTCAAAAATGCATCAAAATCATCCCGCATCTTCTCAAGCTCGCCTTCCATGCGTTCTAGCCGGGAAAATTCGGCTTGAACCTTATTCCGCATTCGAACGGTGTAATTGTTGTCAAACACTACGGTGTTCTTGGCAGCAACGTATTCACCTCGGCCGTATGGATTTTCGAATATGCTTTCATCAAAACCCGGAGGAAGAGGAAACATGGTCATGTCCAAATCCATATTGCGATTTCCTATCGTGCTCTCGGGAATGCCCGAAGCATCGACTTCAATGCGTTTGTTGCTATGCCCATCCAGTTCAAAACTGAAGGTGTAATCATGGCGCAAAGGCAACTCAAAATCATAATCTCCTTTGGCATCGGTCAACAGCTCGTCAAACACGTTACCGTCCTGAAAAACAACCACCTTCACGCCCAATAGCCGTTTGTTGGTGTCATCCATTTTCACCGATCCAAACACCAAAAACAAATCATCTTGCGCGGCAACAGAAGGCACACAAAGCCCCATCAAGACGAGGCATACCACCCCATAGAACAGGGAACTACTGTATTTCTGAACGGCAGACGAAGGCTTCAATGAAAATTTCAATCTATTTTGGCTCTTGAGGGTATTCATGGGCAATTCCATGGCTTCTTATGAACGTAAAAATATGGCATTTAGTTATTGGGAGTCGAAACAGTGGTTGAGTGACCGCAATTTAGTGGTTGTTGGTGGAGGAATTGTTGGACTCTCCGCGGCTTTGCGCGTCCGTGAATTGCACCCGAATTGGAAGATTACCGTGATCGAACGCCACCCTTTTGGTGGAGGAGGCAGTACGCAAAACGCTGGTTTTGCATGCTTTGGAAGCGCCACCGAGTTGCGCGAGGATCGCATCACTTTAGGTGACGCATTGGCATTGGAACTGGTGCAAAAGCGCTGGACTGGATTGCAGCTGTTGCGAAAACGACTCGGAGACCAGGCTTTGGGCTATCGAGAATCGGGCAGCGTGGAGTTGTTTCTCAAGGGCTTCGAGCAACATAGTACCGTTCCTTCTGCAGAAGAGCTGGAGGACCTCAACAGATGGATTGCACCTGTGACCGGCACTACACAAACGTTTGAGAACATCCCTTCGCACCCGTTGCACGGTATGGACGCTGCAGCCATTGAACAGGTCATCTCGTCCCCTCTCGAAGGGTGCATCGACACCGGACTCATGATGAAAGCACTCCAAAGTGAAGTGCACAAAGCCGGCATTGATCTCGTGCACGGTTGCCATGTAACCGGCATCGAAAATGGTTCCCAACCGCGCATTCGGATTTCGGAGACTGCTGCTGGGGGCACCTGGTTTGAGACGGGGGGACTGTTGCTTACCACCAATGCTTTTGCCCGTGAATTGCTTGATGACCTAGACGTCCACCCGGCTACCAACTTGGTTTTGGTCACTGAACCTCTGCAAACACTTCCCCCACAGCCTACCGTACACATAGACGCGGGGTATGTCTATGCGCGGTCCATTGAAAATCGGTTGCTAATCGGCGGCGGAAGGCATTGGGGAATCGATGCTCCTGAAGCTTTAGAAGCGCGGTTATTGGAAACGATGCAAGCAATCTGGCCGGAATCAAAGTCTGTAAAAGTAGACCACCGTTGGACTGGAGTATTGGGAATTGGTCAAGCGAGACTTCCTATTGTACAAGCCGTTCAATCAGGCATTCACGTGGCCGTAAGGCTTGGCGGAATGGGTGTAGCCATGGGCATGCAATGCGGCCAGCAAGCCGCAGCGCTCGTCGCAGAGACTTCATTTCCCGCCTCCGACAAACACCTGTTTCGATTCGATTGAAACCTTTTGGAGAGTCTGCGCGTAAAGAGGCATGTGAAAAGTCTCATTAAGCTCATTCGACCCATGCGAATTGCATCTATCCTATTGTTAACTGCAGCAACACTCAGTGTTCAACAGCAGTCTTTGTTCGCTCAAACAAGCGTTCGTCTCCTCACTGGTCCAACCAGTTTTACGGGTTCTTCCAATTTGGAAGATGGCATTCAGATCTCTGGAACGGGTGCGTATTCGTCTCAGATGGCATTGTCCACCAGTGTGCGCCCTTGTATTTCGATCGAAACACAAGCACAATGGGGAGAGCTTGGTCTGACCGCTGCGAACCGCAAGAACGAAATGGGCACCTATCAATCTGCTGGTGCAGGCGTGCGGTTGCATTTACCGCACAACCAAGAACGGCATCTCCAACCTTGGATCAGCATTGGTGCCGCTTGGCTCAAACAATCCAATTTTGCAGATCTCTTGGATGCAGAGAATGCGGAATACCAGGTTTGGGACAACGGGATGATCTATGACATGGCTGAAGACGCTCCTTATGCAGATGCACAGGCCAATCCAATGATGCGTGATTACACGTTCGAAACACGCACTGCAACGAGCCACAACCTCGCCATCCCGCTTCAAATCGGGCTGGATTTGAATTTGACAACCCGTCTTTTTGCTTCCGCATCCATATCAACTTTGATGGGAGCCGAAGCGAGTTTAGACCCGCGTCCAGACCACCTCGATTGGTTGACCACGGCCCAAGCAGGCATTGGCATACGTCTTGGGAAAGCACATGCTGAACCCAAGGGAGAGGCCTTTCCAGAAGCGCTGGTGCTGCTCGGAAATGACGCCGACAACGATGGTGTTAAAGACTCCAAGGACCGTTGCCCAGGCACGATGGATGGAGCGCCGATTGACAAGCATGGCTGTGCACTCGATTCAGACAAGGACGGGATTGCTGACTACAAGGATGCTGAACCACATTCGACACACCGTCGGGTCAACGAACGTGGCGTTGCTTTGAACGAAGAGCAATGGGCTGCAGTCATGGCTCCTCAATCTGCAAATCCAGCGACCTTCCAAGAAGTCTTCCAACGCATTGAATCTGAAAAAAGTAAGAACATGGTCACTCCGGTGGATGCGAAAGGCCGCACGCCTGCTGAACTGCGCTTACTCAAGACCTTTGGATCGAGCAAAACAACGATTCCAGTTAAAGCTGTCAAAGCCGCGAAAACGGCCCCTAAAACAGCCAACACCATCGAATCAGAGCGCTTAGAGCTCGAAGCTCTTGCGGTTGCCGCAGCGATTCATCAGGCGATGAAGCCGACGTTTCGAGTGCAGCTCGCCGGAGGAATACGCGATTTGAACATGGACGAAGTCACGCCCTTCCTATTGAAAGGCGATGTCGTTCAAAAGTTCAACCAAACCAGTGAACTGTGTATTGTTACTCCCTCTACTTCCAGCCTCGAACAAGCAGAACAATTGCTCTCCGAGATGAAAGAAAACGGGTTTTCAAACGCACAAATCATCGGTGATTTCAAAGGGAAACTAATCGATTTTGACGAAGTAAAAGCGTTGCGAGACAGCTGGTCCGCAGAAAGTGCCGCACAATTCATGCATTGATTGACACCGACTTAAGATGCAAGCAGGTCAGCCCTTCATTGGACTGGCCTGCTTTGCTATTTACTCCTGTTCAGCGATCGCTTCAGCGCTAGTTTTTGCACGACCCTCGTTCCATCTAAGGCTGCAGAGAGGATTCCTCCAGCATACCCACCTCCCTCACCACAGGGGTACAATCCGGAAACATCCGGATGCTCCAACGAATCCGGATCTCGTGGAATACGAACCGGGCTGGATGTGCGCGATTCCGGCGCTACCAAAATGGCATCGGGATGGAGAAACTCGGGCATTTTACGACCAAACGTGCGCAAGCCTTCAACCAATGGTTTCGCGATGCTCGCAGGGAGCAGTGCCCTTAAGTTGACTGAGACAACCCCGGGCACATATGAGCACGTAGGCAAGTCACGAGACACCCGTCCTTCGTCACCCGCTAGAAAATCCAACAACCGTTGCGCGGGCGCACGCTGTGTTTTTCCGCCAGCCGCCCAACACGCCTGTTCAACCATGCGCTGAAAGTCGAGGCCCCCAAGAGGCCCCTCAAATCCAGCTTGCTCCCAAATTTCGTGATCAATCTGAACTACCATGCCCGAGTTGGCATAGGGATTGTTTCGCTTCGAAGGGGACCAGCCATTTGTTACGATCTGCTCTTGTTCTGTGGCACAGGGTGCAATAATTCCTCCGGGGCACATGCAAAATGAATGCACACCGCGCCCGTCCACTTGGCAAACCAATTTGTAGGATGCTGGCGGAAGCCAATCACCCCGTTCTTCACCATGGTATTGGACCTGGTCAATCAAGGCTTGGGGATGCTCAACGCGCACGCCAATGGCATACGGTTTCGCTTCCAACTGCCATCCCTTTCCATGTAACAGTAAGAAGACATCCCGCGCGCTGTGTCCTGTCGCCAAGACCAAGGCTTCACAAGCCCGTTTCACCGTGATGCCCGTCGACAACTCCAACCACTCAATGGCCTTCACACTTCCCGTTTCCTCATGAACATCGACCATGCGGCAACCAAAATGCACCTCGCCTCCGGCATTCACAATGGCCTCACGCATGGACTGGATGATTTCAGGCAACTTATTGGTTCCGATGTGTGGATGGGCATCCACCAAAATTGCGGGGTCCGCACCAAAAGCGACTAAGCATTCTAAAGCAGAACGGATGTCCCCTCTTTTGTGGCTGCGGGTATACAATTTGCCGTCACTGTAGGTTCCGGCTCCACCCTCGCCAAAACAATAATTGGAATCCGGGTTGACATGGTGATCCTGGGTGATGCGCACCAAATCCCTCCGGCGCTGGCGCACTGAGGCTCCACGCTCAATGATGATTGGACGAAAACCCTGTTCCAAACATTCCAAAGCGGCAAACAACGGGGCAGGACCGGCGCCAACGATGACAATTTCAGGGGCATCAGATGACAAGGGTGGTGCGCTCCAGCCAGGGAATTCCAAACTCGGAAGCACGTGGCCCTTCTGAGCAACATCCACAGTCCATACGGCTTTTACGGGGCGTCTCCTGGCATCCAAGTTCTTCCGAATTACGCGGAAATCACCCAATTCATCAAGCAACCAACCGGCTGCATCTGCCACTTCCTGCGCTAAGATTTCCTCTTTGGCAGCCAGGCTTGCAGGCAGTTGTACCTCCACTTGGCCCAATGGAGAATCCAGTCGTTTGCGATCCTGGAAAGCGGGATTTGCTCTAAATTTTCTTTTGCGATGGGCTTTACCCGTTGGCTTGGACATGGCACGAAGATAATCCCGGCTGGCATGGAAGCAGAAAAGCGGAACAACGTACCTTCGTGATTCATGCACCCGATTCCATGAAATCTTCAGATTTTCCGCACAATCCGCTCCTATTTGAGCGAAAAAACTTAAGCGACGAAGCCATCCAAACGTTGTTCAGTCAGCTGCTGCTTCCGCGGATGATTGAAGAGAAGATGATGAGCCAACTGCGCCAAGGAAAAATCTCCAAATGGTTCAGCGGCATGGGACAGGAAGCGATTAGCGTGGGTGTTGCAGCCGCTCTCAACCCCGATGAGTTCATTTTGCCCATGCACCGAAACTTGGGCATTTTCACAACGCGAGGCATAGGCCTCGATCGCTTGTTTGCTCAATTCCAGGGCAAGGCGCATGGGTTCACAAAAGGACGCGACCGGTCTTTTCACTTTGGTTCCAAAGAACACCGAATCGTCGGTATGATTTCCCACCTCGGACCGCAGTTGGGCATTGCCGATGGCATTGCCTTGTCGCATAAATTGGACAACAACGGCAAAGCGACCTTGGTCTTTACTGGAGACGGCGGCGCTTCTGAAGGTGACTTTCACGAAGCCGTCAACGTCGCTGCAGTCTGGGATTTACCGGTCGTCATTTGCATCGAAAACAACGCATGGGGCTTATCGACTCCTTCCTCTGAACAGTTCCGTTGCGCGCATTTCACAGACAAAGCCATTGGGTATGGCATTCCGCAAGAAGATGCCATTCAAGTTGACGGCAACGACATCTTGGCTGTTTTCCACGCTGTGCAACACGCAGCTCAGGAAGTTCGCGAACGACCTCGGCCCATCATCCTGGAATTCAAGACGTTCCGAATGCGTGGACACGAGGAAGCTTCAGGTACCAAATATTATCCTGAAGGCCTGATCGACCATTGGGCACAAATAGACCCCGTCGAGCGATTTACGGAGTGGGCCATTGCATCGGGCGTTATGACCAAAGAGCACCTTGAGAATTTGCGTGCAGAACACAAAGCCACCATCGAACACGGTCTCAAATTCGCAGCTGCAGAGCCCGCCATCGTGGCGGACTTGGAGACAGAATTGAATGACCGCTTCGCCCCCATTCCAGAATCGACATTGCCAGAAGCCACGCCATCCCTTGTGGAAAAACGTGAAATGCGCATGATCGACGCCATCCAAGATGGACTCGGCCAAGCCATGGAACGCCATGACAACTTGGTGCTCATGGGGCAAGACATCGCCGATTATGGAGGCGTTTTCAAAGTCACGGAAGGATTCACGGATCGGTTTGGAAAAGACCGCGTTCGCAATACACCCCTCTGCGAATCTGCTATCGTTGGTGCGGCATTGGGACTCTCTATCGCTGGCAAAAAGGCCATGATGGAGATGCAGTTCAGTGATTTCTCAACGGTTGGATTCAATCAAATCGTCAATAATCTCGCAAAAATCCATTGGCGATGGGGGCAAGCGGCCGATGTTGTCGTGCGCATGCCAACAGGTGGAAACGTAGGTGCGGGACCCTTTCACAGTCAATCGATCGAAGCATGGTTCTTTCACGTACCCGGCTTGAAGATTGTTTATCCCTCTACTCCTGAAGATGCGAAAGGACTTTTGATCGAAGCCTTTGAAGACCCCAACCCGGTCCTGTACTTCGAGCACAAGTTTTTGTACCGTTCTCTTTCCGGCATTGTCACCGAAACCCCCTTCAAAACTCCCATTGGAAAGGCCCGAATGGCCTCAACAGGTCAGGACGCTACGATTGTAACTTACGGACTGGGAGTGGTTTGGGCTGAGTCAATTCAAGTAGAACATCCAGAGTGGTCGTTGGAAATCATCGACTTGCGGACCTTGCTCCCATGGGATGAAGAAACGGTCATGGCGAGTGTTCGAAAGACGAATCGGGCTTTGGTATTGCACGAAGGCACGATGACCGGCGGCATTGGCGCAGAAATTAGCGCGCGCATCCAAGAGTCGTGTTGGACCGATTTAGATGCCCCAGTGACACGGGTGGCAGGACTGGATACGGCCTTCCCTTTTGCCGCAGATTTAGAGAAACAATTCTTGGCCAATCACCGGTTGGAAGCAGTGCTGAGAGCGTTGCTCAACACCTGACTTGGAGTTGGACCTGAGACGGCAAAAGCCACATCCCATCGAAAACGGATCGTTGTCCTTCCTTATCGGCCGCGCATGCGCATGACCTGTGGATTTTGAATGGCAGCCTCCACCTGTTTGATGTCCTTCTTCAGCATGCCCTTCTTGTCCAAACGCTTGCATTCAGCGAGCAGGGCTTTGGCCAATTTAGGCTTACGTTTCGCTGAAGCCACGACGGCCAAATTCAATTTGACGGCGGCTTTATCATGGTCTTGCTTCAACCCCATTTCCAACGCCTCACGCAACAAACGTTCGGCGTCATTCATGTTATGCTCCATGGCCAAGCTGCCCATCAAAAAGTACCAATACCCGCGTCTTCGTGGCCAAAGATGCTTGGGATTCACACGGCTCAGCCACTTTCGTGCGTCGTCCATTTTCTGTTGACGCAGGTTGACAAATGCCATGATCAACCGCAAACTCTGAAGGGTCATTAACACAAATAGAGCACACACCAGAACCATGCCTACTCCACTCCCGATATGTCCTTTTAGAAACAATGAAATGGCATAAGCCAAACTACCTAACGCTAATGCGATTTTGATGATGCGCGTGTCCATGAACTCGTGGTACTTTTGTGGGACAAATTTACCGCTTCAAATGGATTGGGAAACATTGGACTCTAAGGAAACATTTCAAGCAGCATTGACTGCCTCGCATGAGCAGCTTGTGGTCGTGTTCAAACACAGTACGCGGTGCAGCATCAGCCGCATGGCGCTAAAGTTGACAACGAGTCAGTGGGATCTCCCTGCGACTGTGCGTCCCCTACTCTTGGATCTATTGAATCACCGAGATGTGAGTCAGAACATTTCCGAGGCGCTCGGCATTCACCACGAATCGCCGCAAATGCTGGTCATTCGAGATGGCAAGTGCATCCACCATGCCAACCACCACCACATTGACCCAACGGCCGTCAAAGCGTACCTTTAAGCCATGGCTTCGATTCTTAAACTCCGTGTAATTCTAGACACCGAAGACGATGTTTTTCGGGACATCGAAATTGAAATGAGTGCCCCTTTGGAGCACCTGCATTTGGCAACATTGGATGCTTTCGACTGGAACAATGCTCCGGAAATGGCTTCATTTTTCAAAAGCAATGATGCGTGGGATCGCGGTGACGAAATCCCTCTGATGTCCATGTCTCCCGAATTGCCAAGCATGGAATCAACCACCGTTGGTGATCTGTTGCCCACGTTAGAAGCGCGAGGAGTCTATGCGTACGACTACTTGAGAATGTGGTGCTTCTATTTGGAGCCCCTGTCTTTGGAAGAGGCCGATGAAACCATTGCCTACCCCCGACTGATGCTACAATTTGGAACGGCGCCAGACCCGAACAGCCGTCAACCAGAAGGGCTGGATGACCTCGCGTCATTGGCCGAAGAAATTGAACGAGCGAAAAATGGTGACGCTGAACCATACAAAACGGGAGACCCTGAACTGGATGCTTACCTCAGCGGAGACGAAGATGAAGACGAAACACAGGGTGGGGAGATGGACAATATCGATGATTATGGAGACCTTCTTTGAATACGCAACGGCCACTTGACCCCTTCCGCATCCTCTCACCACTCGCCATCGGCACCCCTTACGCCCGGTGAACGCCCACTACTTTTTGTCGTAGTTGGGCCCACTGCCATTGGCAAAACAAGCATGGCCATTGGATTGGCAAAATGGCTAGGATGTGAAATACTGAACGCCGATTCTCGCCAAGTCTACCGTGACATGCGCATTGGAACGGCGCAACCAACGGCCACTGAATGTGCAGAAGTGCCCCATCACTTTGTCGATTTCTTGGATGTCGAGAAGTTGTACAGCGCTGGACAATTCGAGAAGGAAGCCTTGAAGTGGTTAGAGAACTGGTTCTCGAGCCATCGGACCGCTGTCATGGTAGGAGGCAGTGGATTGTACATCAAAGCTGTATTGGAAGGACTCGACGAAGTGCCTGCTTCGGTTGAAATCCGTGAACGCCTTCACAAAGAGCTCGAAGAAAACGGCGCCGACTCGCTGCTCAAACAACTCAAGGAATTGGATCCCATTCATTATGCCAAAATGGATCGGTCCAACACACAACGCGTCATTCGCGCTTTGGAAGTGTGTTTGGCCAGTGGAAAACCTTTTTCTTCTCACCACAGCAACTCCGCAGCGGAAAGACCTTTCGATATCCGCATCATTGGACTGGAAATGAACCGCGAATGGCTCGTCGACCGGATCAACGCCCGAGTAGCACAGATGGTCGAAAGTGGGTTTGAGTCTGAAGCGCGTGAACTGCATCCCAAGGCGCATCTCAATGCACTGCAAACGGTAGGGTATCGAGAGTGGTTCGATCACTTCGACGGAAAACTATCTCGCGACCAAGCCATTTCTGCCATTCAAGTCCATACCCGGCAGTTTGCAAAGCGTCAAATGACCTGGTTCAAACGCATGGACGGAATCAATTGGTTTGACGCCTCCAATCGCATGGCGGCATTCAATTGGGCCATGGCTTGCTGTGCAGAGCGGGGATGGTCTCCTGCCCCTCTTGACGGAACAGACCCCCCGATGACCTGATCATGCATCCGGAAAGCAATAAGGGAACCAACCCTAAAAAGACGCAAAAGCTGCGCACCAAAAGCTCGCAGCACGTTTGGAGCGGCGACTACATGGGCGCCTTTGACACCCAAACTTCACGTGACCTGGAGTTCAATGCCATAAGAACGTTATTGCTGGGGTATTGCCACAACCCAACCGCACAAGAGCGTGCTCAAACTTTGAAACCCTTCCGCAACAGAAAACGGATGGTGCGTGCGCTGGAGGAGACCAAAGAGTTTCTTCAAATACGGCGTGAATCCATTCCATTTCCAGCGGTAGGTTGCGACGAAATCCATCGGGAAATTGAGCGTCTTAACATTCGAGAGTCTGTATTAAGTGAACCGCAATTCATGCGCTTGCGCGTCGCATCTGAAACGATCAATGATGTCGTTGCCGCACTTCAAGGGCGGGATTCCATCAACCCCCGCCTCTTCTATTTATTGCGCAACGTCAAGGCTACCACGGAACTCATTGATCCCATTGACAAGGTCTTTGATGCCAAGGGGAATGTCCGGAGCAATGCTTCCGCAAAGCTGGTCACCATTCGAGAAGACATGATCCGTGTGAGACGATCTATCAATCGCCAATTCATCAAGTCCCTCAAAGATTGCGCTGAACGCGGATGGCTAGCCGACACCAAGGAAGGTTTTATCAATGACCGTCGCGTGCTTTCGATCAACAGCACGCACAAACGAAAAGTGCCCGGAACCGTCCTAGGACAGTCCAACAATGGCAGCATCACATTCATCGAGCCAGCAGTCAATATTTCACTCAATTTTGAGATGGAAATGTTGCGAGACGATGAGCGCAAAGAGATTCTACGCATCCTCCGTGATCTAACACAAGGGATCCGGAAGCACCTTCCGCTGATCAAGGCGTATCAAATATTGCTGGTCGAATTGGACTGGATTCGAGCCAAAGTGCAACTCGCTCAGGAAATGGGTGGAGACCTCCCGGGCTTGCGAACAGAAAGCGGCTTTCACTTGATTCAAGCGTACCATCCTCTTCTTTACCTGCAAAATGAAAAGGCGGGGATGAATACGGAACCGCAAACCATTGCGCTTCATCCCAAAGGGCGGATGCTGGTTATTTCTGGACCCAATGCAGGCGGAAAGTCCATCACGCTCAAAACCGTAGGGTTGTTGCAAGCCATGCTTCAAAGCGGGCTCATGGTACCGGCACACCCCAACAGTGAAATGGGGTTTTTCGACGCATTGCTCACCGACATCGGAGACAACCAGAGCATCGAAAACCAACTAAGCACGTACAGCTATCGCCTCAACCGCATGAAAGGGTTTCTCGAGGTGGCCAATGGGCGGGCCCTCCTTTTATTGGATGAGTTTGGAACCGGATCGGACCCTGAACTCGGCGGAGCATTGGCCGAAGTGTTTTTTGAAGAACTCTATCACCGGGGTTGTTTCGGGGTCATCACCACACACTACGCCAACATCAAATCGCGCGCTGCGCAACTGCCCGAAGCTTTGAATGGTTCGATGCGATTCGACAGAGAATCCCTCGAGCCGCTGTTCAAGTTGGACATTGGCACCCCCGGAAGTTCGTTCACCTTCGAAGTCGCTACCATCAATGGAATCGACGACGACCTCATCAATCGAGCGAAAGGCAAGTTAGATGGGCGCAAGGTCCGGTTGGATGAACTGATCGGTGAACTTCAAAAAGAGAAGAACACCCTTTCCAAAATCACAGATCGAAACCTGCGAAAAGAATTGGAAAACGACCAACTGCGGTTCCAACTCGACTCGAATCAAGCGCATTTGGATGAGCGATCCATTCACCAACAAACGGTAGCAGAGGAACAAAATGCCGCGCTAAACCGCGGACGACGGCTGCTTCAATTTGTTGATCGGTATCAAGCTGAGAGTAAAAACAAGGAGCTTTTTGAAGACGTCCGGAAATACCTGGCCATGGAACGCTCCAAATTGGACAGCGCCGCCAAAGACACTTTGGCCAAGCGCAAAGCCTCCGCAGCCCGTGCTCCGAAAAAACGCCCAAAGCATTTTGTGGACCGCATCCAAGTCGGTTCCATCGTCAGGCTTCGCAATGGCGGAAAAGAGCGGGGTGAAGTCATTGAATTGAATCAAGGGCATGCCCTTGTTCTATTCGGATCATTTCGAACCCGCGTAGAATTGGAAAAATTAACGTGGGTCGCTCACTGAGCGCTTGCCACCATCAATTTTCGCGTAGCGGTCGCACCGCCCTCCGTTTGCAATGTGACATAGTACAGGCCTGAAGGCAAGTGGGCTACCGAAAACTGCGGATTCTGGATGCCTTTGAAGGAGATCGTCTCAACCGGCCGTCCTGTTTGGTCATAGAGCCTCACCTCCTGAGCGCGCAATTCGCCAGACCATTGCAGTGTGACCAGTGCGTTCGATGGATTCGGGTGCAGTGACCACGTGTTTTCCCGAAGCCACTGCTCTTCCACATCAACAATCCCACAAACAGACTGGCCGGCGCAAGGCGTTTCAAATTCGGTCACGTAGCTTCCCTCTAACACCTCGATTCCGGTTCCCTGAGGGTCCAAGAAATTGTACAGCTTTTCCACTTCGGTGATGGGGTTATTGCCATCCCAATGGTAACTCATCTTGCCGTAGTAGTCGGGTGAATTGGGGCTGGTACAAAACGAAGCTCCTCCGGTTAAGGTGCCTACAATCAGTCCGTTTTGATCAAACAATGGAGAACCCGACGAGCCTCCTTCGGTCACGCCGTGGTTTGTTTCTGTCTCCGTCCAGTAAACACGCCAGTGTGCCCCCGGGTGGTACGCGCTGCTATTGGTTGGTGAATTGACGTAGGTCGAAATCTTCTTGCGATCACCAGCAGGATGGTGGATGCCCACCCCCTCTTCTGGATTCTCGCCCGAAACATCCCACCCTGCATAAAAAGGAACCCAAGAATCAAAGACATTGTCCTCTACTTCCAAGAGCAAAAAGTCGGAACCATTGATGTTGTTTCCCACAGCATCATCCGAGCTAGTCAGAAACTCGACCCCTGTGCGGACGTGCGAATTGAAACTTGAAATGCCTTCGCATTCAAAAAACTCATAGTTGTAACGCACCTTCAACAAGGCCCATTCATTCTCTTCAACAGCATCGGCACAGTGAAATGAACTCAGCAACATTTGCTTGCAATCCTGAGCCGTATTGTTGACCATCGCACCCGAGCACAAAAAGATCCCACCATCTTGCGTAATCCTCAGGCGAACAACCGCATCTCGCTGGCAAACCCAGTCCTCACCCTCCGGACAATTCACATTCACTTCGCACGGATCTGAACCGCGGTTGTTTTCGAACAGAACGTCGTATTCACCGTCCAACCAAAGAAATCGAAAAAGCACGCCAACCCCATTGATGTGAAGGGAAGGTGTTCCGACCGTACCCACAGGCTGTGTATACCGGAGCAAACCAACTTCTCCAGGGACTTCACCACTCACAAACAATCCGTGATCGTTGTTCTCTCGATGATCGATGGGACCTTCCACAAAGGGAATCTCAAAAGCACCTTCCGGTGATTCTAAAGTGAGCTCGCCCCCGACAGGCAAATGAAAGGATTCAAAATACACACAAAGTGCCGGCGCATTTGCAATGTTTACAAGCAATTGCCACGATTCGACGCCGCTAGAAACTTCATGAAGAGCCTCTTCGAAAAAATCAATATCAGCCTCTACAATATGACCCTGCATCGTCTTTCCCGTATTCTCTTCGTGCCACCAGGCTCGTGCTAAAAGCTGATCCATTCCTGGCGCTTCAAGCTGCACAACGGGCGTTATAGCGGCACTTGACTCCACCATAGACAGCTGACTCGAGGCTGAAGGCGGTGCGCTCATCAAAACAAACAGCAGGGCTAAGCCATTCCATAAAGGGCTACAATCCAATCGGGTTCTCATGTTCTTACAGGTTGAGCGCTAAAATTACGGGGTTTATTCTAAACAATTTGGGGAAAATTGGGGCGTCCCGTTATTTCTCACTCCGCCAATGAGCGGTAACTTGAGCGTTCAATATTGATGGAGCCATGGCACAATCTTCTTTTATCTCTCTCGTCTTTTGCCTTGTAGCGACTGCAGGGTCGATTGGCTTCAATGGCCTTCAAGCTCAAGAGAACAAAACACCGAGTCAAACGCAAGGTCAAAAGTTCAACGCCCTGCTCTACTATGTCAACCAGATTTATGTTGAAGATGTCGATTCAGAGGCGCTGGTTGAAGCTGCCATCGTTGGCATGTTGGAGGAAATGGACCCCCACTCCGTCTATATCCCTGCGGATGAATTGAAAGCGGCGGATGAACCCCTCAATGGAAATTTTGAAGGTGTCGGAATTCAATTCAATATTTTCAAGGATACCATCATGGTTGTTTCTCCCATTTCAGGAGGTCCCTCAGAGAAACTGGGGATCATGTCGGGTGACCGCATCGTGACCGTGGATGGAGAAGTTGTCGCTGGGACAGGCGTCACGAACAAGGATGTCCAACGCTTACTCAAAGGACCGAAGGGAACCAAAGTGACCGTGGGCATCAAGCGCAGTGGCGAAAGAAAGTTGCTTGACTTTGAAATCATTCGCGATAAAATCCCCATTTTTTCCGTTGATGCATCCTACATGGTCGCACCCGGCATTGGCTACATCAAAGTCAATCGATTTGCCAAGACGACCATGGCAGAGATGTATGAGGCCCTCGCTAAGTTGCGTACCCAAGGCATGGACGACTTGATTTTAGATCTGCAAGGAAACGGTGGGGGCATGCTGCGGACAGCCATCCAAATGGCTGACGAATTTCTCTCAGAAGACAAGTTGCTCGTGTATACAGAAGGCCGCGCATTTCCTCGAGAAAATCCAACAGCACGAATCCCTGGGCGCTTTGAGAAAGGCCGGTTGGTGGTATTGATTGATCAGGGCTCTGCCTCTGCCTCTGAAATTGTTTCTGGAGCCATCCAAGACTGGGACCGTGGCTTGATTGTCGGACGACGCAGCTTTGGAAAGGGCTTGGTTCAACGCCCCGTGAATCTACCCGACGGCTCCGCAGTTCGTTTAACTGTTCAGAAATACTACACTCCCTCCGGACGCTGCATTCAAAAGCCGTATGACGAAGGCGTGGACGCGTATCGCAAAGAGAAGTACGAACGGTATGCATCGGGTGAGTTGCTCAGCCTCGATAGTTTAGAATTGCCGGACAGCCTGAAATTCACCACACGGCTTCAAGAACGAACAGTTTATGGAGGTGGCGGAATTCTACCGGACATTTTTGTCCCAATCGACACCACTGACAATTCCGAGTTTTTCAGCCGAATCTTGCGGAAAGGATTGGACAACCGCTTTGCGCTCAATTATGTTGACTCGCGGCGGGAAGCCTTGGAAAAAGAGTATCCTACAGAAGATGATAAAATTCGTGACTTCGTCCTGTCCAAGAAGATGACCCTCGATTTTTTAGCCTTCGTTGACGAGGAAGGTGTGGACTTCGATGCGGATGGCTGGGAGACTTCCCGAGATGCGATTTCACTTCGAATCAAAGCCATGATTGGCCGAAACATGCTGCAGCAATCTACTTTTTACCGTGTGATTTCGGGGCTGAATGAAAGCCTGCAGCGTGCTGTAACCATTTTACAGGATGGCACGTTTGAAAAGGCCAACCTCGCGCACGATTCCTTTTAAAGCATTGACGTAATTTAGCCCTCAAAAATAAACCCCATGAAATACACTTACACCTTCATCGCTCTTGCAGCGGTTGCCTTCATCATCGGAGGCTGCAACAACGACGCATCCGAAAAGACTGCTTCCCGCCCTGCTGGAACGAAAGTCGATGCGAATGATATCCCCGTGAACACAAGCCCAGGTCAAAAGGAAACTTTCGATCCTGCTAAGAACACCGTTCAGGCTCCTGCTGGTCCAACAACCGTTATGACCTTTGCTGCATATGACCACGACTTCGGTACATTGGAAGAAGGCGAATCGGCGACACACATCTTTGAGTTCACCAATACGGGCACTGAGCCTTTGATTCTTGACAAGTGCAAGGGTTCTTGCGGTTGTACAGTGCCAAAATGTCCTCGCGAACCCATTGCTCCTGGAGCAAAAGGACAGATTGAAGTGAAGTTCAATTCCAAAGGCAAGAAAAACGCACAGACCAAGAAGGTCACCATTGATGCCAATACCGACCCGGCACAAACGTTCCTCACAATCAAGGCTTTTGTGAATCCAGCTATTGAAGGCTAAGCTTCACCTGCAGAACAACGGATTCTTCGAATCAAAAAGGCCCCTCTCTGAGGGGCCTTTTTCATGCTCGGTTGCACACACATCATGCTGCTTGCGGGCCATCATATCGACGCATCTGGCTCAGATAACGTCTCCTCTCAAATCAGAATAAACACTGGTTTTACGGGAAAACGCTTCAGCCTTTCAGCCCGCTATATCCTCCCAAATTGAAAGCCGATGCAAATCCTTGCTCTTTCAGATAGCTGGCAGCAGCTCCACTGCGTGCTCCGGAACGGCAATAGCAATAGACTGGTTTGTTTTTATCCAAATCTTTGGCGACCTCTGGAAATTTTCCGCCATTCCAATCCGCTTGCAATGCATCAGGCCACGTACCGTCCGCACATTCCATTGGCGTGCGGCAATCCACCACGGTCCCCCCTTCTTCTGCTAGCTTGGATTTGAACTCTTCTAACGATAGGTCAAACGATGATTTAAAGAACATTTTAAGGTTGTTTTAGATGGAACACATCAAGCCTTGTCAGTGAATTGAGTCATTCGGATTCGACCGTGACCCATTTCAATGGATTGCTGCTGTTCCATTTTTTTTAGCAGTCGACTAACGACTTCTCGACTTGAGTTCAGATCAGTCGCGATTTCACTGTGTGACTTCACAACTTCATCCGAATTCGTCAACTCCGCATACTCATCCAAGTATGATTCTAAGCGCTCAGACAACGACGCAAAGGTCAGCGAGTCCAAACATTTCATCGAATCCTCCATGTTCTTCATTCGTGCGTAATTCACAAATTCAAACCACCCCTCTTCAGCAACAATTAACCCCCGCATGACTCCACCTGGCACAGCCAATACGCGACTGTCTTCATCCGCAATAGCGATGACATTCGACTCCACATTCAAAGGAGCAGCAGTCGCGCTAATTCCGCATAAATCGCCGGGGGTGATAAAGTACATCAACTGCCTTTTGTCCTTGTCCGAAACTCGATAAACCGAAATCCGACCTTCCAAGACAAGCGTGAGGTTGACGATGGTTTCACCCAAACCCAAGATCACCTCCCCCTTCTTAAAGCACATCTCACTACCCTGAGCAACAAGCGTCTCAATGGCACCATGCGCACTTACTGGCAGAAGTTTTTTCAATTCTTGTATCATCCCTACGTTCATTCCAATCAAAAGTATGACGAATAGAAGCGAATGAGGACCCAAATGTCTAGTTTTCGCGATTATTTATTTCCCATCAATCGCAGGCCAAAACGCTGCGCTCTAACAACATCTTCACACCAAGTCAATGTAAATTGCACCCATGTTCGATTCCTCCAAGCGTCAAATTGGCTTTGCACCTCCCTCCATTGACAACGAATGCATTGCTGCGGTAGAACGCGTTTTGCGCTCAGGGTGGATTACATCAGGACCTGAATTAAAAGCATTCGAAAACGACCTCGAAACGTATCTCAAATCTCCGCGAGTCCTCTGCTTTTCAAGCTGGACAACGGCTTGTGAATTGGCCTTGATATGGTTTGGAGTTGGCCCGGGTGACGATGTGCTTATTCCCGCTATGACATACGCCGCAACTGCAAATATTGTACTGCATTGTGGCGCAAGGCCTGTCATGGTGGACATTGACCCCATCGAACGCGTGGTGACACTTGAAAAACTTCAAGCGGCCTGGACCCCCAAAACCAAAGCTGTGATGCCTGTCGATCTAGGCGGCTGGCCAGTTGACTACAAAGCCATTGGGAACTGGTTGAACTCAGCACCCATTCAAGAACGTTTTCAGGCCTCGTCCGCTGTTCAGGAGGCATTTGGCAGACCCTTGTTCATTTCAGATGCGGCGCACTCATTTGGAGCGCATATAGAGAACATGCCTGTCGGCACACAAGCCGACATTACGGGGTTCAGTTTTCACGCCGTCAAGAACCTCACCACTGCGGAGGGTGGAGCCCTTTCCTTCTCATTGCCTTCTTCGTTAGATCTGGAACAAACAACCGCATGGTTTCGGTCGATGTCGTTGCACGGTCAAAGCAAGAGTGCATTGGAAAAAACACAGTCCGGCACGTGGCAATACGACGTTGTCGAAGCAGGATACAAGTGCAACATGACGGACATCCAAGCAGCCATTGGCAGGAGCCAGCTGCGGAACTATCCAGACCATTTAAATCGCAGGAAGGAAATCGCCGCTCAGTACACAAAAGCGCTTGAGACTGTTACATGGTGTACCCTGCCCGTGTTGAAAGATGCTACTCGGGAATCCGCATACCACCTTTTTTCGATCCGCATAAACAGGTTTCAATCGGCACAGCGTGATGTACTGATGGCACGACTCAAAGAAGACGGTATTGCGACCAATGTTCATTTCATTCCATTGCCGCTGCTCTCATTGCACCGGAACCGAGGAGAACACATGCGACATTACCCTGAGAGCGAAGCATGTTTCAATGAACAGTTGAGCCTTCCAATTCATCTCCATCTGAACGATGAAGATGTGAACTGGATTGTTGAGCGACTGTGCTATCATGTTGGTGAACTCATGACATCACACGCATGAAACGTTTGATTGATCTGGGGGGTTCGCTGATCGCCTGTGTCTTCCTCACTCCACTTTTCCTTCTCCTAGCTGCTCTTGTAGCCGTGGAAAGTTCTGGTGGCGCGCTGTATCGACAAGAACGTATTGGCCAGCATGGAAGACCTTTTCTTCTACTCAAATTTCGATCCATGCAAGCAAACATGCCGGGGCCACAAATCACCATGGGAAATTCTGATCCGCGCATCACGCGGGTCGGACAGTGGCTCAGAAAGACCAAGTTGGATGAATTGCCCCAATTGTGGAATGTGGTCAAAGGCGATATGAGCCTTGTTGGCCCACGCCCCGAAGTCGCGAAATACGTAGATCTCTATACACCACGACAACGAAACGTTTTGACTGTGCGGCCTGGATTAACAGACCCAGCAAGTATCGCAGCATTCGACGAAGGTTCCCGACTAGAATCAGCTGAAGATCCAGAGACGTATTATCGCAAGGTCATCTTACCTGAGAAGGTCAACGCGCAGTTGGCCTACCTCCAACAAGCAACGGTCCTAACGGATGGGCGGGTGATCATTCGAACGCTCCTCCGCATCTTCAAGAGAGGATAACAAGGGCTCAAAAGAATGAATCAATTCTTTTTCACGTTCCAATTCACCCGCTTCTCGTAAGGAGAAAGCGACATGCTGAACAAGTCGCAGAATGATTTCTACGGACGTGCATGGACGCCATTGTCGAGCCGTTTCATTTTGGTCAAGGTGACTTAAAAAGTCAGCAACATCCGAAGGTCCGATCGCTGCACCACTGCTAAAAGGATTCACGTAAAACAAGATTCCAGCTTGCATGGACGCTGCGGGACGTTCTTGCACATGGGATTCGTCACAGTATGCCAAAATGAAGTGGTTCGGTAAATTCACACCTCGCAGGGGCAAATTCAATGCTTCTGTGAGACAGAGATAGAGAACACCAAGTCCAAGGGGATTGCCCTTTTTCTCTTTTAAAACCCATGAGGGCAGAGCGTCGGAGGCCAAGTGGGGCATTCTACGAACACTTTCAATTCCACGTACACTGTAGAGCATATGATTGAGAATGCGCACCTGCTCCAAAGCCGTCAACTCATCATTTAACTCAAGCCACACATCACGTTTGAGTTGGTCAAAGTCTTGGCGAGCAGCTTCTAGATCCATCTCGGGATACGTTGCTCTTTGTACAAGAAGAACCCCTTCCCAAAGTGAAGGCGTCTCGCTATTCTTCCAGTGCTTCACCGCTGACTTGGTATCTGTCCGCTGTAAATCTCCTCGCAACTGTTCCAACCGTCCCATAAACACATCGCAATCTGGCGCCTTCGAAACCTCGGCATCCACATAAGGCAACACCTCGTTTCCTTTTGAAATCAGCTGGTCCCGAACATGGACGTAAACTGTATCGTCTGGATCATCCAACAAAGCCAATAACGCGTGAATTTCAGATACACTCATAATTTCGATTCAAGAAGAAGACGAGCACAATCGACCGTCAGGATTCCAAATCTATGCGACCGAAGCTGTCCAAAGAGGACCGACAAAACCACTTATCCAATTTGGGCTGTTGAAGCCTCCAACAAGCAAATCGACCCAACGATGTTACCTTTACACCATGCGGAATCTATCCCAACCTCTTCAAACTCGTTGGAACCCAGCGATTCTCGATAGAAACCGTTTGTTTTATGCGTTATGGACAACGTTCCTGTTTCTCATCTTGATCTGGGGTGTTTTTTGGTTCAACGAACTCTATGACTTGAATTGGAAAAAGTGGGGGAATCACCCGAAGGTGTGGTCCGATTGGACGGGTGTATTGACATTCCCTTTTCTGCACGGTGATTTGGACCATTTGTGGAACAATTCCGCCACATTTTTCACGCTCAACGGACTCCTCTTTTATTTCTACCGCTCCATCGCGTTGCAAACTTGGATCGCATTGTTTCTCTCATCGGGAATAGGTTTGTGGATATTCGCTGATGGCGGAAACCACATCGGAGCTAGCGGCTTGATCTATGCGCTCGCGGCATTCCTCTTTCTTTCTGGTATCATCCGAAATTCACAACTGCTTCTGCGCGTATCACTCGTTGTGGCGTTTCTCTATGGTGGCATGGTATGGTGGATGCTGCCACTCGACTCGCACATCTCGTGGGAAGGCCATCTAGCAGGGGCAGTGAGCGGTGTCTTGCTCGCTCTGCTCGTGCGTAAAAAAGGTCCTGTTTCGGATGCGACCCTGTTTTCAGAAGACACGCGTGATGAACTCCTTCCCGCATGGTGGGCAGAAGCCCATCCCAATCACCCAGACGTCATTGCACAACGGTCAGCCGCTGAAGCGCAAGCATCTGATTCTGGCTGGTCCGATATTGACTACACTCTCATTCCTGCATCGCCTAAGAAACCGAAAAAGACTGATTCTTGAGGGAAGTGAAGCGCTGAACTCCGCGGAATCAAAAAAGGCAGACCATGTGGCCTGCCTTTTTTTGATTGAACTCAATCGAACCCATTATGCATTGAGCATCACGGGCATCACCAACATGAGCACGTCTTCTCCAGCTTCTTCTGGCTCTGAGGGACGAATGATCCCTGCTCGGTTCGGCGCGGAAAGTTCCAATGACACTTCTGCACTCGACAGGTTGTTCAGCATGTCCATCAAGAAGCGGCTATTGAAACCAATCTCCATATCCTCTCCAGTATAGCTGCAGTTCAATCGTTCATTCGCTTCATTGGCAAAGTCCAAATCTTCGGCACTCACATGCAATTCACTTCCTGCTAATTTCAATCGAACCTGGTGGGTTGTCTTATTCGCAAAGATCGAGACCCGGCGTATGGCCTGAAGGAAGTCCACACGATTGATCACCATTCGATTCGGATTCTCCTTTGGAATGACCGCCTCGTAGTTCGGGTACTTCCCTTCAATCAAACGGCAAATGATGGTGACCTCATCAAAGCGGAAACACGCATTGGACTCGGTATAACTCATCGAAACTCGATCGGCATTGGAAGCGGCATTCTTCAACAAGTTCAGTGGCTTTTTCGGCACAATGAACTGCGCTCCTGCACTCGCTTGAACATCCGTTCTCGCATACCGGACCAACCGGTGTGCATCGGTGGCGACAAATCGAACGTTATCGGCATAAAATTCAAAATAGATACCGGACATCACCGGGCGCAAATCATCATTTCCTGCGGCAAACAACGTGCGGTTGATTGCAGTAATCAATGTTTTGGCTTCGACATCAAACGTAGCGGCATCCTCCAACATCGGTGATTTCGGGAAATCGTCCCCATTCGCACCCGTTAACTTGTATTTGCCCGCATCACTCGTCAGCTCCACACCATATGTTGCAGGATCAACCTTGAAGGTCAAAGGGATATCCGGAAACGCTTTGAGAATGTCCAAAAGCATCTTTGCTGGTACAGCAATGGCTCCCGTATCCTGTGTTTTGACTTCCAATTTGGTCGTCATCGTAGTTTCCAAATCACTCGCTGATATCACGGCTTCTCCTGGGCCAAGTTCAATCAAGAAGTTATCCAATATGGGCAAAGTATTGCTGCTATTCAACACACCACTCAATGAGGATAAGTGTCGGAGCAACTGGCTGCTTGAAACGATAAAATGCATGGGTTCTGTATGTCCCTCAAAGATGCTCCAACATCCCCTCTATTGCATGCTTCTTCCTGCATTTTCCATGATGATTTTTCCACAGTTAACACACCATGATTTCAACCGCACTGCAAAAGCGCGTATTTTTCACCTATGAAAACAGGAATCGTCACCATCTCGCTCATGCTTGTATCCCTTGCTACATGGGCTCAAAGTTCTGTCATCACTCCAAATTCAGTGGATTTACACATCGACCAGGAGACGAGCCGTGACCAATTGGCGGAAATGCAGCAGTCGTTGCAGGCCGTTGGTATCGGGTTTCGATATGACCTGGTTTCTTGGGAAGAAAACGCGCTGCAGTCAATCCGCATGGCCGTGCGTTTAGCCGATGGCACCATGGAAACAACCGAAGTTGAATCGTTCAATGAAGAGACTGACCTGCGAATCCTGCTCTCTGGAGAAGGTGAAGCGCGCATCTTTTGTGTGGGAGTCGCCTGCCCCGATTAAGAGCGGCACGGCTCTGAGTCATCGGGATGCAGCCGCTATTACGCGATGCATTGCCTGATAGACCTGGTCTACATTCACATCGAATCCACATCTGAAGTGACTCTCAGGGCATCGGCGATGGCCATGCATTCCGCAAGGACGGCAGGCAAGCTTCTCCTGAATCTCTACCACTTCGTGATGGGCCGACAGCGGCCCAAATCCAAAACTCGGAGAAGTGGAACAAAAAACCGCAACCGTTGGGGCATTCATAGCGCTCGCGATGTGCAAAGGACCACTGTCGTTGGTCACTACAGCCTTCACCTGTGACATGGCATAGGCCACTTCGAGCAATTTCCAGCCTGCAGCAACGTGTACCCGGTCCGAATTCACCGCTCGGGCCAACTCCGTTAAAAAAGGTGCGTCAGAAGGACTTCCCATCAAGCACATATTGAGTTCAGAATCACCTTCCAGTTGCGTCTGGATCAACCCTTCCCAATGCGCTATAGGCCACTGCTTTGTTTGCCATTGACTCATCGGAGTCATGATGACCCAACTGCCAATACTTCCATTGCTCAATGCATCCCAACGCCTCGCGTCTGATGGAGAAGGATACAATCTTGGGGCCATCAAGCCATTGGCCCATTCTCGGATTAAGTCATGATTCCTTTCCACTTCATGTGTTCCATCACCGAATCGGTGGGCATGAAGATGCGTAAACACACGGGCCAATGGATGAACGGCAAATGCACTGCGAACACTCGCACCGCTGAGGCCTGCGAGCCAGCCTGAACTCGCATGTCGATGGGGCGTGAAAACGGCTCCAAAACGCATTGAACGCAATGCGGCACTCAGGCCAATCAAGCGCGCATACCGCTTCAAACTTCCCCCGCTTTTGTCCCAGACCCAAGTCCGTTTCACAAATGGATGCTGGGCAAACAAGGACTCATTGCCCTTTCGAACACACAGGTGAATTTCATCTTGCGGACGCGCCGCATGCCACGTCTCCACCATAGAAGTCGCTAAAATCGCATCTCCTATGAAAGCTGTTTGAACAAAGAGTACCCGTTGACCTGCACGCATGATGCGAAGATACATGCCGAAGAAGAAGCGATGTACCTTGCGGCATGGCACGTTGGATTGGTATCGATTTTGGAAAAGTTCGCACGGGACTCGCCTTCACAGATGGAAACGCACGCATTGCATTTCCACATGAAACGGTGCAGACAGTGCATCTTTTGAAGGCCTTAGAGTCGCTGGTGAAGGCTGAGGCTTGCGCCGGATTCGCATTGGGGATGCCCGATGCCTGGTCCAGTTTCCAGGCGCAAGAAACCGATAGCACCCAAGCCATCCTCGCTTTGCAGTCGGACTTGCAAAAAAAATGGCCCGATCTGCCTGTTCACCTCGTAGACGAATCATTTACGAGCCGTGAAGCACGCTTTTCGATGGTGCAAGGGGGCATGAAGAAAAAAAAGAGAGAAGAGAAAGGAGCCATGGACCGTGTGGCGGCCGCGCTCATCTTGCAACGTTTCTTGGAAACACTTGACAACTAAGGAGCGCTATCCCTTTTTAAAAACCTCTATTTCTGCGTTTTCGCGCACAAGATCAGAAAAGGTGCCTTCGTAGCGGGTCGCGCGCACGATGTGATTGTCCACCCAATGGTAATTTCCTCCGCGTGGCTTGCCCATGAGCAGTCCGTGGTAAAGGAAGCCGTGCTTGTCGAACCAAGCCTCCGTCACTGCCCGATGCTCTTCAGTACGTGAGGTGAAAAAGGTAATGATGTGGCCATCGGCATGCCATCGATTCAATGTCTCCAGGGCATCAGGGAATGGCAGACACGTCGCCATGCGTTCCGGGTCCTCATTGGGAACATCTTCCGTTATGGTCCCATCAATGTCTATCAGATAATTCTTGATCTCTGCCGGGAGGGTCGGCGAGGCCGGCTTGCCCTTTTGATCTACCAACTCATTCAATTGCACTTTGGCGGCATTAGGACGTCCGGAGAACTCATTCATCCCACGAAATTAGTCACCAACATCGAGTTTTGAAAGTGACTCGAAAATCAAAAATTGAGGATCAATACCGCCCTCAACATTTTGAAGCCACAGACGGCACCAAGCTTCAAAGCTTTCAGCATCGCCTGCCAGTCCGCGGGCATTCACCACCCGTTCTTGCGGATTCGCCTGAGGAAAAATTACAGCATCAAAAAGATGTTCCAAATCCAGGCATCGCTCTGCATGCCTAGCGCGAACCGATTTCCTCCATTTTTTCTTCAACCGCAGCCATTCTTTTTCCATTTGCTTGAGCGCTGCCAGCGTCGTTGGAACCACCTCCCTCCCTATTCCATTCGCATGTGCCTCAAGTACCTTTCCCCATTGGCTCCATGCCTGCTGCACTTCATCCTCTGGTTCCATCTGCCTGCTCACCCAAAATGCTGAGGCCTCGGCCCCATTCCACATACCACGTGCTGGAGACCATTCAACAGCTTGAGCCAATGTGGCCTGTTCCACTGACCACACCAATGCACCATCCCGTAACATCAGTGCGGGCAATTCTATTTTGTGATGATCAAAAGCGCGCCTGAGTTGCAACCAATACGCAACTTCACCTGGACCTCCGATCACGGCAGCACTTTCCAATAGGAACTCCTGGTACAAGGGGCGCAAAGCAGCGTTGGGACTCCATTTTTCCGCTGAAACAGCTTCCCATGACGTTGCTCCATTGTTCTCCAACCATCGGTCCGAGCGTGTCCGTTGGCCCGCTTCGTTCAAATGAAACACATTGTTTGGCTGCGGACGTAGCTGCGCTTTCCATCCCGCAGCCTCCAAAGCAGCCGTTGACTCGAGCACGGAATCGGCAATGCCGCCTCCGTTCCATTCGGCATTCCAAAGATGACTTGCCGCTTTTTTCAGTTCGGGGTCGTCCCCGTCAATGACCAGGACACCCTGCTCTCCAAACATCTCATGAACCCACATTCTCACGCGTTGAGCTAAGGGCATGGAGTCAAATGAATGGTTGACTTGCATCGGCAAGACACCCACTGTATTGGCCCAATGCGCCAACGCCTTTTCGTCTTCTTGCGTCCAAACTAACCTTCCCACTGCCTTGCCTTTGGGATCTTCTTTTGGGCGCCAGTGAAAGGCTTTTTCCCCGCTAGAAAAAACCTGTGCAATCTCTTCAAAATCATGATCTTCGGAGGCGAGCCAAAAAACAGGAACAGCAGCAATCCCTTGATCAGAAAGCGCCTTCGCCCATCGGATCGCAGAGAGGATCTTGTAATGAAAGAATGCAGGACCTCCCATCAAAACCAATTGGTGGCCCGTTGTCACCGCACGTGCGCCAGACCGAAAAGACTGAATCTCTTGTGGAATTGGAATCGCTGCGGCTCGATATTGTCTTTCCAAGGCATCCGACACAAGGGATCGACGTTCCATGTTGATCCCCTGGGTATGAGCCAATCGATCTTGTATGCCTTGAAAACTTGAAGAAAAAGGCCAAAATGGCCGGATTGACTCTTCCTGCTTCAGCCAAGCACCGATCAGAGAATCCGAACTGACGGTATCAACTTGCGCTGTGGGGGTGCAATTCATGGCACGCATCATCTAAACAGTTCCAGAATTGAATGATCAACGAATGAGGTTCAACGAACCTGTCTTTGTCACCAGCTGGCCATTCATTTTCTTCATTTGCAATTTCCAGACATACGCTCCTGTCAATGCTTCAGCACCTCCTGCATGCAGTCCATTCCATCCATTAGCATTCGGATCTGTTGTCATCCACATCAGCTCGCCCCACCGATTGAAAACCTCCATTTTAATAAGGTCCATGTTGTTCAAAACCGGTGAAAAAAGATCGTTTTCTCCGTCACCATTGGGGGTGAAAGCATTCGGTACAAACCAGGACAGCGCATCATCCAAATCAAGATCCGGTTGATCGGGCTTCACATTCGGCCCTCTGCCGTTTGACGTATTGTCCTCATTTTCCAACTCCCCGGTGATTTCGGAAATTTTAAATCCATCCAAGAAATAATAGGCCATTGACGGAGCACTGCCTTCCCGCACTTCAATGCCATGCTGAGCATCCGCTCCAAACACACCCCAGGTAAAGTGGGTATAGGCTTCTTGAGCAGTGAACGCAAAGGCCATCCATTGCCATTCACGACTGAAAATCACTTGAGAAAAGGCAAAGTGTGGCTCCAATTCTAAGGGGGACAACTCGATTTGCTCGGGTGAGCCTTCCGAAAAGAACATGCCCAGTCCACTCACCCCTAATCCGGCTTCAGAAAAAGGTGTGCGTTCCCCATTGGCAATAGCAAAGGTCATTTGATACCTGGCACCCGCAATCAACGCTTCAGAAAACTGTCCCGTCAAATACTCTCTGCGATTGGTTCCTTCCTCTCCACAAGCAATGAAACCCGCTACAGCCATTCCTTGCAGCGGTGAAATGATGGCTACAGGCGTTTCAGGCAAGTCACCCCCACCGCTTCCTTCCATGTGATACACGTCAGGATCACCAACTGCGCTTAAAGCGTTGCCCCAATAATCAGCCAACGTCCACTGCCCCGTGGTGTTGGGGAGTGACGAGACTGATTCGAATCCTCCGTTCATCACATCTTGGGACTTGCTGAGGTTTGGAAACACAAGCAACGCCAAGACAAAGCATGCACGAAGAAATGATGAGGTCAACCTATTCATGTTTGTAAGGTAAGCAAATTGCACGCTAGGACTTCGTAGAAAGGCCGAGTTAACAACCTCAAAACAGGACCAAGCTCTGCTCATGAGCCCCAATGCCAGCGCAATTGGATTCCGCTCCAGAAAAGCGAATTCAACTGAGGCTGTGCACGAACGTTCAATGCGACAGTCCAATAAGAAGAAGAAGTCGCCAAGGTCGATGCGCTAAATCGTCGGCGCAATCCAACATCCATTAAAGGGAAGACCTCTCCTGCCATTTGCTGCTTTACTGCATAGGCCTGGCCTCGATTTATATCTGGAAACTCTAAGCCAAACTCAGTCTCTGATTTCAGTAAAACCGTCGCCCCCACCGCTGCATGCCAGGCCCAATGCCGCCTCCAGGTACCGGCCCAACCCAGCTGAAACGAAGTTCTCCAGGCCGTCCGATTGGACAACGTGACCGCCACCGTATCGGTTTCAACCCCGATGGGAAACCGTTCATAAATGACGGCTTGCAAGAGGTTGCCGCTGTTGGACTGAACAAAGCCGATCACTGAATCAGACAATTGCGCAACATTCAAAGACGGCAGGCGCAATCGCTCCAACGACACCCCCCACTCGACAGCATGTTGTTGTGACCGACCTGGTTTTTTGAACATGGGGTGACTGCTTCCAACGTTCACTGAGACAAGGGCTGAAGGCTGACCAACCCATGAACCCACAGTGCTTCCAGACTTCAGCTTTTCAGGCATCCCAAACGCGACTTGAGTCATCAAAAAACCGGCACGAAACGGTCGCGATTTCGCTCTTGACCGTCCAATTTCGGAAAAAGCGGTCGAATCAAACCGAACCTGAGCATCAACAATCAAGATTTTTCCATCCAATCGGATACTGTCGGATGGAATAGGATCACCCCAAGCGATTGAGGCACATGCAAGCATTGCATGCACAAAAAAGACCTGCAACGTGTGTGTACCAAAAAAGTGCATCGGCAGCAAATGTGCAGCAAAAGCCTCGGCTTTTCGCTGCAAGCAGTCAATTTTTCAATTTCACCACTGCGGGCAACACCCATTGGTCATCATTGGATTCCTGAAGTGTAGACACTTCTGAATTCTCCAACGAAATGGACTCTACAGGTAAACGTTCTAAAGACTCCAGAACTTGATGGTTCAGCTCGGAAGATTCAGTAGCTGCTTGTTGAGCCGTTACTCGCGGAACGTTCTTTTCAATAGCGACATGTACCGGTGTCGCATCAGGCTCCGAAACAACCTTCGTTTCAAGAGATTCCACAGATGCCTTGGGAGCGACCTCATCCAATGCCAGCGGCTGCGCAACAGCTTCTGCAGCAGACGTGATTTCTGATGACGTTTCATGCGAAGGAACGTTCAACGCCCCCTCCGGTTCTGACAATGCACTCCACCAGCCCGCGCCACAAACCAAGAGAACGCCCATGCTGAGACCAAGACGTTTTGGCCATGGCGACGGGGCCAGCTGAGCGAACAACCGTTCCTCCAGATTTGCCGGAGGCGCGATCGATTCGCCTTGAAACATCCGCTTTACGCGGTCATCAAATTGTTCCTCGTTGCTCATGACTCTATCTCTTTCGCTCGTTTCGACATGCCGGCCAACACTTCTTGTAAAAAGCGCCTAGCACGACTCAATTGGCTTTTCGATGTGTTCAAATCAATCCCCAATTGCTCGGCGATTTCTTTGTGCTTGAACCCATCGATCACATACAACTTAAACACCATTCCGTATCCCGGAGGCAACTGCCCTATGGCACGTTCCAATTCCTCCTTTGTAAACTCTAGTTCTTTAAACGCTTCCAAATCCCTAGGGGTTGCATGGACCTCATCAAGATCGATGTGGTGCGCGTGCTTTAGGTTGCGGCGGTAATGCGTTATGGCCGTATTCACGACGATCCTTCGCAACCATCCGTCAAAACTATTGTTCTCCGAAAATGAGTTCAAATGACGGAATACCTTGATCCAGGCTTCCTGCAAAACATCCTCTGCATCCGAGCGTGAATTGGTATAACGCATCGCCACTCCAAACAGCATGGAACTGTATCGCGCGTATACCGCTCGTTGAGCTGAGGGCTCAAGGCGCTTGCATGCGTCAATCAATTCAATCAGTTCGTTCTCCATGCGTCTGTTTAAATAGACTCAAAAAGAACATTGAAGGTTGCTCCTGTTGATTCCAAGTCAGTCAATGTTGTCAATCAATGACCAAAATGAGAGGCCGGAACGTCCAACCATTCGAGCGCCGCGCCAGCAAACATATTGTGCAGCTGCTCTTGGGACAACCCCATGGATTCCATGTAGCGGCCCAACTCCAAATCACCCAAAGGAAAAGGATAATCCGAACCCATGCAGATGCGATTGGAGCCCTGCAGCTTCAACACATAATGCAACAAATCAGCATCATGGGTGATGCTGTCAATCCAGAATTTACCGAGATACGAGCGAGGCTCTACGGGATTGTCGACTGCAACCAAATCCGGACGACAACGCAATCCGTGTTCCAATCGACCGAGCGTGGTCAAAAACGATCCGCCAGCATGGCTCAACATCACTCTTAAGTTGGGAAGCCGTTCAAAAACACCCCCAAAAACCAATGAGCTTGCGGCACGTGATGTTTCCGCCGGCATTCCCACAAGCCAAGGGAGCCAGTATTTTTCCATTTGATCTCTCCCCATCATCTCCCAAGGGTGAATCATAACAGCCATCCCTAAGTTTTGACACGCTTCAAAAAACGGAAAGAACTGGGGTTCTGACAAGTTCAACCCATTGATGTTGGATCCAATTTGAACCCCCAACAACCCGAGAGACTTCGCACGTTCCAATTCACGAATGGCTTTGTCTGTGTCCTGCATCGGCACCGTGGCAAGCCCCGCATAATGGTGCGGGTCCTTGGCGACCACTTCGGCCAAATCATCGTTTAAAAAACGACCCAATTCCAAAGCATCATCGGGCTTTGCATCGTAGCTAAACATCACCGGAATGGTGCAGGCTACTTGGACCTGAACTCCGAGCCCCCCGTACTCCGATTTCCGCAATTCGGCATCCCAACAGTTCGCCCCTATCTCACGAAAAAAATGGTCCCCCTGCATCATGCGTGCAAACCCCGGATTCGGACTGTCTTCTAAATGAATGAATCGACCATACCCGAATTTCTCGGTCCAACGGGGCATATTGCGCGGAATGATGTGGGTATGGCTATCAATTTTCAACATGGAATGCAGTTCTGTTCGGACAAGTTAAGTGTAGCCCGATGAAATCAATCGATCCCCTTGCGCACGCGCCTCAAGTCCAACCGGTTTACAGGACTGATCACCCAGCCCGAGATATCGTTTCTGACGAAGTGTGTGACCTGGTCATGGAACAAGGAGATAACGGGCAAATCCCTGGCAATCAAGGCATTCATACTGCGATAGGATTGCAAGCGGCTTTCTACATCCGATTCAAGCATGGCTTCATCCAATGTGGAATCAAACGCTGGCTCAGTATAGCGGGTGTAATTGGGACCACTCGGCGCGAAGTTTTTCGAATGGAACAGCCCCAAGAAATTTTCTGCGTCGGCGTAATCCGCTAGCCACGATTTCCGGAACATCTTCGAATTTCCTTGCGCGACTTGCTCCCGGTGCGTCGAAGAGGAGAGCACCTCTACCTCTACATTCAATCCAATCGCACGCCATTGAAATTGAAGCGCTGCACAGAGGTCTGTATAATCTGAGGTCGTAGACAACATGACGTCGTCCCATTCATGCGGATAATCCAATCGAACCGAATCGACAAGCAACCTTGCTGCAACCAGCTCTTGCTTTGGCGCACGTGCGTGGCGCAATTGGCCCAATAAACTAGGCGGCACGAAATCTTGCGTTGGCACAACGGCTCCTCGACGCAAATGCCGAGCGATGCCATCTCGGTCGATCGCTAGCGACATGGCTCTTCGAATGCGCACATCCTGCAAAGGATTCCACTCGGACGCTGAGTCCGGCAACAACGTGATGCCGATGTAATCTGTTTTCAAGAATGGAACCTTCTCCAACCGAACGGTACCAGCATGTTCCAACCTCAAACCGCCTTCTTCATCAAGCAATTCCTCCATGTATGCCGCGTGCAAACCACTCATGAAATCGTACTTCCCCTGCATCAGCCCTTGGTACTCTGCCCCCATGTCGGAAGCGAAGTCGATGTGAACAGCCTCCAGGTATGGCAAAGCGTTGCCCGCCTCATCTTTCTCCCAATAGGATTCGTTCCGATGCATGACACAGGCCACATCCTCTAACCACCAAGCCAATTTGAACGGGCCACACCCGACTGGATGCGATCGGAAATCTTCGCCAAAGTGCTCCACGGCTTCAAACGCTACGATGTTGGCATACGCCGTGGTCAAGAGACCCAAAAACGGAGGGAACGGCTGGTGAAGCGTGATCACCACTGTATCCATACCCAAGGCTAGAATACCATCTCCTGGAGCGGATGCATCAACTGGATCCAAAATCCACCGTCCACTGGAGGCCACTTTCGGATCCCGAATCCGATTCAGACTAAACACCACATCCTCTGCGACGACTCTTCGCCCCGACTCTAACCCGGGAACGCCCTCAACAGCAGGAAAATAGACATCATCCCGCAAAACAAACGTCCAACGCATTCCGCTTTCATCCACATAAAACGACTGCGCTACCAGCGGCTTCACTTCCAATTCAGGCGTCAATTCGACCAGACCATCAAACAACTGATCTGTAGCCCACATGGGCTCCAAGCTTCGAGCATGCGCAGGGTCTAAAGAACTCAAATTCGCACTTTCATTGTAGCGAAACACCGTCGAATCGTCTTCTGACAACCCGTGGCATCCCGACAGTATGAGCGCCGCAATTCCGCTTGTAAGGAGGGTCCTATTCACGGGTACAAATTAAAGCCCAACAAATGCGAAAACCAGTTGTTGCTATCGAAGAGCCGTCTACCACACCGTAACTTTGAGTCATGCATCGCTTTCCGTCCAAAAAGCTAGGGGTTTCCCTGTTTTTATTCTTCTCTCTTTCTGTATTTTCTTCTATTCTTTCTGCACAAAACAATGCCAACTGGACCGTGAGTGGTCGGGTTATTGATGCCAAAACGGGAGAAACCATTATTGGCGCCAATATTATCCCTGTGGGTGAGCCGCGTGGGGTTTCAACCAATGGCTATGGACAGTTTAGCATCACCTTGGCTGAGAAGGCTTACGTATTCAACGTTTCGTTCATCGGCTACAAGACCTTTACATTCGAATTGGATTTGAATCGTGATGAAAAAGTAGCCATCGAGTTGCAATCTGAAGTCGTTTTGTTGAATCAAACCGCACTGGTCGTTTCCGAACGAAGTAACCGCACGGAAAGCACTGATTTGGGCAGAGAATCGGTTGACATTGATCAGATCAAGACACTTCCAGCACTGCTGGGCGAAGTGGATATTTTGAAAATCATTCAGTTTTTGCCGGGTGTTTCAAGTGCGGGCGAAGGCAATGCCGGATTCTATGTGCGCGGCGGAGGTCCTGATCAGAATCTCATCTTACTCGATGATGCCATTGTATACAACGCATCACATCTTTTTGGCTTTTTCAGCGTTTTCAATGCCGATGCCATCAAAAACGTTGATTTGATCAAAGGGTCCATGCCGGCAGAATACGGCGGAAGAGTCTCGTCAGTTCTGAACATTGGCCTAAAAGAAGGCAATTCCAAAGAATGGAAAACCACGGGTGGATTGGGACTGATCAGCTCGAGACTCACTGTAGAAGGTCCCATCGCAAAAGACAAAAGCAGCATCATTTTGTCCGGAAGACGAACCTACATCGATGTGCTGACAAAACCTTTTTTAAAAGGGGGTGCATTCGAAGGAACGGGTTACTACTTCTATGATCTCAACGCGAAGGCCAACGTGCACCTTTCTCCGAAGGATCAACTGTTTTTATCAGGATACTTTGGACAGGATGTCTTTAGCTTCGCCAGTGCTGATGCTGGGTTTTCGACGGACATTCCCTGGGGAAACTCCATGGCTTCATTGCGTTGGAATCGCATCCTGAATGACCGCATGTTTTTGAATACAGGGATTACCTATTCCTCATATTCTTTTTCATTCATGGCAGGACAAGAAGAATTCGAATTCGGATTTACTAGCGGCATCACAGACATCGCCGGAAGGTCGGAATGGAGTTGGTATCCCAATCCGCGTCACGTTGTGAAGGCAGGGGTCGATTATGTGCACCATGACTTCATCCCCACGGATTTTTCAGCGCGTAGCGGTGACACCGAGTTTGACACGGGAACCTCGGAGCAAACATTCAGCCACGAGGGCGCTCTGTATGTCCAAGATGATTTTGACATCAATGAACGCGTGCGCTTGCATGCAGGCATGCGGTGGTCCGGGTTTTGGCATGTCGGTCCGTTTACGCGATATGGCATTCCCAACCCATTGAATCCGAACGAAACACCTGCCCCTATTGTGTACGACAAGGGAGATTTGGTCCGATTTTACAAAGGATGGGAGCCGCGCCTAGCCTTGCGGATCAAGTCTGGAAGCCGCGCGAGCATTAAAGCTGGATACAGTGAAAATTACCAGTATGTCCATTTGACGTCCCTTGGCTCCACTTCGCTGCCCGGAGACATCTGGCTACCGAGTACCGATCGCGTGAAGCCACAATGGGGAAGGCAATTTAGCTTGGGGTATTTCCGCGATTTGGGCGAAGAGCGCAATTGGGAGTGCTCTTTGGAGACCTACTGGAAAGATCTCGAAAACCTGGTGGCCTATGGAGAGAATAGCCGCCCAGAGGACAACATTGGCAACAACGTTGACAACAACCTCGTTTTCGGCGAGGGGTGGTCTTATGGGGTCGAGGCTTTCTTGAAAAAACGCACCGGGACATTGACAGGGTGGTTGGGATATACCTGGAGCAAAACCGACAGACAATTTGACGACCTCAACCAGGGCCTCGTCTTTCCTTCAAAATTTGACCGCCGTCACGACATGAGTCTGGTTCTTGACTGGAAACTCAATGATCAATGGCGCTTTGGGGGAGCGTTTGTTTACGCGACAGGCAACTCAATCACCTTGCCCGCTCAGCGGTTTATCTTTGAGGGACGGATTACGGACATCTACGGTGCGCGCAATGGATATCGGATGGCAGCATATCACCGCGCCGACATCAGTGCTACGCTCACGCCAAAAAAGGATCGATCGAAACGAGAGAACCCCATTGTCAGCAGTTGGACCTTCGGTTTTTATAATGTCTACAATCGGATGAATCCGTATTTTATTTACTTTTCGAATGAGGGCGATTTACAAAACGGTTCGCTCGACCTGCAAGCCAATCAAGTGAGCCTTTTCCCTATCATCCCATCCGTTACCTGGAATTTCAGTTTCTAATTTTTACATGCGGGAACTCCTCAAACTCAACCCCTACTTCTGGAAATACCGAAGGCTTCTCATTGGGGGATTCGCGTTCATTGTCTTGACCAATATTTTCGCTGTGTATGCTCCCGCGCTGATTGGTGAAGGGGTCAACGCCATGCGGGAAGCGGATGAAGCCTTTCTACTTCCATTGCGAGAAGGAGCCTCAGAAGCTGAGGTTTTCGGCGAAGGACAAGCCAGCCAATGGCCGCGTTCCATTCAATGGATTCGAAACCTCCTCGGACTCGAAGATGATCCAGGATCCAACATTCAATCCAAGCAAGACGTCTTTCAATGGATCGCGGCAATCGCCTTTTTCCAAGCGGCTCTCTTTATGCTGGCCTATTTCATCAAAGGCATCTTTCTTTTCTTCACCCGACAGACCATCATTGTGATGTCGCGCAAGATTGAATACGATCTCAAAGCAACGATTTTTGATCAATACCAGCGACTGGACGCCTCCTTTTACAAGGCCAATGACACGGGTGATTTAATGAATCGAATCAGCGAAGATGTGAGCAAGGTGAGGATGTATCTCGGACCTGCTGTGATGTACACCCTCAACTTAGCCGTGCTCATTTTCTTGGTCGTTGGCGTCATGCTCTTTATCGATGTTCAGCTGACCTTGTTTGCCCTGCTGCCGCTTCCTTTTATGTCCATTGCCATCTATCGTGTCAGCAAGCGAATCAATCGGCAAAGTGAGGCCGTGCAGAGCCGACAAAGTGGACTGAGCACGTTTGTTCAACAGCACATTGCAGGCATTCGAATCCTGCAATCCTTCCATCGAGAAGACGATGCTGCAGAGCGCTTCACACACCAAGCGGACGACTACAAGCAGCACGTGTTGAAACTGGTCAAAACGGAAGCTTTGTTTATGCCCATCATCGTGCTCTTAGTTGGTTTAAGTACCATTCTAACCATATATGTCGGCGGAAGACGGGTGATTGCGGGGGAGCTAGAACTGGGTCACATTTTCCAATTTGTATTCTATGTCAATTTATTGACGTGGCCTTTTGCCTCGGTCGGATGGGTCACTTCTTTGGTTCAAAAAGCAGAAGCATCCATGCTCCGGATCAACGCCTTCATGGAAGCAGAACCCACGATTGCTTCGCCGCCTGTTTCCACCTCTGTTGGTGACTCGGGCTTGAATCAAGATAGCTCCTCTGCTGCCTCATCGGTACGCGAATTTGCATTCCGAAATGTTTCTTTCACGTATCCGGAAACGGGAATCGAGGCGTTGCAAAACATCAACTTTGAGGTCAAGCCGGGAGAAATCGTTGCCATCACAGGACGCACAGGCAGCGGAAAATCTGCAGCCGCTCAGCTGGCCATGCGGATTTTCGACCCTTCATCAGGTGAAGTTGAACTGAATGGAACAGCGCTACATGCATGGCAACTCGATGCATTCCGACACATCACCGGCTACGTCCCACAGGAAGTTTTCTTGTTTTCTGATACCATCGAAAACAACATTGCTTTTGGGATGGATTTATCGGAGGCCTCGAAAGAATCCATAGAAGAAGCTGCTGTTGAAGCGCATGTAGCGCACAATATCGAAGGCTTTGAAGCCGGTTATTCCACGATGTTGGGAGAACGCGGAGTCAATTTAAGCGGGGGGCAAAAGCAACGGATCTCCATCGCGCGTGCGTTGATTCGAAAGCCCCAATTGTTAGTGCTCGATGACTGCCTTTCAGCCGTTGACACCGAAACGGAAGACTTCATCTTAAAGTCGATACGACGGGCCTGCAAAGAATCGGCCGTCATCCTCGTCTCACACCGCGTATCGTGCATCCGCGGGGCGGACAGGGTGGTTGTGCTCGATAAAGGACGCATGGCTGAATACGGCTCGCCAGAAGAACTCCTCAAAGCCAATGGGCTCTATGCCAATATGGTTCAACAACAGGCGTGGGGTGAAGAGCCTCCCGTCACTCCGTGACTTCGGGACAATCTTCTCCAAACACAGCAAGAAATCCGAGCAAGTCGCCAACGTTGACTACGCTGTCACCATTGAAATCGGATGAGCAATTGGTCAAGCATCCAAAATCACCTAAAAAGGTGAGCAAATCAGACACTGAAATCGACCCGTCCAGGTTGAAATCACCGGGACAGAGCGCAAGCTCATCCCCTTCGACAACACCGTTGCAGTCATTGTCGAAACCCTCAGCAGTGCCTGTTGCACCAGGGAAAACGAACTCTGAAGCATCATTGCAATCATCTAAGTTGGACACAAAGCCCGCAGGGGCGATGCAGGCTTGCACAATTAAAACAGCCGAACCGAATCCATCACCATCGGCATCGACGTAAAACGTACTGAGCTCCATGCCCTCGTCAATCAATTCATCGCAATCGTTGTCCAGGTTATCACACAATTCAGGTGCCCCGGGATACGTCGTTGCTGAACCATCAAAGCAATCGAGGCCATTGGCGACATAATCGTCCGGTGAATCACAGGAAAACACTCCTGCATTGCCATTGCCAAACCCATCTCCATCGGTATCCGGGTACCAAATAGTTCCTGTGGAGACGGTGAACGCCAAAGGCTCTTCGACGGTGTTCAAACCCGACTCCAATCGAATACGCAGTTCGAGCGAACCTTGAATGGCATCAAGTCCCGAAATGCTAAACGCGAAACTCGCGGGCCCCTCGAGCGTCGCTGGAAACCCATTGAGCACAACTCCATCGGGCAAATCGGGAATACTCATAGCGTACGGGGGAAGCAGTCCATCCAAAACATCTACCGCCACAACCAAATCATTTCCACTGCAAACGGAATCACTCACGGCATTTACTTCCATGAATCGCGGGCGAACTAAGAAGATGCCTCCATCGATAGACGTTACCACCACAATCCCTGATTCGAAATACGGATAATTGGACCAACTCCCTGAAAATAGTGCTGCATCGCTCGCTGGATCTACATCGAAATAACCGATCTCTGACAACTCTCCTTCAGCAACGTCCGTTAAAGAAAGCATCCGAAGGCCTGCGCGGTAATTCGATTGGAACAACAGGTTGCCCACCACATATTGGTTGTGATCAATCGCCGCCACTTCTGAAAAATGCTCCCCCAATAGAAACGGATTTTCCAAGTCCTGCACATCCCAGATCAGTGTTCTCGTATTGAACCCTTGATTCTGCTCGTCCAACTCGTCACCAAGCAAGAGGTAGCGGTGGTCCTCAGTTAGCCAGCACTGATGGGTGTACGAGAGGTCTGAATAATACGAGACACTCAAAGAAGCCATGTCAGTCGGGTCCGTTGCATCCACAATCGCCATCTTATTTGCATTGGCACCAAACACCACTGATTTTCCCACATGCTCGGTATCGGGACCATTGTATACAACTGCATGCGCATCATGCGTGTAACCCGCTTCCCCATAGTCCCCCATGAGCATCGGACTTGCTGGATCACTGATGTCAAAAGCCACCAACCCTCCACTGGCCAGATTGCTCCCTACGATATAGAGCATGGCCGATTCTTCGTCAATGATCACGTTGTGGGCATCTGAAAATGAGGACAGCACCGTGGTCGGCTCCAGTGAGACGGGGAATTCGGTGAGGTCGCGTAACTGGGTCAAATCCAAGACCTGCAATCCATGACTGTTCGCTTCAGAGACGACGTAGACATGATCCGCATAAACCTTCATATCGCGCCACGTGCTACTCGAAGTTTGCGTCTCCATAAAAGCCACCAAAAAAGGGGCATACGGATCACTGATATCCACAAGCGCCAATCCCTGTCGCTCACCGACAAGCGCATACTCCACACCTGTCTCAGGATCCGTCCAACCCCACACATCATTGGCCGCTGTTCCCATCATGTCGGCATTGCTCAATTCACCGAGCAAGTCAAACCGATCGCAGGGGAAATCTCCCGCAAACCCATTTTCACAGAGGGATTGAGACAGCAACTGAGAAGCCGAAAACAAGCACACAAAAGCACACAAAAGCACACCACATGTGCGACTTAATTTAGAAAGGTGATTCAATGTGAAATCGTTCATGTGTTCCGATATTGTTCAATAAGTTACAAAATCTACGAATAGCATCTGCTTTGTCAACAATGATGGCTATCAACTTGTTTCGTTAGCATGGAAAAGCAATGGGTGGTTGTTACAGGAGGAACAGGGTTGGTGGGTCGTTCGGTTTGCGCGCAGTTAAAACAAAGTGGATACCGTGTGCGCATCCTTTCGCGCAGCGCCAATAACGCATGGAAGGATGTGGACGAAGCCGTCCAATGGAATCCCGCGAAAGAGGAGTTATCCCCTCATGCTTTGCGCAACGCCGCAGCTGTTATCCACCTTGCTGGAGCTCCGATTGCGCAGCGATGGACGGCAAAAAGTCGGCATGAGATTTTGACCAGCCGCACGCTGTCTACTCAAACCATCACCCAAACAATCGCCTTGCTGCCAGAAAACGAGCGGCCTCCTGTGTTAATAAGCGCTAGCGCCGTTGGTATTTATCCGAGTTCTGCTGAACTGTTGGACGAGACCGCTCCCTCAGGTGATGGATTTGCCTCAGAGGTCGTGCAGGTATGGGAACACGCTGCCTTAAAAGCGGAAGCTCTAGGATGCCGGACCGTTCGATTGAGAATTGGATTGGTACTCGCTGCCTCAGGAGGCATTATTGGTTCACTCAAGCCCCTCTTTTCTTTGGGATTGGGTTCGCCGATTGGAACCGGAGAGCAATGGCAATCGTGGATTCATATTGAGGATCTATCCCAGATGATTCTCTGGGCGATCCAATCCGAAGGCATATCCGGTGTTTACAACGCCGCGAGCCCCAACCCTGTTCAAAATCGCACATTTTCAAAAGCACTGGCCGTTGCCCTAAAACGTCCATTCTTCTTCCCATCCGTTCCTTCATGGATTTTGAAAACAGTCTTTGGAGACATGAGTGAGGTGTTGTTGGCATCAAATCGCGTTGCCTCTTTTAAAGTTGAACAAGCGGGATTTGAATTTAAGCATCCAACCCTTGATGAGGCCATGGCTTCTCTCTTCGATCATTAAGAAAAGTATCGGGAAAGAAAAATCGGGCCGCTTCTGACGAAACGACCCGATTTCCAATACGAGTTTACCTCGGGAATTCGTCTTAACGAATTACAAACTGAACCGTTTCAAACTGAACGCCTTCGGCTACCGTGATCGCGTATACACCCGATTCCAAGCCACTCGCATCCCATTGGATTTGATTCGATTGGAGAATGGATTGAGCGACCATGCGACCTTGAAGATCAGTGATGGTAAACTGTGCTCCCATTGCCCAATTGCCTTGAACGTTCAACACTCCGCCAACCAAAGGATTTGGATAGACCGTACATTCCAACTGAACTTGAACCTCATCCAAGTTCGAGGCTGGTGGCAACAATACCGCGTCAATCACGTGGACAACGCCATTCTCTGCTTCCAAATCGGCAACAATCACCATCGCATCATTGATCATCACTCCAGCATCACTGATTGATACCGTCACGTCCTGGCCCAAAAGGGTTGTCAGCAACTGTCCATCACTCAAATCTTCAGCAAACGCATCAGCAGCCACAACGTGATATTGTAAAATCTCACCGAGGTTTGGCAGAGCCAGTAACTCTTCTGCTGTGATGGAAAGTGCTTCAGTCAATGCAACAATGGCATCATCAGTCGGAGCAAATACCGTGAAGGGACCTTCTCCGCTCAACGCGTCAACCAAACCTGCTGCAACGACTGCTGCTTCCAACAACGTGTGAACCTCACTGGCTACAATGATGTCAACAACTGTTTCAGGAAGGTTCTCATCCAACTCTGGAAGAAGAACCGCATCAATGACGTGCACTACACCGTTATCGGCCACAATATCCGCTACGGTTACCATCGCCTGATTGACGAACACACCCATGCCATTGATTGTGATTGTGACATCTTGATCCAAAAGCGTCGTAATCTCCTGACCATCTGACAAGTCTGCTGCCAACGCTTGTGCGCCAACAACGTGGTAAAGAAGAACATCTGTCAAATTTTCAAAAGCGAGCAGCTCTTCTGCTGAGACTTCCAATGCTTCCATCAATGCAGTGAAAGCTGCATCGGTTGGAGCGAAGACTGTAAAAGGACCTTCTGCACTCAATGCACCTGCTAAATCAGCGGCAAGAACGGCGGCTTCCAAAACAGTGTGGTCTTCGCTATTCACGATAACATCCACAACCGTGTTGGATACAGGAGCTGGCGGCAACAAGACCGCGTCAATCACATGCACGACTCCGTTGTCCGCAGCAATGTCTGCTACCGTTACCATCGCTTCATTGATGAAGACGCCGTCCATGTTGATGGTCACCGTTACATCCAATCCTTGCAACGTACCGATCATCTGACCGTCTGTCAAATCCGTAGAAAAGGCCGATGCAGCCACTACGTGGTATTGCAAAATATCTCCCAAGTTGGGCAATGCCAACAACTCTTCAGCTGTTATTTCCAAGACTTCTGTCAACGCAACAATAGCTGCATCTGTAGGTGCAAATACTGTAAACGGACCGTCTCCGTTTAGCGCATCGACCAAACCAGCTGCTCCAACGGCTGCTTCTAACAAAGTGTGATCTTCGCTATTCACGATGATATCCACTACTGTGTTTGAAGGAGGTGCGATCACCGTGACCGAAGCCACCATGCCTTGTTCAGCGTGGTTACCAATGGCACAGTCATAATCGTACGTTCCTTCGACTGTGAAAGTTTGGAAGCCGATACACGTTCCCATGGTACTCCCATTGACTGCGTCAAATGCGAATGTTTCAGGATTGTTCCAGGTTGTTCCGATTGAGCTAGCGACTCCATTGACGTCATGAAAGCCGCCCATGTTGACCCACACTACGGTTTGACCCGCCTCAATTTCCAAACTGGAAGGGGCATACTGGTAGCTACTTGCTTCGACAACAATGCCTTCAACACCACATGGGTTGTCTTGGGCAACAAGTCCCGAGATCGAGATTGTAAATAATACTGCGAGAGAGAATAAAAATTGCTTCATCTTTTTTAGATAAGTTTGATTTGCAAATTAACCGCTTTGCTCCTCCTTAAGTTCAATGGCCTTTGATACTTTAACATTTAAAACATTTTACAGTCCTAAATTGTCATGCTACAATGAAACATTCCAATTCTCAATCGGTGGCCATTCACTGGATGCGCCGTGATTTGAGATTGCAAGACAACCGTGCGTTGGTGAACGCATTGAAAAGCGGACATCCTGTGATCTGTTGCTTTATTTTTGATCGAGGCATCCTCGATCTCTTACAGAATAAACAAGATCGTCGAGTCGCTTTTATTCACAGAGAGCTTCATCGTCTTCAAACCGAGTTGAATGAATATGGCACCTCACTTTTGGTTGGTTATGGAACGGTTTCCGAAGTGTGGACTCAATGGCTGACAGACTTTACTGCAGCTTCTATGCAAATCTCAGAAGTCCATACTGCACGAGATTATGAGCCGTACGCTCAGGAACGCGACCGTTCGATGGCTGAATTATTTCGGAATCATGACGTTGTCTTTAAAGGCGTCAAAGACGGTGTGATTCTCGAAAAGGATGAGGTTCTGAAAAAAGATGGCTTGCCTTACACTGTATTTACCCCTTACAGCAGGAAGTGGAAGGAAGCGCTCCGCGAACACGATACCATCGCAGCGAATTCCATCGAGCTTCTCGCTGCGTCGGACAACTGTTTTGAGTCTCCTGAGAATTGGACCGCTCCGGAAATTCCATCATTGACCTCCATGGGGTTTGAAGTTCCTTCAGACCTGGACGCTTGCATTCCTTCTCCCCGCATCGATTCGAGCATACTGAAGCAATATGCTGAGCAACGGGATTTTCCAGCTGTGGCAGGAACGAGTCGCCTCTCGTTGCATTTGAGGTTCGGGACTGTCAGCATTCGCGCGGCCTATCGTCAGGGCATTGAAGCAAGCGAAAAGTGGGTCATGGAATTGATTTGGAGGGATTTCTATCAAATGATCCTGTACCACTTTCCCCATGCCGCCAAAGACTCCTTTCGGCCGGCGTACGACCGCATTCCTTGGAGCAATGACGAAGAACACTTTGCAGCGTGGTGCGCAGGAAAAACGGGCTACCCCATCGTGGATGCGGGCATGCGAGAGTTACTGGCTACGGGATTCATGCACAACCGCGTGCGTATGGTGGTTGCGAGTTTCTTATGCAAACACTTGCTCATTGATTGGCGTTGGGGAGAACAGCATTTCGCAGCACACTTACTGGACTATGATCTCGCGAGCAATGTGGGCGGCTGGCAATGGGCGGCCGGATGCGGCTGCGATGCCGCGCCTTATTTCCGCGTGTTCAACCCCACAGCTCAGCAAGCCAAATTTGACGGACAGGCGACTTACATCCAGAAATGGGTCCCTGAATATGACACATCCGCCTATGCTGAGCCCATTGTTGAGCACGCCGTTGCTCGTGTGAAAGCTATCGAAACCTACAAAGCTGCGCTTCAAAAAGACTGAGGTGGAATGCTTAATTTCACAGCATGCCACACCCTCCGCGCGCCATCGAAAAAATACGTGTCCTTGAATTGGCCAGCGTATTGGCGGGGCCTTTAGCCGGTACGGCTTTATCCGAGCGTGGAGCACACGTGACCAAAGTGGAATGTCCACCGCATGGCGATGTGACCCGCAGTTGGAAGATGCCCAACGAATCTCCAGAATCGCCGACTTCGGCATACTACGAAGCAGCCAATGGAGACAAGAAAATCGCTTGGCAAGACTTGCGAACCGACGCAGGCCGGGCTTGGCTCGATGCAGCCCTTGCCTCCCACGACGTGGTTTTGGAGAACTTCAAAGCGAGCGATTTAGAACGATTTGGCTTGACACCACAGGATCTTGCGCAACGCCATCCGCATCTTGTTCATGTGCGACTCGTGGGGTTCCCGAGCGCTCCTGAACGACTCGCCTATGATGTCGTAGTCCAAGCGGAAACCGGCTTCATGCACATGAACGGCCCAGCAGATGCACCTCCGACACGCATGCCTGTTGCGCTGATGGACATCTTGGCTTCCCAACAAATTCTATCTGCCGTGTACGAAGGGTTATTCGAGCGTGCTGCTGGCCGTTCCGGCATCTTCGCGGAGGTTTCGCTGGAAGCTAGCGGGCTTTCAGCCTTGGCCAACCAAGCCACGAATTGGTTGATCAATGGAGCGGATGTTACCCGCAATGGAAGCGCCCATCCGAACATTGCTCCGTATGGAGATTTGCTGCCGTGCCTCGATGGCTGGCTGGTCTTGGCCGTTGGAAACGACCGTCAATTTGCTGGATTGTGTGGTGTGCTGGAATGCGTGGAGCTCATTGAAGACAGTCGTTTCCAAACGAATGCCTTGCGGGTTCGCCACCGATCGGACTTGATTCCGTTGCTCTCTGAAAAAGCCAAGCCTTGGGAGAAAGTCGCTTTGGAAGAAGCCCTCCGGGCATCAGGAGCGCCTGCGGGCGTCGTGCGGAAGCTGCCGGAAGTCTTTGCTCGTGGTACTGCGGGCAACCAGCATACCCTGACCAATTCAAGCGGACACAAGCGGGTCGCAACCGTCGCCTATCACATGACATTCTTGGGGAAGCCTTGACGGCTCAGCGAACTAAAAACCAGGCGTTGAGCAGATTTTCTCGGTTGTACCGCATGGTGGCCTTGGTATTCCAGTCGATGACATCAAATCCGGCATGCATGCAAATGGCCTGCCCGGCGGCGGTGTCCCACTCCATGGTCGGAGCGAAACGTGGATAGCAATCCGCCTTCCCCTCTGCGACCATGCACAACTTCAACGAACTGCCTTTCGAAATCAACGCCACTTCGCCATGCTCTTGGCGCATCTCCTCCACGTACACCTCTGTTTCTGGCGACATGTGAGAACGACTCGCCACCACTGTAAAAGGACGTCCTTCGCCATTCAAAGGCAAATTCTGAGCCGACGTTCTATCCTCCATGGACGCCATGGATTCTACCTTGAATGCTCCCGATTCTCGATCCGAATAATACATTTCTCCAGTAGCCGGAACGAAAATGACCCCCAACACCGGCACGCCTTCCTCGACCAAAGCGATGTTGACGGTGAACTCTCCATTGCGCTTGATGAATTCCTTGGTTCCATCAATCGGATCCACGATCCACAACTGCTTCCAATCCTTGCGTTCATCAAATGGAATCCCCCGGCCTTCTTCCGATAAGATGGGAATGTTCGTGTCCTCCAAATGAGAAACGATGACCTCGTGCGCAGCCAAATCCGCTCGTGTTAACGGTGAATCATCGCCTTTGACCGTGACATCAAAATCGCCAGAATGGTAAATCTCTAAAATCGCTTCGCCCGCCTCCAAGGCCGCTTTCAACGCCATATTTAAATAATCAGTCATCCTCTAATTTACGCCGTGGCGTTTAGTGTATGGGCAGTTGGATCCGTAAAGAATCGCCTTGCACCAGATTCAACCGATCCTTTCGAAGCCACGGATTCAACGTTTTCAATTCTTTCAAGTTTGAACCGTGTGAACGCGCAAACTGAGCCAAATCTGGAATGGATCCCTTGACCCAATGCGTCTCGACTTCATACGGAGCATATAGAGCTTCGGCGCGCAAGTCGAATCCATAGGCTTCGGGCGCTTCAAAGATGGTTTTGATGGCCAACAAACGGTATACGTAGCGGGCAGTTTCCGCATTGAGATGCAGCTCCCAATACGAACCGACACCCTGTTCTTTCAATTCACGTCGCACCCCTGCCATCCCCATATTGTACGATGCAGCGGCCAATGCCCAACTCCCAAATGCCTCTCTGGCCTCGAGGAGATAGGCACAGGCGGCATGGGTTGATTTCTCAACATGGTAGCGCTCATCCACTTCAGACGACACGCGCAATCCAAACTGCGGGGCCGTTCCTTTCATGAATTGCCAAAATCCGGTGGCTCCGGCAGGCGAAACCACCTGATCCAATCCACTCTCAATGACTGCGAGGTACTTGAAGTCATCCGGAATTCCATGCGCTTCTAAAATGGGTTCGATCATCGGAAACCACCGCGCCGCTCGCTTCATATACAACATGGTCGAACCGTGGCGGTAAGCATTCACCACCAACTCTCGATCCAATTGCTCTCGCACCCCGAAGGCATCCATTGGGACAACTTCATCGGCCAGGGATAAGCGAACTGGCATCCTGGGCGATTGATTCTGCGATCCATTGCCCAATACATCTAAGGTGCTCTCCTCCAGGAAATCTTTCTCATCCCCAACAGCTGGAGTCGTGGGGGACCAGGCCGTTGCTCCAAAGCCAATGGCGACTAAAAGCAGAAAAAACATGCCGCGAACGCCTGAAACACGGTACTTCCCGAAAGCGAAATGATCATTGAAACCCATGGGGCAAAACTATTCACAGCAAGTCGCTCCGAGGGGCAAAACCCCGCCGATAATGCATGAATTATGAACAAATGAGAACGGCCCTTCGTCCCATTAAAAAGGCCAATCGATGTCCTTCAATAAGGGGGCGATGGCATCCTTTTCTGAGAGCAACGGCGCCTCCACATCACTCAACGAATCCAACTGCCAGTCTAAGGCCACATCGGGATCATCCCATCGAATCGAACCCTCCGACTCGGGATGGTAGCTCGCCGTGCAGCGGTATTCCACAGTGGTCTGGTTCTCCAAGGCCAAAAACCCATGACCAAAACCCGCCGGAACCCACAGTTGGTGGCCGTTGGTTGCTGAAAGGGGCACAACCTCAAATTGTCCTCGCGTGGGCGAATCTGCGCGCAAATCCACAACCGCATCCAAAATGCTCCCCGCTACGACTCGGACCAGTTTTCCCTGGGCATGTGGAGCCCGCTGGAAGTGCATTCCACGCAACGTGCCGGCTTTTGAGATGGACAAGTTGTCTTGGACAAAGTCCAAGGGATTTCCTTGATCGTCGAGCAACATGCCTTCACGCCACGTTTCCCAAAAAATACCCCGGTCATCTTTGAATTGACGTGGCACCAACAATTTCATTCCCTCCAAAGCCAAATCTCGAATTTCCATTTCAATTGGGCGTGTTGATAATGAAGGCATACAAGAATGTAAATGTGGACAAGAGTGCGGTGAGCGGGCTCAAACTTTCTCCCAACTCCCTGGCCAATTGCGGTAAAGGCTCCACGTAAATAATGTCATTCGCCTGGACCACGAGTTGTGCATCGCTCAATCCTTCCACTGTTGACAAATCCATTTGATACACCTTGTTTCCCTCTTCAGTGCGGCGAATCAGCTTGACTTTCGAAGCATTGGCTCGTGACCCTATGCCACCGGCCAAAGCCATGACCTCCAAAAGACTGGTATTCATGTTTTCCAACGTAATGACAAGTGCGCGTCCCGACTCGCCTGGAAACATCAGTACCCGCTTGTTGGTGACCCGAATGACCACATAGGGTCTGTTGTAATAGCTACTATAAGCCTCTTCCAACAACCCTTCTGCCGCTTCAATGGTCAAGCCTTCCAATCGCATATCCCCCACTTCCGGCAATTCCAAAATACCATCCTGACGTACCAGGTAAGATATCTGATTCTGCTGATTCATCATGTTTTGGTTCCCTCCGCCTTCGCTACCTGCGCTTCCTGCTGTCATTTGATTGAGGCGTTCGCCTTCATTTGAAAACAACTGGAAGGTGATCAAATCATTGGGTGCAATGCGGTATTCCGAAGATCCGATATCCTCCAACGAGGCAAAATCATAGCCATCGCCCGTTTTGAACATGATGTCCCGGTTGATGGTGCAGCCACTGAGAAATAGACCGGCCAGCAGCATCACTCCCAGGAGCTTAAATTCAGCAAAACGCTTTTGGCGTATACTTTGAGTTGGCCTTGAAATCGATGCGTGCATGGTGCGATTAAATTGAGAATCGAGCGCAAATTACCAAGGAATGAAAGACGCTCCGCAACATCGGTATCTTTGTTGCATGCTCGAGAACGAAACGCACCGACTGAGGGCCATGGAGCCGGAGGATGTTGACTTGTTATTTGATATCGAAAACGATTCAAAGGAATGGTGGATTGGGGCCACGATGAACCCTATTGGGCGGGAGGCTTTGCGGAATTTTGCTTCGGGACAACACGACTTGTGGCGGGATTTGCAGTTGCGTTTGATGGTGGAAACCATTGAAACTTCTCCAAAAACCATCGGTGCGGTAGATCTCTATCAACTGGATCCCCGGAACCGACGAGCAGGCGTTGGGATCGTCATTCTCGAAGAGCATCGGGGAAAAGGCCACGCAGCGCAATGCTTGGAACTCTTAGCTCACTATGCCTTTGAACACGTGGGTCTGCATCAATTGTGGGCAGAAATACCCAACACGCACCAGGCGAGCTTGTCCGTTTTCGAAACCGCTGGATTTACGCGTTCTGGAGAGTTACGGGATTGGATCCGTCACGGTGATCACTGGATAGATGCTTTCTGCGTGCAGTGTATTCGACCTCAAACCCTTGCTAAAAAATGAAGTGGAAAGCCATTTTTGGAATGATTGCGGTCATTGGATGTGGGGCTTCTGGACTGTGGGGCTGGGAGAAATGGACCTTATGGCATGCACCGGTTGGACCGGATGACACCTGGTGCATTCATATCGGACCGGACGAGTTGGACCCCGATTCAGAAGCGTATTGGGGAACGCAGCTTCCGGAAGCTGCGCAAATCATCGCGTGGCGTGGGTGGAGTGTTCGTGCGGGCCGGTATTGTGAAAGCGGACCTGTTGCGGCCCATGTCATCGCCCGACGAATCGCGACCGGAGAGCGGGATGAAATGCCCGTAATCGTTCCTGCCAAGCGGCACATAGAAGAAATTGCAGGTGCCATTTCTAAGCGCGTATGGGCGGATAGCGCGGCATTGGTTCACGCTCTTGATGTTGACAGCTTGTTGTGGCGCATTGTACCCAACACCTATCGCATGTATTGGGAGTCCGATGCTGACGATGTCGCAGCAAGGTTGATCCGGGAAAGTGAGAAATGGTGGAATCGAGATCGCCTCACAACAGCATGGGACATGAACCTCACCGCTCGCGAGGTGGTCACGTTGGCCTCCATTGTCCAAGAAGAAACGGCACGACTCGATGAGGCTCCACGCGTAGCCGGTTTGTATTTGAATCGTTTGAAAAAAGGCATGCTCCTTCAAGCCGACCCTACGCTCAAGTTTGCCATAGGTGATTGGGGAATTCAACGGCTTTTGGACAAAGACAAACGCGTGAATTCGCCATACAACACCTACCTCAATCCCGGTCTTCCTCCTGGACCAATCCGCATCCCCGAACCCTCCTACATTGACGCTGTGCTCAATGCGGAGAAGCACTCCTACCTGTACATGTGTGCCAAACCCGATGGATCTGGGAAGCATGCGTTCGCCGTTCGCTATGCGGATCACTTGCGGAATGCCCGTGCGTGGCAAAACATGCTGAATCGTGAACAGATTTACCGTTAACCTTGTTCCTAAAGGAGCCATGGCTACCTCCAACAACTTCTCCCCTCGCTTTTTGCTCATCATTGGGCTGCTCGCCTCCCAATCAACAGCAGCGCAAGACCGCTCAATCCGTTCGATTGAATCCGTGCGTCTAGAACAACCGATTTCCGTGGACGGCCAACTTGATGACACGGGATGGAACAAGGTCCCTGTAGCCGGTGATTTCACGCAGCTGTCACCGCACCCCTTTGAGTCTCCAAGTCATCAAACCCATGTGCGATTTGCCTATGACGATGACGCACTGTACATCGGTGCACGCATGTGGGACAGCGCTCCTGACAGCATTCTCCACCAGCTTTCCCAAAGAGATCGAATACTCAATGCCGATGATTTCGGTGTGTGGTTCAGCACCTTCAATGACGGCATCAATGCTGTTCGCTTTAGCACGACACCGGATGGCGTTCAAAGCGACGAACAGCTCAGCGCTGGAAACAATGATGCTTCGTGGGATGCCGTTTGGGACGTGGCTTGCCAAATTGACTCACTCGGTTGGACTGCCGAGTTCCGCATCCCCTGGATGGCCTTTCGTTTTCCCGAAAGCGAAGAGCAAATCTGGGGCATCAACTTCTATCGCGGCATCAGGCGACTTCGAGAAGAAAGCGTCTGGAACCCCATGGACCCCACCCAAGAGACGCTCAACCAAGGAGGAGTGCTCAAGGGAATCAAAGGAATTGACCCGCCGTTGAGACTGAGTTTATTTCCCTATTTCAGCTCGTACGCGACAGCTTCGGATGGAGAGATGGCCGGATCGTACAATGGAGGTTTGGACTTGAAAGTGGGACTCGGCAATGCGTTCACCTTGGACATGACCTTGATTCCTGATTTTGGTCAAGTGGTATCAGATAATTTGGTGCTGAACCTGTCCCCATTCGAGATCCAGTTTGATGAAAACCGCCAATTCTTCAAAGAAGGAACCGAACTCTTTAACAAAAGTGGCATCGTATACTCCAGGCGAATCGGAGAAGACGCGCAGCTACTCAATGCCTCCAAGATATCGGGGAGAACGAAAGGAGGCTTGGGCGTCGGAATCCTGCAAGCTTTTGCTCGGGAAAACGCCGACTCCTCCATGACATCGTATTCCGTGGCTGTTTTAGACCAAAACCTGCCCAACAATGGGTACGTCACAACAACCAGCACGCTGGTAGCGCGCGAAGGAGAAAGGATGGACGCGTGGGTGCAAGCCGCGAGTTTTGAGGTTCGGGACCGCAAAAACCTCTGGAGCCTTGAAGGAGGGGGAGCGCTCAATCGCAAGTTCAATGCGGCATCAAACGAAGAAAACGAGGGCGACGAGGGAGACGAGGGAGACGAGGGAGATGCATGGAACATCATGGCGAGTAGAATGGCCGGAAAGCTAACGTACTCCATCGGGCACGCCGAAGAGTCTGCAAATTTCGACCCCAACGACTTGGGCTACTTAGAAGCCCCCAACGAAGCGGTGACCTTCGGCTCCGTTTCTTACAAGATCTACGAACCCTTTGGCCGATTCAATCGGATGAGTTGGTCGCTGGACACGGAATATAACCGCATCGAATCGCCCAGGATGTTCAATTCATGGATCGTTGAAGCGCGGTGGCGCGCCACCACAAAACTGTTCAATACATGGAATGTCGAACTCTCCAGTCAACCCACGCAGGGAAACGATTTTTTCGCTTCCCGCATTGACGGCTTGATTTGGAAGCAGCCCGCATGGGTTGTCGCGAACAGTTGGTACAGCAGTGATTACCGAAAACGCCTCGCCATTGATTTGGGTGGATGGCTCGCTTTTGGCGCTTTATACAAGGACTGGAAAGAACAAACCATTCGCATTGCACCTCGGATTCGGTTCAATGACCGCTTGACAGTCAAATATGTTTGGAAAATCATCCAAAAATCAAATGAGCGCGGTTGGGTAGATGTGCTGATCGACAGCGTCAGCGATCCGGAAGGTCCTCCAATCAGTCTCTTTGGTCAACGCGACAACATCGAGCGTACGCAAGTCTTGAACGTCAATTATATTTTCAACAATCGCATGAGTTTGTCAGCTCGGGTCCGACACTCCTGGAGCCAAGTGCGCTATAAAAATTCTTTTTTGATGTTGCCGGAAAGCGGGGTCTTGGTCGATACCGATGCTGTTCTCCTGAGATCTGATGGAACTTCTGAATACGACGTCAATTTCAACGCATGGAGCATCGACTTGGTGTATCGGTGGATCTTCTCCCCGGGTTCCGAAATCAATGTCGTTTGGAAGAACAACTTATTGCAAGACGTCCAGGGTGAAGTCCTCCCCAACTCCTATCGGTCTAACTTTGCACAGATGATTGAAGTAGGATTCGTTAACAGCCTGTCTATCAGAGCAGTATTCTTTATTGACTACAGTCGATTCAAACAGGGCTTGCGGGGATTTCAAGACGGTCAGTAACCCCAAATCGCGTTAGGGAAACGCGACAATACCGTCCCACTTCATCACATTTCCGACCGCATCTTTTGCGGTAATTTCTACGCGCACTTCCGCTCCAGAACGGTGTTTTTCATCGGACAGCTCATACCAGATGCGCTCCCGTTTCGGATCCCATCGAAACAACACCCAGTTTCCATCGATGTAGCCATTGATCTCCTCCAACCCCGACAAATCATCGGACACAGAAAAGCGCAACTCGGACCGCCCACTCATGCGCAAGATGGATCCCGACGCTGGCAGGTGCACGCGATTCGGTTCAACCACAGGCGGAATCGTGTCCAACTCCAAGGCATACGTTCCAAACGTACGCGTTGCGAAGACCGCCTCTCCCTCGGACAACGAAGCCGGATAAACGGCATTTAATTCGCCGTCTTTTTCACGCATGGTAGCAACCCACCCTCTTTGGGGGGCCACTTCAGAAGAGTCGCTCGCCGGCAGTGGAATGCGCACCGTCAATTTCTTGCGGACAGCTTGACCCACAGAACCCAACAACCAATGCTCCTCACCTTCTCGCTCCAGGTACAACCAAAAATCATCGTAAAAAGCATCGGCAGGAGCACTCACACTCCCCCCTTGCAAGCCCGAAACAAAACAACTCTCATCATACGGAAATAGCTTGGGAGGCATACACTCGTAATACGCATCCCCTCCTTTTACGATCCACTCACGTTCCGATCGATTTCCGTGAATATCCTGAATACGAACGGTGATTGCGGCAGACGCACCAGGTGACAACGACAACTCGGGAGAAAGCCCGGATTCCTTGTAGACCGGCAGGCGGTTGCCCGGCAAGCGATGCAACCGATAAACCTGAACACCCTGTTCATCCCAAATGGGGAAATAGGCATGCGCATTCATATCCAGCTTCAACGAAAAGTCCAAGGTGTCCAACTGCCAGGAAAACCAAGGTTCCCCATTCAATTGCGCCTCCATGGAAAAAACGCCACACGTGTTGTTTGCTGCGTCTAAACGGTCCAGTGCTTCCACAGCTAAGCGGATGGAACCTGACACGGAAATGGTATCACGGGAATGCTTCGCTCGAAATGGCGCATCCTTCCCTTGAATCTGTGCGCCATTGACCGGTAAAAACCACAAGGCGTCCAATTGCGGGGCTCGATGATCCTCAATCGGAAAATTCCAAAGCAACGGATTCAAGGGCTTCTCACTGGCCGTTTCCCGCACTTCAAAATGCAAGTGGGGACCGCTGCTCCCTCCCGAATTTCCAGACCACCCAATGGTATCGCCCTTCTCGAAGCTAAACGAGCGTTTTGGATACAAATTGACGGCGAACCTATTCAATCGGTACTGCTCTTCGAGGACCCACTGCTCAAGCGCTGTATCAAATCTTTGCAAATGGGCATAGACCGTCGTCAGCCCTGCTGGCGAATTCAAATACAAGGCCCTTCCATATCCATAAGGAGACACTTTCACACGTGATATCACCCCATCAGCTGCCGCGAGGACAGGGATACCTTCCCTGCCTTGGGTCTTAAAATCCAACCCTGTATGAAAGTGATTTGTCCTGAGTTCCCCAAAATTCCCTGCCAATACAAGCGGGATGGGCAGTGGTGAAGCCAAGCCATCTCGTTGCAACCCGGGGGATTGCCCCCATCCTGATTGGACATGACTCGACAAGAAAATCATACCCAAAACAAAACCTAAACGACTCATAGACAGAAATAAAGGATACAGGTGATTGCGAAATACCATCGAGACTTTCTAAATTTCATCAACAATTGGAATGGCAAAACTAACGTGTGAATCACTGCCTTTGTTATGTCCAACGCAACCTTCATTTCGCTAAATTTGTACAGAACAGCATTCCTTGATGGAAGATTTCAATACACCGCACGCGCGCACTCCAAAAACTTCAACATTGAACCACCTATTGGATCAAGTTGAATTGCTGGCAACAGCTCATGAGAAGCAGCGCGCGGAAATGAGAGTCTTGAACTCAGAAATGGAAACGGCCCGCAATGCAGTCGCAGCCGCACAGCAACGTGCCAAGCGTGCAGAAGAAGCCTTGAGCGAGCAAACTGCCGCGACGGAGTTACGCGATCAACACGATCAGATGTCACTTCCGTTGGACAGTCAGAAAGATGAGCGCCAAGAAATGCCTGTTTCAAACTCTATATATTCACCCCATTTACCCCACAATCAAGCCATCCAAGCCCTCGACCGCAAGGTCATTCAAGAGCTTTTGAATGAAGTTGATTCCTGCATTGCCCTTCTTGAATCCTAAGCATGGAAACGATCCACATCGACATAGCCGGTCGCAATTACCCTCTCAGCATTCCTTCGTCTGAAAAGACCCAGGTTAGCGCTGCAGCAGCTATTGTGAACGACCAAGTGGAGAAATTCCGAAAGCAGTTTGAAGTAGAAGACAGCATCGATTTATTGGCCATGACTGCACTGCAGCTAGCCTCCAAAAACAAAGCAGAAAATCCGATGCCGACTCCTGGTAATGCGGAACTCAATGAACATCAAATACAGCGGATACAACATCTGCACGAGCGATTGACACGTGTCCTGGAAGCCTGATTTCTGAACAGAAATTCATGGAACCCTCATCAATGATTATTGGCGCCGTAGCAGGCGTCGCACTCGGAGCTGCACTCGGCTACGCCTTGTTCACCCGAATCTTAAAAGCACAAGCCAGCAATGTGATCGCAAAAGCGGAACAGAAAGGCGAAAACATCAAGGACAAAAAAATCCTTCAAGCCAAGGAGAAATTTATCCAACTCAAGGAGAAGCACAACGCTGAACTCAAAGAACGCGCCGCGAAAACCCAATCCAGGGAGGACAAGGTGCGCAACGAACTGAACAACTTGCAAAAGAATCAGGATCGGGTGAAAAACCAGGAACGTGACCTCAACAAAGAAAAAGAGAAGCTAGAACAGCGACTCGAAGCACTTGAGAACAAGGGCAAGGAACTGGACAAGAATCGTCAGAAGTCAGTCGAGTTGCTTGAAAAAATCAGCAACATGTCTGCAGATGACGCGAAGAACGCTCTGCAAGAACAAATCTTACAAGAAGCCAAAGTTTTGGCCTCTTCTCAAGTCCAAGACATTTTAGAAGAAGCGAAGGCCAAGGCCAACCAGGACGCCAAGAAGATTGTCATCCAAACCATCCAACGCGTTGCAACGGAACACAGTGTTGAAAATTCCGTCTCAGTCTTCAACATCGCGAACGATGACATCAAAGGCCGCATCATTGGCCGAGAAGGACGAAACATCCGTGCCTTGGAAGCCGCTACAGGTGTTGAGTTTATCGTAGACGATACTCCTGAGGCCATTATCTTGAGTTGTTTTGATCCTGTCCGTCGTGAAATTGCTCGCCTCTCATTGCACCAACTGGTTACAGATGGCCGCATTCACCCTGCACGAATTGAAGAAGTCGTTGCCAAGGTCATCAAGAAAATCGAAGAAGAAATTCTCGAACTTGGCAAGCGCACGTGCATCGATTTAGGCATCCATAACATCAAGAACGAATTGATTCGCATGGTCGGCCGCATGAAGTACCGTTCTTCATACGGACAAAACCTGCTGCAACACAGCCGGGAAGTGGCCAACTTGTGCTCTACGATGGCCGCTGAATTGGGACTGGACCCGAAGGCCGCTAAACGCGCGGGTTTACTCCATGACATTGGCAAGGTGAGCGATGAAGAAAGTGAATTGCCACACGCATTGTTGGGGATGAAGCTAGCCGAGCGATTCGGAGAAAAGCCAGACATCTGCAATGCCATTGGTGCGCACCACGATGAAATCGAGATGACGACGCTACTTTCGCCGATCATCCAAGTGTGCGATGCCATTTCGGGAGCACGACCTGGTGCACGACGTGAAATGGTCGAAGCTTACGTTCAACGTTTGCGGAACCTCGAGAACCTTGCACTGGAGTATCCTGGCGTCACCAAGTCATTTGCGATACAAGCTGGTCGTGAATTGCGCGTGATGGTAGAAAGCGATCAAGTCTCTGATGAAGCTGCGGACCAGCTGTCCATTGATCTTTCTCAGCGGATCATGAATGAAATGACCTACCCTGGTCAAGTGAAAATCACCGTGATTCGTGAAAAACGTTCTGTGAGCATCGCCCGCTGATGAATCAAAGGGTGACACCACCATTCGCTGCGTCGATCCGCTGGCAATCCGTCAATGTGGTCGCTCAAGTGGTGTTGCAATTGACCTTCATTTCCATTCTTGCCCGCATCCTTGCTCCGGCAGATTTTGGTGTGATGGCCATTGCTTTGGTCGTTGTCGGATTTGTAGAAATTTTTGCTCAAGTTGGCATTGGACCAGCCTTGATTCAACGATTGGATCTTGAAGACCGTCACATACGTTCTGCCTTTTCCTTTTCGTTGGTTCTGGGCATCGTGTTCTTCGCGGCCATGTATTTTTCCGCTCCTGCCATCGGAGCTTTTTTCGAGGATGCCTTGTTAATTGATGTTCTGCGATGGATCGCTTTGAGCTTCATTTTATCTGGAATCGCGATCGTTCCTAGAAGCCTCTTGATTCGTTCGATGGGATTCAAGAAATTATTCATTGCCTCGCTGATTGCGATGGTTTTGGGCAATCTCTGTTTGGGATTGGGGTTGGCTTTCGCAGGGTATGGAATCTGGTCGTATGTGGTGGCATTGCTCGCTCAAAATGCGCTATTGGCCTTACTCTATTGGTGGCAGCATCCTGTCCGCGTCAACTTCACCTTTGATCCCGCAACGTTAAAAGAAATGCTCGGCTACGGCGGCCGTTCTACCCTCTTCAATGTGAGCAATTACGCAGCCAGCAAGGTGGACACGCTGATGGTAGGACATCTTTCACATACGGGGTCAAACACCTCCGGATGGACTGAAACAGGCCTCTACGATCGTTCGGCCTATCTCCTGGGATTGCCGATTACCATTTTAGGTAAACTCGGAGACAGCGTATTGTTTAGCGGTCTTTCTTCACTCCAAGAAGATTTGGTGGCTTTGCGACGCGTTGTTCAGCGCGCGGCCGCGATCGTTGCCTGGCTCATTTTTCCGATGAGTGCCGTGCTGGTGTGGTTCGCCACCGATGTCGCCGTCTTATTTTTAGGAGACCAGTATCTGTTGGCTGGTCCTGTTGTTCAAATTCTTTTTCTCGGTGTGGCCATGCGGTCGCTCATCAAATTGGGTGATGCCGTGGTCAGGGCGCTGGATTCGTTAGTGGCGGCAACGTTCATCAAACTGGGCTTTCTCATGGCGATTGGCGGGACGGCATGGTATGCCATGAACAATGACTTCGGAATACTGGGTGTAGCCTGGGGAGTGACCGTCGCTACGGCCATGCAATTCATTGCCATGGCGGTGCTCGTAATCCACATCACCCAATGGACGACTCCTTCGGCACTTCGCTCCTTGAAGGCAGGAAGCGTGGCCCTGCTGCTCACGGCCGCTGGTTGCTGGGGCATAGCGACTTGGAGCGAGCATCTCTTTTCCGAGCAAAACGGCACCACATGGCACCTCTTTCGCGTAGCATTGGCTAGCGCTTGGGGATTGGCATGCATGCTCTTTGTGGCGCAAAAAACAAATACGTTAAGCATTGGGAAACCCCTTGATTGGCTTTCAGGGCGTTCCGGTTCGCATCCTCATGCCACCACAGACCCTGAGTCATGAGGTCTGTCACGTTGTCTTTGCTGACCCTGCTCTTTTCTACGTTTTCATACACGGGCAATGCCCAACAAGAAACGCAGTCATCAGCCGCCATGGAATCCCTCCTCTCTGATACACCTGCCTTGCCCTCCTGGCGTGTTCTCGTTGCCGGAGAAACTCTGCTTTTGGACTCCGTTTGGACGGACTCGCTTTGGCAATGGTCCGCTCCATGCGATGGGCCATTCGTTACCCTGCGCTTCGAGGCAAAGGGCTCATACTGTGAGCGCGTCATGCCTTGTGACAGTCCAATGGAATCTGATTCACTTCGTGCCGCTGAAAAAGAAAACGGTCGGGAGATGGATGCTCCACTGAGCAAAGACTCCGACGGCCTGACGTGCTATGCCATCAATGTGGAAATTCATCGTTCACAGCTCGACTCATTGCCACATTACCCATTGCTAGGTAGCTGTTTTCCGTTGATTTCAGAACGGGCCTTTCAACGCTGGCTGAATGCCATCAATGCGCTCACGTTTGAATCCGATAAATGCCGTGCCATCGATTCCAGGCAGCATCAGAGTTGCCTCACACAGGATCAGGTCATTCAATTGCTCAACCTCATCCCCAGTGAAGACCGCAGACTACTCATCTTAAAGGGACTTGTGCCGCATACGAACCTGATCCAACAATTGCCCTTGGACGACCTTTTCCATTTGCAGGTGTTTCGAACAAAAGCCGAAGAAATGCTCCGTTAGCGTAAAGGGAAAAGAGCCGATTTGCGTTAACAAAATCTTCGCAAAAAACGCTGTGACTTCCGGATGCAATGCACCAACTTTACAGCATGGAAATACACAACTTTTCTGCAGGCCCGTGCATCCTCCCACCGGAAGTGATGCAAGAAGCCTCCCAGGCCGTTTTGGACTTCAATGGCATGGGACTTTCGTTGATCGAAATTTCCCATCGCAGCAAGGAATTTGTTGCTGTCATGGAGGAGGCTCGCAGCTTGGTCAAAAGCCTCTTAGGCCTGCCCGAACGCTTCGACGTGTTGTTTCTGCAAGGTGGAGCCAGTTTAGGTTTTCTCACTGCGGCGTACAATTTCCTGCCCGAAGGAGGCGCTGCAGCGTACGTCGATACCGGCACGTGGGCCAACAAGGCCATCAAAGAAGCCAAGCACGCGGGAATAGCCCACGTCGTTGGTTCTTCCAAAGGGACCAATTACGATCGGATTCCAACCCTCGACGCGACCCCTTCTGGATCAGCGTATTTGCATTACACCTCCAACAACACCATTTTCGGAACGCAGTTTTCAGGTGTGCCTTCCAGTGATGTCCCGTTGATCGCAGACATGAGTTCAGACATTTTTTCCAGGACGTTCAATCCGGAAGCTTTTCACATGATCTACGCAGGTGCCCAGAAAAACATGGGCCCTGCCGGTACCGTCATGTATGCATTTGATCGAGATGCTGTGGGAAAAACAGGGCGCTCGATTCCTTCGTACCTGGACTTGGCCGTTCATGCTTCAAAGGACAGCATGTTCAATACACCTCCCGTCTTTCCGATATACGTTTCCATGCTCACCATGCGTTGGATGCACGCGTTAGGTGGAGTAGAAGTGATGGAAGCACGCAATCAGCGAAAGTCCAACCTCATCTACCAAGAGATCGATCGCAATGCCTTGTTTGAGGGCCACGCGACCATGGACAGCCGGTCCAATATGAATGCGACCTTCCGACTAAAAGACGATGCTCTAGGCACTGCCTTTGACGCCCTTTGGAAAGAAGCCGGAATCAATGGCTTAAAAGGCCACCGGAGCGTTGGAGGGTACCGCGCATCCATGTACAACGCACTCTCCGAATCTTCTGTGCAAGTCTTGGTCGACGTCATGAAAGAACTTGAACGTAGCCATTGACCCCCTCATTTCGATATCCTATTCTCACACTTAGACTTGATTTCATGAACATCCTCGCCAACGACGGCATTAGCGCTGCAGCAAAAGAAGCCTTAGAAACAGCTGGACATCGCGTTTGGACTTCATTCATTGAACCACAAGACCTGATCGAATTTATCCAAAAGGAACAGGTTCATGGGGTGATTGTCCGGAGCGCTACGAAAATTCGTCAACCGCTTATTGATGCGTGTCCCCAATTAAAATTCGTCATCCGTGGCGGGGTTGGAATGGACAACATCGATGTGGCCTACGCTCGTGAAAAAGGAGTCGCTGTTCGGAACACTCCAGCCTCTAGCTCGCAAAGTGTTGCCGAACTCGTCATGGGACACCTATTCGGCCTCAGTCGCTTCTTGCACGATAGCAACCGACGCATGCCCGTTGAAGGAACGGATCAGTTCAAAGGATTGAAAAAAGCCTACGGTAAAGGAGCTGAACTCAGAGGCAAAACCATTGCGATTATCGGTTTTGGCCGCATTGGTCAGTCTCTTGCGAGTTATGCATTGGGCTGCGGCATGAAGGTCATTGGAGTGGACCAGAAAACCGGTTCACACCGACTTCCTGTGACCATCGGTGACACAACTGTTGAGGTTGATATCCCATTGGTCACCATGGGTGAGGCATTCTCAAAAGCAGATGCGATCAGTCTGCACATTCCCGCACAGGCCAACGGTGATGCCGTCATCGGAGCGGCTGAATTTAGTCAAATGAAACGAGGGGTCATTCTCATCAATGCAGCCCGTGGGGGCGTGATGGATGAGGATGCGCTCATTGAAGCCTTGGATTCAGGACAGGTTGCTAGTGCAGGACTGGATGTCTTTGTGGGAGAGCCGAAGCCGAGACAAGACCTGATGCGCCATCCAAAAATCGCATTGACTCCGCACATTGGTGCAGCCACATCTGAAGCACAAGAACGCATTGGAATGGAAATCGTTTCCATTGTTCAGGAAATCAACGAAAACTTGAGCGCTTGAGCTGGTTGCGTTCCTTTCGCATCATCCTTCCATCCAAGGACAAAGCACACCTCGTGGCATCGAGGTCGTATTTGACCTATAGTAAAGCTGAGCTAAGGGATAAACTCGAGCGCAATCCATACAGTTTTCTGCACGTCATCAACCCCGATGGGCAACAGAAAATACAAGCCAAACGCGGAAGCAAAGACTTCTTTCAATGGGTCAAGAAAGGGTTCCAATCCTTTCAAGCAAACAGCTGGCTTGAATCCCCCGCCGATTCCACTTTAGCCATCTATCGGCAGGAATCTCCTCATGGAACATGCACTGGTATTGTAGGCTTGATGGACCTCGCCTTCGTTGAGCAAGGCAAACTGAAACGGCATGAACAAACATTGAAAAAACGCGAAAGACTCTTCGCGTCTTACTTGGAGGAGGTTGGCTGCAATGCGGAGCCCATTTTGTGCGCGTATCCTGAAGACAACTTAGCTGCGACGCAATTGACAGCGCACCTCGCTGCGATCACGTCCAGCCGGTCTGATTATGACTTCTCTACGACCGACCGCATCCGGCATACCGTTTGGATCTTAAAACCTGCGCAGGCTGCGCAACTATCGTCCGTTGCCGATGGATTGCCTGCTTTGTATCTCGCAGATGGACACCACCGGGTCGCGTCCAGCTTAGAATTGGGTCGACGCAATCCAGAAGACGCCCATAAACAAGGTCTTTTAACCTTTGCCATTCCAGAATCAGAATTGATTATTCGCGGCTACCACCGTGAAGTTGTGAAGGTCGAACGCTCCAAGGACGACTGGAGCGCTTTATTCAATCAACTCAAAGACGAATTCGACTGTGAACCACTCCAAGCGCCATTCGAAGCACCCCAATCAAACGGGGTTCTTCATGTGCACAGCACGCATGGAAGTTGGAAGTGGACGCTGCGCGCACCTTTTGATCAGGGCATCGATGCGGGTTGGCTGAATGAGTCTGTTTTGAAACCATTTTTCCAAATCATTGACGCCCGAAAAGACCCGCGATTAAAATACCTACCAGGTACTTTAGCATCCAGTCAACTGGTCGCTCGGGTTGAGAAAAACTCGGACCGATGCATCTTTGAATTGCATCCTGTTTTGATGGATCAAGTGAAGGACATTGCAAATAACGGAGGCACATTGCCCCCTAAAAGCACATGGATTGAGCCCAAATTGCGAAGCGGACTGTTCATTCATTCCTTCGAACAATGAGTGATTCTAACCCTTCAATCGCGGACCGCATCGTGTCCATTCGAGAAGAACTCCCACCAGAAGTCACACTCGTTGCAGTGAGCAAAACAAAACCCAACGCATCCATTCAAGACGCCATGGAGGCTGATCAACTGGACTTTGGTGAGAATCGCGTGCAGGAATTGCAAGAAAAAGAAGCGGCACTTCCAAAATCCATTCGTTGGCATCAAATTGGGCACTTACAAACCAATAAAGTCAAGGCCATTGTGCCGTTCGTTCACTTGATTCACGCTGTAGACAGCGAACGTCTATTGGTAGAAATCGATCGGAGGGCCAAGAACCACGGGAGAACAGTCGATGCCCTATTGCAAGTACACATTGCTCAAGAAGATATGAAATTCGGATGGCAAGCTCCCGACCTGACGCGCTTCATCGAAGGCAATGCGTTGGCTGGTCTTGAACATGTAAGAATACGAGGACTCATGGGCATGGCCACCTTCACCCCTGACCACCAACAAGTCGCACGTGAGTTTAAAGGACTCCGTCTCTTGTACGAATCATTGCTTGATTCGAACCCCTCTTGGGACACACTTTCCATGGGCATGAGCGGAGATTGGAGAATCGCCATCGATGAAGGGTCTACCATGATCCGAGTCGGCAGCTCCATATTTGGAGGCCGTTGATTTTGAGCATTGAGTAAGCCTGACATCCCCTGGTGTTCATGCCACATTGCATTTTCATTCTAAAATGGACAGATACAGGGCGAAAAAAAAGACGCTTTCTACGGCTTTCGGCGCCGACAAACTGACGTCTTTGCTTGTATTGAAAGCTCCCGGTTAGAACAACTGAGAGAACAACGCAGCAGTCGGCTGAAAAGACCCCTAACTTCGCGAAATCAATCTTCCTGACATGAAACACATTACGGCCCTTGCACCCCTCTTGATTCTCATTGCTACTGTTGGTTTTGCTCAAACGCCAGGCAACATTGAAGCCGCTGAGTATGACCCGACCGAGAACCGCTGGTTCATTTCCAATGGGACGAGCTTACTCGAAACAAGCAATGGGGGTGTCTCCTACTCCTATTTCGGAACAGCTACAGCAACGCATGGAATGGAGGTCGTGGACGGAATGCTCATCGCCATTGGCAACAACATCGTCCGAGCCTATGATTTAGAATCCGGAGATGCACTGGGAGCTTTGTCCATTTCTGGAGCTAGCTTTCTCAACGGTATGGGCAGCCGGTCCGGTGAAGTGATCGTGAGTGATTTCTCAACGGGACGAATCCACCGCGTGCTCATCGCAGACCCTGCCAATATGAGCTCGGAAGTTCTGGTTTCAACTACAGGCACAACACCCAATGGCGTCGTGATCGATGAAGCCAACAACCGTGCAATCATTGTCAATTGGGGCAACAACGCTTCTATACTCGCTGCTGATTTGGATTCTGGGGAACTCACAACCCTCGTCAATGGTTCGGGGATCGGCAACTTGGATGGCATCGACATGGATGCCGATGGAAATTTTTACGTCAGCTCATGGTCTCCAGCGCGCATCACCAAATACTCCAATGACTTTAGCACTTCGGAAGTGGCCGTTCAAGGTGCTGGCAGTGGACTCGCTAATCCTGCGGATATCAGCTATGCGACACAAACAGACACCCTTGGTGTAGCCAATAGTGGAAACGGAACGCCCTCATTTCATTACTTCGGAGACACCAGTGAATTGATTGAAACCCCTTCCTTCATGGAATCGGTGCAATGGGATGGTCGACAGTTGACGCTCGCTTGTCAACAGGCCGGTCTGTGGTATGGCACAGCCTTTGACTTGGCCGGGAAAAAACTGAATGAATTTCAGATTTCTCTTCCAGGTGCACCGACTCAAGTTGGAATCGATCGCATTGGATGGAGTCAAACGACGCCTTGCATCTGGACGTTCATCTCTCCCTCAGGGACACAGCATTCCATCAAACCGGGTCTACGTCAACTGTGATCCGGATTCGCTTAAATCGGTCATCTGACTGAAAGGAAAAGACATCTTCTCCGAGAAGCGTTTTGTAACTCGCTGGAGCGAGGGAACGTTCGAATTTCAACAAGATGATGCGGTGGTGTAAATCATTGATTCGACTGAGCACGGGTGTTTCTGGCCCGATTGTCCTTTCCGCAAATCGCTGACGCAGCCGCAAAGCCAACACCTCCGCCGCAGCCTCCAAACGATTTGCATCGGAATGCCTCAGGGTAATTCGAATCAAGCGGTCAAATGGCGGGTATTTATAATTCTTCCGTTCCAAGAGTTCTTGCTTCACTAAGCCGTGGTAATCGTGTTCCATGACCTTGTTTAAGACCCAGTGCTCTGGATTGAAAGTCTGCAAAATCACTTTGCCTCTTTCACCTGTTCGGCCTGCTCGTCCCGCTACTTGCGTGAGCATTTGAAAAGACCGTTCAAACGACCTGAAATCGGGAAAACTCAGCATGCGATCAGCATTCAAAACGCCCACCAAGCGCACATGTGCAAAATCCAATCCCTTGGTCACCATTTGCGTACCTACCAGAATATCGTAGTCTTGATTGGCAAAGGCCCGTACCAAGCGTTCATGGCCGTGCTTACTCCGTGTGGTATCCCAATCCATTCGGGCCACACGTGCTTGAGGGAAATGTTCCTTTAACTCTTCTTCAATCCGCTCTGTCCCTAAGCCCTTGGGTTCCATTGTGGCTTTTCCGCATGACACACATGTTTTGGGCGGAGGATTTTCCATGTATCCGCAGTGGTGACAATGCAGTTCATTTTTCCATTTGTGGTGCGTCAGCGGAACATCGCAGCGTTCGCACCCGGGCATCCATGCGCATGTCGCGCACTGCCACATCGGAGCATATCCTCGTCTATTTTGAAACAGAATAACCTGTTTACCCAATTTCAGAACATCCTCAATTTCCAATTTAAGCTCGCGCGAAAAGTGACCAAACATCGCGCGCTGACGATGTGCCTTTCTCAGATCAGCACACCAGATTTCTGGAAGCTGTGCTCCTCCAAACCGTTCTGTTAGATCAACGCGGTCCAACTTTCCTTGTTCCGCAAGCCAGTGCGTCTCCACCGAAGGTGTCGCAGAGCCAAGCACCGCAAATGCACCTGCCTTTTGAGCCAGCCACATAGCAACATCGCGCGCTTGGTAGCGCGGAGCAGGATCTTGCTGTTTGAAACTCCCTTCATGCTCCTCATCTACCAAAACCAATTTCAATGCGGTAAAAGGCAAGAAAATTGCAGAACGCGGTCCGACCACCAAACGGCCTCCCTTCGGGTTGCGCTTTTTGTGCAATGGAGCTCCCAATACGTCAAGCCACGTTTCCGTGCGTTCTCGGGTCGTAAAACGACTGTGATACACACTCATATAAGCCCCGAAATACAACTCAAGCCGTTGAATTAGCTGGGTGGTCAAAGCAATTTCAGGCACCAAGAAAAGCACCTGCCCTCCTGCTTCCAGGGCATCCGCAATTAAATGAATGTACAATTCCGTCTTGCCGGACCCTGTCACCCCATGGAGCAGCGCTAAGCGTTTTGCGTCTCGACTTTGGACGAGTGCATCATACGCTTTTTTTTGTGCTGGGCTGAGGATGGGGAGCGACTGATTCTGGCCCGGCAGAACAGGGCTTGTCGCCAATTCAGGACGCTTGGAACGCCGAAAAACACCGCGCTCCTCCAATTTCCGAAAAATCTCTGTTCCAGCACCAAGTCTCTTCAGCAAGGACTTCTCGGCAACCAACGCACCCCAAATAGGTGCTTCCGACAAATAACCCATGAGTGCTTCAGCCTGCTTGGGCGCCCGTTTTTCCAACATATCAAGCATTGACTGCACCGTGGCTTCATCTTGAAAATCAGGAGCCAACTCCACGACGCGTTCCATCCTCGGGCGATAGCGCTCTTTCAACTCTTCCTCAGTAAGGACCAACCCCGCATCCACCAATCGATTAATCGCTCGTTGCGGAGACTGCACTTGCAACAATTTTGCAGCATCCTGAACTGTTAGGCCCCCTTGCGCTAAAACAGCCTCAAAAAGAAGTCCTGCTGCAGCATCTGAATCCGTTAACATCCGCTCGGCCAAAGGGTCCCGGTCAGGATGCAAAACCAAACGGGTTTGACTGCTCAACTTTAAACCTGCAGGCAAAGCCGCAGCCATCACCTCGCCTCGAGAACACATGTAATGCGAGGACATCCAATCCCATAAAGAGCGTTGCAATTCAACCACCACGGGATATTCATCCACTACAGATTCTATGGGACGTGCATCGTAAACCAGCGGAGCATCGTTGTGAACGCGCCAAACGATCGCTGTGTAACGTTTTTTTGTCCCCACTTGCACCACTACGCGCATCCCGAATTTCACCGGATTTAAGACACCCTCCAAACTGTAAGTCAGCAACTTAGGCAAGGGAAGTGGAAGGACCACATCGACATATTTGAACTCGACTGACATGCGTTAGCAAATTGGGCATAAAATTGCAGAGAGTAGCACCGAACTTGCAGTTAATCCAAGTGTTTCTATTTCATGCACAAAATCGCTTCCCCCCTTGCAGCCCAATCCGCTGCACCCGCCTTTCAAACCACCATCCAAGGGGGTAGCACACGGAGTTTATCCGATTACGCAGGCTCTAAATTGGCCTTGTATTTCTATCCTCGCGATATGACTCCCGGCTGTACTGCGCAGGCTTGCAATTTAACGGAACACCATGGGACCTTGGCGGAAGCCGGTATCCGCGTTTTGGGCGTGAGCCCTGACCCAGCGGCGAAACACGTGAAGTTCATGACCAAGTATGGCATTCCTTTTGATTTGGCGTGTGATGAAGATTTGAGCCTGCACGAAGCCTTTGGGGTGTGGGGGCTCAAAAAATTCATGGGAAAGGAATACGAAGGCACACATCGCACTACCTTCCTCATCGACGAGCAAGGACACATTGTCACCGTTATCCTCAAACCAAAAACGAAGGATCACGCCGCAGAAGTTATCGCTGGGTTTGGCCTCTGAAGGCTCCGACGCGAACAAAACAAGGTTCTTCGTTGACAAAAAACCATTCACTCCGTAAGTTCATTACGATGTAGGGTAGATACCTTCGTCCTAAACAAGAAAAAATGGCTGCAGACGCACAAAAACTCAAGGCGCTTCAATTGACATTGGACCGCATGGACAAAACCTACGGCAAAGGAGCCGTGATGAAATTAGGCGATGAGCCTGTAGAAGCCATCGAATCCATCCCCTCAGGCTCGTTGACCCTGGATCTCGCATTGGGCATTCAAGGCTACCCGCGCGGTCGGGTGGTCGAAATCTACGGTCCTGAGAGCTCCGGGAAAACTACTCTGGCCATTCACGCCATTGCGCAGGCTCAAAAGCAAGGAGGCATTTGTGCCTTCATCGATGCCGAGCACGCCTTTGATAAGTACTACGCCGAAAACTTAGGTGTTGACACAGAGAATCTGTTGATTTCGCAACCGGACAACGGGGAACAAGCTCTTGAAATTGCAGACAATTTGATTCGCTCTGGCGCCATCGACTTGATCGTCATCGACTCGGTTGCAGCTTTGACACCCCGCGCTGAAATTGAGGGTGAAATGGGCGATTCATCGGTTGGCTTGCAAGCTCGCCTGATGTCGAAAGCCCTCAGAAAATTGACCGGTTCCATTTCCAAAACAGGATGCTCCTGCATCTTCATCAACCAATTGCGAGAGAAAATTGGAGTGATGTTCGGAAACCCGGAAACAACATCCGGTGGAAATGCTTTGAAATTCTATGCATCCGTTCGTTTGGACATCCGTCGGTCTACGCAGATTAAGGATGGTGATGTGGTTCTTGGAAACCGAACGAAAGTCAAGGTGGTCAAAAACAAAGTGGCTCCACCCTTCCGAAGAGCTGAGTTTGACATCCTCTATGGAAAGGGCATTTCCAAGTCTGGAGAAATCATTGATTTGGGCGTCGAGATGAATATCATTAAGAAGGCCGGATCGTGGTTCAGCTATGGGGAAACCAAGTTAGGACAGGGAAGAGATGCCGTGCGTCATTTGCTTGAGGACAACCAAGAATTGATGGAGGAACTTGAAGGACTCATCAAGCAAGCCATTGCTGGGCCTGTTGCTGATCCAGCTCTCGTTGAAGAAGCTGTTGAGGCATGACACAGACCTGTCGGGATATTGTACCGGCGATTGCATTCGCTTGTTCCCTTTTATTTCTGGGATGTAAGCATTCTGATCAGACGACTCCGCTCAATCCAGAGCGCGAGCTGTCTGAGTCGGACTCTATCCGTGACTTGATTCTGAATAACCCACAGGATCCAAAAGCCTATGCTGCACGGGCTGAGTTCAAACTCAAAAACGGGGACGCCACTGGCGCCATCGCAGATTGGGATCTCGCATTGCGCGCCGATTCTAATTATGCACCCGCCTGGGAAATGCAAGCCGAAGTGCTGTACCAACTTCGACAATTCGAACCTTGTTTGGACAAGCTCGAAAACTGCCTTGAACGATTTCCGGATGATGTGGCCTGCTTAATGCGACGAGCAGAATTTGCCATTCATCTCAATCAATATGAAGATGCTTTTGATTGGCTCAATAGTGCACTCCGAGTAGACGACCAGCTGCACGAAGCATACTGGATGAAGGGACGTATCTATGAAGCTACAGGAGCCCTTGAAAAGGCCCAAAGTTCATATCAAACAGCGGTTGAAGTAAATCCTAATTTCTTTGACGGCTTCATCACACTCGGCATTTTCTTAGCAAGTCAACAGGACCCGTTAGCCGAGGAGTACTACCGATCTGCCATGGAGTTGCGACCAAATGCCGTCGAGCCGCACTACAATTTGGCCATCTTTCTTCAAGATTCCGGTCGTTATCAAGAAGCGCTCAAGCTGTATCAGAAAATTTTGGAATTGGATTCTCAAAATGCGACGGCATCGTACAACCAGGGATTCATTCATTTGGAGTACCTGCAAGCCTATGATAGTGCCGCATTCTGGTTTGGCGAAGCCATTGAACGGTTGCCGTATTATCACCAAGCTTTTTACAACCGAGGATTGTCCTTGGAGAGCATGGGGCAGATCCAACGTGCCTTGGACGACTACACAGAAGCTTTGCGACTTAAGCCTGATTACACTGCGGCTGCGAAAGCAAAAGAACGAGCTCTTAGCGCTTTGAATTGAACGCTACTGAGTCCAAAATATGTTGAAGTAAAAAAGCCGTCCCCAAAGGAGACGGCTTTTTTTATAGAAACACCTTGCGGTGGTTATTTCGCTTGGTCCACCACAGCCTTGAAGGCCTCCGGGTGGTTCATGGCCAAATCAGCCAATACTTTACGATTCAATTCAATTCCTTTCTTGGAAAGCGATCCCATCAATGTGCTATACGACATGCCGTGCTCACGAGCTCCAGCATTGATTCGTAAGATCCACAAAGAGCGGAATTGACGCTTACGCTGCTTTCGGCCTGAGTAGGCGTAGAGCAAACCTTTTTCAACGGCGTTTTTGGCGACCGTCCAGACGTTTTTACGGGCACCGTAGTACCCTTTCGCCATTTTGAGGACCTTTTTACGGCGTGTCCTCGACGCTACTGCATTGTTAGAACGTGGCATGTTCTTTGTGTTTTTTGGTAAGCGGTGTTAGCACAAAGGCTACGCTTGGATACCGAATACCGGGTTTAACAAAACCAGATGGTTAAAAGTGAGATCGGGGCAATGCTGCTTAAGCACAGAGTTGGCGCTTGATGCTTCGAACGTCCGCTTTATCAACGGTCGTCGTGTGCGTCAAATTCCGCTTCTGCTTCGTTCCCTTCTTCGTCAAAATGTGACTCTTAAAGGCGTGCTTTCGCTTGATCTTCCCACTCCCAGTAAATTTGAAACGCTTCTTGGCGCTTCCTTTAGTTTTCATCTTCGGCATGGCCTCGGATTTTTTTGGTTATTTCTTCTTCGGATTGAATATGATTGTCATTCTCTTGCCCTCTAATCGCGGCAATTGTTCAACGACTCCTATATCCTCCAACTCTTGTGCAAACTTCAACAACAAAATCTCACCGCGTTCTTTAAAAACGATGGTCCTTCCGCGAAAGAAGACATATGCCTTCAACTTCGAACCCTCTTCTAAGAACTTTCGCGCGTGCTTCAACTTAAACTGGAAGTCATGGTCATCCGTATTCGGTCCGAATCGGATTTCCTTAACAACCACTTTTTGCTGCTTCGCTTTGATTTCTTTCTGCTTCTTCTTCTGGTCGTACAAGAATTTCTTGTACTCCGTGATCCGGCATACAGGTGGCTCAGCCTTGGGAGAAATTTCTACCAAGTCCAATTCCATTTCAAGGGCGAGGTTAATGGCATCTTGTGTCTTCATGACACAAGGCTCCACGTTGTCACCTACCAATCGAACCTCCGCTACCGTGATCTTGTCATTGATCCGGTGAAGCTCCTCTTGGCGTACCCTTCCCCTGTACGGGGTCTTTTTTCTGCGAATAGCTATAACGCGTGGTATTTAATGAGTATTCAGTCTTCTTTTTTGAGCATCTCTGCAATCTCAGAACGAATACGTTCTGCAAAAGCTTCAACAGTCAATCCGCCTATATCTCCTTCTCCCTGCTTGCGCACAGATACGGTTCCTTCAGCGGCCTCGCTTTCACCAACTATGAGCATGTAAGGAATCTTTTCAAGTTCCGCATCGCGGATCTTCTTCCCAACCTTCTCAGACCTGTCATCTACGAGGGCGCGAATATCGTGATTTTCAAGGACTTTTGAAACCCCTTCTGCATATTCGTTGAATCGGTCTGAAATCGGCAGGATTTTCACCTGTTCCGGTGTCAGCCAAAGCGGGAATTTTCCAGCGCAATGTTCAATCAATATGGCCACAAAACGTTCCATCGATCCAAAGGGAGCACGGTGGATCATCACGGGACGGTGCTTGCTGTTGTCAGCACCGACATATTCCAATTCAAATCGTTCAGGCAAATTGTAGTCAATCTGCACAGTACCCAATTGCCATTTCCGACCGATGGCGTCGCGTACCATAAAGTCCAATTTGGGACCATAGAATGCCGCTTCACCCAATTCAACAATGGTCTTTAGGCTCTTTTCTTCCGCCACTTCTTGGATGGCGCGCTCTGCCTTCTCCCAATTTTCATCGCTACCGATGTATTTCTCAGGGTTCTCAGGATCGCGCAAACTCACCTGGACTACGAAGTCTTCAAAATCCAAAATCTTGAAGATGTAGAGTACCAAATCGATGACGTTGCTGACTTCCTCTTTGACCTGATCCGCCGTACAGAAAATGTGGGCATCATCTTGAGTGAATCCCCGAACACGGGTCAATCCATGCAGTTCACCCGATTGTTCGTAGCGATAGACCGTACCAAACTCAGCAAATCGAACAGGTAAATCCCGGTAACTGCGCGGACGTGATTTGTACACCTCACAGTGGTGAGGGCAATTCATAGGCTTGAGCAAATACTCTTCTCCTTCCGAAGGTGTCTGAATCGGCTGAAAGCTATCCGCACCATACTTCGCGTAGTGTCCACTCGTGATGTACAGTTCTTTGTTTCCAATGTGCGGCGTGATGACTCCCTGGTAACCAGCCTTTCGTTGTGCCTCCTTCAAAAAATCTTCGAGTCGAGAACGCAACTCAGCTCCTTTCGGCAACCACAACGGAAGACCCTGCCCGACTTTATCAGAGAAAGCAAACAAGTCCATTTCCTTGCCCAGTTTGCGATGATCTCGCGCACGCGCTTGTTCCAACAACTCGAGGTAGGCCGTCAATTCCTGTTTTTTCGGAAACGTGATTCCGTAAACACGCGTGAGTTGCTTGTTCGACTCGTCGCCTTTCCAATAAGCACCCGCAATGGACATCACCTTCGCGGCCTTCACAAATCCCGTATGCGGCATGTGTGGTCCACGGCATAGGTCCGTGAAGTTCCCTTGGGTATACAATGTAATGGTACCATCCTCGAGCCCTTCCAACAAATCAAGTTTGTACTCATCTCCTTTCGCTTCGAAAAGGGCGATGGCATCTGCCTTTGAGATTTCCTTTCGAATAAAAGGGTTTTTCGCCTTGGCCAATTCCAGCATCTTCTGCTCGACAGCTGCGAAATCCTTGTCGGTAAACGTTTGATCACCAAAATCAACATCATAGTAAAACCCATGCTCAATTGGTGGGCCCACCCAAAACTTCACTCCGGGGTAAAGCGCTTCCAGCGCCTCCGCCAGCAAATGCGCAGAGCTGTGCCACATGGTGTTTTTGCCCGCATCGTCATTCCATGTCAGCAGCTTCAACGAAGCATCTGAGTGAATTTCACGTTGGGGGTCCCACACTTCGCCATTGACTTCTGCTGCCAATACGTTGCGCGCTAAGCCTTCGCTGATCTCCAATGCGATATCGTGCGCAGTGGTGCCAGATTCAACTTTCCGGGTAGAACCGTCGGGAAGGGTAATGTTGATCATGCCTTTGTTCAATTGGATTCACAAAGATACGCAGCGCAAAGCGGCGCACCCCCACCCAATCAAATAATCCACAGGACAATCGACGGCATCACGATGTGCGACCAAACTTCACGGCGTCCCAGGGCTTCACATGCCAATGAACAGTGGCCGTCGCTGCACGCTGCCCCTCTGAGTCAAAAAGTTCCGAAACCATAGAAAACCGACTTGCGCGGTCCTTTGAAGATGCCAATTCATCGCGGATCTCCTGCTCTAACGCCTGAGGTATTGCTGCACGGGATTCACAGGCACCCCGAGATGGCCTGCGGTGGTAGTCCATTTCCAAGCGGTGCATGATCAACCGATAATCCTCCATATTGAAGCGCTCAAGTACTGCAAGTCCCGAAGTAAACTCACAAGCGGTCGCCATCGCGCAGGCATGCATTCCATTGAGATGATTCTTGTTGCGCCGGCGATCGGGCAATGAAACCCTCACCAACGAGTTGCCCATCTCGACTATTCGAATTCCATGGGGACCATTGAAAGGAAGTGCTTTTTTAAAAAACACATTGAGCCAAAAAGGGCGACCTCCCCTTGCCTTGTCGACGGCCCACGTGAAAAAAGCCTTCATTTAGAAGAGGTTGAGGGTTGAGCAGTCTCCAGCACCCCAGCGATGTCCGGTCGAAAATATCCCGGCCCTTTCATGACCTTTCCATCTTCCCGGTAAATGGGATTGCCATCAGCACCCAATTTGGACATGTTTGAAGCCTGTATTTCTTGAAACACTTCCTCAATCACATGCTGCATCCCGTGACTTAAAATCGTACCACATAATATGTACAGTTGATCACCCAAAGCATCAGCCACTTCAATGGCATCATGATTCAGCGCTGCTTCCAAGTATTCGTCCGTTTCTTCAGCCATCAAGCGGTGACGTAAACGAACCACATCAGCAGGAAGCGCCCCATTCAAGGACGGTGCATTTGCTATTCCGAATCGATCATGAAATTCCCTAACAGCATCGATGATCGAAGTAAATGGCAGAGAGGTTTGTGTGTTAAGTGAAGAAGGCATGAGCAAATTCGTTCCAGATGTTTAACATGATTTGACCAAGTCAGCAGAAGCAGATTGACAACCGAAAGGTATATTCGCAAGGCTTTCAACCCAAATGACTTTGAGTCGCTAGACGCATGGAACAAAACGATTATAAAGATTCCAAGATTGCAGGAACAGTCCAACCTGCATTGGAGACTTCAGTTGCATCTGAAGCAAATGCACCGCAACCCGTCGATTCAGGAGCCCCTGATATTCGCGCGTTGAATGAGCGCATTGGCAAAGCCAGTCAGTTCATCGATCTCCTGCGCATGGAAATGAGCAAGACCATCATCGGTCAACGCGACATGGTGGACAAGCTCCTTATTGGTCTATTTGGAAATGGGCATGTCCTATTAGAAGGCGTTCCTGGATTGGCAAAAACCCTCGCTATTAAAAGCTTGTCGGATGCCATTCAAGCAGATTTTAGCCGCATTCAATTCACGCCTGACTTGCTTCCAGCGGATTTGATTGGGACCATGATCTACAATCAAAAGGAGGAAAGCTTCAAGGTCAAAAAAGGACCCGTTTTCTCAAATTTTGTTTTGGCCGATGAAATCAACCGAGCTCCAGCTAAGGTTCAGAGCGCATTGCTTGAGGCCATGCAAGAACGTCAAGTAACCATTGGTCCAGAAACCTTTGATTTACCCTCTCCTTTCTTGGTTTTGGCAACCCAAAACCCCGTAGAACAGGAAGGCACCTACCCGCTTCCTGAAGCTCAAGTGGATCGGTTTTTATTGAAAGTTGTTATTGGCTATCCCACCAAGGACGAAGAGCAACAAATTGTTCGCGCCAACCTGAGAGCAGATGGCATGCGCAAACCTAGTGCCGTAGTTTCCAAAGCAGATGTGATCAAAGCGCGCGAATTGGTCCGTGAAATTTACATGGATGAAAAAGTCGAGCGCTACATCATCGAATTGGTGTTCGCGACGCGTCAACCCGAAAACCACGGATTGGGTCATCTGAAACAACTCATTAGCTTCGGTGCGAGTCCGCGCGCAAGCATTGGCTTGGGCATCGCTTCCAAAGCCCATGCATTTTTGAATCACAGGGGCTACGTAACGCCTGAAGATGTTCGTGCGGTTGCCATGGATGTGATGCGGCACCGCATCGGCTTGACGTTTGAAGCAGAAGCGGAAAACATCAGTCAGGAGCAAATTATCACCGAAATAATGGACCACATCCAGGTTCCTTGAGGAACTTGATGAACCAACCAACATGGATACGACGGAGTTGATTCAACGGGTTCGTCGCGTGGAATTGAAAACGCGCGGATTGAGCGATCGGATTTTTTCCGGTGAGTATCACAGCGCCTTCAAGGGAAGGGGCATGGCATTCAGCGAAAACCGCGAATACCAGCACGGAGATGAAATCCGGACCATTGACTGGAATGTGACAGCCCGAATGGGCCACCCATACGTGAAGGTTTTCGAGGAAGAACGTGAATTAACCGTTTTCTTACTCATCGATGTCAGCGCCTCCAATGCGTCTGGTACACGCGAGCGCACGAAACGCGAATTGATTGCAGAACTCAGTGCTGTCATTGCATTTAGTGCCATGGGCAACAACGATAAGGTGGGAGCCATCTTGTTTAGCGATCGGATTGAGCGATTTATCCCTCCTAAAAAAGGACGTTCACATGTGCTGCGTATTATCCGTGAGATCATTGAGATCGAGCCAGATGGAAAGGGAACGGACATCGCTTCAGCGTTGGGTCATTTTCTTTCTGCAATGAAAAAGAGGACCATCTCATTTTTGATTTCAGATTTTAGAGATGACGACTTCGAACAATCGTTGAAACACGCCGGACGTCGACACGACATGGTCGCCCTGCGTGTTACAGACCCCATTGACAAAACGCTTCCCAATGTGGGATGGCTGCCGTTGCAAGATCCCGAAACGTCTGAAATCCGCTGGATGCAAACAAGCAGTAAGCGCGCAAGGAAGAAACACGTGGTATCCGAAATGGAACGCGAAGCGCATTTGAATTCCATGTTTGTTCGTTCCGGTGTCGACCAAGCGGTCCTCATGACCAACAAGCCCTATGTGCAACCGCTGATGCAATTGTTTGATCGTCGTGGATAAACTTCGCTCCCTACTCCACACTGTGGCCCTTGCATTGGGTCTGATTTCCATGATTGGACAAACGCACGGGCAGTCCGTCATGATGGCATTGGACACCACGACCATCGCCATTGGTGACCAGACTCGCCTGACCATTGCGGCGATGCGCGACATTGAACAAAATCAAGCTGACTTCTCATGGCCCGATTGGAACGACTCCATACCCGGCGGACTTGAACTGCTCGGCCCTTTCGAAACGGACACATTGGTCGTCGACTTGGAAAACGGATCGGTTGCATTCGCCATTCGCCGCATGTATATGGTGACGTGCTGGGACAGTGGGTTTATCGCCATTCCCCCCGTGGGAATCCTGTATGGAGCCGATACCATTTTCTCGAATTCTTTGGAATTGAACGTTCTGTTGGCGCCTCGTGGTGAGGACGGAAAAATTGCAGGAGCCGCTGACATTCGCACGACCGAATGGAGCCTTTCCGAGCGCTTTGCGAAGTGGCTGCCCTGGATATTCGTGGCACTCTGTGTGATTGGCCTTTGGGTATGGATCATTCGAAAGTGGCGTGCGCGCGAGCTTTCGGAAGAAAAAATGGTCCCTACAGTAATCAAACCCACCGAACCTGCACACCTCACGGCTCTCAGAGATCTAGAGCGCATTGAATCCGATGCGATTTGGGAGAACGGCGACGTCAAAAAACACCATTCAAACACCAGCGAAGTATTGAGACGGTATTTAGAAGGCCGGTTCGAATTCCGAGCCTTGGAGCGCTCTACCGAGGAAATAAAGCGGGGAATCCCCAACCTCCCCCTACTTTCTGAAGATGCTGAAACGCTGTTGAATATCTTGGAATTAACGGATTTGGTGAAATTCGCCAAATGGAATCCGACAACAGATGACCACATCCGCGTAGTCAAAAGAGCCATTCGTTTCGTGGAACAAACGCTTCCCAACATAGAAGCATCCGAATCCAATTCTGCATCATGAACAGAGCACTTTGGATCTCAATTCCACATGCCATTTCCGCATTGATTGTAGGTCTTGCAGCCCGCTATGCGCACCAACATTTCGAGTGGGAATCGCCCCATTGGCTCTGGGCAGGACTCCTCATTGGTGTCCACCTTCTACTTCGGATTTGGAGCACCAGGCAAACCGTCCAAACCGGATTGCAGCATAGCTGGCAGTCTTCGGGAAGCCAACCAAGTTGGAGACAGAAAATTCATCAACTCACCCCTGAAATCCCTTTTGCTCTGCGCACGCTGGCCATTGGATTGCTCGTCATCGCTTCGGCCAGACCGCAATCGTCCTCCTCTGTAGAGGACTTAACTCGAGAGGGAATTGACATCGTACTCAGCATGGATTTATCCGCGTCTATGCTCAGTAAAGACTTCGATCCCAACCGATTGGAAGCATCCAAAAAGGTCGCCTCACAATTTGTGGAAGAACGGCCCAATGACCGCATTGGTGTGGTGGCGTATGAAGGCGAAGCCTTTACTCAAATTCCGTTGACCACAGACCAGCGCGTGGTTATGAATGGCATTGAATCTTTGGAAACGGGGCTACTTGAAGGGGGAACAGCCATTGGAATGGGATTGGCTACTGCCGTGAATAGACTGCGTGATTCAGAAGCTAAAAGCAAGGTCATTATTTTGCTGACTGATGGTGTCAACAATGCCGGTCAAATCGAACCAATGGACGCCGCTCAATTGGCTCAACTGAATGATATCCGTGTCTACACGGTCGGAGTTGGCACCATTGGAAAAGCTCGGAGTCCCGTGCGAAAAGTGGGCAACCAATACCAGTATGATTGGATAGAAGTTAAAATTGATGAGGAGACGCTTAAAACCATTGCCTCTTCGACTGGCGGAAAGTATTTCAGAGCGACAAACCAATCCAAACTCGAGTCCATTTATGAAGAAATTGACGCCTTGGAGAAAACCCGCTTCAATGTGTTGCGTTACAATCAACGAACAGAAGAGTTTTTCCCGTTCGCATTGGCAGGACTGCTGGCGTTGTTCATCGAATTCTTGTTGAGTCACCTCTTCATCCGTTCAATCCTATGAGCAGAACTGGAGATAAAAAATTCACCGGATTCCGAGTCTTCCCGACCGGTGTCGCTTTGGTATTGACCGAGGTGGTCTTCTGGATTGTGGTGGGCATGGTGTGGTATGGAGTTCAACAAATCGCCCCCAATGTTCAATGGGGTCAATTGAATTGGGCTCCCCTTTTGCTTGCAATTCCCACTTCAGTAGTCTTGTTTATTTGGTCATACAACCTCAAGAGTCGCTGGGCGAAAAGACTCGCTGACGAACACCTTTGGCCGAATACGTTGCCCGCTTGGAGACCACGTCTTCTGGGGTGGAAATTTGCTTTGTGGCGGCTGGCTTTGGTCTGTGCTGTTTTCGGCATCATGGACTTGAAAGTGGGAGCGCGCTTGCGCGAAGTGAAAAGTGAGGGTGTGGACATCATGCTCGCTCTTGATGTATCCAATAGCATGGAGGCCGAAGATCTTGGAATGAGCCGACTCGATTTGGGAAAGCGGACCATCGAACGTCTGGTAGGACAGTTGGACGGCGACCGGGTTGGACTCGTTGTTTTTGCTGGCGATGCGTATGTACAATGTCCTATCACGACTGATTATGGTGCCATTAAATTATTCTTAAACCAGGTCAGTACCGGATTGGTTCCTGTTCAAGGAACGGCGGTAGGTCGGGCTATGGAAGTGTGCCAAGAGGGATTTGACACCGCGTCTTTGGCATCAAAAATGATTGTTGTTTTGACCGACGGTGAGAATCACGAAGACGACGCCGTGGACATTGCAAAACAAATCGCAGGTGCCTCCATTGAAATTCATACCATCGGAATGGGAACAGTCAACGGAGGCCCCATCCCCTTGTATGATCGATACGGTCGCTCAAACGGATTCAAAGTAGACCAAGAGGGCCAACCCATCGTCACAGCACTGGACGAGGCCACGTTGATTCAAATTGCGGAAACAGGCAATGGAACCTTCATTCTTGCTGGCCAAGGACTGGTCAACCTCAACCCTATTTTTGATGCCATGCGTGCCATGGACCAGCAGGAGGTTGCTACACTTTCATACACCGACTACACCCATTTATTCCAGTATTTCCTTGCTGCCGTTCTCTTGCTCCTATTGGTCGAAAGCATCGTCGGTTTACCACTAGGAAGAAGCCGTTCTCTGGTCAAAACCTATGAATCATGAATCGGATGCCCCATACCTATCTCTTCGCACTATGCGTTGCACTTGCTGCGACTGTCCCTTGTGCTCAGGCGCAAACCGATTTCGAAGCAAAAAAATTCATTATCGATGGCATTGAGGCCTATCGTTCGGGCGAGATGAACGCCGATAGCCTTTTCGCATTGGGTGAGACTCATTCTGAATTGCAGCCGCTTGCGGCCTACAATCGAGGACGTAGTATCATGGAACAGGAAGGAGAGCCACTGGAGGCCCGCAAGGCTTTTCAACGAGCTGCTCAAGAAACAAGCGACCCCTCATTGGAAGCAGATGCCTGGCACAATACGGGGAATTCGTTGCTCATGGAAGATGATTTGGACGGAGCCATCGAAGCGTACAAATCGGCTCTACGAGCAAATCCACGCCATGACGCCGCTCGTTACAACCTGTCGTATGCCATGCGCATGAAAAACGAGCAGGACCAGGAGCAGGACCAAGAACAGGACCAAGAACAGGACCAAGAACAGGACCAAGAACAGGACCAGGAACAGGACCAAGAGCAGGACCAAGAGCAGGACCAAGAGCAGGACCAAGAGCAGGACCAAGAGCAGGAGCAGGACCAAGAGCAGGACCAAGAACAGGACCAAGAACAGGACCAAGAACAGGACCAAGAACAGGACCAAGAACAGGACCAAGAACAGGACCAAGAACAGGACCAAGAACAGGACCAAGAGCAGCAACCTCAGCAGGTAGAGGGTCAGATTTCACAAGAGGACATGGAACGCATCTTGGAAAGTCTTGAACGGCAAGAAGGCGAAATTCAAGCGAAATTGCGAAGAGAGAAGGGTCAAGGAAAGAAATCGAAAATCGAAAAAGACTGGTAATGGTTTCACTACGTCACATAGCGCCTCGCAGTCTTTTGTTGTTGACGTTGTTCATCGCCGTGGTGTCCTTCCAGGCACTTGGGCAGGAGTCGTTTACAGCGAGTGTCAATCGAAACCCTGTCCGGTATGGCCAAAATGTTCAGTTGAAGTTTACGTTGAAGAACTTTCGGAAAAATGTCGAAGCCCCGAAAATTAGCGGTCTCAAATTGCGCTCAGGACCTTCAACCTCACAAAGCAACTCGTGGGTTAACGGAAAAAGCAGTTCCGAAACCTCCTACACCTTCACCTACGAAGTGGTGGTGCAAAAAGACATCACGATCCCAGCGCTCAGGATTACTGGACCTTCAGGCATATTGACAAGCAAACCGATTCAGCTCCGGGTTATTTCGAGCAATGTCAATCCCGAAGAAATAAAACGCAGCAACGCCTTGGGTGATTTGGCCTGTGTTATCGAAGTCTCTGACGATGACGTTTTCATCGGAGAGCCCATCGTTGCCACCTTCAAAATTTACAACCGTGCGAGCAACCTGGATGTCCGTGAATACGTCGTTCCTGAAATGCCTGGTTTCTGGAAAGAAGTCGTTGGACAAGCTGATCCGAGTTGGGAGCCACAGGTTATAGGAGGACGCCGTTACAATGTTGCCAATGTTCGGACCGTCGTACTGTTTCCGCAACAAACAGGGACCATCAGTTTGACCGGATTCGAGCTCACAGGATACATGCGAACGTCCTTTTTTGACGGCAAAAATGTATCGGCCAAATCCGATCCTGTTTCCATCCGTGTGAGACCGTTGCCAGAGCCTTTGCCCACCGACAACCTCGGGACATTCAAACGTCTGAAGGTTCAATCGAAGATTTCCACGAAAGAATCGATGGCCAATGAAGCGGTTACCGTCGAAATCATTTACAGCGGTGAAGGCAACCTCAAGTTCATTCAAGAGCCCAACTTGAATTGGCCCTCTGAATTTGAAGTGTTCGACCCCGAGGTGAAGGATCGCATCAAGATCTCAGAGCAAGGAGAAAGCGGCAGCAGGGTGTTCCGATACGTCGTTATTCCAAGGAGCCCTGGAACCTATCAAATCCCCACCATCGAAGGGTCATGGTTCAATTACTTGAAGCGCGACTACCAAACCATTCGTCACGTTGGCCCAACCATCACCATTGAACGCAATGAATCTGTTCCTGAGTCTGGAATGAGTTACAACTCCAAAACAGACGTTCAAGTCTTGAATCAAGACATCCGCTACATTCAAACAAACTGGAACGGAAAGTGCCTTCAAAAAGCGCATTGGAACGGAAGAAACGCATGGGCGATCGGGCTTCTCTCGCTAGGGCCTTTTTTCTTTGGACTCGCCTGGTTTTTTAAACGAAGACGAGAGCTGATTCAACGTGATTCACTGGGATACCGCAAAAAGCAAGCGCGCTCTAAGGTTCGCAGCGAATTGCGGACGGCAAAAAATTTAATTCAAGATACCGCAGCGTTTTATCCAGCCCTTGGCAAAGGAATGGAAGCGTATTTGCTTGCCAAGCTCGGTTGGAATGCCAGTCAAAACCAACGAGATAGCTTGCAAGCTGCTTTGGAAAAACACGCCTCTTCCTGCGCCGCTGAATGGATGGACGTGTTGGAACGGATTGACATGGCTCGTTTTGCGCCAGGTAGCGTTCCTCCCCCAACTGAGATGCTAGAGATCGCCTCTCGACTTGTTGACCAAACTGAAAAAACATGGAACGCATGAAGCCATTCCTCTCCGCTCTGCTCATTTTGGTAAGTAGCGCTTCACTTTGGACACAAGAGCCTGCAGCCCTGAAATCGGCTTTTGAGGCTGCGAACAGTGCGTATTCCGAAGCACGCTATGAAGAGGCCCAAGCAGGTTATGAGAGCATTGTCGAAGGGCATTTGCATTTCGAGTCCGAGTTCAATCTTGGCAATGCCTTTTTCAAGCAAGGGAACCTTGGCCATTCAATCCTCCATTATGAACGAGCCAAGCGAATCAACCCCTCCAATTCCGATTTAGAGAGCAATCTCATTCTCGCCAATGCCCGGGTCATTGACCGCATTGAAGCGCTTCCGACTGCAGGTATCGAGGACCTTTGGGAGCGTATTCTTTCCCCGGGGCGCTATCCGATGTGGTTCCGTTTGATGATTGGTTTTTGGACGCTCGGATTCGTCGCTTTTGGATTGCGCATGTGGCAAAATGCCATCGGAAATCGACGTATTCTGGGCACCATTGGGACGACCGCATTGTCCATCGGAGTCGTTTGCATGAGCATGACCTATGGAGCGTCGAAACGGATCAACGGCAGCAAAGAAGCCATTGTCATGGTGGATCAAGCCAATGTACTGAGCGAACCCAGTGCAGCAGCTAGCACCCTCTTTGTTTTGCACGAAGGGACGAAAGTCCGAATCCTTCAACGCGTCGAAGCACAATGGGAGATCGCTCTCGCCAATGGTAATGTCGGCTGGTTGCCTTCCAGCGACTTGGAAGAAATCTAAATCAACGCTTGACCTCAAACGTCCAGTTCGATGGACGTCCTATCGCATTCACTCCGGAAAGCACATACGTTCCGGACGCAATGGAAGCCACATTCCACGTGGCCTGACCACTTCCTCCAACCCGCTGGGTTGCAACCAGTCGCCCCGTTGCCACGTCATACAAGTCAAGGGTTGATCCAGCCATCCAACCATTGGATTGAACCGCATTCGCCGCTGGGTTTGGATATCCCGAAACGATATCTTCTTCAACTTCCGCAACACCATCAGGGTTTGCTCGATCGTAGAGAATGATGTCATCAAGCGCCGCTTCAATGAGTGATCCTCCGTCCAGGTACTCCCCTATTGTGGTACTGTCTGACGCAATGAAGCGCATTTGAAATTGGGATGTCACATCAATGACATCGGCCACACGAAAGGCCATGCGTCGCCAAGAAATATCCTGCTGAAGTGTGTTCTCGAGATATTGCCACGTTGCTCCAGCATCACTCGATAATTCCACTTGCCACCAATCCGTTGCCGGATTTGCCCCTGACGCCGGCGCGTTTGCATACCACCTCCAGTAAGACATAATGGGCTCTTCATACGCCGTCAAATCAATCACGGGCGACAGCAATGTCGTGTGTCCCGCATCCACATCATTGGCTCCGATGCCATCATTGACCCCCGGGTTTAAACCCGTCAAAAAGGCATATCCTGCAAAGCCTATGGTGTGATCCATGGTTGGCGCCACAATCGTACTGGCGTCATTCATCTCGGCATAGGAGCCTACAGGAATTGATTCCTCCCAAATACCCGTTGTCGCCGAGTCCTCTCCAGGAATGCCCGTTGTCCAACTACCAAAATCGGAATAATCATCTGAGTCATTGACCAAAACCGGATCGACTCCCACCAAAAGGTAGTGGGGTAAATTGGGATGGGGATTGTTTGAAGCAGCGACAGGTGTGACGGCCGATAATCCGCCAAAATCATCCACAATGCCCATGTAGTAAGCAATTACAGAACCGTTTGGCTGGGCAGGGAGTTCCGCTTCAAACATGCTATCACCAGCTGGATTGGTCATTTCCATCTCGACCCAATCCCCATTCGTTGCGGTTTGGTACCACAACTTCACGGCATTGAAATACAAGCTGTACGGAAAGAGGATGTCCGCTTCTCCTTCGATAATGAGTGCCTCATCGGCCGCAGCAAACTCCATCGGGTCATGCTCGATTTCAGCATAACTAAAGACCGTGATTCCATGAATATCAAAGCCTTCGATGATCGTGATGCCGTTGGGAGTTCCATTGGACAAATCACCGTCGTCATCGTCTGCTTGCAGCACATCAATCAACACATCCGTAAAAGCCTGTCCTTCATTTCCATTTTGAGCAGTGGCTTGTAGCCCGGGATACGCATCTACAAATAGCGCCATCGTGGCATCCCAATCTCCTCCAAGAAGTAAATGCGTATCGTACCATGCGCCGCAAATGATCTCTCCATCAGCATGGACTTCTCCTACCAAATCCTCTGGATACACTTTGGGTTCCTGGTCATATTGTCGAATGCCATCTTCGTTATCGGTATAAAAACCCTTCCCAATTTCAGCAATGTCTCCTAGCGACATCGCCCACAAATCAGCGTAGCCTTCATTCATAGCGCCGTTGTTGAAGTTGGCTCCCAGCGAATTGTAGAAATAACCGTTGATGCCATGTCCGTATTCATGCCACACCACATCCGCTATCAAAGACGTCGCATTGCAGCCGCCCGCGAGATCGTAAAAATTGATACTCACGCCGTCATAAAAGGCATTGCACTCTCCTTCCACATCGATATTGGTCGTCAAAGGAAAGTCCAATCCATCAAATCCAGGAAGATACTCCTTCATGTGATCGTGGATCCTCGAAACGGAACGGTAGGCCGAACGCTCCTTGAGGTTGCCCAAGTTGTTGAGGCCAATCGTATTGTACCCATCAGCAAAATTGACTGAAGTCGATGGCATCACACCCGCCGTGTATACAGAGCTCCACGCACCCTCCAAATTCACATCAATTTCTTGTGGCCCTGTTGCCGTCGAAATAAATCCACCGTCTGCATCGGTGTAGACCGTTGATGCTCCGAATGACAGTGCGAGATGTGGCATCGCTCCCTCTATCGGGAGCTGAAACGGATACATATCATGAATCTCCGACTGCATGATTCCACTGATGACGAGCATGGAAGGACGATCAATCCCCATGCGACGCACCACCCGTTCAGGCTTATTTTCAGTTGCAGGCATGCTCCACTTTCCGTCAATATGCTTCACTTCGTTGACACGCATCACAACCTCTCCTGAATGCACATCCACCCATGTTTGGTAGCGTCGAGGGATTGCTCCATCTCGTCCAGGAACCATCCAATTGCGGATCAATCGCCATTCCAAGCCTCCTTGGTTGTCTGCAGTGGGAACCAAGCGTAAGTCTCCCGATTCAACCACTCCCCATTCATCGAAATTAATGCCTTGGGTAGCCGCTTCTTGCTGAGCCAATTCAGACAACATTTCACCTTCCGGCATTGCAATATCACGGTACCAATCAGCACCCCAAAGGACCAACTCTCCATTCAACCACTTGGTGATCAAACGTCCTCCTTCAACCGGAATACCATTGAACGTTTGCTCTGCAAAAACCCAATCATGCCGTCCAGTTCCCGTGTGCATATCCCACGCTATCCCTTGTGATGCAATCCCAAAAGAATCCATACTTGAATCAAACCAATTTTGAGCCTTTTCTGCAAGACTGTTCCCGGAGAATGGCACTGCAGGACCAAAAGCCCGATGCGGCAGCCCGGTAGCTTCAGACATGATGGCCCGCCACTTCGGGTGGGCTTCTGTCCATTGATTCCAACCGGAAGCTTCACGCAAGATTCTCTGTTGGGTTTCCGATGGATCTTTTTCCAATCGATCGAGCCGAATTTCCAGAGGGTCCATCACTGAAATGTGGTCAATTTGAGCTGACAACTGAGTGGATAGAAAGCCTTGGATTAGGAGCAGACCCAAAAGAGCCCAACTGAACGAGGTCGTGTGATTTTTCTTCATAGCAGATAAGAATGGTTAGCAAGATATATCTGTTGGAATACATTTCGAATCAATTTTAACAGATCTGTCGTAAGACGGTCGTTGGAGTCCTTAGGGCACAGTAACTTGCACCATGTCTTTGCTCCACCTCTGGCCCCGCATTGCAGTTGTCGTCATTGTTGCAGCAACTTCTTTATCGGGATGTGTTTCTCTTCAAGACCAAAGTGAATTGGCTTTCACGCTCTCTGAAGAACCTCAATTTTCAAATGAAATGCAATGGGCCTCTCTGCCATGGAGACTGGACCCCTCTGATGAAATCCCGAAAAAACTCCCGGATTCACCTCCATACGACTCGCTTGAAGTCGATGTGTTTTTTGTGCACCCCACCCAGTACTTCAATGGAGCAGTTTACAATGCTGCGATTGAAGACATCAAACTGAATGAAGAAGCGGACCGATACACCATGCTCTTGCAAGCATCCGCTTTTAACGTCGGCGGCAAACTGTATGCTCCGCGTTATCGCCAAGCGCATATCGGTGTGTTTACATGGCAGGACAGCCTGAGTCTTGCAGCACTTCAAGTGGCCTATTCCGACGTGCGCAGCGCCTTTTTACATTACATGGAGCATTGGAACGATGGACGTGGAATCATTCTAGCAGGCCACAGCCAAGGGAGCTTTCACATACGCTGGCTGCTCCAAGAATTCTTTGACGGGAAATCCCTTTCCTCTCAACTTGTGGCTGCCTACGGACCTGGATTTGATTGGTATCCCAGTGAGTTCCAACAACTCAAAGCCTGCGAAAAACCCGGCGAAGTGGGCTGCCTATGTTCCTGGATGTCATACGGAGAAGGTTACTTCCCCAAATGGTTGGGCTACCGGGATGAGTTGCCAATTTGCACCCATCCTGTGACTTGGAAACTAAACGGTGAGATGAACACCTTAGAAGAGCATCAGGGAGTGGTATTGTCCAACATGAAATTTGCTCATGCAGGTAAAATTCAAGCACGATCGGAGCGCGGTGTTTTACAAATCATGCCGCCCGATGTCCCGTTTTCCCGATTTCTACACCGCGACAATTGGCACGTAGGCGACATCAATTTGTTTTGGCTCAATGTCCGGGCCAATGCCCGAAATCGAGCAGAGGCTTATACTCCTGAGCGATAAGCGACGTTTCTCTTTATTCTTGAGTATCCAACATGGCGTTGACGAATCCCGCCCCGACCGGTTCGACTAGATATTGGTCTTGATCCGATCGCTCTGGGTGCCACTGAACGCCCACGTAGAATGGAAAATGAGCCGTGTCCGAATGCACTATGCCCTCTGCCAATCCATCGGGGGCTATCGCCCAAACCTTCAATGATTGCCCCAACACATCAATGCCCTGGTGGTGGTGTGAAATCGTGACACTTTCGTTGCCGACTTCAACATCGATGCCGTGAGGAATGGCAACAACTCGCACTGAATGAACGGTATCTCGTGAACTTCCTTGCAGTCCAGCACGGTGCATATCTCCGTGAAGTCGAGGCAAATGGGGATCCAAAGTACCGCCTGCATGCACGTTCATGTGTTGCAACCCTCGGCATATACCAAGACAGGGTACACCGGTTTCATTGACCCAATTCAAAAGCCGATTCTCAATGGAGTCTCGAATCGGTTGAATGTCTCCGCACAAAATGGTGTCACCGGCTTGGCCGTAAAGTCCCGGATCCAAATCAGCTCCGCCAGTAAGGAGCACCCCGTTCGATGTCTCCAGTGCTTTAAGCCACCCTCCCTCATCCAGTTCTCCTGCGTCCACCAATTGCAAAACCAGTGAATCCGAAGCCCATCGCCCCAAGTAATGCTCATACGTTCTGCTTTCATAAAGTCGAGAGCAAAGAACAATCAACGTATCCTGATTTCGCACCTCTTCCACCGTTGAGATGTCCCCTCCTTGACGGCAACCTAAGAATGAACCCCCCACAATGAAAGCGACCATCCCCATGAACAACCCATCCTTTATTCTCTGAATCATGGTCCAATGTCCGAAATAAAATTAAAAGCCCAATCCAGTGAAATACCTCTTAAAAGCGCTGAGCAAAACATTAATCCCGACAAAAATCAATGAAATGCATTTAGAACACTTCAAATGGCATTATATTGGTGGACTCTTAAGCCTGCCATGATATTCTCGCAAAAATCTTTGAATTTGATCAAGTGGAAATTCCTTTTCCCCTTGAGCTTCATGTTTGGCACCTTGAATCTAAGTGCTCAAATCACGTGTGAAAACCTCCCCTACAATCCAGATTTTGATTGCAGTGGCACCATCACTTTTGCCGATTTAACGCCTTTTCTAGCCGTTTGGAATACGGACTTCTCTGTTGATCTGACGGAATTGCTTCTTCCTGGAGATGAGGACCCGCAAAATGAATTGCAGGAGTTGCTCTTTGTCAATGATACCTTGTATTTGATGATTGCTGATACCGTGTATAGCGCTGTTGCCATTGCTTTGAGTGATTCTGGACAGAGTGCGTATGATTTGTGGCTTGATGCTGGAAACGCAGGTTCGACTGAAGACTTCTTAGGATCGTTGGTAGGTTCTGATGGAGCTCCTGGCCTCCAGGGTGAACAAGGCATGCAAGGCGAACAGGGTCCACAGGGTGACCAAGGTGAACAGGGCATGCAAGGTGAACAGGGTCCACAGGGTGATCAAGGCGAACAGGGTCCACAGGGTGATCAAGGCGACATTGGACCCGAGGGACCCGCTGGAGAGGCTGGACAAGATGGAGATTCCGGATTGAGCGCTTACGAAATATGGCTCTCCGTAGGTAACGAAGGCACTGAGGTGGATTTCATTCAAGCTTTGCTCAATGGTCCAACAGCGCCTTCAACTCACGGCATTTTTGATTCGAGTACAGATGGCAATGAGTTCATCATTCCCGGAGGCTTACAGACCTTATCCATTGAATTATTTGGAGCCTCTGGAGGCGAAGGCGGTGATGTTTGCGGTCAAATTACTGGAGCAGAAACGTGCATGTGCAATCCTCAAGGCGGGCTGGGTGGACGTGCAGTGCACATCAATGGCATGCTGTACAATCTTCAAGTTGGAGACACATTAACCTTGACTGCTGCTACAGCCGGGATGGACTCAGGTGAAACCATTACGTGCAATCCGGGTTCGACAGGATGGTCTGATTGGGATTGCGGTCCTGCTTCAAGCGGAGAAAGTGCCGACGTTACCGTCCTCAAGCTCAATGGCGAGACGCTCATTGAATTGACCGGAGGACAAGGCGGCACGGGCGGGTGCATTGGTTGCCAAGGCGACGGATGCTTTGACGGCGCAGCAGGTACAAATGGCTCCGTTGGAGAAACAGCCAGTTGGATAACCCTACTGATGACCTCAACGATTGAAGAGACTAGCTCTTCTCGCTTGGTGGTGCGTTATTGACACCGGCGCGCTCTTCTGTTTTCTAAAAAACAAAGGCCTAGGCGATCATTGTCCCAGGACATTGAATTCGGTGAAATCTACTTTTCTGAACGGATGGGCTTCCGTGGTGAACACGCAGTCTTCCAAATGAACTCCTTGGAGATTCGGTGAAAACGTGAGATACAGGTATTTCAACGTTTCTGCAAAAAAGAAGGTCGGCATGTAATCCCGCGGTTCCATGGTCGCTACATTTTCGACCGATGCAAACGCCACGTCCGTGCGGCAGTGGGTCTTCAGATCTTCCCAAAACCCTTTGTTCATCTCCACAAACTGAGGATCGCCCGTAATCCTCGATAAGTAATAGGCCGATTCCATGATTTCAGGATTGAGGTCGTACACCGGATAGCCTGGTTCACCTGTGCGGTAATCATAGACCATGGGCTCCAAGCCATATTTATTCCACAAGCTGGCCCAGGTGGATTGCAAACGCACCGCACGAGCGGTATCACTCGACAAGGCCAACATGGCGGGGAAAAAGGCATCGTACAACGTGACCATGGAACTCACGTGTTCCCCCGTATGCATGTCCGAACGACCATACCACAACTGGCCTTCGTATTCATCAGCCAAATATTGGTGAATGACGGGAAGACTGACATCCCAAATCTCCTTGAGCTCCTCATCTTGGAACAACACCCAGCTCTTGAGCAGGTATTCATAATAGGAATCAACTCCTGCGCAGATGTGGCTCTGGGTGCTCACCCAACCTCCCGTCGACACATCGATGATCTCACCGATTAAATTCAGATCACTCCGCCGATTAAAAACAGCCCGAGTCGCCCGCTTCCCGGTCTCATAGTACTTGGCATCGCCCGTAAAATGACTGAGCACTCCCAATTCAAACGTATACGACGCGGCCTCCGCCACATTGACCGTATCACCTCGGCTCTCTCCCGTCTGCAAATTCACCCAATATCTTGGGATTCCTGTTGGCGTATTGAATGCCGGCAGCATGCGATCCGCAAAATCTCGTGCTTTGTCTAGGACCTGGGGATTCTTGCAGTGACTGTACATGGACAAAAGCCCGCCCAAGATGCGAATATTGACCTCGAATATCTTCACATCCACATCCTTATCAAAGGACAAGGAATCCACGACATAGCGCTCAACCTCAGACGCTTCCTCGTCAAACCCCATCAAGACCAACGTACTGTACGCATCAATCGGAGAAATGTACAAGGGCTCGGAATACCAATCCCGGTGTGTGCGTGATATCGGCGCCAACACATCATGCCCCCAAGCATAGGTTTTATAAGCCTTCCAACTTCGCAGCGTTTCAGAACGAACCTCATCGGCCAAGGCGCTCAACTCGGTGGATTCTAGTCCTGTGGTGGAACTTTCTATGGGAGCTTGTTCTCCGCACAACACGAATAAAATCAAGATCAGGCCGAGGATGGAGAAGCGGATGGGTTGCATAGTGAATCGGAGTGTTCGTTCAAGACTCCACAAGAATACAAACGATGGGGTCCGATTTGTAAACCAAGGAGTGCGTTGTGCAGACGATACGAATTCGCAAGAAGAATGGTCGCTTCATCACGCCGTCCCAAACAAAAAACGGCACACCTGAGGGCGTGCCGTTGATCTGTGGAGAATATCGGAGTCGAACCGATGACCTCTTGCATGCCATGCAAGCGCTCTAGCCAACTGAGCTAATCCCCCGTAGTCGCTTCCATCGAAGCGCTTGCAAATATACCTGATTTTGAATGCGGAGCAAAGTGCAATGTGCGCAACATCCACTTTATTCTTTTTGTTTCAGCTGGCATTAAATTCACATTTCACTCTTGCAAGACTCCTTGAATTCGTTCAACTTTAGGACTTCAATCGTAACCCGCTTCACATGATTCCAATTTGCCATTTATTTCACATCAACAAGCCTACGCTCGACGTTTTCAATGCCCTGACTTCACAAAATGGTCTCAGTGCTTGGTATACAAAAACAGAAAACGGAGATGCCAAAGGGGGGGAACAAGTGACCTTCCATTACGGCAGCATGCAGGTTACAGTGGCAATCAAAATCTATGTACCCGGTGAATGCTTGGAGTGGGAGTGCGTAGCATCTAGCCTACCGATGGTCGGGCACACCTTTCGGTTTGACTTGGATGAGAACGACGGCAAGACCCGAGTCCGATTTGCACACCATGGCTTTGATGTTCAAGATGACATGCATGCTAACATGAACTACAGCTGGGCCAAGTATCTAGAAAGCTTACGTCAGTATTGCCAAACTGGCATTGGTGAAGCGTTTGGGTCTGAGCATTACCGAATTTAATCCGTCGGCTCGTTTAAGGGGCAGCGATCGTTTCCATTACAACCCACGCTGCGGGGAAGGCCGACCAACAATCGGATTCTGATCGTGCCACGAGCAAAGCACGCCCTTCTAGATCCCACACATGTGATTCCAAATCGGATTCTTCCAATGCAGACATGCCCTGTGTGACGGGCGCATAAAACGATCGTGACCCCGACCACCGCATGTGTCCATCTTGCAGCGCTCGAACACGCAAGGGGATCAACACGGAATCAACGGCTAAAACCCAATCCATTGACTCGTCGACCGGCTGATCCGCAAGGGAACCTTCCAACCAGTACATCCGTTGTTTGATGAGATTGGACGCTCTTCCCGGCAATACGGCTTGCTGAAAAAGGGTGTCCAATTCAATCAAACGCGTTGGACAAGGGGAATCCAGACGTCCAGCAGATGATCCAAGCGGTTCATTGGTTTGACAGGCCAGCAGGAGCAAAATCGTACAGAGTAACAGGGGAAACAACAGGGAATCAAACTTCATGAACTCACGATGTCAAGATTGATGCCAAAGCTGGCAGAAGTCGTCATCGGACGACTTGAATTGGAATGGCGCGCATCGATTTGGCCGTTCTAGAGGCCTGTCCGACCCAATAATAGGTCCCTGGCGGCAGTCCTTCAACAGACACCTGAGACCCCATACCTGTCCGTACGGACCGACCGGAGAAATCCACCAGCATCCAAGCATCCCGTGCATTCCACCCGATCACCTCGGTCCACTGCCTTGCCGGGTTGGGCGCAATGCGCAACGGCTGTGTCCTTATTGCATCTGGAATCGTTAGCACTGAGTCTCCCACTAAAATTTCTTCATCCAAAACATAACCATCCACATCGGCGTCAGGCAAACCCAACAAATAAAAATCATCCCGTCCATTGGAATAACCATCTGTTCGCCCCAACAACCAGAGTCTTCCCGAAGCATCCTGTTCCATGTGTTCTACAGCGTCATCCCAAGGCGAACCAAAAGAAGGACCTCCCTGCCAAGAACCTCCGTTGCTCGACCATCTTGAGAACAACACCTCTTCTCCTCCCGCTCCCAATTGCTCCGTCCAAGCGACCGTCGCAAAATCGGTAGGACTGTACCAATGAATACTACGCCCTTGGATATCATAACCTGAACCCGGGATATCTTCCAACAACAGCGTGCCGTCCCAGGCGAAATGAGCAAAGGCGAGGCGGTCACCATCCGCTGTAGCGACATTCATGAGCACAAGAATTCCCGACTCACTGGCATCCATAGCAACGGCTACCGTCTGCTCATCCCAGCTTGATTCATACGTCCAGAGAAGCTCGTTCGTTCCGGGCCTGATAGCGTCCACACGAACGCGGTCTGATGCTCCTACCAACGTGGAAGCGACGACCAGTGTATCGCCCGTCCAAACGGCATCTACGGCCACTTCTTCGACCGCAGTCGCATGAATGACTCCGCTGGTCACATTGGACCAAGCGTCCGCTTCTTCTCCATGCTGCATCCAACGGATGTCTCCATTTCCGGTAGCATAGGAAGTGCCCAACGTCCACATCGTATCATTTCGATTCCAACACCGCACTGGCAAATCCCATGACGACGAACCCCAGGTGGTGGTGCCGGTGAGCACTCCATCGGAAGACAGATGATACCATCCCCAATCATAGCCATCAGCAGCATTGGCATACCGCATTCCTAAGATGGTCAACGATCCATTGGTGTGTTCGATGGCGTCCACCGCTTGCAACAGCGGCTCGTCCTCCACCGTCGTGCTCCAAATGGTCTGGGCATTGGAATCCACGCGAAGGATCCACGCATGGTTTTCAGAAGCTGTTGTACTGTTGGTTGTTCCTGTGAGCAAGAGATCTCCTCCTTCCAAAAGGGTAATTCGCGCACCGCGATCGTCCTGAGGCCCCCCAAAAACATGCATCAAAACCGTGTCCACATCTTGAGCGGAACTCGCAAGAGCACACACCCAACACCCAATGAGCACTGCGATTCGTTGCATATCAGTCTTGCACTGCTTCATACACCCGCTTCAATTGAATCAACAACGGCTCCAAAGCATCGAGTTGTAGCATATTGGCGCCATCCGAAAGCGCTGAAGCAGGATCTGGATGGGTTTCTATGAAAATGCCATCAGCTCCAGCGGCAATGGAGGCCTTGCCAATGGTCGCAATCAATTCGGGGCGACCACCGGTCACTCCTGCGGTTTGATTGGGTTGTTGCAGGCTGTGTGTGATGTCGGCGATGACCGGTCCATACTTCCGCATCGCAGGGAAACTGCGCATATCCACGACCAAGTCTTGGTAGCCCATCATCGTACCGCGTTCAGTGAGCCACACCTGTCCGTTACCGGATTCTTGTACCTTCTGAACGGCGAATTTCATGGACTCGGGCGACAGGAACTGGCCCTTCTTGATGTTGACCACCTTTCCCGTTTCGGCCGCGGCTACAAGCAAATCAGTCTGTCGGCAGAGAAACGCTGGAATTTGAAGGACATCGACGTGAGCTGCAGCTTTCGCTGCTTCATCCGCTGCGTGGATGTCAGTGGTGGTCCGCACTCCCATGGAAGAACCGACCTCCGATAAGATGGACAACGCCTCATCATCACCAATGCCTGTGAAGCTGTCCAAACGGGAACGGTTGGCCTTTCGGTAAGACCCTTTGAAAATGAAGGGCAAATCCAAACGATCGCACATTTCACCGACTGTCTCGGCCACTTGCACGGCAAGAGCTTTGCTTTCAATGGCACACGGACCGGCGATGATTTGAAGGCGATTGCCCGCCTGCCAACCGTGAATTTCAGAGGATTGCGCCGTCCAAGGCGCCTTGTTTTCCGTCGATGAGGTCATGCTGCGAAGTTCGTTAGAACAGCGCAATCGACAACATCCTCAGCAGGTCAATCACAAGCCCTCGAATCGCAAGGTCAAGCCCCGACCGAAAGCAGAGGAACTGCCCCAGCCCCATGGGTCCTCCACAAACAGCGTCAATGCACGCTCATTGGGCACCCTCCATCGTACCCAGGCAGCTGGACGCAACCGCCCCCATCCTCCTACAACCCCTTGAATTCCAGCTTGCCATTGCTTTCCGAAAGCACGACGGTAGCCCATCATCACACGAGGAAGCGGCATCCATTCTCCTACTTGCAAGGTTACATCCCATCCTGAACGCGGCCCCAGTGGGTATTCAATGGCGATATCGCAACGCCCAGGCAACCGCTGAAGGGATACGCCTGCCGTATCAATGTTCAAGAAATCCTCACCAAAACCGGCAGATTGCAACGTTTCAAGGCTCCAGCCAGGGCCATCTAGCGCCAATCCCGAAGTCTCGAGCAACGTATCGACAGCGTAACGTGGACCGCCCCCAGGCACAACAACCCATCCCCAGTTTTGAATTTGAACATGGAAAGCAAAAGGCGCTTCCTCCCGGATGAAATGCCATTCGCCATTGATCGCTAAACCAAGACCTGCGCGGGAATCAAAAGACGCATCAGCTCGCATGGAAACATACAAGGAGTCGACATCTTCACTGACACGGAAATAACCGGTGTGGATTTGCCCCGCCATTTGAACCTTGCGATAGGCCAAGCCCAACTCGACCCGATTGTTATTGCGCCCTTCCAAACCTACCGTTGCCGTACCCCACACTGTGGACCGGAGTTGAGAGCCATCCAAGACATCCCACCTCCCAAGATGTCCTTGATTCCCCATAAAGGCCAATTCAAACATCTCCGGCGTCCATCGCGCATCGACGAGTGATCGCCCCTGAATGGAACCGCAAATTCGAGCATCCGTCTCTTTCCAAAAACGGGTTGAGCTCCATTTAAAAAGACCTCCCGCCGAAAAACCAAACGCTCCCATATCCCCCTTTTGATTGGCCAATGCCGACTCCACCAAATCACGATCGATCATTCCCCCTCGCAAAAGAATCCCGCCCAACTCATGATCCAAAGTATTGGATCGATGCTGTCCCCAGACAGTTGCGGACCACTGATCCATAAAGGGTTCGTTTGCCAAAGAATCCACGGAGATTTCCGCTTCTACTTGCGCAAGCAGTTCAGCAGGTATGAGCAGTAGAGCCAACCCTAGCAAGAACAGAATCGTATGGTTTGCGCCGTGCTTCATTCGATGACAACTTCGTGAACTCCCTCAACCCTCACTTGCAGACGAATGCGTTCATTGCCAGAGAACACAACGGCCCCATCGGTCTGCATGGAACCCGTGATTTCCAATTGCCCTCCAGAAAGCAACATTTCCGAAGAAATTGGAATCCGATATTCGACCGGAACATCCTCGGTCATATCCGAGAGAAAAGGTGGCGATTCCGCGGCAAAAAACAAGGGCTCAAGTGAAGTATTGTCAAATGTCCACACCCACTCCAACCCCCAATGAACAGGAAATCCATTGGTCACTTCCAACACAAGGTCCCCATTGAAGTCAGGCAGCGAAATCGGATCTATATCACGTACTTGACGCAATCTCAGATGTTCGATTTGGGTATTCAGTGGCCACTCCAAATCCAACACCAATTCAGGCGGCACCTGCGCATCAAAGAAATCGTTGCCTCCTGAAACATCCCCCAGTGGGTTCAATGTAGCTGAGCCCAAAACCGTCACTGACTGGGGCAAATAGCCCAACAGCTCAAAAAAGGAAGGTCCCGTCTGGAGCAAATCCATTTCCCAAATAGCTGGAACCACCGCATCCCCTTGCCAATCGGCACGAGAAATCAACTGGGGAACTCCAAATGCAGGGTGATCCAGGGCAATTCCATCAACGGACAAGGCATCCAACGTGAGCCGTAAATCCGCACCGATGGTGTTTTGAAATTCAAGGCGAGCGCGGGAAGGCGACACATCAATAAAACCACCTAAAAATATCTCCGGATCAAACACCGTTTGCTCCACATTCAAATCCACCAACTCTTCTCCAAAATATCCGGCCACTTGACGGACCATCATGTCCTGAAAATGCATACTCACACTGATGCTATCATCACCATATACCTGAGCGGTATCGGGCAGATACGCAGGTGTTCCAATGGTCAATTGACTGGCTATGCGGTTGATTTCAGTTCCACTAACACCGGTCAAATCAATTTCAGCTCCCGTCAAATCAATGGTACCGGTCTCCGACTGAATAACGCCCGATACGGAAGGTGGTAGCAACACGTCCAGGTTGACTTCCTGTCCTCCAATGGTCACACTCGGGAAGCCATAATGCAATTCGACGTAGCCATTGGTGGAGCTCTCAACAGAATACGATATGCTACCTGATTCGAGGCGAATGTATCGGAAGGCTTGGTCGATTCCTTTGAATACAATGTCCTCCTCTGTATCCAATAGGATGGCCCCAGGCGGTACTTGGAAGGGGCCTCCAACAAAGCTCGGCGATAGGTCTTCAGTAACCACCGTGTCAGGGAGTTGAGTCAAAGAGGCGATGTCCCAACTGGACAAAGCGCCATGGTATGCTAGGGTCGCCGTCGTACCATCCGTAGAGAAAAGCGCCGTGTCTGAAAACACATCGGTCCATTCGATCACGTCGTCAATCAATGGCAGAGCCAAATCCACTTCCCATCGGATGGGCGCCCGATTGCAACCAATGGTCAAAGCAAATGCCACCATGACTGCTAACAGCGCACCGTGCCTTACTCCTCCTATCCCATCGAAATTCCAATTCATCATTGACTCGTTGACCGTGATTTGGGGAGGACTGGTTGTTTGAAAACGTGAGGCCACTCGAGCCAAGGATCCAAACTCAACCAAACTGCCCAAGCCGCACATGCGCTCATTAAAGATACGAATTGCGTCGCAAAGATGGACATGATGAGAAACAACGGTATTCCAACAACCAAGAACCGATGAATCCATTGATGAAAGCGGGGCATTCTTTGGCGAGACCACCATAAAACAAACAGCAACGGCGAGGCCCATACCAGGTTCCCGTTGGCCCAGGTGTCCCGATGATCTGTAGCGACCCACATCAATAAGAGCAACAGCCCCAAAACCGCTGCTAACGGCTGAACCAACTTACCCACCACCCTTTCCCAACGCGGTGTTTCCTCACCTCGTTTGAATTGGATGGCCCGACGTAAAGACCAAAACAGCGACCACACCCCTACCACGAACATCCAAAACGACGGATGTACCAGCGACGGTGTATTGACCGCACGAAACCAAGGTTGTTGAGCTGGAACAAGTTCCTGCCGCAGACCTGCAAAGGCTTTTCCGTCCAGGCGGCATAGCGGCAATTGCGCCATCAAACCATCCGGCAAAAAGCTTGAACCACATGGCGGCATGACGCGATCTGCCCGCGGGCCTAAAATAAAATCAATCCCCGATTCGAGCCATGGATCACCCTGGATATAGGGCCGAATCGCCTCGCGATACGTTTGTCCTAAAGCTTCATCATTTTGGCAACCTGCATCCAATCGATCGCCGAAAACCTGAGCCAAAACAGAAAGGACCCGAGAGGAACAATTGTCAGAAAAAAACTGGTAAGCATATACCCTATTCTCAGGCAAATGATTCCATTCTAAAAACGAAATGACTGCCCGCGCATCGCTCGGAGATAGATCGAGGGGCTGTTCCCACATAGCACGCCCATTGCGAAAGTATCCCTGTTGAAACGACGCAAACTGCGAGAGTGACAAGCGGTAGTCCAATTTCCCTTTTAAAAAGCGTCTGTAGAAGCCATCACTGAATTGGAACGTCCCATAGTTATACGCGACATCGACAGGAGGAACATGGCCTGGATCGTAGACGCGGATGGCCGTATGGCCCCAAGCCGAATACGCATCTTGACCTGGAGATCCCGTCAGTACAGAAACCTGCACTTGATCCGACCAAGGAAAAGACGACGGGGTATTTTGAGCACAAAAAGAAGCCGAAAACCCAAACCAAATCAACAGAAGAACGAGACGTTTCCACGTGCCATTGGCCTCCCAAACTCCCTTGAAATTCAGCTTTGCAGGACCGGTAAGCCAAACAGATTCATACGCTGTCCTTTTCTCCGATGGTGGAACAAACCGCACATTCAAAGCTCCTCCCTTCATCCGTATCGTGCGGTGGTGATCACCCCCCAATCGCGCGTGGTCCGCAAGTGCAGCAGCCACAGCTCCTGTTCCACAACCACGCGTTTCAAACTCCACGCCTCGTTCATAGGTCCGCATGTGCAGCTCGTTGGGGCCATCCTCAGATCGCTTTTCAATAAAATTCACATTGATGCCTTCGGGTGCGTAGTGCGTGTGAAGTCGAATCATTCGACCCGCCTCAACAACCGGAAATGATTCCAGAGACGTTGTCGCATCGATCCATTCTAGATGATGTGGAGATCCGGTGTCTGCCACCCAAGCTTCCTTGCCCTGTGGATGCATTGCTTCTACTTTTCTTGGCGGTTGTACAGGAAGCATCTCAACGGAAGGCAATCCACGGGATTCATCCCAGCAGACAGCATGATCTCCATCACATGCCCTAAACCACCCAACGTTTCCTATGCTTCCTGCGTCACGCAAAAAAGCAAACAGCGCGCGACTTCCATTGCCACAAAACGAACGTGAACCATCGGGGTTGAGGAAATCCATATCCCATCCTTCATGCTCTCCGCTCGCATTTGGAGGTGTTAGCGGTTTGAAAAAAATGATGCCGTCTGTCCCAACACCCACTTCTCGACTGCACCAACGCTCAATCTGCTCCGCAGTTGGCCTTTGCGGCCAATCGCGAACATCGCAAAGCATGAATTCATTGCCCGCTCCTTCCCATTTCCAGAATGTGAAACGCATGAAAGCGAAGGTAGCCCATCCTGACTGCTCTATCTTTACCCCACATGGCGAAAGTGAATCCTTCGAAGACTCCAACCATCTCGGTAGACGCATTGCTGCAAGCGTTCAGAACCATGAGCACCGCACGGGCTATGAGCGATTTGTTCGAAGCCAATGCACGATTGACATCAAAGTACGTGCATGCCTGTTCCAGGGGGCACGAAGCGATTCAATTTGCTGCCGGACGGCTTTTACAAGAACAGGACTTTCTCAGCGCATACTATCGCGACGATTGTTTGCTGCTCAGTATCGGCTTGAAACCCGAGGAGCTCATGCTACAATTGTTTGCGAAGCGAGATGACCCCTTCAGCGGAGGCCGCACGTACTATAGTCACCCTTCGCTCAACCACGAGGGACTTCCTCGAATTCCGCATCAAAGTAGTGCCACGGGCATGCAGGCCATACCAACGACCGGAGTCGCTTTGGGCATTCAATACAGCGAGCGCATAGGCCTCGAACACGATCGTCCAGGAACGCCGCCAGTGGTGCTTTGTTCCATCGGCGATGCCGCTATGACAGAAGGGGAAGTGAGCGAAGCCCTGCACATGACCGATTTGCGCGGTCTGCCCATGGTTTGGCTCGTCCAAGACAACGAATGGGACATTTCTGCCCATGCGGATGAGATCCGATCGCACGATGTCTCGACTTTGGTTAAAGCATTTCCAAAGATCCGGTCCTTCCGGGTCAACGGATCGGATACAGAGGCGTGTATGGCCACCATGGAAACTGCATTCCAACACGCGCGAGAAACACGTGGCCCTGTCTTAGTCCATGCCGATGTGCCGTTGTTAGGACATCACACGAGCGGGGTTAGAAAAGAATGGTACCGGCACGACTTGAAAGAACACGGTGAACGCGATCCGCTTCCCATGTTACTTGAGCGTTTAAAGTCATTGGGCATCAATGGAAAAGAACTGGAGCGCATCCAGAGGGAAGTAGCGGCTGAAGTTTTGGCGCAATTCGAACGCGCGCAAGAAGCAGAAGAGCCTCGAGGTGAAGATTTAATGGCGCACGTATTGGCTCCCACTGCGGTGGTCGAAGAAGTAGGAACCCGAATTCCAACAGGTGCCGAAGAGTCCTTGATGGTCGATTGCGCGTTGCATGCCATGCAAGAAATCCTCGAAGACCATCCTGAAGCACTTTTATATGGTCAGGACGTTGGCGGACGATTGGGCGGAGTGTTTAGAGAAGCCGCGACATTGGCTCAAAAATTTGGAGACGAACGGGTGTTCAACACCCCCATTCAAGAAGCCTTCATCATCGGGTCGACCGTCGGAATGTCCGCGGTTGGATTGAAACCGATCGTCGAAGTTCAATTCGCTGACTATCTCTGGCCCGGTCTCAATCAGTTGTTCACGGAACTCAGTCGAAGCTATTTCCTTTCCAATGGAAAATGGCCGGTGAGCAGTGTGATTCGGGTGCCCATTGGCGCCTATGGATCAGGCGGACCGTACCACAGTTCAAGCATCGAATCGGTACTGGCCAACATCATTGGCATCAAAGTGGTCTACCCTTCCAATGGAGCGGACCTGAAAGGCCTATTGAAAGCAGCATTTTACGACCCCAACCCTGTCGTCGTGCTCGAGCACAAAGGGCTGTACTGGTCGAAAATACCCGGAACAGAAGCCGCCAAATGCACCGAACCCGATCGTGCGTATCGCGTACCCATCGGACAAGGTCGCATGGTGAGAACAGTCCCGAAATCGGACACCCCACAATGCACAATCATCGCATATGGCCGCGGGATTTATTGGGCAGAAGAGGCTTCCAAGGACTTGGAGGCATCCACTGAAATTTTGGACCTGCGTTCCATACAACCTGTTGATTTCGACCTCATCAGTCAACGAATTCGACAAACCCATCGTGCTCTGGTAATCACGGAGGAACCGGTTTTGAATGGCTTTGCTCAAGCTTTGGCAGGAAGAATAAGTTCGGAGCTCTTTGCATCACTCGATGCTCCAGTGCACGTGGTTGGCTCGATGGAAACTCCTGCCATTCCTTTGAATGAACAATTGGAACGACATGTTTTAGTGGATGCTCAAAAAGTACGAGAAGCCCTGAAAATTACGTTGTCCTATTGAAATTACGCCCATGCTCTATCGCCTCGCTTTTCTTGTGGTCACGACTTCTTTGATTTTCACAGCATCACTCAATGCCCAATGGAGCGGTACAGTGGTCTATGCTGTTCAAACTGAAAACGACTTTCAACCCAAGGGGCTGGACTACTTGCCCCAACAAGTGATTCTCGAAACGAATGGCCAACAATTTCGCATTCTCGAGACAGGAACGGATTTTGAGCGGGTTTGGCTCATGGATGAAGATGAGGCCCATGTGTTGTTTCATTTTCTAGGCCATGCCGTCGAATTGCTTGAACCGTGTCCCAAATCGCAGCCATTGATTTTGTCAGGCCGTGGCGGCACCCGAGATGTTGCGGGGATCACGGGGATCATCACCCGACGATCCACAGGGTGGGCAGTAGAATCTGAACAATTGGGGACCGCACCGTGTGGCTGGCCAACAGCGTGGATTCCATTGCAATGCACAATCGAAGACGGGCAGGCACGGTATGAATTGGTCGCCCAATCCGTCGTCGACCTGCCAAAAAAACAGTGGCCCCGGAAGCATTTTGATTTGCCCGACGGGTATGAGCCGGTGGATCGATTCACACTGAGTACGCTGATTTCGAGCATTCCTAGCGAGTGAGCTTAGCGAAAAGCGTCGCACACACTCGGGCTTTTCTTAACTCTTCGTGAACAATTCGAACCGAATACCGGTCTTTCATTCATGGAATCCAACGAACCCATCGGTACGATGACCGTGCAATCCGTTCACTTTGAAGGGCCGGATGCCGTGCGTGTTCAACTCTCCCCCTCCCCGGAAGATCAAGCACGTTGGATCCACGAACCTGGCGCCTTCATCACATTCTCGATCACACCGACTCTCCAACGCAGTTATACGCTCGTGAATCCTGTCGGGTCCTTTCCCTTGGAAATTGTAGTTCGCTCCATCCCAGGTGGGAAAGGAAGTCAATTTTTCAACGAAGTGGCCCAAGTGGGCAGCGTGATGCGTGTGAAGCCTCCTCGCAGTCTCCTTTGGCGGCCAGAATGGAACAAGGAATCCACGCACTTCATATGCTTTGCAGGCGGCATTGGAATCACTCCCATTTTTAGCTTGATTCAGCATGCCTTGCTGCACCCAGAGTTGGGACATCGAATCACGTTATTTTACAGCAATCGCAGCCGAAGACATGAAATCTTTGGTGATTTACTTCACGCTTGGGGAGACCGCATTGAATTCATCCCACTCTACTCTGAGGACGGCCAATTGGAGGACTCCCAGTATGCCAGTCACATGACGAGTCAGCGGATTCAAGATTGGTTGCAACCGGTTGAAGACAAGGAGCAGGCGATGTATATCGTATCGGCACCCCCGAGACTCATGCGGACGGTCCATGCAGGACTCGATGAAGCGCAAATACCACAGAACCGTCGCCACACAGAACGCTTTACCGCAGCAGCCCTGAGCGATTCATTGCCTGACTTGCCGTCGAATCCAACAACGGACCGTCCACGGTGTACGATTGAACTCGAACGTGATCACGCTGTGGAGGAATTTCAGATGCATGGTGAAGGGCAGAGCATTTTAGATGCGGCACTTGATGCCGGTTTATCGGTACCATACAGCTGCCGCGGAGGAGTGTGCTTGTCCTGCCTCGCTCAAGTCACCGAAGGAGAAGTACAAACAGAGGGTGACAACGGTTTGACCGAACAAGAGCAACGTGAGGGGTTGATTTTGTGTTGTAAAAGCCAACCCAAGTCAGAAGAGCTCAAGCTCCGGTTTATGCATTAGAGCAAACGCTCAAGGCAATCCAATGTACTTGTGCATTTGAAGGGAAATGCGCCATCTTGGATTCACTTGAAGGTGCTCCATGATGTAGGGCAAGACCTTGTCCTTACGATCCCATTCAGGTTGTAAAAAAAGCTGAGCATCCGCCTTGAGCGATGCGGCATGATCTTCTCCCCACTGTAAATCTTGTCGATTGACAACGATGACTTTCAATTCATCAGCCAATGGGAATACATCCTGGCGCGCCGCCTTGAATCGCTTAGGAGAAAGCGTCACCCAATCCCATTGACCGGTCAATGCATGCGCCCCCGAAGTCTCGATATGAGTCCGAATTCCAGCCTCTTGTAACGCGGCTGTGAGGGGTCCAAGCTGATGCATCGCCGGCTCACCGCCCGTAACCACGCAAATAGGAGCACCGGACTCCTTCGCCTCTTGAACCAATGTTTCACAGGACACTCGTGGATGGGCATTCACATCCCAACTGTCCTTAACATCGCACCAAGCACACCCCACATCGCAACCGCCTAAACGGATGAACCATGCGGCCGTTCCCGTATGAGACCCTTCACCTTGTACGGTGAAGAACCGTTCCATCACGGGATAATCAACGTTAGACCAGTTGCCCATGCAAATCAAATTCTGTCGCCGAGTCGATTCGAGCGGATGCAAAGTCACCGATCCGCAAATGCACATCTTCAGGGACTTGAATCCGTACTTCATTGTCCACATCGGGAGAATCAAATTCAGTACGCCCAATCCACAGACCGTCCTCTGTTCTGTCTACAAGCACACGCTGCGTCGTACCGATATACTTTTGGTTCAACTGATGAGAAATGCCCGCTTGCTGTTCCATAATGGCCTCCACACGTTTCCGCTTAACATCCTCTGAAACATCATCATTCATGCTGTAAGCATGGGTGTTTTCTTCGTGAGAATACGTGAAACACCCAAGCCGCTCAAACTGGTGACGTTCGGTCCAACGCATCAAGTCTTCGTGGTGCGCCTCTGTCTCACCCGGGAAACCGCAGATGAGCGTTGTGCGTATGGCAATTTCTGGAACGCGATTTCGAATTTCACCGATCAGGCGATCCATTTTCTCTTGCGTTGTGCCACGGCGCATCGCCTTGAGCATCTCGTCAGAAGCATGTTGCAAGGGCATATCCAAGTAGTTGCAGACATTTGACCGTTCGGCCATAACATCCAAAACATCCAGAGGAAAACCCGTTGGAAAAGCGTAATGCAATCGAATCCAATCGATCCCCTCCACATCACTTAAGCGCCTCACCAACTCCGCTAATTTTCGTTCCTTGTAGATATCCAGTCCGTAATACGTCAAATCTTGAGCGATGAGAATCAACTCACGAACGCCATTGGCAGCCAGTCCTTTCGCTTGCAGCACAATGTCCTCCATCGGCGTAGAAACGTGCTTTCCGCGCATCAGTGGAATCGCACAAAAAGCACACGGTCTGTCGCAGCCTTCTGCAATTTTCATGTAAGCGTAGTGAGCAGGCGTTGTCAACAACCGCTCTCCTACCAGCTCTTTTTTGTAATCCGCTTTCAGCGTCTTCAGCAAACGCGGCAAATCCCGTGTTCCGAACCACGCATCCACTTCAGGAATGCCATCAGACAATTCCTCCTTATACCGCTCTGACAAGCAACCGGTCACGTAAACTCGATCCACAAGCCCTTCCTGTTTCGCCTCTGAAAAGCGAATGATGGTATCTATGCTCTCTTGCTTCGCACTCTCAATAAATCCGCAAGTATTGATGATCACAATCCCTGCATCTCCCTTCGTTGATTCGTGTTCAACTTCATAGGCGTTTGCACGCAGTTGGGTCATCAAGACTTCCGAATCGAAAATGTTCTTGGCACATCCCAATGTAACCACATTGACTTTGCGCGGTGAAGTAGTGCGTGTTCTCATGATGCGTTCAACTTTCAGTTACCGAAGCCATGCCATCACTGAAATTCTCAGGAAGCAAGCTGTCTATAAATTCCAAAACATGGAAGTCCTGAAGGTCCTCCATTTTTTCACCGACTCCAATGAATCGCACGGGAATGTGCAATTGATCGGAAATGGCAAGGACGACACCGCCTTTGGCGGTTCCGTCCAATTTCGTGAGCACCAAACCCGAAACATCCGTGGCTTGAGCAAATTGCTTGGCCTGCTCGACGGCATTTTGCCCAGTCGATCCATCCAGTACCAAAAGGACTTCGTGAGGCGCCCCTGGCACCACCTTATCCATAACACGACGGATTTTCGTAAGCTCCTCCATCAAACCACGTTTGTTGTGCAAACGTCCGGCTGTATCAATGATCACCACATCTGATTTGCGCGAAACAGCTGCTTGAAGCGTGTCAAACGCAACCGCAGCAGGATCTGCGCCCATGTGTTGAGAGATGATGGGCACGCCAGCACGACCGGCCCACACTTCCAATTGCTCAATAGCAGCCGCTCGGAAGGTGTCAGCTGCTCCAAGCAATACGCTGTGTCCTTCTGATTTAAACCGGTGCGCTAATTTTCCAATCGTAGTGGTCTTACCAACACCGTTTACTCCAACTACCATGATCACCGTTGGAAAATCAGGCGTGGCACCTGGCAGTTGATACGTTGTTGACTCTGAAGCTCCAGCCCCCTCCGAAAAGAGGCCTGCAATCTCATCGCGCAGCATTTGGTAAAGTTCCTCCACCTCAACAAAGGCTTCGAATCGTGCCCTTCTGCGCATTCGATCCAGCACCTTCATGGTGGTGTCTACCCCCACATCTGCAGAAATCAACGCTTCCTCTAACTCCTCTAATAGAGACTCATCTACCTTTCTTTTTCCCGTAAAAACACGTGCCAACTTCTGAAAAACATTGGTACGCGATTTTTCTAAACCAGAATCGAGGGATTCCTTTTGTTTACCGGAGAAAAGTTTTTTGAAAAAGCCCATGGAATAAAGATGAAACGGATGGAAATGAGTTCAAGTCATTAAGCAATAAAAAAGGGCCCACTCCTTTGGAGTTCGACCCTTTTTTATTGCCGCTGTATCATCAACATAGCGTTGACATCACAGCGATGAAATGGACATCAATTTTTATCGAACCACGCTTTGATGCCGTCGTTGTGAACGACCTCTTCTTTGAATGTATACGCACCCGATTTTGGGCTACGAACCATTTTGATCACTTTCGTATGCTGCTTCCCTCCGCCGGTCTGCAGCGATGCTACTGTCTTCTTTGCCATGACTCAGCTTATTTAATCTCCTTGTGGAGGGTGTACTTGCGCAACACCGGGTTAAACTTCTTAATTTCAATACGATCGGGAGTATTCTTCCGATTCTTTGTCGTGATATATCGAGACGTTCCAGGCATGCCAGAATTCTTATGTTCTGTGCATTCGAGAATGACTTGTACGCGGTTGCCTTTCTTGGCCATCTTTCGAGAAATTGGGGTGCAAATATAATGATTCCACGCGAGCTAACAAGGCCTTCAGTCAAATCCAACACGAGCCGGTGGAAAAGCCATGCAAACATCGGGTATAATGCATGGTTTCCGTCTCTAGATTTAACCATTGCTCATGGCCAAAAAGAAAACCTCTCCAACCACGGAACCCCGTGTTGCCCGCAACCGACCAAAAGCGGTAAAACCGGCTCAACCTGCTTCCACGAAAACACCCAAAACGCCTCGTAAACCGAGTCGGTTCAGGAACTTCACAGAATCTAGCCGGCGAAAATGGGCTGACCCTCGCATTCAAAATGTGGCGGGAGTCGGGGCTTTGACACTGAGTCTGTTCATCGTTGGAGCATTGATTTCGGGACTCTTGACGGGTGCCCAAGACTACACGTTTGTCTCCGAAGGCTTCATGGAAGCGGTTGATAAAAAAAATACTCCATACAACAATTGGCTCGGCGGTACCGGAGCCTATTTAGCCTTTTGGATGGGGCGACAAGGACTCGGAATGGGTGCTCTCGCCATTCCTTTCTGGATTTGGCTCGTGTCATGGCCCTGGATAACGAAAGAGAAGATCTCACGTTCAGGAAGTGCTTTTCGCCTTTCTATTTTGGGCATGGTTGTGTTGCCTTGGACCATTGGTTTTATCGCCCAATTATCAGGCAACCTCGGTTCGGTCGCTTGGGACCATTGGATTGGAGCGTCTGGCTACTACCTCGTTGAACTGGGACTTTTACTTTTAGGTACCTGGGGATCAGGGCTTGTTTTATTCGGCATTATCATGAGTTTACTCGTGTTCTATGCTCCTTCCCAATTTTTCAACTGGAACCTCCCTCGTTTGGGAAGTATTCGCTCGTGGTTTGCTTATCCCGAAGGAGATCATGACACCGAATTTGAGACCCCTTCGGCACGCAAAGAGACAGAAAGCAATCGTGCGATTGAAACTCCATTTGAACCGACAGAATCGGAAGAGCTCCCCCCCGAATCCAACGACTCGGATGAACCTTGGATCGATGACGCTTCAGAAAACGCATTGGACACGCTTCTTGACGACATCGAAACGGAAGAGCAGCAGAACGCTGCCAACAATCCCCCGCCCGAAGAGAAGATCGATTCTACCAAGGAGATACCACCTGCTGTGGCAGAGGAGGAAAAAGAAGGCGAAGATGTCGCTTTCGAAGTGCATCTCGCTACAGATGAAGAACAGTTGTCCGAATCCGAAATCGACAAGAAGGTTCAAGCTTTTGGAGAATATGATCCCAAGCTCGACTTGAGCCGCTTTGAATTACCCAATCTCGACCTGCTCGTTCAGCATGGCGACGGAAAAGTGCGGGTAAGCGAAGAAGAACTAGAAGCAAACAAAACCCGCATTATCAATACGCTGCGGAATTTCAGCATCGAAGTTTCGAGCATCAAGGCAGAGGTTGGCCCGACGGTGACCCTCTATGAAATCATCCCCGCCCCCGGCATTCGTATTTCGAAAATCAAAAACCTCGAAGATGATATTGCGCTGAGCCTAGCCGCTCTGGGAATTCGAATCATTGCCCCGATCCCAGGACGCGGGACCATTGGCATTGAAGTTCCGAATTCCAATCCGGACATCGTTTCGATGCGGTCATTGATCGCTTCCGAAAAATTCCAACAATCCAAAGCAGCCCTGCCCATTGCCATGGGCAAAACAATCTCAAACGAGACGTATGTCTTTGACTTGGCCAAAATGCCTCACTTGCTGATGGCGGGTGCCACAGGTCAAGGAAAATCGGTTGGATTGAATGCCATGCTGGTCAGCTTACTCTACCGCAAACACCCTTCACAGTTGAAGTTTGTTTTGGTAGATCCTAAAAAGGTGGAACTGACTTTGTTCAATCATATCGAGCGCCATTATTTGGCGAAACTGCCCGACAGCGAGGAAGCAATCATCACGGACACATCCAAGGTTGTCGCTACGTTGAACTCGTTGTGTGTCGAGATGGATCAACGCTATGACCTCCTCAAGGACGCTCAATGCAGAAATCTTGCCGAGTACAACGCCAAGTTTATTCGTCGAAAGCTCAATCCCGAAGAAGGGCACAAATTCCTGCCCTACATCGTTTTGGTGGTCGATGAGTTTGCTGATTTAATCATGACCGCGGGCAAAGAGGTGGAAACGCCGATTGCACGCTTGGCCCAATTGGCGCGTGCGATTGGAATCCACTTGATCATCGCAACCCAACGTCCTTCAGTCAATATCATTACCGGAACAATCAAAGCAAACTTCCCTGCACGAATTGCCTTCCGTGTGACCTCCAAAATCGATTCTCGGACCATTCTCGATGCCGGAGGAGCGGACCAATTGATTGGACGGGGCGATATGCTCATGAGCACCGGCAACGACCTCATTCGAATTCAATGCGGATTTGTGGACACCCCTGAAGTCGAAGCCATTTGTGAATTCGTTGGAAGCCAACAAGGCTATCCAGAAGCGTTTTTACTTCCCGAGTATACCCCGGAAGGAGGAGCCTCCGAGTCGGGTCATTTGGCGGATGACGAACGCGATGTGATGTTTGAAGATGCCGCACGGGTAATCGTGATGCATCAACAGGGCTCTACGTCCTTGCTGCAACGAAAATTAAAGCTGGGCTATAACCGAGCCGGTCGGATTATCGACCAATTGGAAACCGCAGGCATCATCGGACCATTCGAAGGATCCAAGGCACGCAAAGTTCTCGTTCCCGATGAAGCAAGTTTGGAACAGATGTTGCAGAAGGGAACCACATGAAGCATCTTCGCATAATGAAATTGACCTCTTTTTTTCAGGCCTCTATGGTCGCTACGTTTATTTGGGCATTCACCTGTTTGAGCTACGCTCAAAATGCGGACGACCTGCTCAGCCGGTTGAGCGCTGAAGCAAAAGGGTACGGTTCAATTCAAGCAACCTACACCTCTAAATTAATCGATCGCGCGTCAGACTTCGAATCGGTCCAAAAAGGATCCATCCAGATCGATGGCGAGCAATTTCATTTGGACTTGGGAGACTACCGCATTTACTCTGATGGCGTTACCATTTGGACCTACGAAGTAGCGGTCAACGATTGCTACGTTGAAGATGCTGAAATGATGGCCGAAGAAGGAATGGATCCCTCGAAGCTATTCACCATTTGGGAAGATGACTTTAAAAATGAGTGGAAAGGCAATGTGAAAATCAACGGAAAACCGGTGACACACATCAATCTGTATCCTTCCGGTGAAAAAGAAAAACCATTTCACACGATCCAGCTGTACATCGATGAAGCGAATTTACGCCTCGTTCGTGCGGTTGTGAAAGGGAGAGAGGGAACGGATGTCACCTATGACGTGGATACGTTCCAGCCGAACGCCGCTATTGAGACCGGTTTATTCAAGTTTGACGCCTCTCAATTTCCAGGAGTCAATGTGATTGACAACCGGATTTAAGCGCCTCCCAACCAGTCCTTCCCTTTCTTCAATTGGCCTTGGGTCTGCGCCTCATTCGAGCCTGCAATGACCTCGTAATTGTAGGCCCAATTAGCCTGAGGAGGCATGCTCATTAGAATGCTCTCAGTTCGACCGTTTGAAACCAGACCAAAACGGGTGCCTCGATCGTGAACCAAGTTGAATTCAACATACCGCCCTCGTCGCATACGCTGCCAATCAAAGTGCATAGGCTCAACCGGCATGTCTTTCTTTCGTGCCACCAAAGGCAAGTAAGTCGGTAAAAATCCCTCTCCTAAGGCTTGAACAAAGGCAAATGCTTGATCCAAATCAGATCCTGGCAACGCCCCCAACTCGTCGAAAAAGATTCCACCAATTCCACGGGTTTCTTCGCGGTGCGGCAAATAAAAATAATCGTCGGCCAACGCCTTAAAATCAGCATACCATCCGGTATCAAATTGATCGCAGATGGCCTTCAATGCACGATGAAACAAAACGGCCTCTTCTTCCTCAACATAATGCGGAGTTAAGTCGATCCCACCGCCAAACCATTCCTTGCCATTGTCCAATTTAAAATGCCTCACATTCATGTGCACGATCGGAACATGAGGGCTTTTTGGATGCAAGACCAAAGACACCCCTGTTGCCTGAAACGTACTGGCATCCGTTTTCAACTGACTCCGCAAGGCATCATTGAGCACACCGTGGACATCGCTAAAGTTCACCCCTCCCTTTTCCCAGATGGATCCTGACACTCCCGCTCTAGACCTTCCCCCACCTCCACCGGGTCGATCCCATTGATCTTCTTGCCACACCATGAGCGGATCACTCGCACACAGCCCATCATAGATGGCATCTTGCAAGGACTTGAACTGGTCTAAAACATCCAATCGCGTCATCGAAACAATCGTTTTGCAGGTTCATTGAGATCAATCTCATGCCATTCGCCACTGGAAAACTCAATGAATTTCCACGCTTCATTGCGCAATTTTCCAGACACAGGTTCTTCCTTCCAATCAAATCGGGTACGCACGGTGGTGGGATTGGCCGCCGCGGGCAAACGCGTCCAGCGCGCGGTTTCGAGGACGGCATCACATCCACGAATGGCGTAATCTGAAGGCTCTGTAGCGTATTGATCCTTGAACCATCTGACTTTGACTTGCATCAAGGAATCCTCCCATTGCATCCAATCATCCGAAGGCAACGTCCACTGCACGCGGTCGACAAAATCCCATTCCATAAATTCATAGGACAGCGACTGCGGATTGGCATACAACCTGACCGGAAAAGAATCTGCCAGCTGCAATTCTGTTTGCACATACGCCATCATGGAGCGTGCTGAAGCTCCGGCAGGAATCGCGACAATGTTCAGTTTTGACGTGTCCATTAGTGCCGTTAACCCCTCTGCAAATCGAGAAGTTGCTGGCCATACAATCAGTCCATCAGAAGTCCCCCGTTCCTCTTGGAATCCCGTCAAAAAAGCCTGCTCCAAAGCAGCATCCTTTCCTTTCGTCTCCAATACGATCACGGTGTCACCGACATGGTTTTGAGCAGCCAACTGGCCCAACTGTCGCATTCCTGCTTCGCGGTGCGCATCGATGAGCAACGTATTCGGGTAACGCTTCCACTGCTGCGGAGAATCTGTTAAAATCCATTGAGGCGTTCCCATCGGAGCGAGCAGCGCGGCAACCGAATCCAAGGCACTTCGGCGCAACGGACCAAAGACAGCATCCGCCCAGCTTAAATCAGCAACACTCCACCCGACAACGCCTAGCGAATCCGCCTCGGTATCAACCAGACGCAACTGGACGTGAAACCCCGAATCTTTCAGCATGTGGGCACCCCATTGCATGCCGTGCGTAAATTCCATGGCGATTTCCCTCAGACGCTTTGTTTTCGCATCATAATCACCCCCTAGAACCGTATCCACCGGCAACAAATACGGCAACATGGCCAAGAGATGGAGTGTGTCAGATTCAATGCTTGCCGGCATCCTCATCTCCTTTTGAGACCTCCCAGCGAATCGATCTAGCAGCTGGTCGCCGCCCAGAAACGAACGGGTCTTCAACGAACCATCATCCTCCTGCGTTTCCAAGCGTGTTGCCTGTTGCGTGCTGTCGCTCTGGGCTCTTTCCAAAAGCGTTGAACGCTGTTGCTCCCAGCGGACAGCAGGGTCTGCAGCCGGATGGCCAGGAATGCGGATCAAGGCTCCTAGTTGCAAGGATTCATCCCTGCTGGGGTTTGCTTTGCGCAATGCATCCAAACGGACATCATAACGCTTCGCTAATCCGTACCACGTGTCTCCAGCTAGCACTTCGTGATTGAACAATGAGTCGATGGGCTCCCATGCCGTGGTCTCTGACAAATCTGGGAATTCAATGAGCTCCGGAATCCGCAGTTGATCGCCCGGCTGCAACGATTCTCCTTGATCCGGATTCGCTTCAAGCAAAGCCGTCAATGAAAATCCTTGAGCGCGCGCAATGCGAGAAAAGGTGTCTCCTGGCAACACGGTATAGGTTTCTTGAGCACCGACAACCGAAACACAACTCACAGTCCCGAGAACCAGGAGGAAAATAGCCTGGTAACGGACCAGATCATTTACCCGTTCTAAGAGCCTTGGCTTGATTCCTTCAAAATGACTCACGTGGGTGTTTGATCTCATTCCGAATGGGCTTGCATGCCGCGAGCAGCATGGTAGTGAAGTTGAAAATGACCTGTTCGCTCTGCTTTGTTCATTCCTTGCGTTTCTTCAACGAATCGATTGCGCTCCATCCGCGACTGAAAAGTCCAGATGCATATGGCGGCATCACTGTGGTAAATGGCTTTCAATTCGTCATCTAACGCACACAATTCTCGTGGAATTTTAGCAGGAATGCAAATCATCTCATTCCCATTCGATGGTTGCGGGTGGTTTCGAACTGATATCATACACAACGCGGTTGACACCCCGAACCTTGTTGATGATGTCATTGGAAATTTTCGCGAGGAAATCATACGGTAGGTGGCACCAGTCTGCCGTCATGCCATCGGTCGAGGAAACAGCCCTCAATGCGACGGCTTGCTCATACGTTCGTTCATCGCCCATAACCCCCACACTTTGAACAGGCAGCAAAATGGCTCCCGCCTGCCAGACCTCATCATAGAGACCTGAATCCCGCATGCCCTGAATCCAAATATGATCCACTTCCTGCAAAATGCGGACTTTCTCTTCCGTAATATCTCCGAGAATTCGAATCGCCAATCCGGGTCCAGGGAACGGGTGGCGGCCTAGAATCTCCGGCTTGATTCCCAATTCTTTTCCAACTCTACGCACCTCGTCTTTGAATATTTGACGGAGTGGCTCGACCACTTGAAGCTTCATGTAATCGGGAAGCCCCCCCACATTGTGGTGACTTTTAATGGTTGCCGACGGCCCTCCCGTCGCGCTCACGCTTTCAATGACATCCGGATAAATGGTCCCTTGCCCCAACCACGCTGCACCCTCCACTTCCTTCGAGGCATCATCAAATACCTCAACGAAGACGCGACCGATGGCCTTGCGTTTCGTTTCGGGATCCGACTCTCCTTTGAGCGCATCGAGAAAGCGATCTCCCGCTTGGATTCCCTTTACATTCAACCCCATGTGCTCGTAATCCCGAAGCACTTGTTCAAATTCATTTTTGCGAAGCAGGCCGTTGTCGACGAAAATGCAATGCAACTGATCACCGATGGCCCGATGAAGCAATTCAGCAGCAACTGTGGAATCCACGCCACCGCTCAGCCCTAAAATCACCTTATCTGATCCTATTTTCTCGCGCAAACCATGGATGGTTTCGTCCGCAAAGTTGGCTGGAGACCAGTCGCCCTCGCATCCGCATATTCCTTGAATGAAATTGCCGAGCAAAATGGAACCTTCCTTACTGTGCCAAACCTCCGGGTGGAATTGAATGCCCCATACCGCACGATTGATGTCGCTAAATCCGGCGAACTCCACATCATGTGTACTGCAGATGGTTTCGAATTGATCTCCAATGGACAAGATGGTATCCCCATGACTCATCCAAACTTGAGACTCCGGACTCATCCCTTGCAGCAACGCATTCTCGACATTGAGGGACATCAAATTGGCCCGGCCATATTCGCGTGAATCAGACGCCTCGACCACACCTCCATGTGTCTGCGCCAAGTATTGTGCGCCATAGCAGACTCCGAGAACCGGAACTTTTCCCAGCATACTGGACAAATCAGGTCGGGGGGCTTTTTCATCCCTCACGCTAAAAGGCGACCCACTGAGGATCACGCCACTGATGTCAGGCGCTAACCCGTCAAAAGCATGCCACGGGATAATCTCCGAAAAAACATTGAGCTCACGCACTCGTCGCGCAATGAGCTGGGTGTACTGAGAGCCAAAGTCGAGAATCAGAATGCGCTGGTGCTGCATGGAAAATCTATTGAAGACGCGAAGTTAGTATGGCCTTACCGGGAAGTCTTGGCTTCATAGCCGGTATTTTTGCACCATGCTACTAAAGAATCTCCACGGAAAACGCATCATTCTTGCAAGTCAATCCCCTCGCCGGCAGGAATTGGTCAAAGGCCTTGAGTTGGAACCTGTGATTGTCAGTCGCGAAGTGGATGAATCCTATCCTGAGCACATTCAAGGTACCGATGTGGCTGCATACGTCACTCGAAAAAAAGCAGAAGCCTATCTGCCTGAATTGAAAGAAAACGATGTCCTCATCACCGGAGATACCGTGGTGCTTTTGGGGAATCGTATTTTCGAAAAACCCCAAAGCGTCGCAGAAGCGAAAGAGATGCTTCGGGCACTCAGTGGCAACACACACACCGTTGCGTCCGGCATCGCCGTGACGACCTTGGCCCAGGGCATCCGTGTGGAAGTGGACACCTGTGAAGTCACGTTTATCGACTTATCCGATGCGCTCATTGACCACTACATCGCAGCCTATAAGCCCTTTGATAAAGCAGGGAGTTACGGGGTACAAGACCTCATGGGCTTTGCGGGTGTAGAACGAATCCATGGATCGTATTACACCGTAATGGGCTTACCAACGCTTCCTCTTTTTCGCCTTTTGGAATCTATTGAGGCCGACGCCATTGATTAGGGCGCCCTCCGAAATGAAGAAAACACGGGTTTTTAAAACCACTAGAACTTATCACATCGTCGTTGATTAAAAAAAACAGCCTACGTCTAGAACAATTCTCAAGTGATATTGTATTATTGCCGTGTCCTTTTGACACTTTAACAAAAAAATTTTAAACAGATGTTGAATTACTTACTCGCTACGATTAAAGCAATGCCCGTCGATGACTATGTCGGATTTACCTTTTTCGTAGGCACCATGGCCATGATGGCTGCCTCTGTCTTTTTCTTCTTCTCAATGAGCCTTGTAGAGGGCAAGTGGAAGACTTCGTTGTTGATCAGTGGTTTGATCACATTCATCGCTGCAGTGCACTATTACTATATGCGTGACTATTGGGCTGAAGTAGGAGATTCTCCGACATTCTTCCGCTATGTTGATTGGACACTGACTGTGCCGTTGATGTGTGTAGAGTTTTACTTGATTCTGAAAGCTGCAGGAGCGCAAACGTCGTTGCTATGGAAACTCATCGGAGCTTCTGTCGTGATGTTGGTAACAGGTTACTTTGGTGAAGCCGTTTACACGACAGGCTCATCTCCTGCACTTTGGGGATTGGTTTCTGGTCTCGCTTACTTCTACATCGTCTATTTGATCATGGCAGGTGAAGCGAAGAAACTCGCTGACAAGTCGTCTCCAGCAGTACAAAAAGCACACGGAATTCTGTGCAAGTTTGTCTTGATTGGATGGGGCATCTACCCATTGGGCTATATGATTGGAACCACGGGATGGTACGATTTTGTAGACGTTATTGGCTTGAACATGGATGTGGTATACAACATCGGTGATGCCATCAACAAAATTGGATTTGGTTTGGTAATCTATTCTTTGGCTGTTAGCAAAGACTGATTATCTCAGAACATACTTCGCTTTGAAGTTGAAGCCGCTGCCCTTTGGGGTAGCGGCTTTTTTTATTCACGCATTCACCAAAATGCACGGTCCGCTTCCTGGCTTTGGCTGCATGCGGCCAATGGCATGATGAGGCAAACCCGCATCACGCAACGCCGACTCGACCGCAGACGCAGCCTCAGGAGACACGGAAACGAGCAACCCACCGCTCGTCTGGGGATCGCATAAAACGTCGCGCAGAAAACCTTCAATCGGCGCAATCTGACTGCCGTAGCTGGCCCAATTCCGATGACTTCCTCCCGGTACACAGCCGAGTTCATGGTACTGCTTTAGTCGCTCTCCTCCAATGAAGGCGAGCGCATCGGTCTGCAATGCCGCTTGGAGTTGAGCACCTTCACACACCTCCACCAGGTGTCCCAGTAAACCAAAGCCTGTGACATCTGTCATCGCGTTGACACCAGGAATAGCCGAAAGGCGCTCTCCAATACGGTTGAGGGTTTGCATGGACTCCACTGCCAGCTGAAGATCCTGATCTTCCACCACCCCCTTTTTCTGAGCCGTCGTGATCATGCCCACACCGATGGGCTTGGTGAGGTACAGATGATCGCCCGGTTGAGCGGTGGGGTTGGCTTTCAATCGATCGAGAGAAACACGCCCCGTAACAGCCAAACCAAAAATGGGCTCAGGGCTGTCGATGCTGTGCCCGCCCGCCAGTGGAATCCCCGCTTCTGAACAAATGCTGCGTCCTCCGTCCAGTACAGCACTCGCTGCGGATTCAGGAATCTTGCCCAACGGCCATCCAAGAATAGCAATGGCCATCAAAGGCGTTCCTCCCATCGCATAGATATCGCTGATCGCATTGGCCGCGGCAATGCGACCAAAGGTCCTCGGGTCATCCACAATGGGCATGAAGAAATCAGTCGTGGAGATGATCCCCGTGCCGTCTCCTAAATCCATTACAGCGGCGTCATCTTTGGTATCATTGCCAATGAGCAGCGTCGGAAAAACTTCCGAGCGGTCCACTCCAGATAGAATTTCGTGCAAAACAGCCGGCGACAGTTTGCAACCGCATCCCGCACCGTGTGAAAATTGAGTCAATCGAATGGTTTCCATTGGGATTAGGATTGATTGGGCAGTGAATGAAGGGCGAATGCTATTTGCTCAAAGGTCTTTCCCTTTCCAGACATCTGATGATGATCGGGGCGGGCATACCGTCGAATGGTATGCTGGTAGAGCTTATCGTAGTAACTCAAGCCAATGGCCGCTGCATGCGGAAGATTCCCGGCATCCAAAGCCGCAATGGCCTCCTGACAACGTGCACCACCTAATTTTTCTTGGATGCGCATGAAGGCTGCACGCAAGGAGCTTTGCTCTGCATTTCCATAGATTCGGCACAGCTCATCAATGCGCTCGTCATCTGTGCGCGTTACCTCCCAAATGGGGGCCTTGCTCATGGCCTGAAACAACTCCTCCGGAACATGAACGGTTCCAATCACACGGCTTTCGTCTTCGACCCAGATGGGGAGATCGCGATTCATGGAAGCGATCACGGCATGGCAATCGTTGGAGAATTGCTCTGAAGAAGGCTGTTCGTGGCGGTCGAGATTCCCAAATGCAGAACCCAGATGGTCTGCGAGGCCTTCCAAATCCAAAACTTGAGCACCTGTTGCGGACATCGCATGCAAGATGGGTGTTTTACCCACCCCCGTCATGCCTCCCAATATTCGAATACTGGAAAGACTAGCCAATTCAGTACGCGCCCATTGCCGGTACGCTTTGTATCCACCTTGAAGCTTGATGACCGGAATACCGGCCGTTTCCAACAACCAAGCCACGGAGCCGGAGCGCATGCCGCCTCGCCAGCAATGAATGAGCAGCGGCTTGGGATTCACCTGGTCTTGATACAACTGCCGAGAACGACGGACAAAATCCGCCATTTTTGGACCAACCAATTCCAAGCCACGTTCCACTGCGCTATCCTGACCCTGCTGCTTGTACAATGTTCCGATGACCGCACGTTCCTGGTCGTCAAACAAGGGGAAAACATGGGCTCCAGGGATGTGGCCTTTGCTGAATTCAGCCGGGGAACGTGTGTCTAAAATGATTTGCCCGGATTCTAAGATCCAGCTGTCCACCTCACGCTGTTGGGAAGGCTCTTGAAATGTGCTCAATGGATGACAATCTTTTTGGGAGCGAGTCCTTGAATCTCCAAGACATACCACCCCGGCGATGCCGGCAAGAGCCATGCTTCTGTGCTTGTTTTAATCGTTCCCTGCTGTACCACGCGACCGACTTGATCGGTCAGTGCATAGGCGGAGCCTACAAATTCCACAGGAACCATCGTGGTAAAGGGACCCTCATTGGGATTCGGGAAAAGCCGCCACTGTGCTCGCTCATGTTCACTGATGCCAACAGGATTTCCAACGCTAACCTGATCGATCCACGTGTGATTGCCATACCCCCCAACATTGACAAACGCCAATTCCAAACACGTCACTCCTTCCTGCCATGATGCTGGAAATGCGACCTCATGAGTAGCCCACACGACCTCCCCATTGGTATCATACCAAAACCACGTGTAGCAATCGGGAACAGACAAATCTGCGCCATAAGCAGACCACAAGACCGTCCATTCATTCTCCCCTCCAGGTTTTCCCCAAACTTCCAACCCGTCGATGTAGTCCGCGTACATCCGGTGTGCGACATCAAATGACATCCCAGTCATTCCTGTTGGATCAAAGGCAGGCGTGATCAACTGATCCATCGCTCCATCTGTTCCCACCCAGTAATTGGGGAATTGCGCCACCCCATTGGTTTCATCCATGAGATCCCAGGCGTGTTCCCATGCATGACCGGGTGTTTCCATGCGCCAATTGGCAGGAGGAAACTGTTCGCCATCGAAATTCTCGGCAAACCCGCCAGCAGGCAATACAGGCACATTCACCACATCAATCATGTTCTCCCAAGTCCATGTGTCCGATGCTCCTAATGCGTCTGTCACCGTCAGTGTTACGTCGAATGCCCCCACCTCATCGTAGGCAACCCAAACTTCTTCACTAGACGCCACGGAAGGCAAACCACCCGGGAAACCCCATTCATAGGTTGCACCTTCACATCGGGCCACCGACACATCCATGAAACGAATGGGAGCGGCATCACATGGGGATGCCAAGTTGACTGAAGTGGTGCTGGCCATGAATCCTGCAAGCACGTCCGAAGGAGCATAAAATTCAGCTTGATGCACTCCGCGTGTCCCGGCTGTCCGAATGTGTCCTCCACAGTAGTCCGGCTGCAAAAAAGTGGATACATTGATCGCAGGCAAGCCCGTGTTGTAAAGGGTCCAATCTTCCATCGCATCATCCCGATAGTACACCGCTTGGGTAGTGCCGACATAAAGCCCTCCTTCGCTTCCGCGTTGGTGCGCAATACTGATGACCCGTTCACCTGCAATGGTGGGCGTGGTCAAATTTTGCCACGTTTCACCTGCGTCCATGCTTTCGAACACTTTGTATCCATTTTGGGTGCCCGTAAGAATGCCCCAAATACGGTCTGGATTGGTTCCATCCACTTCGAGATAAATGGGCTTGTTGTTATTCGTTCCTCCACTTTCGATGGACGAAATCGATGCCAGTGACCAGGTCTGTCCGCCATCTAAAGACCGGTGAATTCTCCAAATAGAACCCGACTGTTGGTGCGATACATAAATGCGCTGGGAATCCCGAGGACTCACCTTCACAGAGATGATTTTCTGTCCTCCAAAATCATGGACTAAGGTGAAGGAGATTCCACCATCTTCAGAATACCACAACTCACTGCCTACGGGTGAATACAGGCATTCAAAGCAGCGCGGATCCCACTCCATGTTGCCCACTTCTCCAAACCAATAGCCCGTGTTGGGGCGCTTGGATCCATCAAAGGGCAACCCATCTATGCGATCAAAACGATCTTCTGTGAAGCGAAATGCCCCGCCATCGTGATACCCAATAGTTGGATCGCCGGGATTGATGAAGCCCCTGAAATTGTCTCCGGCCAACTCGGCCAACCAGCCACCCGTTGAATCATTGTCCGCCCCGTAGTGATAGAGGTCTCCATTGCGGATCAAGGTGCCATTGTGGTATGTACCACCGACCATCACATCCGGTCCATGCCAGCCTGCTTGCCAGCCCCAAAAATCGGTTCCTTGAATGCCATACATGCGCGGTTCGAAATGGTCTCCTTGATCGGCTGAATAATGCAAACCTCCATCACTGGCGACCCACAAGTCCACCGTACCATCAAGGCGGGTAAAGAACTTGACATCGTGCACATCAGCGTGGGTGTAGCGATCGGCGGTGAATTCACCGGCCCACGTCACCCAGTGGCCGTTGAGTGACCAATCTTGCCCGCCATCCAGTGTGCGCCAAACACAAATTCCCGCAGCGAATTGACGATCAGCATCCGTTGGACTCACGTCCAGTGCCAAATCATAGTAGTACTGCCCACCATCCCCTGTGCCATCCTCACTCCAACCGAGAATATTGGGGTTGACCTCTGCTTCCCATGGTCCTCCAGGACCTTCTCCACAACAGGTGAATTCGAACGTAAGACCCGCATCACTGCTCACATAATGTCCGTACAATCCGCCGCCGTCTGCAGTTGATCCCGATGCCAACACCACAACGCGGTCGGGGTCTGCGGCGGTCACAGCCATTTCACATCGACTCTGGCCATCGTCCGCTCCGACCGAAGGCCAACCTGCGGCCCCCGTTGAAAAGGATGCTCCGCCATCAACAGAACGTTTGAACACCGTGCTATCTCCTAAGCGTTGTATGGCGTAGCAAATAGAATCAGCCGCAGGATGAAAGGCCAACTCCATGAATTCACCTGAAGCGATGCTCGTCATCGTTTCTCCAGATGCTGACACGGTCCATAAACCTTGATCGGTGGCTGCAAATGCTTGATACGTACCCTCGGCATCAGCCGGTGACCAGATGACATCGCGGTACCAGCGGTTGACCGATTGATAGGAAGCATCTCCGCAGAGACTCCAATTCACGCCGCCGTCGACCGTGCGCCATAGTTGACCGGAACCGGAGCCCACCAAGACATGGGCTGCATCGTCTGGATGAATCGCGATACTGTAGACACTCGTCAAAGGAAGATCTCGCGTCATGAGTTCCCAGTGTTCTCCGTGGTCTTCTGATTTCCAAGCTCCCGCTGTGGCCGTACCCGCCCACACTGTCGTGTAAACGGAAGGCGATTGCTCAACGGTATAGACATGGCACGCTCCCGGGCTTTGGACTTGAAACTCCATGGCCACTTCAGGATCGTAGCTCCAGGGACCCATTTCTTTCCAAACACCCGTCATGCGGTTGGCCGCTTCAGCATGTTGATTCTGATAACGCGTAGACATCGATGGCGCAGGAACATCCCCATTGCGCATCCAACGCTTGTAGAACTGTGTGTCCTTGTTTTTCACCAAGGGGCGAACTTTGTAATAGTCCTCATAGGCACTCCGAACCGCTGCTCGATCTGCAGAATCGCTGTACATCATCTTCACCCATTCCGGGGAAGACACCGAGGTTTTGTAAGGAGTCTGAGGAACAAACTGGGCTTTTACTCCATTGGAATGAACGGAAAACAAAACCAGCCAAAAGCAAAGTGAGATCAATCGGAGCATGCACAAAAGTAAGCTCCTAGACACATTCTCTTTCAAAAAGAAAGGGCCGCCTTGGTTGGGCAGCCCTTTCGGTTTTAAGTGAAATTGGAAGGTTGGTCCAATCGGCTTATTCTATCATCATTCTGGACACGCTGTTCCATAGTATTGGAAGAACGTGAGCAAGTCACTGACATCAACGAATCCATCGCTATTGATATCTCCTGGGCAGGCATCCGGATAATCACAGCCTCCTGGGAAGTTGGCGTTCTCATCGTAGTTCAATCCGTCCGGATCCATGCATCCAACAATCAAGCAAGATCCATCTTCATTGGTCGCTGCAGCATTGAAGTTGCAAGCCAATGGATCTGTACATCCTGAATAGATACAGCTTCCGTCATCGATGGACGCATCTGAATTGTAGTTATCCGCTCCAGCGTTCGTACATCCAGCGTACAAGCAAGAATCATTTTCAACGCCCGCAGTTTCATTGTAGTTCGAAGCCGCTGGGTCTGTACAACCCTGGACTGCAAATTCGCACGTCATGTTGTCATACGTCGCATCCGCATTGTAGTTCAGTGCAGCATCGTACATGCAACCGGCCACAACACATGATCCGTCATCCACGTTGGCGCCCACATTGAAGTTGTCCGCAATTGGGTTCGTACATCCATTGTATTCACACAAAGCTTCTTGATCACCTGTGTTGGCTTGGGCATCGTAGTTAGAAGCCAAGGCGTCCATGCAACCTGTGTACAAACAAATCGCACCTTGATCGCCTGTGTTGGCTTGAGCATCGTAGTTGTCTGCTGCTGCATCCATGCAACCCGTGTACAAACAAATCGCACCCTGATCACCCGTGTTGGCTTGAGCGTTGTAGTTGTCTGCCTCAGCATCCATACAACCCGTGTACAAGCAACTACCATCTTCTACGTTGGCTTGGGCATCGTAGTTGTCCGCAATGGCATCGGTACAACCGAAGTACTCGCACAACGCCGCTTGATCGCCGGTGTTGGCTTGGGCATCATAGTTGTCCGCTGCTGCGTCCATACAACCCGTGTACAAGCAGCTACCGTCTTCAACGTTGGCACCCGCATCGTAGTTATCCGCAGTGGCATCCATGCAACCGAAGTACTCACACAATGCTTCTTGATCACCCGTGTTGGCCTGCGCATCGTAGTTGTCCGCTTCAGCGTCATAGCAACCCGTATACAAACAGCTGCCATCATTCAAGTTGGACGCTGGGTTGAAGTTGTCTGCATCCGGATCGGTACACCCGTCATAGATACAGGTCAAGTCTTCAAAATTGGCCGTCTCATCATAATTCGACGCCATGGGGTCCGTGCAACCTCCTGCAATCGGCGGGAAGGTGAGTTCGAGATCCGTAAATTCATGAACGGTGCCAGCAGCATCCTGGAATCGGATGTTGTACCGCAAGAAAACCACACCGCTTGTCGTGAACTGTCCCAAAAGCAATTGACCATTCTCATCGGGAACGCCCTGCGTATCCGATGCACCGTCATTCAAGAAGATTTGAGCACCTGCTTCAGAATCAATAATGAGATCATCTCCTGCATTGAAATCATCCAAGTGCAGGTACATGTTTTCTTGAGCCAAGGCATTGTAATCGCCTGGTCCAGCTCCGATGGTCAACCACGAATCAAATTCCAATTCCGGGAAGAATCCGAAGAATCCAGGATTGATGTTTCCTCCAAAGTCAGCGCCCAGTGGATGCTGGTAAAAGTCGCCTGTACTCATGGTCAACCATGGGTTTTGGCTATTTCCAAACAAGGACGTCATGTCCACTGAAGCGTCTGGGTTGAAGTTCGCATAGAGGCGGTACGTCGCATCCGTTTCAATGGTGTTTTCTCCGATGACTTCGTAGGATAAGCCCAAGAACGTCTCATCACCCCACACACAAGAACCATCGTCATTGGTCGCCACAGGATCATAGTTGTTGGCAGACTCTGAGGCACATCCGGAAATTTCCGCACATTCTTCTACGCCGTCCCCTTCATAATCACCGTTGCAATTTCCATCACAGTCCATAAAGGCTCCAGGGTAGATGCACGTCGAAGGCACGTCCACGTCTGCCTCTGGAGTGTAGTTACAGGCCAATTCATCGAAACATCCTGCGTATAGGCAATTGCCGTCCTCGTCGGTAGCTTCAGCGTTGTAGTTGTATGCCGTAGCGTCCATGCAACCCGGAATTTCTTCGGCGTCACACACGTCGTCGCCATCGGTATCTGCCAAGCAAACACCATCACAATCACGGAACTCAGAATCGTAATAGCACGTGCCATCATCGTCTGTCGCTTCAATGTCATAGTTGCAAGCATCTGAATCTGTGCAGCCCACACCGAATGTTGGGAACACAATGTTCAGATCAGTCGCATAATGCGTCGCTTGCTCAACATCTCGGAACTGCAAGTTGCACTTTACAGAGACCACACCACTGGTGGTGAATTGGCCCATTAGCATTTTCCCATCAATCGGATTGGAAAGTTCGCTACCCATAGCACCTGGGATGTAGTACAAACTCGCTCCTACAGGCGTATTGACGAGCACATTTGCTCCGGACGTTTCAAAATCAGAGAAGAACGCCTCCAAGCCAATGGTTTGCAATTCAATGGGTGCACCCGGTGCGCCACCCAAAGCCAACCAGCTATCGAATTCTAAATCTGGGAAAAAGGCGTAATAAGAAGGGTTGATTGAGTGCGCCAACAAAGCTCCATTGGGATCTTGATGGAAAGGCTCCGTTGAAGAAATGCTCCAATTGTCGTCTGAAGTGCCGTAGCAAGCAGTCACCTGAATCGATTCACTTGGATTGAAATTAGCAAACAGGCGATAGGTCGAAGAGCCTTCGATCAAATCGTGTCCGACAAGCTCATACGTCAAACCTGTAAAGAGGCCATCTTCCCACAAACAAGAACCGTCATCATCCGTTGCTGAAGCATTGTAGTTGTTCGCAGATGTCGACGTACATCCCGCCACTTCACTGCTGTTACAAACGCCATCGCCATCAAAATCACTGATGCAATCACCATCGCAATCTTGACCGAATCCTGCATAGGTACAAGACGCATCATCATCTGTCGCGGCGCTGTTATAATTACACGCCAATGGATCTTGACATCCTGCGATTTCAAAAGAATCACAGACTCCATCCTCGTCCGAATCGGCTGAGCAAATGCCATCACAATCGTAACCACTGTCTGGCACATTGCCGTCACAGTCACACGTGCCTGCGGCAATTCCTTCACCACCACACACACCGCACTCGTCTAATGAGGCACACGTGCCATCGTCTTCGGTTGCTTCACTGCTATAGTTGCATGCTTCAGAATCCATACAGCCTGAAATTTCAAAGGCATCGCAGACACCATCTTCATCTGAATCAAGCAAACAAACGCCATCGCAATCGTAGCCTTCTGACGGCATGTTGCCTTCGCAATCACATGTACCTTCTGCAATTCCAGCCCCTCCGCAAACACCACATTCGTCGATAAACAAGCAGCTATCGTTGTCTGTGTTTGCCTCAGCATTGAAATTGCATGCCGTAACATCCGTACATCCCAAAACTTCAGGGACGTATTCAGCTGAAGTGAATGTCAGTCCAGTGCTATTGGTTGACTCGCCTGTTTCGTTGCGCCACTGCATGTTCCAGTTGCCATCAAGGAAACCTCCTTCCGCTCCATCCTCTACAGTCAATTGTGCCAACAACACCCTTCCGTCTTCTCCTGCAATTGCGCCTGGGTTTGAACCGGGTGTCACATACCAACTGCCTCCCGTTTCGCCTTCAATGGTAAATCCATTTCCAGCATTGAAAGCAGAGAATGCATCGGACAAACCGATGGAACTGACAGGACCGTCTTCAGTCGTTTCCGACCCGATGGTTAACCAGCTATCGTAATTCAATGTTGGATCAAAACTCAAAAAGAAAGGTGAAATACCCGATCCTAAATCGGATCCTGCTGGATGCTGGTAAAATGCTGTGCTGACTCCCAAACTCAAGCTTACTGGATCCATTTCGCTAGATCCCACTGAATAAATGGCCACACACTCTTCACCTGCATTTTCGAACTGAGCATAGACCCGGTAGGTGACTCCATAATCAGAGACCGCATGTTGATCCACCGTAATGAATGGGAATTCAGGAATGATACATGAGCCGTCGTCCCATGTTGCCGCAGGGTTATAGTTCAGTGCATTTGAAGACATGCAACCTTCTACGTCATCTGCATCACACGTGCCGTTGTTGTTGGCGTCGGCCAAACAAGTTCCCCCGCAGACACCCAAGGCATCCACAACACTGCCATCGCAATCGCAGGCTCCGTCAGCAATCCCATCGCCACCGCAAACACCACATGCATCCAATTCCGCACATGAACCGTCATCGTCGGTGGCATTTTCATCATAGTTACAGGCCGATACATCGGTACAACCCAATACCACAGGAATGCACACTGCATCGCATGATCCCGCGCAATATGCGATTGTCAAATCTGATTCTAAAACGTCGGCGCCGTAGTTTCCTCCTCCTTCACCATTTGGTGCCTCTGGGTTCGTACTGCATGCGGCCGGCGCATTGAATGTGATGCCCCAACCACTCCAACCATCGGCAGGTCCCGTGACAGCCACAACAAATTCGAAGGAGCTGTTTTGAAGGAACTCCGCCGATCCTGTAAAAATACCGTCGGTATTGTCGTCAGAGAGCGTCACACCCCATCCACCCCATCCATTCCAACTGCCATTGATCACCACGTTGTCATAATCAGAAGTGGAATACTCCACATTGTTCATGTCAATTTCAAAGGAAACCGTTGCGTAAGAAAGCTGCTCGTCGCATGATGTGCAGGAGCCATAGGTATCGTTCGTTGTAGATCCAGCAACCACTATACGGTTCGCATAAGTCGCGTAATCTGTAACAGGCGCACAAGAGGCTCCTCCTGCCATATCGTCGGTCAAATCTTCTTGGCCAGCCCAGTTATCCACCATGTACTTGTACTCCGTGTCACCTGCAACCAAATCGAGTGTAACACTGTAGATCATGTCGCCATCAGGATCAGAAAGATCATTCCACCCGTCAGATCCGCACCAGCCGCAAAATGGGCCCGTCACATGAACGGTAGAGAACTCGATTCCCGCACACGCCATGTCCACATTCAATGTTGTGGAGTACAAGCATGACGCATCGTCATCCGTAGCCTCTTCGCTATAGTTGGATGCAGCTTCATCCGTACATCCTAAAATTTCATTTGCATCACAAACGCCGTCATTGTCCGAATCAACCAAACAGTTGCCTGCGCAATCATAATTTTCAGCGGCATAAGAACAAGACGCATCGTCTTCTGTAGCACTTTCTGTGAAGTTGCAAGCACTCGAATCGGTACAGCCTTCTTGTTCATTCGCGTCGCATACGCCGTCACCATCCGTATCGACTAGGCACTCTCCAGCACAGTTGTATTCAGCTGAAGCATACGCACAAGAATCATCGTCTTCCGTTGCAGCGACATCGTAGTTGCAAGCCAACGCATCGGTACAACCGTTCATTTCATTTTCATCACAGATGGCATCGCCGTCTGAGTCCGATAGACACACGCCATCACAATCGTAACCCGCGTCGGGTAGAGATCCCTCACAATCACAAGTGCCCGCAGCAATGCCCTCTCCTCCGCATACTCCACATGCATCCAAAGTGGCACATGAACCATCATCCGTTGTTGCTGCAGCATCGTAATTGCACGCGCTGACATCCATACAACCCGCAATGTCTACAGGACTATCAGAAGTATCCACAAGCAACCCAATGACATTCGAAGAAACTCCGCTTACATCACGCCATTGCAAATTCCAATCGCACACCACGTGACCAGCATTTCCTTCCGCATCATCCGCAGCGGTCAGTTGAGCCAACAACACCCGTCCATCATCTCCAGCCAAAGCTGAAGGGTTTGAAGCAGGAGTTACATACCAGCTGCCGCCAGTTTCTCCATTCAATACAAAACCTCCTCCAGTACTGAAGGATGCAAAGGCATCCGACATACCAATGCTCGAGACAGGGCCATCATCGGAAGTTTCAGAACCAATGGTCAGCCAGCTGTCATATGCCAATTCTGGCACCAGCGTGATAAAGAAGCCACTAATCCCTGAACCCAAGTTCGAACCAGCAGGATGCTGGTAAAACGATGTGGTTACATCCAAGGATAAATCCACAGAACCTTCTTCTGCCGTACCGATTGAGTAAAGCGCAATGCACTCATCGGTTGGATCAGCGAAAGTCGCATAGATGTGATAAGTGGTCCCATATGCTGACGTAGCATGAACCTCGGTCTCAATGCCCGTAAACTGAGCAAGCCCTGTTCCCGTTAGAAACAAAGCTGAGAAGGAAAGCAGCGAAAAGCGCCTCCAGTTAGTTGTGATTTTTGAATATTTCATCGCGGATTGAATCCAATTCAGTATTAAATATACGATATTTATCAATGCAATCTGGCTATACGTCGAAAAACTTTCTATTTTGGACGATTGAGAATAAACCATGTTAACTGAATTGTAGAGTTCGAATACTGACCGCACATACGCAACGACTCGCATCAGGGTTGCATTTTGAGTATGAAAATTCACAACTTCAGACAGGACCACTTAAATTCACCACTTACTTACATCCAAATCGATGGGGCACTCTACAAATCTGAATCCGCTGGTATGGGCCGCTCTGGTATGTGTTGCATGGATTTTCAGTGCAAACAATGCAATAACAGCGCAAGGCTGCATTGAGCTTGACGCCCCCTTGACCCTCTTTACCGTTGCCAGCGAAACCCCTTCGTGTTCTCCAACATCAAACAAGGAGTCCGCTGTTTTCTTAGAGCTGAATGCTGTCGCTTTTCGAGAGCTCAGCATCATCCGACCGGATGTCTTCGAATGGGCACTCACATTTCCTTCAGGCGAGCACGTGGTGGTTGAGTTGCATCGTTTTCAAGTTCACTCCGATGATCTTGAAATTGGCCACATGACCGACTTGGGATTGCGCATTGAACGGTATCAACCTGAATTGTTGTCTTACCGCTTTGTGACTGCGGGAGTTCGAGGCACTTTGATTGTTTCCAAAGACCAGGCATACGGGGTCGTTCGTATGAATGGAGTGCAGCATGAACTCGCTGCTTTACGTTGTAAAACCAACGGGGCTTCCGCCTACGCCCTCTTTGATGTTGCAGACGCCATCATAGAAACGCCTTTTTCTTGCGGCATGGAAGAATTGGAATCGATTGACACACGATCGGCAAACCTTCCTGCACCTCACGCTCATCAAAACAGTATGACCTCATGCGTCGAAGTGGCATTGGACATTGATTTCTACACCTACAACACCTTTGGAAGCGACTGCAATCAAACCGTTGAATGGGCGCTCGCCTTGCTTGCTGGAGTCAACGAGATTTACGAAGGCGAGCTGGACAACCTGATCACCTTGAGCGCCTCTTATATCAATGTGTGGGAAAGCACAGACCCGTACGCTACTTATGTAGGCAATGCTGGAGGCATGCTGGATGCTTTGCGCACCGAATGGCTGAGCAACCCAGAATTGAGCAATCGACCTCGGGATTTAGTGCACTTGCTCACACGAAGAAATGATACAGGCACCGGAGGAATTGCCTACTTGAACGTTAATTGCAGCAATGCCTATGCCACGGGCTTTAGCTCAGCATTGAGCAATACGACGTCCTACAACTTAAACAGCTACTCCTGGAATCTTCAAGTCGTGGCGCACGAATTGGGCCACAATTTCGGATCGAACCACACCCACTGGTGCGGGTGGCCGGGTGGCCCCATTGACAACTGCTACAACCTTGAAGGTTCATGCGCAGGGTACACCGATAACCCTACCGCACAGACAGGAACCATCATGAGTTATTGCCACGCAGTCGCAGGTGGTTCTGTGAATTTGGAATTTCATCCTACCGTTGAAAATTCGGGGTTAATCCCCTTCATCAATGGTCAGGGCTCGTGCTATGACAGCTGCGATGAATTCGCTACTAGCTGCAATTTCTATGGATGTACGTTGCCCTTCTATTGCAACTACGACCCAGAAGCCGAGATCAACGATGGCTCATGCACATCTGAAGACTCTTGCGGTGAATGTGGAGGAGATGGGACTTCGTGCATCGGCTGCACCGACCCCGTCGCATGCAACTACCTCGAAGATTCACTGATCGATGACGGCAGCTGCTTTTATTCTCCCACTGGTGGTGCATGCAATTGTGAAGCCGTCATTCCGCTTGCCGGTGAATTGGCTCCGGGTGAAACAACCTCTATTGCCGTGAGTGGGTTTGGCTACGTTGCTGCCGCCACAGTCTATTTGGATTTTATCAATTCTGAAGGAGATCAAACGCGAGCAAGTGACTTGACTGTCATCATCGAATCACCGGATGGCAATTGCCGTCAAATCGGTGGGTTTGACGTGGATTTTGGCTGCAACAGCAGCGGATTTTGGCCCTCTTCGTGGCAATCCACTGAATCGGGTTCGTATGTCGGTGGAGTGACCATTGGCAACGCCCCAGAAGGCATTGGAACATGGTTTATCCGCATCGGTAACGGCTGGAGTGGATCCGCAGGTGCTTCTTTCAATGTCAACATTTCGTTGTGGGACCTCTGCTTGGACGTCGACCCTGCAGGCTGCATGGAACCAACGGCATGCAATTACAATCCCGCAGCCACCCAAGATGACGGCTCTTGTGATCTCGAAACATGCTACGGATGCACCGATGCCACAGCGTGTAATTATTCACCGGGGGCAACGTTGAGCAATGGGTCCTGTGAATTCACGACGTGCGAAGGCTGCACGGCACCTTCCGCATGCAATTTTGATTTCACGGCAACAATTGACGATGACAGCTGTGAGTATCTGACGTGTCAAGGGTGCACCAACTTGGATGCCTGCAACTATGATCCTTCAGCGACCATCGACGATGACAGTTGTGACTTCGATTGCAGCACTTGTCCTGCAGATTTGGACAACGACGGCGCCATTGCCGTCAGTGATATTTTGCTTCTACTTTCCGACTTCGGATGCGACACCCCTCCTTGTATTGGGGATGTGGACGGCGATGACGCGACGAATGTCAGCGACCTGCTCATTCTACTCAGTTCATTCGGAGAATCTTGCCCAGAATGAAACTGTCAATCACCTCCCAATTGTGGACATTGCTTGCTATCATCGGATCCCTCCTTCTCTCTGGATGCGCTACGACAGCAGAGTCAGAACACTCTTTTAAGGCTCCTAAATGGAGCGGCCAATGGCAAGGTGTACAGCCTGAATATGCTATGAAAGATGCCAACGGCCAAGTCATTTATATCCAAGGACAGGAAGCTCAAGTCAAGTCCAGTACGTTCATTTTTATCCTGCAACCCAACGGGGGAGCTTCGCTGACGCAATCAACGGAGGATGGTCGCATAATGGAATTTCAAGGGCGGTGGAATTCCCTTGAGCAAACCACCAGCAACAATCAAAAAACCGATCAAAGCTCAGCTTTAGGAATTAACTGTGAACTGTCAGCTTCGACAGGTGCATACCGAAATTACATCTTACTCGCTGACTCCATTCATCGCGTTGTCCGGTGTCATGGCACACCCCGAGAACCTCATTTCGAATTAACATACACGCCATAGACACAATGGTCTAGTGAAGATTCGCTCCCATCATTGGACCGAACTCAAAGCGCGAATCGCATTGTGCTTTTTCACAACAGCAATCACTGCAAAAACTGGAATAGCTATGAACGAAATGGCAGCAAAAGCATAGCCTTCGATGGCAATTAAGATCAGGCCACCAGCAAAACTAGCTCCTGATAGCAACATGTTTCTTCTTGAGTCCAATAGCAAGGTTTGGACCTTTACTAGCTTGGCATGCAGAATTTTCGAATCCGTTCGATCTGTTAGCAGCGAGTTTTGATTCACCTTGGACGACACTCCGGTTGTTTTTTCAGGTTTTGCCCTCCAAACATCTGCATCAGTTGCTGGAATTTCCTTGACCGCAGGGATCGCTGCGTCCTCCTTTTCTTCCTCCGACTCGACCTCTGACTTTTCTTCATAAGGATTCGCAGACCATGTATTCCCTGCATTAAACTGAGCCTTTCGCTCTTGCTTCGCTCGTTTCTTTTCGATGCGTTTCATGGCATCTTCAACGACCAACTCGCCGTGCAACGGGTCTTCAAGTTTCACGTTGTGTACTTCATAGAATGCTATTAGAGCCATAGCTCCGTCGATGTTTTCAGTTTTTGAAAGCGCCTTCAATTGAATCAAAACGGTCTTGAGGGAATCCCTTGAAATTGTTACCGAATCTTGAGACCAGAGTGACTGAACGCTAAATAGGCAGCATAAAATAATGAGAGTGTTCTTCATGTGGCTTAAGGTATAAACTAGAGGCTTTGCTTGCGCCTTCGAGCGACACCGTGTTGACCAAATGGTTCTTTATACATCTCAAATACATTTATTATTCGATAAATTAAACTACATTGGGGTTGAATTCACCAAATTCACCTGAACTATGAATCGACTCCTTACCCTGGTCCTTTTCATTTTCCTTTGTTCCACAGGCTTTGCACAGCTTACTGGAATTGTAGGGGAGGTGGTCGCCGATCATGACACCACGGGAATTGAAGGACTCGAAGGCTGGAAAACGTACCGGATCTATGCCGAGTTCTCGAACCCTTTGGATGAAATTTCCGCTATTTATGGAGACACCGACTCACCTTGGAGTGTGAATGCTGACGGGGGATTTTATCATTCGGGGTTGGGAGGCGATTTCGGCTGGACTGTTAACGCAACCATTGTATCATTCATCCCTGAAGTGGCTTTTGATTCCTGGTTCACGCTGCATGCATCCAATTCAAATGAAGTCAATGGCCTCGCCAATACCATCGGCCTGAATGAAACGACTTTTTCTTCATTCAATTCGGGAGGAGACTTTGAGATCAACTCCTCTATTGGAGCTTCCATTTTCACGTTGGCAGGAGATCCGATGGGCCAAGCAGGAGATGACCTGCGCGTGTTGATCGCTCAACTGACAACCGAGACCCCTCCGACCGGACTATTCAATCTTCAGGTATTTGGAGAAGGGATGCAAAACCAAAGTTATAACCACGTGGGAGTGTCCATCGCGTATCCTTCCACAGGTGATGACGTCCTCGGATGCACGTACCCTTCAGGTGTCAACTACAATCCAGATGCCACGGCAGATGATGGTTCGTGTGAATTTGAGGGGTGTACAGATACCCTGGCTTTGAACTTTGATTCAGATGCCACACTTTCTGACGAAAGCTGCCTGTATTTGGGCTGCATGGATCCTTTTGGAATCGATTATGATGCGACAGCCAATGTACCTGGGATGTGCCTGTACTCGGCAGGGGGCGCCTCAGATTTTGACAGCGACGGACTGGTCGACGTCACGGACTTGTTGCTCTTTTTTGAGACGTATGGATACAGCTGCGGAGAGTAAGCGAGTACACTGAATCTTGCGGAAATACGCGACCTACGCCACCCGTCATTCATTCCGATGTCTCGCCACTTTGACATCTTAAGCAAAACAACTATGGCCACGAATTTCAGTTAACTCATACGTTAGGCAGTTGCATTTCATGTCAAAATTGATTGACGAATCAGTCACGTAATCCATCAACAACATGAATGCATCGATCATGAAATCAGAGCGTGTTGCACCTGCTCCAAAGCTTTGGCACCAAAATTCACCAAGAACCCAAAGCCTCCTTCATCTCAAGGACCCTCGCAACATGCGACTTGTGCTCGCTTCGTTTCGTATTAACAGCACTTTTTTCAACAGCCCCCATGATCATCAGCACAACGCCGGTCACTATGGCCAAGGCCACAAAAGGGACGATCTTATTGAAACCATCTCCTACGGTAAGTGATGCCAAGGCCACCGCGCCTCCAAACGCCGCAAGCAATCCGACCCACGTTTTCGCACGGGCATTTTTGATGCTTGACGGGGATTCATAGTGAACGGGCAACTCCAATTCTGCGGCCCTTTTCTTCGCTTGATCTTTGATGTCATCAAAAGATTCCAAAAGCTCATCTGCCAATTTCTTGACATCGGGCTTGTCAACAATCTTGAGAACATCTTCAATGAAATCTCGGCTCTTATACATCCAGCTTTTCATCACTTGGATTTCTCTAGGGCTGCTAATCGGCATCAGATCACCCAAGAAATCCTCCATGGCATTCTCCAGTTCTACCAATTTCTTTTTGGCCGAACCCACTGTGGATGGAAGATCACCATTGACCACCCGATCCAAGTCGTGTCGGTAACTTCTTCTTTTACCTGCATATTGCTGAGACGTATCCGCAGACCGTACCATCCGGATGGGTGTGGAATGTGCGTCGCCAAAGGCTTGGTTGGACATCACCTTTCCCGCGTCTCTTCCCACTTGGCGCACCATCGCTCGGAGGAATGCTTCGCCTAGACTTCTTTTTGCCATGCGTCTTTGAATTGAAGCGTCACTGAGTGCTTCATTTTAAACAATTTGGTATGACTAAAATAAGCAAATCGGCAATACAACTCTCAAATCGGGATTACCATGGGGAGACTGGAAAACAAAAACGCCTGCAAATCATTGACT
>Ga0206128_1000037_pt1 | contig 162996 bp, 125 predicted proteins | sample Helgoland_Spring_7_FD_148601 | JGI IMG/M metagenome (GOLD analysis project Ga0206128, IMG submission 148601) | Pelagic subsurface seawater microbial communities from Kabeltonne, Helgoland, North Sea - Helgoland_Spring_Bloom_20160426_1 | ecosystem: Environmental > Aquatic > Marine > Epipelagic ... | reverse complement strand
GGGGGAAATCCTTGACCGATGTGCCCAAAACGAGCACTTCGCCATCATCGAAAATGGTCGATCTCCCCAAGAGAAAGCCGTCATTTTGATTGAAAATGGAAGCTTGAAGGGATGGGGGTTTACCGAACAGTCCATTTCTCATTTCGAAGAGATCGAACACCTCATCGAACTCAAGAAAGGCTCGTCCACCACCGATGCCATCATCGAGCACGCGTTGAAAGAACGCAGTGCAGGAGAAGCGACGTTTCAAATCGTTTCGCCTGCCCCATAACGGCTCGCGAATTACGGCAACGTCCTAAGCACTCGATTTTTAGGCACAAAAAAAAGCCACCCTTGTGAGGCAGCTTTTCTCGATTATTTGATTCTTCAATTCAGTGGGGTGCAAACCGATCCTAAACGTTCGGTTGAAATCATGCGGGTTCCAGCTGAATACGCTAGGATGTTCCGCACCGCACTCGGGCGTGGCATTAGGCTGCCTGCTTTCATCGTGTCATCACACCAATCAGAAGTCAAATCGCTGAGGGTAACATGTGCCATGGGCTCTTGTTTTAGAGTTGATTCTCTCCCTAAACGCTCATCCTTTTCGACTATTGTGTTGACATCGAATTTAACGTTCCTAGCGCGCTGTAAGCTGCACGCCATTGTCATCCACCAACTTCCTTAAGTTGATGAGCGCATAACGCATACGGCCCAAAGCAGTATTGATTGAAACCCCTGTTTCATCCGCAATCTCCTGGAAACTTAAGTCCCGTTCGATCCGCATGGCCACCACGTTTTGCTGGTCTTCTGGTAAGAATTGCACCAAATGCCGCACGTCATGATAAATTTGGTCTTGGACCAATGCATCCTCAGCGTGCAGGTCGTCGCTGTGAAGGGTGTCGAACACATTGAATTCATCTGTGGCACGCACCATGCGCATCTTTTTATTCCTTCGGAAATGGTCGATCGATAAATTGTGTGCAATGCGCATCACCCAGGGAAGAAACTTTCCTTCCTCGTTGTACTTGCCGCTGCGCAACGTATTGACCACTTTAATAAAGGTGTCTTGAAACAAGTCATTGGCAAGATCTGCATCTCGAACAATGAAGTAAATTTTAGAATAGATCTGTTGTTGATGTCTATTCAACAAGGACTCAAATGCCCTCTCGTCACCGGAGAGGTACAAATCGATCAATTGACGGTCCGTCAGTGATGCACGCATGATTCACGCAATTAAGGATAATACAAAACCCAGTCAATTCTGGGGCCTTACTTTGAAGCGTAAAATGTGTCGATCGCGTGCTTTTTGATTCGTGTATTGTGAATATACAACTAAATTTCAATGAAATGAAACCACAGGTACCTTTGATGTGTTAACAAACGAGAATGGACATTCAGATTAAAGGTGCCAAAGTGCACAACCTGCAAAACGTTTCCGTCACCATCCCCAAACGGAAATGGACGGTGATTACCGGTTTGTCGGGTTCGGGAAAAAGCTCGCTCGCGTTCGACACACTCTATGCGGAAGGCCAACGACGTTACGTAGAAAGCCTCAGCAGCTATGCCCGCCAGTTTTTGGGGCGACTTGACAAGCCTGACGTTGACTCCATCGACGGCATCTCCCCGGCTATTGCTATTGAACAGCGGTCATCCTCGGGAGGACCGCGATCGACCGTTGCTACCCGCACGGAGATCCATGACCATTTGCGGCTCTTGTACGCTCGAATCGGACGTACCATTTCTCCGATTTCAGGTGAAGAGGTCCGCAAAGACCGTCCCGAAGATGTCCTTGACTTCACCTTGCGGCTCGCCACAGGCACCCGCTTCATGGTGGTTTCCCCCCTCTCACTTAAAGAAGGGCGCACGTGGGCACAGCAATTGGAAATCCTAACTCAACAAGGGTTCAGTCGCGTCATCGACACCGCAGGAAAGCCGCAACTCATCAACGACATCCTTGCCTCAGACGAGCAAGACGGCATCCTGTCCAACGCCCCCAATTCTTGGATGCTCCTAATCGATCGCCTCGTCGTAGAACGTGAAAATGACGAATTTCAGGCTCGGGTCATGGATTCCGTTGAAACCGCTTTTTTCGAAGGCGAAGGAGAATGCAAAATTGTAACTGTTGAAGATGGAGTCATAGAGCAACACTCTTTTTCCGATCGATTCGAACGCGATGGCATGACATTTATCGAGCCGACCCCGGACTTGTTTACGTTCAACAATCCGGTCGGGGCGTGCCAAAAGTGTGAGGGCTTTGGCCATGTGATTGGAATCGATCCGGAACGTGTGGTTCCCGATCCGAGGCTGTCCATCTTCGAAGATGCCGTTGCTTGTTGGCGTGGAGATCGCCTGGGGAAATGGAAGGAAAGGCTATGCTTGAATGCCAACAAGGCCGACCTGCCCATTCACACGCCATGGAATAAGCTCTCTGACGCCCAGCGAAAGCTTGTGTGGGACGGCGGCCCCGGGTTCAAGGGGTTGCATGCCTTTTTCTCCTACCTCGAGGAGAAGAGCTATAAGATTCAATTCCGCGTGATGCTGAGCCGGTATCGCGGTAGAACCATCTGCTCCGATTGCCATGGGACTCGTCTTGGAATCGCATCCCAGCATGTCCATGTAGCTGGCGTCAATTTGACCCATGTATTGCGTTTGACATCAGAGCAAGCTTTGAATCACATGCGCACCCTTGAATTGACCGATTTTGAGGGGTCCATTGCCAAGCGTCTGCTTCAAGAAATTGAACAACGTCTCTCCTATCTATGCGATGTTGGGTTGGGCTATTTGACTCTGGATCGTTCCAGTAAAACGTTGAGTGGCGGTGAAGCTCAACGCATCGCCTTGAGCGCTTGCTTGGGGAGCAGCCTTGTGGGAAGTACGTACATCCTGGACGAGCCCAGCATTGGCCTTCACCCAGAAGACACCGCCCGCCTGATTTCCATTTTAGAAAAACTCCGCGACTTGGGCAATACCGTGGTCGTTGTGGAGCATGATGAGGACATCATGAAAGCTGCTGACCACCTCATCGACATGGGGCCTGAAGCAGGAACACATGGAGGCAGAGTCGTCTTCGCTGGGAGCCATCACGAATTGGACACGCTCGACCTCGACCACCCTTCTTGGACCGCCGCCTATCTCAGTGGGCGCCAACGTGTCAGTATTCCAACACGGACTGGCTTTTCAAAAGAGTACATCGGTCTGCGCGGCGCTCATCTGCACAACGTCACAGGAGTTGATGTCAACTTCCCCTTGCACGCACTTACCGCCGTAACGGGAGTCAGCGGATCAGGAAAAAGCACCTTGATCAATGGGGTGTTGGTTCCCTTGATTCGCCAGCATCTGGAAGGATTGGGAGGATTGAAAAATGCATATGGATCCCTCGAAGGAAAAGTTGAATCGATTGGAGCGCTTGAATACATCGATCAGAACCCGATCGGCAAATCATCGCGGAGTAATCCGGTGACGTACGTCAAAGCGTTCGATGAAATTCGAAGTTTGTTTTCCGATTCGGTCCCGGCGAAAGCACGCGGTTACAAACCTGCCCATTTTAGCTTCAATGTCACCGGAGGACGTTGTGACACCTGCGAAGGCGAAGGCGAAGTCACCATTGGCATGCAATTTATGGCCGATCTAAAATTGCAATGCGATGCCTGCCATGGCAAGCGTTTCAAAGATGAAGTACTGGAAGTCCAATGGAACGGGAAAAACATTTCGGAGGTACTAGCGATGACCGTTGACGATGCCATGGAGTTTTTTCTCCCCGACCCCACTGCCAAGAAGGTCCCTGCTGCACAGAAAAGGCTCATCACCAAGCTCACACCCCTGTGTGAAGTTGGCCTTGGTTATGTCACCTTGGGACAAAGCAGCAACACCCTCAGTGGCGGTGAAGCCCAACGCATCAAATTGGCCTCTTTTCTTTCGCGTGGAGACCGGCAAGTGCACACGTTATTTGTTTTCGATGAACCAACAACAGGCTTGCATGCCCACGACGTGCAGAAGTTGTTGACGACCTTCCACGCTTTGCTTGCCCAAGGACACACGCTCATTGTCATTGAACACCACTTGGATGTCATGGCACATGCAGACCATTTGATTGACATGGGACCCGGCGGCGGTGATGCAGGAGGTACGTGCGTGTTTCAAGGCACACCGCAAGCATTGCTAGACTGCAAGGACTCCAAAACCGCGAAACATCTTCGCCCCAAACTGATTTCATGAAACACACTCCACTTATGCTGTTGAGTTTTTGCGTCGCCCTTCTTTTTGCCGGTTGTACATCCGCACAGCAGGACACAAAAAACGATGAAACGCAAACATCTTCCATCGATTGGAGCGCCGAACTTTCACCGGAACAATACCGCATTCTAAGACAATGTGGGACTGAACCGCCCTTTACAGGTGAGTTTTGGGACCACCATGAACGAGGAGTCTATCAGTGCGCAGGATGCGGGTCGCCACTTTTTAGCAGTCAGACGAAGTACGAGAGCGGAAGCGGTTGGCCCAGTTTTTTTGGGGCTTTGGATTCCTCCAATATCCGAACACGTGTCGATCGTGAACATGGAATGATTCGGACAGAATTATTGTGTCAATCATGCGGTGGGCATTTGGGCCATCTATTCAATGACGGGCCTGCACCGGATGGACTGCGCTACTGTATCAACAGCGTTTCCTTACAATTCGAGCACGATTCTATTGCTTCCAAAGAAGCGTCTCCCAAGGGAGAGCAGCACTAGGCTATGTTCAGAGTTACTGTCCGCAGCTGAAGGTCACACCTTCTGCTTGGATCATGTTGCCTCCCTCAATGGTACCGTCATCCTTTTGCGTCGCTTTGGTGCGGCCGTGGATGTTGATCATGCCGGTAATTTGACCGGTAGACGTGAGTTGTGCAACGAGAATACGCTTGTCAGCTGGCGCTAAAGCCTGACGCTTGTCCGGAGTTACAAACCACGCTCCGTTGTCCGTTTCCAAGGCATTCCCCTTTTCAAACTCTGTAAAATCCATGAGGAAGCCCGTCAATGAATTCATGTAGTTGTCTTCCAAGCCGATTGTCACCCATGTATCAAAAGCCAATGTGGCATCATTTTCCACATCGAATCGCTGCACCTGTGATGCCAACTCTCCTCCTCTAGGATGCTGATAAAACGGCTTTGTTGAACGGATGTAAAGAGATTTTCCGGCCTCTCCAAAAATGGCATCAATGACATCGCCTTCACTTTCCATGACGGCGTAGACTCGATACGTATTTCCAGAAACAGAACCATTATTGTCAACAGGCTCTACCTCTAAATGAGAGAACTGAGCACTCCCTACAACGGGCAACAGCAACAGGGCAACAGCAAGGGCATTCAAACGCATGATCAATTTTTTCTTCGGCCTAGCGAATTTATTTCACCAGACGATTTCTACCTAAAATACGACGATTTCCCATGGATTTCGAATTAAATCCACTTGAACGAGGAACAAAGTACGTTAAAGTCATCTCGTGCGTATGCGGGCTGAAGTACTGAGCCCCCGTGTTTGTTACGTCGTAAGCGTAGGACAAACCGAATGAACCGTATTCTCCACCTAGACCTAAAATCAAGGCATCGTTGGTCCGGAATCCCAAAGACAACCAGGCCATCTGGGCATACCAGCCACGGACATAGATGTCCATTTGAGCTGGGGTACGTTCTGTTAAACGCACAATTCCAGACGGTTCCAACAAAAAGACATCACTGACTTGATAGCGGTACGTCCCCATGAATCGAAAATGACGCACTCCGATGTTTTCTTGACCACCCGACAAAGGGCTGGCCTCCAATCCCGTCGATGATTGAAGCAAATTTGGAATGGCAAAACCGAATGAATACGCTTCGCTAAAGACCATCATACCAAAATGTGCATCCAATGAGGTCGTCTGTTCCATGCCCCACTGCAATGCCGGATCTTCGACATCCCAAACATCAAGAGAGGCATTGTCAAACGACCATTGGTTGGCCATCAAACTCAATCCAAATGAGACGGCATCGTAGTTGTTCAAATCGATGGTATACGACCCCGTCAATTCCATACCCGTTTGCTTGATCGCTCCTCCCGTGTTGTCCGAATAGACGATACCACCGACACCAATGTTGTTGGGAAGCGACGTATGGCCGCTAAACGTCATGGTTGTTGGGGCACCCTCAAAACCTGTCCACTGGTTCCGATACGACATCGAAATCGGAGTCTCGGTCAATGTCCCCGCAATCGCAGGGTTACTGAGATACGGATTGGTCATGAATTGCGACCTCCGAAACAACTGCTGACCCTGAACGTTTCCGATAGCTGTAAGCATCAGTGCGCTGACAGCAAAAACGATGAGTGATTTATTTTGTATCCACATACTCCTTAATACTTCAAGGTTACTGTTCCGGTAATAGGCTCTTGATCACCGTTGAAATCGATCACGTAATAATAATCCGCCATCGGCAACGGCGCGTTGTTGAAACGGCCATCCCAGCGCTTTGCATAGCCAAGAGAGCTGAATAGCTCCTGTCCCCAACGGTTGTAAACCGACACCTTGGAGGATGGGAAGAATTCAAGCCCCCCTACAATCCATTCATCATTGTATCCATCTCCATTGGGAGTGATGGCGTCCGCGATGAAAAAGCATCCAATCGTCGGTTCCACCACAACAGCTGAAGACAAAGTGCATCCCAAGCTGTCCGTAATGACGACTGCATAGGTGTCTTCAAACAACCCCGTCGCCGTGGCTGTTTCTTGCGCTAAGAAGTCACTCCAGAGGTATTGGATGGGCAAGTGCCCCCCATCGACCGAAGCGGTAACCGTGCCGTCTTGTTCATTCCAGCAGGTGACCGGACTGCTCAACATGGTGAGGATCATATCCGTATCCTCCTCTGCTCCTATTTCAAATAGCGTGTCCTCAATGCAACCTGTTGCATCCACGGCGGTCACATGATACACTCCCTCATACAAATTGAATAAATCAATTCCTTGTTCTTCAATTTCCCAAACGAGATCGCCTGTTCCTCCAACCGGAAAAATATTGACGGCCCCATCGCTCATTCCGGTGCAGGTGACATTCGTCACGTTGATCAGCACTTCGATCGGATCTGGCTCCAAAATCTCAAATAAGGCTGAGTCCATGCATCCATTGGCATCAATCACTTGCGCCGCATAATCGCCCGCACACAGGGCGCTGAAGGAAAATGTCTCGTTGGCATTGAGCGTCAACATGACGTCGCCTGTTCCTCCTGCAAAGTCCACAACAGCTGAACCGTCGCAATCACCCCCACAAACGACATTTTCACTGAGCAACAGCTCAACCACCAAAGAATCAGGTTCAAATACCGCCTGCATGCCGGACACCAAGCATCCATTCTCGTCTTCAACAATGACATCGAGGTTTCCCTCATTCAAATTCTCTACCGTATAAGGCAGCACTCCCGATTCAGGGGATTGCAATGTCAAAACTCCCGTACCTCCAACGGCATCGACGGACACCGTGCCATCGCCATAGGCCGTACATGAGATCGGGGTCGATGACAAAATCAATTGAATCGGTTCCGGTTCGATGAGTGTTTGCGGCTCAGAATTGACAATACAACCGGCTTCATCCGTAACACTCAAGGTGTAGGTTCCAACCGACAAATCAAAACAGGGTTCAATCCCAAATCCATCCGCTGGAGGATCGACTTGGTAAGACAGCGCTCCCGTTCCTCCTTGCGCATTCACGATGCAAATCTCACCATCCGACTCTCCTGCACATGACACATCCAAAAGCTCTAAGTCAAACTGAATGGAGTCCGGTGCATTGATCAAGAAATCATCTTGGATTACGCAACCGTTGTCATCAATTGCATTGGCTATAAATGCGCCAGAACACAAAGCGTTTCCGTTGAATTCGGTGCCCTCTTCATCTGTTACTGAATAATCGAAATTGCCTGTCCCGCCTGTCGCGACTATGACGACTTCGCCATTGCAGGCATCCGCACACAACAAATCCGATGGGTCAATTGAAATCTCCACCGCAGAAGGCTCTATCAACGTCACTTGAGCTTCTTCCGTACAACCATTGCTATCGGTGAGCGTCACATTGTATTGCCCTGGCAAAACGTTGTCCAAGTCAATGACCACATTGCCTTCGCCCGTTATGGTTTCCGGGAATGCTGGATCTGCAGTCAAGGTTAAGGTTCCGCTACCACCGGACATGCTTCCATCAACTTGCCCATCACCATAGTCGAAACAAGAGATATCCGTTTCGTTCAAAATCAGTTCAAAGGGATCGATGCAACTCAATTCGATGACCGTATCCACTGAACAGCCGTAGAGGTCCGTAATCTCGAATGTCCATTGGCCATCTCCAGCAACACAAGGAAGGCCAATCCACTGTTCAGCCACAGGGACTTGCACATTTCCTGGAGTCGCTAACGGATAGGCAACAATATCCAATGGATCTGAACCACCTTGATAGTTGATTTGCACAACGCTGTTTTGATCACCAGGACACTCGTTATCCTGCAGCAATTCCCAGTTGGCATTCAACTGTGGGGGGTCGATGAAGGCAAACAGGTCGGTCGTATCGCGGCAGCTATTGCCGTCCAAAATGGCAACAAAGTAATCGCCTTGTCCAATGTCCGAAAATGTACCGTTGTCATCTTGAGACAGAATCAAGGTTGAATCAGAAGCATCATACAACTCATAGGTCACCGGGTTCATACTCGCTCCATCGGCGTTCACCTCAACCGTGGCTGTTTCTCCAAAACAATTGATTGGAGTCGTCACATTCACCTCTGAATTGGATGCAGCGAATTCACCACAGGGATTGGGCACGGTCATAGCGCCGCCGCCATCACCTTCCATGCACCACAAATCAATATCGCTTTGATCGCCTTCAACAAAGACTTGAAAACAGGCATGGAACGAAAACGGGCCACACGTCGTCACCTGAGCAATTTGTATCCTCATGTCAGGACCAGCTTCAACCGGTGCGATGGTGAAAACCGTTCCTTCAATCACTTGCTCGGAACACATGGTTGTGCTCGAATAATCGGTATTCGTTGAGACAATTTGTTCACCGGGCGCGAAGCCCAATGTCCAAAACGTGTCGTATTCAATTTCTGGAAAAAAGTCCAACAGTCCCGGATTTTGAGCTGACCCTAACAGCACATCCCCCAGCAAGGGATTGAAGCATCCGCAAGGAGCATTCATATACAATGGATCGGTAAATGCCACGGTATTGTCAGCATACATGGCACTCAACTGGTCCGTCTCATTCTGAAAAACAGCGTAGATATCATAGGTCACATAGCCATTGAGCAGATCTTCTAGATCAAAACCATCACCCGTGGGAGCATAGAATGCCGTATCGACCTCTATTTCAATGCCCACAACTTGGGAAGTTGAGCTCGTTTGAACTGCAAACAACATTAAAAACAACAGGGCAGGCGCCCAAACAGTCGTTAAATGCGACAAGACGGAAGAGATCCGTAATACAGGGAGACGTGACTCTATTGCTTTCATGAATGCAGATTCAATGGCTTAGAAACAAAACAAGATATCGCGTGCAAACGTTGCATCGATATATGTTGAGCGCGCAAATTAGCGGATTTCGTCCATATAGCTACCTTCATTCCTCGGAATCACCATTCAATGCCTACATGAAAATCGTTACAACCGCTCAAGCGCTGCCTGTCGCCAACGAAATTCCCCGTATTCTAGAAAGCGATGATCACTTGGCTTGGGTGTGGAAACCCAACCATCTTTTGGTCCACAGAACCGACTTGGCCATGCATGATCTGCTCAACCTGAAGGATTGGATTTTGGAAACTACCGACTGGTCCTTCGCACAACCGATCAATCGATTGGACCGTCCCACAAGCGGGCTGGTGCTTGTTGCGCGCGACGTTGACGCCCTGAAAATGGTTTCTGAGCAGTTCGCGCAACACGCTGTGGCCAAAACGTATCTGGCAATCGTCAGAGGTTGGACCGAGGATGAGGGTGTTATTGAAAAGCCTTTACCGACGAGTCACAACAGCACTCCAAAAGAAGCCATCACCACCTACAAAACCTTGGGTCGGGCTGAATTGCCGCTGGCCATCACGCGGTATGAAACAAGTCGATTTAGCCTGGTCGAATGCACGCCTCAAACGGGACGTTTCCATCAAATTAGATTGCATCTCAAGCACCTCAAACACCCGATCATTGGAGATACGGCACATGGTGACAAGCCACACAACCGCTATTTCGCTCAGCATTTAAACCAACCGTATTTGTTGCTGCATTCCGGTGAGTTGACCCTGGAACACCCTCACACTGCGTTGGAAAAAACCGTGCAGGCTCCGTTGCCTGAGCACTGGAAACAGACGCTCGATCAACTCGGCTGGTCCGATTCGTTTTCCACGTTTGGCTCTTCGGATTCAACCCAATCAGGTTCTTGACCCTCGCCCACTTTGGAAATCCGCAAATGAATCTCAGTCAATTCCTCTTCCGTCAAATGCCGCCATTCGCCCATCGGCATGTCCAAATCAACATTCATGATTCGGGAACGCTGCAAGCGAATCACACGGTGTCCTAAGGCCTCGCACATGCGTCGAATTTGGCGATTCAAACCTTGAGTCAAGATCATCCGAAACGTCGTTGCACTTGTTCGCTCGATAGCACACGGCAACGTGATGGTGTCAAGAATCTGAACCCCTGCACTCATTTTTTCGAGAAAAGCATCGTCAAATTCGCGGTTCACCATCACATGGTATTCCTTTTCGTGCTGGTGACGGGCACGTAGAATCTTATTAACGATGTCGCCGTCATTGGTCAGAAAAATGAGGCCTTCGCTCATCTTGTCCAATCGACCGATCGGGAAAATCCGTGTAGGGTAATCGATAAAGTCAATGATGTTGTCCTTTTCGCGGACTTGATCTGTTGTACAAACGATTCCAACCGGCTTGTGCAGAGCGATGTAAACCGGTGCCGCACCTTCTAGCTTACCTACCTCCTCGCCTTTCACAGCGACCACATCACCAGGCTGCAGTCGGGTGCCCATTTCAGGGACTACGCCATTGATTGTCACCTGCCCCAATTCAATCAGCTTATCGGCTGCTCGTCGCGAGCAATAACCAATTTCACTGAGGTACTTATTGATGCGTTTGCCGCTTGGCTGAGATTCCTCCATGGCGCAAAGGTATGCAGCCAAAGCATCCATCCTTGACTTCCTACCTTTGCATTCAGATTCACAGCGAATCTCGCGTTCACCATCAATGCAATGGTTCAATCTTCCATGGAACAAGCTCCTCCTTATCACCCCCAAAACAAGGTCCGAATCGTCACCGCAGCGAGCCTCTTTGACGGGCACGATGCCGCCATCAACATCATGCGGCGCATCATGCAACGGTCGGGCTGTGAAGTCATTCACTTGGGGCATGACCGCAGTGTCGATGAAGTGGTCAATTGTGCGATTCAAGAAGATGCCCAGGGCATTGCCATGACCTCCTACCAAGGAGGGCACATGGAGTACTTCAAGTACATGAAGGACTTGTTGGAAGAAAAAGGAGCCGGCCACATCCGCATTTTTGGCGGCGGCGGCGGCACCATCCTGCCCGAGGAGATTGCGGAATTGCATGCCTACGGTATCGAGCGCATTTACCATCCTGATGATGGCCGTGCGATGGGACTGCAGGGCATGATCAACGATCTGGTTCAACGAGCCGACTTTGAAACGGTGCATTCCGTTGCGGATGTTGCCGAAGAATTGAAGCAACTGAATCACGCCGGTCACCGGGGCATTGCGCGTTGCATTACCGCCGCGGAAAATGACCCCGATGGATTTTCCGCCGCGTTCAAAGCCGCCCAACCCAATGTGGCTGCAGTGCCTGTTTTGGGTATTACGGGAACTGGCGGATCGGGCAAATCGTCGATGGTCGATGAATTGGTGCGTCGCTTTTTGATGGACTTTCCGGATAAGCGCATTGGCTTGATCAGTGTAGACCCTTCCAAGCGCAAGACCGGTGGCGCCTTGTTGGGTGATCGCATTCGCATGAACGCGATCCACAACGAGCGCGTCTACATGCGCTCACTGGCGACCCGACAATCCAATTTGGCACTGTCCAAGCACGTATCCGAAGCGGTGGAAGTGCTCAAGGCGAGCCAGTTCGACCTCATCGTCTTGGAGACGAGCGGCATTGGCCAGAGCGACACCGAGATCATGGACCACAGCGACGTGGCCTTGTACCTCATGACACCTGAATTTGGCGCTGCGACGCAGCTGGAGAAAATTGACATGCTGGATTTTGCCGATGTCATCGCCATCAATAAATTCGACAAACGCGGCGCATTGGATGCCATTCGCGATGTGCGGAAACAATTCAAGCGCAACCACGATCTATGGGAAGCTACTGACGAAGACTTGCCGGTCATTGGCACCATTGCCTCTCAATTCAATGATCCCGGAACCAATCGGTTGTACAAGCTCTTAATGGATCACTTGGCCAAGCGCACCGGCAACAACTTGAAATCCACTTGGGACGTGAGCCAAGACGAAAGCGAAAAGCTCTTTGTCATTCCTCCAGGACGCGTGCGTTACTTGAGTGAGATTGCCGAATCCAACCGCGCTTACAATACATGGTGTGAAGAGCAAGCCGAAGTGGCGGGCAACCTTCAAGCGTTGCGCGAAGCCACCCTCCTCCTCGACCCGGCCGATCAGCAGGCGTTGATCCAAAAAGCCGAGGAAGTGCAGATGGAGCTCGACCCGAAGTTGATGGCGTGGCTGGACCAATGGCCTGCGCTCCGAGCACGGTATCGCGATGCGGTGTACAGCTTTGATGTCCGTGGAAAGCAAATCGACATCGAAACCACGTCCAAGAGCCTGTCTCAACTCAATATTCCCAAGGTGAGTGTCCCCCGCATTAGCGGCTGGAAGGATTTGCTTCGATTGGGCTTGCAGGAGAATCTACCCGGTTCATTCCCTTACACCGCCGGCATCTATCCGTTCAAACGACAAGGCGAAGATCCCGCCCGCATGTTTGCCGGTGAAGGCGGACCTGAGCGCACCAACAAGCGATTCCATTATGTCTCTGTCGGAATGCCGGCCAAACGCCTTTCAACCGCCTTTGACAGCGTCACCCTGTACGGGCGTGACCCCGATGTTCGACCGGACATCTATGGCAAGGTGGGCAACAGCGGCGTGAGCGTCTGTTCGCTCGATGACGCCAAGAAATTGTACAGCGGATTTGACCTGTGCGATCCTGCGACCAGTGTGTCCATGACCATCAACGGTCCGGCCCCGATGATCTTGGGCTTCTTCTTGAACGCCGCCATCGATCAAACGTGCGAAAAATTCATCCGTACGGAAGGACTTGAAAAAGACGTTGAAGCCCTCCTCAAAAAGAAGTGGGACGACCAGGGATTGCAACGGCCCACCTACCATGGGGAATTGCCCGATGGCCACAACGGCTTGGGTCTGTTATTGCTGGGATGTACAGGAGATGAAATCCTTCCTGCCGACACCTATGCGCGGCTCACCAACGAGGCCCTCACGCAGGTACGCGGAACCGTGCAAGCCGACATTCTCAAGGAAGATCAAGCCCAAAATACGTGCATCTTCTCCACTGAATTTGCCTTACGTCTGATGGGCGACGTGCAGCAAAGCTTCATTGACCGCAACGTCAAGAACTTCTATTCGGTTTCCATCAGCGGTTACCACATCGCCGAGGCAGGAGCCAATCCCATTACCCAGTTGGCCTTCACCTTGGCCAATGGATTCACGTATGTGGAATACTACCTGAGTCGGGGCATGGATTTGAATGCCTTTGGTCCCAACCTCAGCTTCTTCTTTTCCAACGGCATCGACCCGGAGTACGCTGTCATTGGACGAGTGGCGCGCCGCATTTGGGCCAAAGCCATGCGCGAGAAATACAAGGCATCGTCGCGAGCGCAGATGCTCAAGTACCACATCCAAACGTCCGGAAGATCGCTGCACGCGCAGGAAATCGATTTCAATGACATCCGCACGACTTTGCAGGCTTTGTATGCCATCTATGACAATTGCAACTCGTTGCACACCAACGCATATGATGAGGCGATTACGACACCGACGGAACACAGTGTCCGCCGTGCGATGGCCATTCAGCTGATCATCAACAAAGAACTGGGGCTCACCAAGAATGAAAACCCGCTGCAGGGCTCGTTTATCATTGAGGAGTTGACCGATTTGGTGGAAGAAGCGGTGCTGCTTGAATTTGATCGGATTACGGAACGCGGCGGCGTGTTGGGTGCGATGGAAACCATGTACCAACGATCACGCATACAAGAGGAAAGCTTGCACTACGAAATGCTCAAGCACACCGGCGAATTCCCCATTATTGGTGTGAATACCTTCCTGTCGAAGACTGGCTCTCCCACCCTGACTCCGGGCGAAGTTATTCGCGCTGAAGTGGAAGAAAAACAGGCGCAACTCGATCATGTTTCGGCATTGCACGCTTGCCACGATAGCGAATCAACGGCCTCCATTGTCGAGCTGAAGCGTACGGCCGTGGCGGGTGAAAATCTCTTCGAAGCCTTGTTGAGATCGACCAAGCATTGTTCGTTGGGCCAATTGACCGATGCTTTGTTTGAAGTGGGCGGCGCGTATCGACGTAACATGTAATGATGCAAACCAAGGCGACCGAAGGCATCGCTTGGATGATCTCCGCCACGGTGTTGTACACCGCAGCCAATCTGTGCGTGAAATCATTGGCGCATTTGCCGACGGAGGAATTGGTATTCTTGCGTTCCGCGACCTCGTTGATCCTCGCCGGAAGCTGGTTGCTTTGGAAAGGCAAATCGTTGCTGGGCGTGAACCGAAAATGGCTGCTCATCCGAGGCATTTTCGGGACCATTGGCTTAGCGACCTTCTTTCATACCATCCGCTTCATTCCGCTCGCGAGCGCGACTGTGATCCAGTATTTGAGTCCCATTTTCACGGTGTTGTTGGCGGCGCGCTTTGATGGCCAGCGCGGCATGCGGCCCGTGCAATGGGTATTCTTTGGATTGGCATTTCTTGGGGTGTTGATGGTCAAAGGGTTTGACCCGCGCATCAGCTGGCTCTACCTCGGCCTCGGCATCACCAGTGCCATTTGTGCTGCCGTCGCTTACCTCGCCACCATGAAATGCCGCGACACAGACCATCCGGTGGGAGTTGTTATTTGGTTTCATTTGGTGGCTGTTCCCGTGACGGGAACGTGGACGGCGTTTACCTGGGTGCCGCCGGTAGGCCATGAATGGTTGTTGGCACTCGCTGTTGGGGTATTGAGTATCCTCGCCCAAGTCGCCATGACGCATGCCTTGCATCGCGGTGAAGCCAATGTGGTCATGCCGTTTAAATACCTCGGAGCAATTCTCGCCTTTGTATTTGGGTTGCTGCTCTTTGATGAACGCCTCAATGCGTATGCCCTTGCCGGCATGATCTTGGTCATCGCCTCTTTGATCACCAACACGTTGTACAAGCGCTACCGCTCAAAGAAAATGGGTGCTCTGGCTTCGTAAGCTGTTAGGCGCGATTCACGCGGTGCTGCAATGCCCGTGCAGCCAACCAGGCTAACGGGACATAGCCCAACACATCGGTCACGACCATCCAAGTGGGCATGGGAATCATCATGGCATTGAGGATACCGCCGATGAGAAAGACAACTCCCATGGTGGCTCCCGGCCACACCTTCTTGGTCGGAGCGATGAGCTGTGCCGTAAGAGCGCTCATCACGGTTCCTCCCCAATGCGAAAGCAATACCGAGATTTTGGGCGCCAAACCCAATCCCGTCATGAACGACTCCAATTCAACGGGATCTGTAGGAATCTTGCTTATGGCCGCTTCGGGAAATACAAATCCAGAGAGGTGATGCAATCCCATCATACTGTACATACCAACCAAAGTCGCCGCTACAAAGGCGACCACCCAAAGGAGAATTTTAATGACCGTGTTCATGAGCGGATATAAATTATAGACTGCAATAAGCCAAAGGATGTCCTTCATCCCACACCATCTGTTGGTATGCTTCTTGCAATTTCAAGGTGATCGGTCCCATGGCGTCGGAAGGTCCAATGAGGCGCCCATCCACTTCGCGCATGTGCGATAGCCCACCCATCGTCCCTGTCGTAAAGGCTTCGTCCGCCGTGTACAGCTCTGTCAAGGACAGGTCGGCTTCGACTGCAGGGATTCCGATGCGGGCGGCAACCTCCAGTACCATAGACCGCGTCAAGCCGGGCAGGCAAGCCACGGGAAATGGCGTCATCAACACGCCCGAACGGACCACAAAAATATTGGTCGCATTGGTCTCTGCAATGAAGCCTCTCACATCCAACATGACGGCATCATCGACGCCCGCCACATTGGCTTCAATTTTCGCCAGTATGTTGTTGAGCAGGTTGTTGTGGTGGATCTTGGAATCCAAGGTCGCAGGTGAATTGCGCCGCGTGGAGGCTGTGACCAGCCGCGTGCCCTCATCACCGTAAACCATCCCTTTGTATTCCGGCAAAATGATCAAGGTCGATCCATGGACATTGAGTCGCGGATCCATTCCTGAGGTGCTCTTGAGTCCGCGCGACAAGGTCATTCTCGCGTGCACTCCATCGCACATGCCATTGGCCTCAAACGTACGCAAAACGGCATCCACCACCTCATCCTCATCCGGAATGTCTACAAAGGCCAAAGCATGAGCTGAATCGCGCAGGCGACGGATATGTTCCTTGAGTTGCAACACGCGACCATTTCGCACACGCAGTCCTTCCCACACGCCATCTCCCCCCTGAACAACACTGTCTAGCACGCTCACCTTGGCATCTGCACGAGGGACCAACCCATCCACCCACACTTGGGTATTTTCGTTGCGCAGGTCAGGTTGATTGAATTTTGGCATGGTCAGTGGGAATGGGATTGCAATCTCTCAAAAATGGGTTGGACTTCCGCTAAAAGTTGAAGAAGATCTTGACTCCAATCCGAAATTTCAGGCAATGGTTGGTCGATTCTAGGGACTTCCCATCCTGCTGAAGCATGCACGCTTTGGTACCAATATTGCGCCCAGACACCATCTTCCGGTCGCGGTCCCGGTTTCCAGCGCAACATGTTCGCGTCCCATGGCAAGTCCAAGAACGTGCACAACCGCTTGAGTTGATTTTCAGGGTCTTTGATCAAGGCGTCCGAATCCACGACAAGCAAGGGAATTCTTTGTGTTTTGCAGGAGTTCAGCAGGCGCCATTGGTGGTCGTAGCACACATCCAACCGGGTAGGACTTTGGATGTGCTGTTGGTACGAGGCCAACACCCGAACGGGATCGCGCGTGAGGAGCACTTGCTTGTGCTGTGTGAAATCCGCTATCTCTTCCCAACCTTCCGTGTGGTTGGCCATGTGTTTCAGAAACAAATGGGGCGTTTGAGGGCGATCGAATTGGGCTAAAATCGAGGGGCGATCGAGGGGCATCGTTGCCAACACCGCTTCGCGAGAAGGTCGCGCTGCACCGGTATGCTCCAAGAAATGGCCAAACAACGGTTCGTCCATCACGCTCATGTCGCGGCGTTGCGCAAAACTGTACATCAGAGCTGTACTGCAATTGCGCGGACCGGACCACAGCGAGATGATCACGTGGCTGCGGTGGTTATCGGACGACAGAGATGGATCCTGTAAACAACTCCGGTGCCAAGGCATGCACCGATTGTACCGACAATCGATACATGTACTGTCCGTCCCGCACAAAGTGATCGCCACCTTGATGCTGGCCCAACCACGGTTCATTCGGGTTGGTCGATTCAAACACCTTTTCTCCCCAGCGATTGGCAATCACCAAATGATACGAACTGGCAATAAATGCATCACCAACAGGTAAGAAGGCATCGTTCAAGCCGTCATTGTTCGGGCTAAAGGCATTGGGAACGTACATCGCGAATTCGACCGGGCGGAAGTAGGCCGTGATCTCGTCGTAGGCTTCGATTGGGAAAGTCACCGTCGACGATTGCGCGTCGGGATTGGGATCAGTCAACAAACCGTCCCAGTGGTCAAACTCCCAAAATTCAATGGGCGTCGCTTTGGCGTCGATCGGACCGTTGGACTCAATGCCTCCAGACCAGTAGCCTTGGGTCACAATTTGACCATTTTCAACACTCACTGAACCGGAACCGGCGGGCTCAACACGCACCACTAAATCCACGTGCTCGATGGCATCAAAATGCGCAACGATGGTGTTGGATTCTGTCACGATGATATTGCCTGTCGGAGAACTCATCGAAGGACTCACTTCTGAGCCGGTGGTGGTCCATCCTGTAAAGACATGCCACTCATCGATGCCCACAGCTTGAACCGAATGCCCTCCAAAGTCAACCAACTCGGTTGCAGGGTAGGTCTCTAAAGACAGTCCGTCGAGCAAGATGTTTCCAGCCCCCGCAGGGTCCACATCGAAGACGATTTGCTGGGGTTCCGCAGAAGCAGCGAAATACGCCACGAGCGTGGCATTGCCCGTTAAGGTAAAATCCAATGATGGATTGGTCGAATTGGCCAGAACGATGTCTCCATCGAGCACTTGCCAAAACAAAAACAACTCCCCCATGGATTCCAGTGCCTGCAACTCCATCGGAACGCCCGAGAAATACGTCCCCTCCAGCGGGGAGTCCTCCGGACCAATTTCAACCGAATTGATTTGAATCTCTCCTTGACCTTCGATCATGATGGTCAAAGACACGCTCTCCACATCGTAGCAATCCTCAATGCCATCAATCAATGTCGCCTCGCAGCGCTCATCAATGAAATCGTGAATTTCCTGCACGTTGCCGACCCACTCATCATAATCCCCGCCCCAACGGTCCATTTGACGATCCATTTCCGGATCGATGACGTTGATCATGCTGTCGAGTACCGCGTGCATGTTGTCACAACTGAAGTGCGTATTGCTCAAATCCGCCCAACGATTGATGTACGTTGCCCAGAAATCCTCATTGTCCAAAAGCGCGTTGAAAATCGGAATGTGCCCTTGGCCTCCCGGGTTGTTCAAACTCTCCGGATTGCACGGGTCCGCATCCGGTCCTTGCGATGGAATGCCGGTGTAGTTCGCGCCGTGACCAAACGTGTTGTCCATGTCCCAGAGGGCATAACGCCAGCGCTTCGCATCGCCATCGGGATGGCGACCACGCCACCAAGCCGTATTCCAATTGAGCCAGTCTGCACACACGACAAACGAATTCAGCAACACATAATCGATGAGGCTCATGGTATTGAATACGCTTTCAACGTACTCGTAGTTGGCTGCATCTGACATGTCTTGGCCCGTGATAAAGCCCACCAGAGGGCCCCAATCCGCATCGCTTCCGTACTCTACCCATGTCCCTCCCCACGTCTTGATGAAGTCAACAAAATGCCGGGGTTGGTCATAGTACTCGTCTGTAAAGTCAATGTCATCTGCCTTTTCACGGTACTCGTAAACACCCCAGTATTCTCCGTTGAGGTATACGATGCAGCTTTCGTTGGTCCGCTCATCGACCTTCAATCCAGCCAAATGACTCAGCGTCTGGACGTAAGCATCTCGGATGTGACCACCCCCTGAAAACGGATAGTTGTCATTGGCCGCTGCCTTGAAAATCAGTCGTTGGTATTCATCGCGGGATTTGACGTGAAACAATTCCGCTTCAATCGCATGGCTCTCCCCCATCTGGTCGCGCGACACATAGTCAAAGCCCTTTTGTGGATACGCGTTGGAATCGTTGCCGTGCTCGTTGGAGTCGCCTCCACCTTCGCACCAAAATGTGCCATCCGCGTTGAAAAATTCAATGTGTGCCGGCTCATCTGCTCCGCCTCCCCATCCGCCGGGCCAAACTCCGTCTTCTTGTTCATTACCCGAAACCGAAACCACCAACATGGTGTGGCTATCATCTCCTGTGAAGTAGGTGTTGGTCGATACATGGGAAGCTGTCATCGCTCCTGAAGGATCGATGCAACGCGCTCGGATCACCGTGGTAGCGTTCACTGCAATGGGGCCGTTGTACACTGCACTTGCAGCAGTGGGCTCATAGCCATTGAGCGTGTACCGGATTTCATACCCTCCTGGCGCTGAAATGGCGACATCAGTCCCGTTTGCGTAGTACCCCGCGTCCACCTCAAATGTGGGCGTTGGAGCATACTCTGCAAACAACGAGCCTCCGACTCCAAACCCAGGCGTCGGGTCTGTGCACACCTTCCAAGCGCCCGCACTTCCGTTGGCATCGCGTGTCCAGCTGTGGTCGGCGAGGGTTGGGGTCCAATCGACTCCAAATGTGTAGGACTCCAATACATTTTCGTTCTCATCCGAGAACACAACGGATTCATTGTCTGTTTGAGTCACCTTGAAATTCGTATTCAAATTGCCTCCCACGTACAAATTACCGGGGATTTCTCCCTCGCCCGAACATATGACCAGTAGGTAGCCTCCTGCAGGAACAACTGTTCCCGCAGGCAATTCGAACATATCGACGTTGTCGACGTTGTCAGAAAGGAAGTAACCGCTGATATCGGCTGCGACATTTCCTTCGTTATAAAACTCCACAAAATCCTCGTTATCTCCCCCCACACCTAACGTGTAATTGGACGCAGAAAATTCAGTGATAATGACTTGCGCATCGGCTTTGCAACAAAGCAATCCGAAGACAAGCGCAAGGATAAATGATGAAAATCTTGACATAGTATAGGGAGTCAACAAATCTTTTTATTGAATGTTCAGGCGACCGGAATACGATACGATGTGATCACCTGAGAGCGTATAGATATACGAGCCAGACTTCAAATCACCTCGTGCTATGATGTGGGTATTGCCGGTAGCAATCTCCTCCCGCACGAGACGACCTGACGCGTCCGTAATCCGCAACACCAAATCTTGTCGGGTGGGGTTATCGAAACGAAGCGTTGCCGATTCCACCAATGGATTCGGGTACAACATGGGCGCAGAAGCTTCCATGTTCTGGCTGACTCCACTGGATACCACGCACCCGTTTTCAATCACGTGCAATGTGTTGTGGTATTCTGGGTTGACCACATCCGTGATCAAGTCGATGCACACCTCGTCTTCAATCGAAGTCCAGTACAAGCGCAAGAACGGCACGTAGTCATAGTGCTTTGGAAAGCTCATGTTGGTGTATGACAACCCAATGACCTCGACGCCTCCAGGCATGAATTCCGGAGTGATCGGGAAGTCGATGGGATCTGCAATGCTATACGCTGAAGCGATTCCCATACCGCTCATTGAGAGCTGATAACCCACAATGCGGTTGTTGGGGTTCAATACGTGGATGTCCAGGTATTGCTCTGTCCAGTTCACCGCACCGATGGTGAAGTGCACCGTATCAAATGGGTTGACGATGTGGTTGACCGGGAAGTTGCACTTATCATGAAACCCGGAGCTATCGGGATGCTGGTGCGCCGTGTTGAAATATTGGCATTGAGCCAAATACGCAGCGTCAGCTACCGTGATGTCACCGTCCTGATCCACATCCGTACAAGGCAATGGTTCGATGTCGTCACCGAGAATGTGCTCGACATAGCTAACCGCATCAGCATACTCTTGAGCGCCGTTGGCATCCAAATCACCCATCAGCGCCGAACCGTTGCAATCGCCGTTGCAATCCATCGTCGCCAATCCAAACATCTCTCCTGTGCAGTCCACGTATTCTTCGCAGTCGTCATACTGCTCTAGCAACAACTCGCCGCTGCTACGGTCCAAGCCGATGCATACCACCGCCCAGTTGTTGTCGTAATTTGTTTCGTAATGTCCCAAGGCATCGGGAGCACCGTCCCAATTGACCCGCACAACCAATTGGTATTGGCCGTCTGGGATACCGGTTACATCAACCCATTGGCAGGATAAACCGGAACCATAAATGTCACCGCAATGCGCTGAGATCCCCATGGTAGAGCATCCGTATTGGGCCGTTCCGCCATCGCTGCACTCCAAGTCCATCACACAGAATCCGTTTTTAAACCCAATGGGCAGCGACTCTCCGTCCATGGTGAACATCGTGTATTCCGCATACCCATCATAATGCCAGTGGTTGTGGCAATCGCCCCACTCAAATTGTTGGGTGCCTGAATTGTTGGACGTTTGACCAATGTAGTAGTCGATATCCCCGATGTTTTTGATGTGGGTGGTGAATCGGATCAATTCACGCGTGCCGTAGCCATTGAGGCAGCCTTCGACGATGTAACAATCCGACTCCGCGACTTCCATAGTGGACGCATACAGACTGCTGGTGATCGCCGATTCCAAGACCAATAAATCCGGTCCTGTACACAAAGGATCACCTGGATACAAGCAATCTCCGCTGTCCACTTCTGCAAACGGACTGAAGTTGCAAGCCGTCTCATCCATGCATCCCGTGGGAGGGCCTACAAAGTCAAATTCCCAATCGAAGCCCGCTGAACACGGACCGGTCATCGTTTCTACCTGCAATTCCAAATCAAAACTAATGTCCGAACTGGTCGTGTTGATTTGATGGATTTCCACCGCCACTACGTTGGTTCCATTGAGTAAATTCAATGCAACAGGATACTCATTGAGGAGCGTTTCATTGTTGCCTGTCATTTCTGCAGAGGCGAGCGTATTGGCAGCGATCGGGCCATCCGGCATGTTGCTTCGTTGGATCTCTTGCCCATTCAAATACACCACCGCACCATCGTCGCGACGCAAGCGCAAAAGGCCATTCAAGTTGCTGTCCGACTCACCATCGTATTCAAACGCGTGGCGGAAGTAGGTTGTGGTGTGCTTATTGGAGGCATCATCGCCGTAGCTCACGACCGTGGCCTCATCCCCATCTCCATAGCCCAATTCAGCATTGCCTGAAGCCCAGCTCGCGTCATCGAAATCACTCGCCAACCAGCTTGTACCCAAGTCTTCTCCCGAGTCCAAATACTTCCAATTGGATTCCAATCCCACGAGTCCGTCGTATTCCGCGTTGCCCAATCCCATTCGGATCCAATACGACACTCCGCCTTCCAGCAACACCGTCAAATTGGCTTGTTCGCCACATCCGCCCTCTTCATCATCATAGTAAATGGACCCTTCGTTGGTATTGTCAAAGTTGCCCATGTTACAGTAATCATAGACCCACAAGCGCGTATCGCATTCGACATCGCAAGTGGACATCAAGTACATGCCGTTGGCTGGAGGCGTAAACAGGTACCAGGCGTTGCTCGCATCTTGCGCGATCGTACCGTAATCTTCATCGGACAGATCCAACGCATCATTGCAGGTAGCTCCCGGTGAACAGTTGAAACTGATGGACTCCCCGTAACCGTAACTCCCACCTGAGGCAATCTCTACGCCATTCTCATAAATCCAGTAGCCTCCTGGGTCAAAAATTCCATCTCCGTATGAATCGTACGCACTGAAGACAAAACAAGGGTCCTCAATGGACGCATCAAAACAAATGGTATCGCCCACAGAACCGCCTTCAGCCAGGAGATTGCCTTCGTATTCCAAGGTCCAAGAAATCTCATTGGGGTAGCCATCGGCTACAATCAAGACTTCAATCGTTGTCTCACCCTCGGCACATTGCGCAGAGAGATTCGAAACTCCCAAAGAAAACGCGCAAACGAAAAAAGTAAGGGCGAGAAAAGAAAAGCGACGATTTGGCATAATGGCTTCAATTTGCATGAAAGAACACAGGTGTCGGCAAGATACAACAACCTGTTGCAGTGGTAACTCAAGCTGGCACAATAGGGTTGCATAGCCTGATTAAACTAAAAATAGTCCTTGTGCGAGGCATGGAATCAGCCTATTTTTGCAGAATGTCAAATGAACATTCACACGGCCACGATGCCGAACCCGAACAAAACGAGATCGGCGGACCTGTAGTCTTTGCCCTCTTTCTCTTTGCCTTGGTCATCATCGTCATTTCGTTCTTGGCCTGAGTCAGGCCTGCGAACACCCCCCCGGCGATTAGCGTACCAAGTCCATCTCATCAATGAGGTGATGCGCTCCTGCGTATACGTCCGTAATCCACAATACGTAGCGGATGTCCACCATGATGTTGCGGCATCGGTTCTCATCGAACAAGATGTCACTCATCGTCGACTCCCATGAACGGTCGAAGTTGATGCCCACCAAGTAGCCATCGCCATCGATGGCAGGAGATCCTGAATTGCCTCCTGTGGTATGGTTTGATCCGGTGAAGCAAACGGGTAGCTCGCCCTGTGCATCCGCATAATCGCCCCAATTCCCTTCACGTAAAGCGCCGACCAGGTCTTCTGGCAAGTCAAAGTCGGGGTCTCCCGGAACATACTTTTGTAGAATGCCTTTTGTCGTGCTAAAGGGTTTGTACTCCATGCCATCATACGGCGAAGAGCCTTCTACTTTTCCATAGGTCAATCGCATGGTGCTGTTGGCATCCGGGAAAAACGCCCGTTCTGGGAAGAGCGTTCGCAGTCCTTGGGTGTATTGGCCCGTGAGCGCATCCAATTGCATCTTGGTGGTGCGGTATTCTGTGGCGACCTGCTCAAAATAAGCGGACCGCAGGGCGTTGATCAAGACGTACACGGGATCTTTTTGAAGTTTTGAAAAGCCCTTGGCTTGCCCCTTGTCCAACAGTGCTTCCAACGCTTCGCGGTCGGCAAAGACTGACTTGGCATACAGCGATCGAGCGAACTCGGTGCCATTTCCATCAAAATCCTTCAAGACTTCTGGACACAAATCGGGATGAATGGCCGCGACATAGGGAGACAGCAGCGCCGCCAAAATGGCTTCATCCACTTGCGCGTCATAGTGCCGGAAATGGCCCGCGATGAGTTCGCGACTTTGGGACAACTGGCCCTCCAACTTTCCGGCTTCTTCGAGCGACTCCCAGCCTTCAATGAGCGGTTTGAAACCAAGTGCAAAATTCAGCGCATCGGGACCATAATAAACCAACTCGATGAACAGACTTCGGGCTTCTTTCAACGGAAAATGAACTTCGTTTTGCGCGGCGATGTCCGCGAACAAATTGGCCCATTCGGTATGACCCGCTTCGAGCGCTCGCCGATTGAATTCCGCTTCCAGTTCCGCTTTTTTGCCCAAGGCATCCAACTCCAACAATCCTTTGTTCTGGCCGATCCATTTTTTCCAGGCATTGGCTACCGAGCTTTGCTTGTCCGCATAGGCAATTTTCATGGCCGGAGACTGTGATCGTGCTGCGTTGATCACCTTCAATGATGCGTCCCGCATAGCAATGCGCATGGGGTTGAGTCGGCTCACCACGTGGTCCACGGCGTCGCGCGTCAGGTACTGTTCTGTTGTCCCAGGAAATCCAAACACCATCATGAAATCCCCGTCTTCCACCCCGCCAATATTGACTGGAAAATGATGCGCCGGTTGGTACGGGACATTGCTCTCATCGTAATCCGCTGGGTCGTTATCGGCGTTGGCATAGATGCGGAACATACTGAAGTCCCCCGTGTGACGCGGCCACACCCAGTTGTCTGTATCACCTCCAAATTTCCCCACCGCTGAGGGCGGTGCTCCGACGAGCCGCACATCCCGATAGGTTCGGGTGGTGATCAGGTAGTGGCTGTTGCCAAAATCAAAGGCGACTACGCTGCCCTCCAAATCAGTACCTGCAATGGCAGCTTCGATTAATTGTTGCTTGGCCGCTTCGAGGTCTTCAGCTCCCAACAGCGCGGACGTCACGTCCACGATTCGGTCAATGAAGGTGGCCACCAGATTTGGATTCACAAGTTCTTCCTCACGGCTCATGGCCCAAAACCCATCGGTGAGGTAATCATTTTCGACCGTGCTGTGGAATGCAATTTGTCCAAAACCACAGTGGTGATTGGTCAACAACAATCCTTGAGAACTGATCATTTCAGCGGTGCAGCCGCCATTGAAATGGACCACCGCATCCTTCAGGCTACCGGTGTTGATGCTGTAAATGTCTTCCGCTGAGAGGTGCATGCCCATGGACTGCATATCGCCTTCTACCGCTTGCAATAACGTGGGAATCCACATGCCTTCTTTGGCGTGGGACTGCAATGCGGTGGCGCAGGTCAATGCGCACAGCGCGAATCGAAAAACAAGTGCGTTCGATGAATTCAAGGTCATGTGGCGATTTTTATCGTTTGATGAAGCAAGATAACGACAGAGCGTTGCAACCGGCATCTGCGGAACTTAGCTTTGGCAAACGTAGACTGATTTCCGTATTGACCCGACCACCATGATTGACTTCCGTTCCGACACCCTGACCCGCCCTACTTCAGCCATGCTTCAGGCCATGCACAACGCACCGACCGGTGACGATGTCTTTGCTGAAGACCCAAGCGCGGTCGCGCTTCAGGAGCGCTGCGCTGATCTTTTCGGTCACGAAGCTGCTTTGTTTTGCCCATCGGGCACGATGACGAATCAAATTGCCATCAATGTCCACGTGCGGCCGGGCGACGAAGTTATTTGCGATCGGTTGTCCCACATCTACAACTATGAAGGCGGTGGAATTGCCCGCAACTCCGGTGCTTCGATGCGCTTGCTACACGGCGACCGAGGACGGTTTACGGCAGCAGAAGCCATGGCCGAAATCAACCCTGCCGACAGCCATTATTCTCGTACCTCGCTGGTCTGCGTAGAAGACACGGTCAACAAAGGAGCCGGTTCAGTTTGGGAAATGCAGCAGCTCAGCGAACTCTCGCAAGCTTGTAAAGCCCATCACTTGCCCTTGCATCTCGACGGAGCCCGTTGCTGGAACGCCATGGTCCAACGTCATGGCAATAGCGTGCCCGACGCGGCGGCATGGAAAGCCTATGGACAACTTTTCGATTCCATCTCCATTTGCTTTTCCAAGGGATTGGGCGCACCCGTGGGATCGGTAGTATTGGGCTCCAAGCCCTTCATCGAAGAAGCCCATCGCACCCGCAAAGTCTTGGGGGGTGGCATGCGTCAAATTGGAGGATTGACCGCTGCGTGCATGCATGCGCTCGATCATGAATTGCCCCGCCTATCCGAAGATCACCGGCATGCACAGTTGTTGGCTGCAGCGCTGAATAATTCCGATGCTATAGCCTCCGTAGAAACGGTGCAGACCAACATTGTCATCGTAGAAGTCGCAAACGGAGAGAGCGCCGAGTCCTTTGTGGCAAAAGCTGCAGAAGAAGGCATCGCCTGCTTTGCCTTTGGCCCCACACAAGTGCGCTTTGTGACGCACCGCGACTTGACTCTTAGCGTCATCGAGGAGGCCTGCAGCCGCCTGGCCGCACTCAAGTGATGCGCCGTTCAGGCCGCATCTAAAGCAAATGCGCAGGCACTACGCCACGAATCCAAGTAGTCAACAGCTTCCACCACCCCGCGTGATGATCCGGATTCTCATCCGCTGTGGTGCGCCATGCATTTTCAGGCTCTAGCTCCAAAAACATCAACGATTCCACTTGTTGAGACATTGATTTTGAGCGCATGATCGCGACGCATTCTGTATTGAGATTGGCACTTCGAGGATCCAAATTGAACGTACCTATAACGGTGGTAGCATGGTCCACGACCATGGATTTTGCGTGCAAGCCAAAGGTCGGGGGGTAGCCTGAGCGCTGCTGTTTAGTCGCCGTAATGAGCTTTGTACGGATAGCTGCATCAGGCCGGTATTCATAGACCTCCACGCCCGCGGAAAGGAGGCGCTCACGGATGCGCCGATACCCACTGAAAGCTTCCAAATTGTCGGTAGAGCAGAGGCTATTGGTCAAGATGGTCACCTTCACACCTCGATTCACAGCGGATTCAAACAACGCAATGCCCTCATCCGTAAGCACCAAATAAGGGCTTTGAATCATGAGTGATTCCCTCGATTTTTCTACCAAGTCGACCAATGCCGATGTGCTTCGTCCTCCCCCATAAAATCCATCAGATGCATTTTTCCCGGGCACATCCGATACAAATTGGAGATCATCCAATCGATGCAACCGACCCGATGACTGAATGCGCGGGACGGCTTGCGGGATGCCAGCGATCATCGTTCGGATCTCAGGCCAGAAGTTGTCAGGATCACAAGCATAGGCATGGATCTGATCATACAAGGTGAGGCGGTGGTCCGCCTCGATCGCGGCGCTTCCATCCACTTCTACTGCAAGCGGGTGGCTCCAAAAGGATTCAAACGATTGTTGGATGGTTGCTGCAGCGGCACCGATCAACATCACATCCCGGTCACGAAAGTTGTATTCCTGGTCATAGTCGAAGTATTCATCAGCAATGTTGCGGCCACCGGTGATGGCCACCCGCCCATCGACGATGAAGGTCTTGTTGTGCATACGCTGGTTGAACCCCCGAAAATCGCGCGCCGCATGGATCACTTTCTGAAATCCATTTTTGCCCGGATTCGGATTGTAGATGCGGATTTCAAAATTGGGATGCGCACTCAGCGCTAAAACATCTTCTTCGGACACATCCAACATGATGTCGTCCACCAACATGCGCACCTTGACCCCGCGATCCGCGGCACGCAAAAGGTAATCCAATGCGATGATGCCCACATTGTCCATTGAAAAGATGAAGTACTGGATGTCAATGGAGCGTTCGCTGTTTTGTCCCAACCAAGCACGGGTAAAAATCGCCTCTTCCCCTTCCTCCAAGACATAGGCCCAGGTGGCCGTGGAGTCGGTGATGCCCGCGCGTTCAATTTGCTCGGCGATGTTCATCGGCTCGGCCCCTGCGATCCTGTCACATGCGAGGGAATCCGCTTCATACCCAACGAGAGGGCCCTCAAGACTTGGCGTTCCACACCCCCAAGAAAGACAACCCAACAAAAGAAGAAGACGAGGGGAAACACCCCAATGAAAAGGCCTCATACGCTGTTCTTACGAGTTCAGAAAATCAATGCCGCACCATCAAAGGGCGAACCAACGAACGGTCACCATCCAACAACTGGATTTGATACCATCCTTCCCTCCAGCTCGAAACATTGAACAGCGGCGCGGAGCCACCGGACCACATGCCCCGATGCACTTCACGACCGGCAGCATCGCGAACCGAAATGGCCCACGGCTGGTCCGTTAAGTCGATGTCCAGGTAAACGTGCTCATTGGCCGGCTGGGGATAAACCAGCGACGCCTCCAATCCCACTTCATCCACTCCTACTGAGCAAGTGTGCACCGTCAAAATCAAAGCATCGGCAAATTCACACCCGGAATCGGTGGTGGCATTTAAAATAATGCTGTACGTCCCCGGAGCATAGGTCCCCGCCTCGATGTAGTAGAACTGATTGCTCGATCCATCTTGCCATTCGTAGGTGAGACCGGTAGGTCCGTAAAGCAACAGCGGCTCATCTTCACAAATGATGGTGTCGTTGCCAATGGTGAAATCACCATAACCAGCATCCGTCACATAGGCCGTCAAAGGATTGGTGCAACCGTTCAAATCCGTAACCACCAATTGGTAGGTTCCCGCCACAACGCCTTGAAGATCCTCTTCTTCAGAGGTAAATTCTCCAGGACCTGTCCACGCGAAAGTGTACCCCCCGTTGGCTCCAGACACCTCCACCTCCACGGCACCATCGGCCGAAGTCTCACACGAGGCCTGCGTCACCTCCGAAGACATGCTCCAAGAAGACGGGGCAATGATATTGCGTTCCAACGTGAAGGCATTGCCACAGGCGGTGAGTATTTCAGCGGTATAGGTTCCAGGCGAAAGGTTCTGGATCCAAGCCTCATTGGTTTCAACACCATCAGGGCCGGTCCAGGTGCAATCAAAGTCTGAACCGCCATTGTTGACATAGGCCAGCAACAAGCCATTGGGTTCGGAATCCTTGCTCAATGGACAGGTGACATTGCGCTGCTGGGCATCGGCCGATCCTTCATACGTCTCGGAAGTAAACAGCGTTATCTCGGCCACACCTTGCTGACCAGCCCAACCGTCCAATTGGATGAGATAGGTCACACCCACTTCCAAGCAACTGGAATAAAGGATGGAAGCATACCCCGCGCAAGCATCGTCATTGGATCCGACCAGTTCGAAGGTGGTGAAATCTCCACAGTCCTCCACCCGGTACATCGCCAATTGGGTGTCAAATGTGGTGCTATCTGAGCAGGCCATAACGGTCACAGGATCGGAAACGATCGGCGTATAAGTGAGCCAAGCAGAAGCCGAAGCATTGCCATCGCTTCCACACCACGCCCCCGGGAGGTTGCAGCTGCCATTGGGAGCTGCCTGTGGGCTGACTTCGCCTGATTGGACCGTGAGCCCTGCATTGGATACCATCACAGTCTCGCCATCCAACACAATCTCCGCAGCATCGCAAGGCACATCATGGGGGGCAAACAAGCTTTCGCCAGCAACAAACGACCACACGTTGCCCGCGCCGGTTCCGCCAAAGGCACCTGAAAGTGTTTCATCCATGTTGAGCTCGAATGTTGTCCCTCCATCTCCATAGCTGTCGACATGGATCAATTCCAATGCCGTTCCATCCACCACGCAAAACGGTCCTTCTACAAACTGAGCATTGCTGCCGTATGTCGTTCCCCCTGATCCCATGTTGCCCGCTCCATCGCAGCCAACACCATCCGAATTGCCTCCACTCGCAATGAATTCGAGTGATCCACAACCCACGCCTACAGGTGCTATTTCCCAATACATCTCGTAGCCCCAGGCATCCGTTCCAATGGTCAATTCCAAGGCAACTTCACCGGCCTCACACTGGGACCAAGCAACAGATGTGCAAGCTGTTAGCACCATAAACACACCGGTTAGTGTTCCTTGGACGAACGCGCGCGAAAAGCTTTTTTGCAAATTTTTCATGCCTGAAAGATAATCGAATTGATTCCCCTCTCCTCATCTTGTACTTTTGTGCGCTCGACCCATGATCTGCCTCCTCTCTCCAGCCAAAACCATCGACTTTGCAAACGCACGCGATGTCAGCCCGGCATCGCAGCCCGAGTTCCTCAGCGATGCCACTTACCTGGCTGATAAGCTGCGTAAACACTCGGCAAAGCACTTGGCGGTATTGATGGCACTGAACCCTGATCTCGCTGCCCAAACCAAGGAACGGGCCGATGCGTGGGATGCTTCAGCGCATGAGGACGGAGGCAAGCCGGCCGCCATGGCCTTCCAAGGAGCAGTATACCGTGGTCTGGATGCCGCATCACTCTCCTCAGATGATTTGGCTTTCGCGCAAGGGCATGTGCGCATCATCAGTGGACTGTACGGTATTTTGCGGCCTTTGGACCGCATGCAGCCTTACCGTTTGGAAATGGGTTTAAAATGGCCCATCACAACCAAGAAAAAGAACCTGTATCACTACTGGGAAGATCGGTTGGCTGATCATATCGTTGGTGCAGCCAACGGGTGTTTGATCAACCTCGCCAGCAACGAATACAGCAAAGCTATTTTGCGCAAAGACACCCCGATCCGTGTGATCACCCCCCAGTTCAAGGATGAGGTCAACGGTCAATTCAAATCGCTGATGACTTACGCCAAAGAAGCTAGGGGACAGATGGCGCGGTATCTGATTCAACAACGCATTGAAAACCCCATAGATCTCAAGAAATTCACTGGCATGGGCTACGCATTCAATGCGGATCTATCCACTGAAAATGACTGGGTCTTCACTCGTAAAAAAACAACTCAATCCTCATGATTTCTTTCAATTTTAAACCTACAGCCTTGTGCGCAGGTATCGCATTTTCGTTCTTATCAACTAGCTCAACACATGTGTGGGCACAATCCAACTCCACTTCAATGGAATCCATTAGTTACGCCTTAGGCGTCTTGTTCTCTACCAACCTGATGCAGGAAGGTCTTACTGAAATTGATGCAGCTCAGCTCGCTGCCGGTTTTGAAAATCAAATGAACGGTTCAGCCACCATGACCCCCGAACAAGCCAACGAGATGGTCGGTGAATTCATGACGAAAAAGAAGGAAGAGTCCTCAGCGGGTTACCGCAACGAGTGTCTTGAGTTCTTGGCCACCAACGCCAAGAAAGACGGCATCCAAGTGACTGAATCTGGACTGCAATACACGCACGAAACAGAAGGGTCAGGTGACGCACCAACGGCTGCCTCTACCGTGACCGTTCACTACCGCGGAACATTGATCGACGGAACCGAATTCGACTCATCGTTCAAGCGAGGAGAGCCGATTTCTTTTCCACTCGGAAACGTAATCGCTGGATGGACTGAAGGCCTTCAATTGATGAAGCCAGGAGGAAAAACAACGTTCTACATTCCACAAGAATTGGCGTACGGAGCGAATCCAAATCCAAACGGACCGATCCCTCCATTTGCAGCACTCGTCTTTGATGTGGAGTTGATCTCTGTGGACTGATCCGCAGACAGCAACCCGCTGATGAAGGCCTGCTTCGATCCTTAAGGATGGAGCAGGCCTTTTCTTTTGGCCTCTCCTAACCGACTTCTGCCGAGTCCTCCTTAGTTTGCATCCTATGAATGCTTTGATTACCAATGACGCGGTTGTACTGGGTCTGCTCCTAGCCACTTTGGCCCTGATTTTTCACTTCAGCTCGCTTCCAAAATTTGCTGGATTTTTCAAAATCATCCCGTCGTTGCTGCTGTGTTATTTCCTTCCAGCTGCCTACAATTCATTGGGGTTGATCGACGGGGAATCCTCCAACTTGTACTTCGTGGCTTCGCGTTACTTGTTGCCGGCCAGTCTGGTCCTGCTCTGCTTGAGCATCGACTTGAAAGGAATTTGGAACCTGGGACCGAAAGCACTGATCATGTTTTTTACGGCCACATTCGGCATCGTCATCGGCGGACCATTGGCGCTGTGGGCGGTCAGCTTCATCGAACCCTCGGTGCTCGGAGGTGATTCGCCTGAAGCGTTTTGGCGCGGACTGTCGACGGTAGCGGGAAGCTGGATCGGCGGCGGAGCGAACCAAGCGGCACTTAAAGAGATTTCAGGCACCTTGGACAGCCAGTTCAGCGCCATGTTGATTGTGGATGTGTTTGTCGCCAATTTATGGATGCCCTTCTTGCTGGTTGGCGCCGGTATGAGCGCCATTTTGGACCGCAAGCTCAAGGCCGACTCCTCGGCCGTGGATGAACTCAAAGAGAAGGTGGAAGCCTTCCAATTGGGTATCGCACGGGTACCTTCTTTTCAGGACCTCATGATCATTGCGGGCATTGCATTCGGAGCGGTTGCCGTGTCGCATGCATTGGCGGATGGCTTGGCTCCCGGTTTCAGCGCGTGGTTTACCCGCATCAAAACGGCCAATCCCGATAGCTTCGTTCAATACCTCAGCAGCTTGGAAGGCGGGTTCTTCTGGCTCGTAGTGGCCGCAACAGCTATTGGGATTGGACTGAGCTTTACGAAGTTGAGAAATTACGAGGGTGCTGGCGCGAGCAAGACAGGCAGTGTCTTTCTCTATGTGCTCGTCGCTACCATCGGCATGAAGATGGATGTGGTCGAGCTCTACCACAATTGGGACGTCTACTGGTCCGTCATCCTCATCGGATTGCTCTGGATGCTCACGCACATCATCACATTGCTGACCGTAGCCAAGATCATCAAAGCGCCATTTTTCTATGTAGCTGTCGGATCGCAAGCCAACATCGGCGGAGCAGCCTCTGCTCCCATCGTAGCCGCAGCATTCAGTCCAGCTCTAGCACCTGTGGGCGTCTTACTAGCAGTATTGGGTTATGCAGTGGGGACCGTGGGAGCCATTGTGTGCATGGAACTCATGCACGCGATCTCGATGTAAAGCGGGGTTTTAGCTCAGCAAATGGCCCATCAACGATTGCTTGACGTGCAAGTAGTCGGCATTCTCTTTGCCTGCGGGGATGATCACCGGTAGCCGTTTAACAACCTCAATGCCGCCGGCATTCAGCGCTTCCATCTTCAACGGGTTGTTGGTCATCAATTGGACAGCGTCCCAACCCAAGTCTTTCAGGATGGCCACGGCATCATCATACCCCCTGGCATCCGCTGGATGTCCCAACTCCTCATTGGACTGGATCGTGTCCCGTCCCTTGTCCTGCAAGTTGTAAGCCTTTAGTTTCTCCACCAAACCGATGCCTCGGCCTTCTTGACGGAGGTACAACAAGGCGCCGCCTTCTTTGGCGATGGAGTCGAGGGCTCGATTCAATTGTTGACCGCAATCGCAACGTGCGCTGCCAAACAAATCGCCGGTCATGCACTCACTATGGATGCGGACCACGGGCGCAGCATCGGACTCGAGAGTTGACATCAAGACGACATGGGGAAACAAATCCCCTTCTTCTCCGAAGGCCAAAATGGTAAAGGAACCCACGGCAGTGGGCAAGCGAGATTCAACCAAACGTTTCACGATACAAAGTTACGATGTTCAAAGGAAGCTTGACGCTCCTTGTGGCAAGCCCTTGAAATAAAAAAGGCCAACTCCAAGAGGAGTCGGCCTTTCCTATTCTAATCAATCAAATCAATTGCAATCAGTTCCGAATACGGACAAGAAGGAAAGCAAGTCAGGTGTTGCCACCAAACCGTCACCATCCAAATCACCAGGACACGCATTGTCCACAAATTCACAACTTCCATCGTCTGTGTTTGCTGCAGCAGTATAGTTCTCTGCTGACTCATACATGCAACCGAATACCACTGATGTCATACAAGATCCATCGTCTTCGGTAGCATACAAGTCAAACTCAGCAAAGAATGGATCCATACAACCCAAGATTGGGCAAGTCGCAACGCAGCTTCCTGCGCAGTATGCAACAACCAATCCTTCAGCCGCTGTAGCCCCGTAGTTTCCACCACCCGCTCCGATCGGAGCTTCGGGATTGGTAGAGCACTCAGCTGGTGCATTGAATACAGAGCCCCAACCAGAATATCCATCTAGAGGACCGGTTACAGCAATGACGAATTCAAATGCAGCGCCTTCTTCAAGAGCCAAAGTTCCAGACCATACACCGTCGCCGTCAGCATCCGCAAGGGTCACACCCCAGCCGCCCCAGCCGTTCCAAGAACCGTTGACAACAACGTTGTCGAAGTCTGCGTTCGGGTAGCCCGTTCCGTTCATATCAATGTCAAACATGACATCAACAATCGCAGGTGGATTCACTTCATCACACGTCAAACACGTGCCATACGCATCGTTGTTCGTTGAACCTGCGTCAGTCAGTCGATTCGCATAACCTGCGAAATCAGTCACTGGAGCACACTCGCCACCGTTTTGCATGTCGTCCACCAAATCCTCTTGGTGAGCCCATCCATCAACCATGTACTTGTATTCGATCGTTCCAGCCAAGTCAATGGTCAACGAGTGAATGCCATCTCCATCGTCATCAGACAAGAAGTTGTAATCTTCAGCAGCACACCATCCACACCAAGGACCCGTCACATACACTGTCGTAAACTCAATCCCTGAGCAAGACATGTCCACGTTGAATGTTGTTGAATACAAGCAAGAACCATCGTCAAGGTTCGCCGCTTCGTTGTAGTTGCTCGCTGTTGAGTCCATGCAACCGTATACGTCCCCTTCATTGGTGTCGCATGCACTGCAAGACTCGAAACAAACCACTTCCAATACCATATCAACGCCGCCTTCAACGGTGATGTAACGGTTGGTGTAAGGGCCTGTTGTCAACGTGCATTCTGCTGTAAGCTCAGGGTCTAATGATTCCTCAGTACCTGAGTTGACATATTTGAATTCGTGACCGCCTGAAGCCAATACCGTTGTAAACTCATAAATACCATCTCCGTCTTCGTCGGTCATTGGGGTTGCACCCGCATTCCAGCCGTTCAATGAAGCACCGAAAATCGTCACCGCACCTGTCACACCACTAGTGGACATGTCCACTTGGAATGTAACGGACGCTTCAGAAACAGAACTGCAAGACCCGTCTGTTGAGCACTGTGCAAAGCACGTGTTGATCGTCGTAGGACCTTCGATAGCGGGTAAGAAACGGTCATTGTAGTTCGCTGCATCTCCGCACTCCTGGCCTGCCAAGTTCTCTTTGCAAGACCAATCACCGCAAGCACCATTGGTGAACGCGTAGTGGCCTGCAAACCCTTCGTCCAACATCATGCTAATCGCATAGACGCCATCACCATCGTCGTCCATCATTTGATTGTCACCCGGTACGCCAAAATATGCACCACCTGCGAGGTAAACTCCGGTTTCTGCAACTTCTTCGTTGGCCATATTCACCATAAACGTGACTTCGTGTTGAACGACTTCCGTGTCGCACCCAACGCAAGCAGCGTAACAAACAGCGTCCACGACTACGTCAACCACACCGACTTCAACCGATCGGTTGAAGAATTCAGCCGTGCCACAAGCGGCAGGAACATTTTCTACAAAATCCCACCCTGGTCCGTTCATGTACTTGAACTGCACCGTGCTGTTCGCAGGAACCGAATGCGTGTAAGAGAACACACCGTCTCCGTCTTCGTCAGCCATTTGAGTAAAGTCCCAAGCGATGAAATCGCCTGCCACAAAGATCCCAGCAGGATTTGCTCCAGCTACATTCATGTCAACATTGAAAGTCAAGTTCACTGGGTCTTCAGTAACAGGAGAACAAGTCTCACCGCAACCTGAAGGACATAGGTTCACCACATTACCTTCTGCACTTGTAGTAAAGAAAAAATTAGCCGTTCCTGCCAATGCACAATCGAGGCCGGCATTGTATACAAAGCCCCAACCAGAGTAACCATCTGCCGCGCCCGTTGTAGAAACAACATACTCATATGTCAATCCTATTTCGAGTGCGATTGTGCCCGTCCAAATGCCATCGGCATCATCGTCAGCCAAAGCAACACCCCAACCTTGCCATCCATTCCAGCTACCATTGACTGCTACAGCATCATAATCAGCTGTTGGAAAATCCTGGTAGTTCATGTCAATATTGAACGTTACGTCTGCTGTCTCTACAGGAGGTGGCGCAGAACACGAACCGTCCGTGGTGCACTGAGCAAAACAGGTGGATATCACTGTGTTTTCCGATATGTCTGAAAGCAATCGATCACTCCATTGTCCATCTGCACAATCCTGTCCTTCAATATTCTCTTTACACGACCAGTCTCCACAAGCACCATTGGTAAACGTATAGTTTCCTGTGTATGGAGTATTCACTTCAACCGTGATACTATAAATACCATCACCGTCCTCATCGAGCATTGGGTTATCACCAGGATTACCCCAGTCAGCTCCTCCTGCGAGATAGACACCTGATTCAGCAACCACTTCATTGGCCATGTTCAAATTGAACGTAACTGAAGCAGTTTGCGCAAAGGACACTGTTGCAATCGCCAACAGACTAAAGAGTAAATAAACGTTTTTCATGAGTAGTTGTTTTCCGAAAAATTCCACTAAACCGGGTTATTAAGCATTGAAAACCCAAATTCAATCCCTAAATGTACGATAAATAAGGTGTACAAACAACACTTTATGCATTGATTTTTAACCGTCTCAAGCAAATGATGCAAGTGACACCTCACTCCTTCACAAACAAAGTAGCAAGACCAGCCAACACGAGAGCGATCCCTGCAATGGTCATCGTATGAATAACCTCTCCTCCAAAAGCAATATCATTGATAAAATTGATTCCTCCCAAGGCAGCTATGACTTGCGGGATGACGATAAACATGTTAAAAATGCCCATGTAAATGCCCATTTGCTTCATTGGAATTGAGCTCGACAACATCGCATAAGGCATCGAAAGCATACTGCCCCAAGCGATTCCAATCAGAGCAAAACTCCACTTCAACCCCTCACTTGACTCGGGACTCAAGGACAGCATTGAGAAAAAGCCGACACCCCCTAGCACCATAGCCAAGGCATGAATCCATCGTCGATTGATCGGATACTTTCTTGTATAGAAAACAAGCAGCAAGGCAAACGCCATCGAGCTCAATCCATACATCCCCATGGCGCTGGAAACTGAGTTTGCCGCTTCATTGTAAGCCGCACTCGCTGGGTCTGACGCCTGAAACACATGCTCTGTGAGTGCAGGAGTCGCAAATGACCACATCGTGAAAAATGCAAACCAACTAAAAAACTGCACCACACCCAATTGCGCCATCACCCGAGGCATCGTCAGGATGGCCTGGATAATCTCGCGTACAGCTCGCGTAAATCCAGCCGAAGATTCTTTTTCCGCCTTGAAAGCTTCCAAATCTTCTGGAGGATCTTCCGAAGTAGTAAAAACAGTGACCGCAATGGAGATTAGAAAAACAGCTGCTCCAATGGCAAATGAATAAAACACAGAATCGGGGATCTCTCCGGCAGCAGCCTCATTTCGTACGCCCAGCTTTGTAACAAACCAGGGCAAGTTCGACGCCACCCACGTACCAATACCGATGATCAGCGTTTGCATCACAAACCCATAAGAGCGCTGATGCTCAGGTAATTTGTCGGCTACCAGCGCACGAAACGGCTCCATGCTAATGTTGATCGAGGCATCGAGAATCCATAAAAATCCTGCCGCCATCCAAAGCGTGGAACTGTAGGGCATGAAAAAGAGCGCAAACGAACTCAGAACGGCTCCAATCATGAAGAATGGACGCCTTCTGCCCCATCTGGGACTCCAGGTGCGATCACTTAGATAGCCGATGATGGGCTGAACCAGAAGGCCCGTTAGCGGGGCAGCAATCCACAACCCAGGCAGCTCTTCAGGACTGGCACCCAAGGTTTGAAAAATCCTTGACATGTTCCCTCCTTGCAACGCAAAACCAAACTGGATTCCCAAGAACCCAAAGCTCATGTTCCAGATTTGCCAAAAAGAAAGTGACTTAGACGGTGAGGCTTTCGAATTCATAATGTCATTTTTCACAATAATACTGTGGCAGGGCTTCTGTCGATGACGCCCTTCAACAAAAAAGCACTGACCAGCGAAGGTCAGTGCTTTTCGTAATACAATGATCTGTTTGGGTTATTGGCAAGGATAGCTGTAGGCAGCTAAGAATTCCAACAAGTCTGCAGAGCCGACCATTCCATTGCCATCTGTGTCAAATGGACAATCGGACTCGCCACTTGGCATTTCGCAAGAACCATCGTCCATGGTCGCATCCGCATTGTAGTTTGGAGCCTCTTCATACGTGCAACCCATTACATCAAAGACACACGACTCATCATCAACCAAGGCCAAAGGACAGTAGTTACTGGCCATTTCATCGGTGCAACCTGAGAACGTACAGCTTCCATCTTCAAATGAAGCACCCGCGTCATAGTTGGATGCATTGGGGTACAAACACCCTCCTGCAATACATGACCCGTCATCAACATTGGCCGAAGGATCATAATTCTCAGCATTCGGATTGGTACACCCTGGATACTCACAAGTGCCATCATCGTCAGTGGCATCGGCATTGTAATTCGGCGCGTCATCATCCGTGCAACCTGGAATTTCCAACTCATCGCAAATCCCATCGTTGTCGCTATCACTCATACAGTCCCCATTGCAATCGTAATACTGCACTGGGAAGTCGCAGGAACCATCGTTGGTATTGGCCGTTGCATCATAATTGCAAGCCGCCTCGTCCGTACAACCCAAGAATTCACATGAACCGTCATCATCCGTTGCCGATGCATTATAGTTGTCTGCATCGTCGTTGGTACAACCCGGGATTTCGAGTTCATCACACACACCATCGTTGTCCGCATCATTCAAACATGCTCCCTCACAATCCAAGTAATCCTCGGCATAGGTACATTCTCCTGATTCAGCTTCCGCTTCCTCATCGTAGTTGCAAGCTGCTGCATCCGTGCATCCGAAGTTCAAATCAGGGAAGACCAACAACTGGTCCAAAGCCTGAGGGTTGTCCCCATTTTGCGCTCGGTATTGGATGCTGACCTGGAAGGTCACCTCACCCGTTGTCGTCAATTGAGCAAGCAAGACTTGACCATTTTCATCCGGAAAAGCGGCCGGCTCCATATCTGGCAACACAAACCAGCTCGCACCGAGATCATTGTCGACCTGGAAATCGCCTCCGGTAGCAAATACCTGTGCCGCGTCGTCCGTGCCCACCGTTGAAATACTGACTGTATTGTCTTCGCCTCCGATGGTCATCCAACTATCATACGCAACGTCAGGATCAACCAAGACAGCGGCTGGATTGATTTCACTCGCAAACGTGCCGCCCAATGTATTCTGATAGAATGAAGACGAGGAACTTATATCAATGGCGTTTCCTGCTTGAGCAAAGACCGCTGTCATTTGATCCTGAGGATTGTCAAAATTGGCATAGACCCGGAAAGTGCGCATCCCCTCTTCCGGCATGTTTTCTGAGATCAACTCATACGACAAGCCCGAATAACTCGGCTCGGGATAATCACACGTTCCATCATCCAACGTCGCTGCTGGATCATAATTGGATGCTGATGCATCCGTACATCCCAAACCGGGCGTCTCTGCCATCGGAAAAGTCAATGGCAATCCAGTAATCTCAACCGACTCATCCGCTTCATCACGAATCTGAAGGTTGACCAACATGTCCGTCGTGCCATCAGTCGTAATCTGCGCTACCAAAACTTTACCGTCAACAGGCACCGCCTGATCCGACGATCCTGGGATCAAGTACAGCGACCCTCCTAAGAATGTGTTCACGTTCAGTGCATCGCCTGCTTCAAAAGAAGGGAAGAAAGCATCCATGCCCACACTGCCACTTGAATCATCCACACCTGGGGCTGCGCCAAGCGTTACCCATGAGTCAAATTCCAAAGAAGGGAATCCTGCAAAAAACAAGGGGTTGATTCCCGCAGCTGTTGGACCACCGACAGCATCCTGATAGAAGGAAGTCGAGGGCGTGATTTGCCAAGGCGAAGCCTCGGTGCCATACATCGCAGTGACCTCGATGTCATCCGAAGCAAACACGGCATAGACACGGTATGTCGTCATGCCGTCGATACCATCCTCTGCAAACACCTCGTATTCCAAGCCCTGGACCAAGCCATTCAGCCATACACAGCTCCCATTGTCCGTCAAAGCCTCGGAGTCGTAGTTGTCGGCAGTTTCTGCCATGCAACCAAAGACTTCCAATTCATCGCAAATGTTGTTGTTGTTTTCGTCATTGGCACATGAGCCATCGCAATTGAAAAGCTCCTCTGGATAAACACACGAGCCGTCCTCGTCTGTAGCCGACTGGCTGTAGTTGCAGGCCATCTCATCCGTACAACCGGGCGTTTCCAAGTCGTCGCAAACTCCATCGCCATCCGTATCACTGAGGCAGACTCCTTCGCAGTCATATCCTGTTTCTGGCAAGTTCCCGTCGCAATCGCAAGTTCCTGCCACGATGCCATCACCACCACAGACACCACACTCATCAAAACTCGCGCAAGAACCGTCATCGTTCGTTGCCGAAGTACTGTAGTTACAAGCTGTAACATCCGTACAACCCGCTGTTTCGAATTCATCACAGACGCCGTCATTATCGGCATCATTGAGGCATTGGTCATTGCAGTCATACCCCGTATTCGGGAGCGTACCATCACAATCGCATGTACCCGCCGCGATGCCCGATCCACCGCAAACACCACATTCATCCAAATACGCGCATGAATCGTCTTCCACGTTGGCTGTGCCGTCATAGTTGCAAGCCGTGGAATCCGTGCAGCCCTCAACAATCACATCACCTTCACACACGCAATCATCACTGTAAGCATCGTTAATGGTGCCGGCATTGCCGTCGTCACAGGCGTCACCTGGATTCAGACATGAGCCGTCGTTGATCTCTGCCGTAGCGTCATAGTTGCAGGCATTCATGTCCGTACAACCGCCCTGAAGCTCAGGGAATGTAATCTCCAGCCCGTCCGTGTTATAGGTCTCCGAATTCGCATCATCGTACTGGAAATTCATCACCAAATGCAAGATCCCGTCCGTGGTCAATTGAGCGACCAAAACGCGCATGTCATCACCGGCAATCGCATCCGCTGAAGAACCCGGAACGATGTACCAAGATGCTCCTGTGAACGTGTCAACCGTAAAGCTATTGCCATTGTTGAAATCGGCCAAGTAACCATCAAGCCCCACTGAACTTACGCCTCCTGTGCCGTCGCTATCCTCGGTTCCAATCGTGAACCAACTGTCTGCACCGATTTCAGGGAACATGGCCACGAAGGCCGGATTGATGCCCTCTCCCCAATTCGACCCCAAGGCCGTTTGATAAAACGTCGTCGTCGTCTCCACAGTTAAAGGAGCGTTTTGATTCTCACCAACCGTACCATAAACCGCGATCAATTCATTGGTCGGTGCATCAAACGTAGCATACACCCGGTAAGTCGTGCCGTACTCCGATGTCGCATATTCTTCCACTTCAATGCCTGCAGGTCCCGTTGGAAGCAATTCGCCCTCGCAATCGCAATTGCTCGTATACACATCGTCAACAGTATTGTTCAAACCGTCATCACACGCATCACCAGGAAACTCACATGAGCCGTCATTCTCGTCGGCATCAGCGTTGTAGTTACAAGCCGCAGAATCCGTGCAGCCATACAATACCAATTGACCCTCGCAATTGCAGTCCGCGGTATACACATCACCCGCAGTGGCACTGTCTTCGTCATCACAGGCGTCGCCCGGATTGATGCATCCTGTATTGACATTGGCAGTCACTTCGTAGTTGCATGCATTGGAATCCGTGCAGCCTTCAACAATCACTTCGCCTGCACACACGCAATCATCGCTGTACGCATCGTTCATGGTGCCTGCATCGCCGTCGTCACAGGCGTCACCTGGATTCACACATGAGCCGTCGTTGATCTCTGCCGTAGCGTCATAGTTGCAAGCACTTTCATCCATGCAACCAGCAGGCAGTTCAGGATACACCAACGTCAATCCATCCAAATTTGAGGTGGTGCCATTGGCATCGTCATATTGTACATTGACAACGAGGTCAAGAATACCATCCGTGGTCAATTGAGCAATGAGGACACGTTGGTCATCACCCGAAATAGCATCCGTGGATGAGCCGGGAATGATAAACCATGATGCACCGGTAAACGTATCGACAGTGAATCCAGACCCGTTATTAAAACCATCCCAATACGCTTCCATACCGACTGAGCTAACCCCTCCACTTCCGTTCGTGTCTTCTGTCCCAATGGTCAGCCAGCTGTCCGCAGCAATCTCAGGAAACATGGCAACGAAAGCCGGATTAATACTCTCTCCTAAATCCCCCCCAAATTCGGATTGAAAAAACGACGTGGAAGACGAAATCGTCAACGGAGCGTTTTGATTCTCACCAACCGTTCCATAAATCGCGACCAATTCATCGTCATTGGCATCAAAGGTGATGTAGACGCGATACGTTGTTCCGAATTCTGTGGTTGCGTGAACCTCGGCTTCGATGCCCGATACAGTTGCAAACAACGGGGTGACGCACAAGAGCCACAAGGCAGTCAAAAGATAGTTTTTCATAACAGTTCATGAGAAGTCCGCTACCGGACTTTGTTCTCGCTCAATCTACAATGAAGCGCCCAATCGCGCAACTATCTGAATCAATTTAACCTATTCTTTGCAGCGCATGCGCTGCATCAATGCAGTCGTCGAAGCATCATGTTCTCCCGTCCTGCCTCCACTCCATTCGGACAGTACCTGCCCTGCCAACTGCTTGCCCAATTCCACTCCCCATTGGTCATAGCTACATACGTTCCACAACAATCCTTGCAAAAAGATGCGGTGCTCGTACCAAGCGATGAGCTGGCCCAACGATTGGGGATCCAAACGGTCCATCAGCATGAACCCTGTAGGACGATTTCCTTCGAAAACGCGGTGCGGTGCGATGGCTGCAATTTCTTCAGCGGTTGCTCCCTTCACCGTCATTTCCTGTTCAACCTGCGCTTTGGACTTGCCAATCATCATCGCCTCTGCTTGAGCCACAGCATTGGCGAGCAACTTCTCATGGTGCTGATCAAATCGAGAGTGCGGCTCGATGCACGCAATGATATCCGCCGGATGGACGGTCGTGCCTTGGTGAAGCAATTGATAAAAGGCGTGCTGACCATTGGTTCCTGCCTCTCCCCAGATCACAGGACCTGAGGCATGATCGATTCGCTTTCCATCGCGTCCCATCGACTTGCCGTTGGACTCCATGTCCGCTTGTTGCAAATACGCAGGGAAACGATCCAAATCTTGAGCGTATGGAAGAACCGCGTAGGTGGGAAACTTCAAGTATTCCACATACCACAAACCAATAAGAGCGGCGACGAGAGGCATATTGGATCGACCATCTGCTTGCTGAAAGTGCTGGTCCATGGACCGTGCGCCGGACAACAAGGCCCGAAAATTCTCTGCGCCTATGGAACACGCTACGGACAAACCAACCGGGCCCCAAAGACTGTATCGTCCACCCACCCAGTCATCAAAACCGAAAATCCGCTCCTCCGGAATTCCAAAAGCTTGAGCCGAATTCAAGTTGGTTGAGACTGCCGCAAAATGCTGGGCTACGGACTCTTCTCCAAGCGCCTCCACGAGCCAGTGCTTGGCCTCCATCGCATTGGCCATCGTTTCCTGCGTGGTAAACGTTTTGCTGACCACGATGAACAAGGTGTTTTCAGGATTCAATCCGGACAACACCGACTCCAAATGTGCTCCATCCACATTGCTTACGAAATGCGTCTTTGGACCACCGGAATGGCTGCGCAATCCTTTGGTGACCATCAATGGACCCAAATCCGACCCTCCAATTCCAATGTTCACCACATCGGTGATTTCGTTGGATGCCTGTATTGTTTCAGCAAAATCCAACATGCGATCACGCACGGCGAGTACTCCTGGCATGACCTGCTGGCCATTCACAGAAAAGTCATCCTCCAACTCCCCGCGCATAGCAACGTGCAGCACAGCCCTCCCCTCAGTTTGATTGATGGCGTCTCCTCGGAACATGGCATCACGTCCAGCCTTCCAACCCGCTTCCTCCGCCAAAGCCAACAGCGCCCCCATGACGTCCTCTGTCACCCGGTGCTTGGACCAATCATACAGCAATCCCTGCACTTCACAATGCATGGATTCGAAGCGATTGGGATCCTCTGCAAAGAGATCAACCAAATGACGTTGGCCATCCGTTTGGGCCAATTCAAGCAAACGCGAATGCGCCTGCGAGGATCGCAAGTGAAAGGGTTTCAGCATGAGGGAATCAGTTTACGCGTTGCGGTTGACGCAATTCAAATCTTCAAACGCCTTTTTAAGTCGCGCAACAAATGCTGTCTCACCACTGCGCAACCAAACGCGTGGATCATACTTCTTTTTGTTGGGCTGATCCGCTCCATCGGGATTGCCGATTTGAGACTCCAAGTAGGCATGCTCTGCATCGACATAATCACGCACTCCACACAAGAACGCCCATTGCATGTCTGTGTCGATGTTCATTTTGATGGCGCCGTAACCAATGGCTTCTCGAATCTCATCCACTGTAGAGCCGCTACCGCCATGGAACACAAAATCCACAGGATTCGTCCCAGTCGCATGCTTCTCTTGGATGTACCGCTGGCTGTTGTCCAAAATCTTGGGAGTGAGCTCAACATTTCCCGGCTTGTAAACACCGTGCACATTGCCAAACGCAGCGGCTACCGTGAACTGGTCGCTGACGGACTTCAATTGCTCATACGCGTAATCCACTTCTTCTGGCTGGGTATACAAACGGCTGCTATCGATGTCCGAGTTGTCCACTCCATCTTCCTCTCCCCCTGTGACACCCAGTTCGATTTCCAAAAACATGCCCATGTCATGCATCTTTTCAAGGTAGGTCTTGCACGTACCGATGTTGTCCTCCAACGGCTCCTCACTCAAATCAATCATGTGCGAGCTGAACAAGGGCTGACCAGTTCGTTCAAAATGAGCACGTCCCGCATCCAACAATCCGTCAATCCAAGGAAGGAGTTTGCGCGCACAGTGGTCTGTATGCAGAATGACAGGAACACCATAAGCCTCCGCCATTGTGTGCACATGCAGCGCTCCAGAGATGGAACCCAAAACAGTATTTTGGTGGTCATCCATCTTCAAGCTTTTCCCCGCATAGAAGCTACCGCCTCCATGAGAGAATTGAATGATGACTGGAGAGTTTAAATCTCGAGCCGTTTCCAACACCGCATTCACCGAATTGGTACCAATGACGTTGACGGCAGGCAAGGCATATCCGTTTTTATGTGCGTCTGCAAAGACCGCTTTCACCTCATCCCCCCACAATACACCCGCTCTAAATTTTTGACTCATCCTGATCGATTCTGTTTAAAGAGCAAAATTACCACTTTCGAATGACTTCAGCGTGGTTCAATGCTCAGAATGAAGGCGTTCCAATCGGGGATTCATGACAGCAAAAACAAAGGCAGAATCAAACACAGGATCATCACGCCTCAATACCCCGTGGGCTATTGCTGTGCATTGCCCACTGAATCCAACAGCGGGTTCGGGTTCAATGTGCTAATTCGCTTTGCCTGACACATGACGTCGGTCTGTAGTTGCTTCCAAATTCAAGAGGGATTGACGTGCCCAATCCGCAACATTGGTGCTATCGTGCAATGCAATGACCTGCTCATATGTCTTTTTGGCTTGTTCTCGGTCATTCAACTCTTCTTCAGCGATGAAGCCGACCAAAAAAGCACAGAGCGCTCGCTTTTCATACTCCGGAAAATGATCATGAACATCCCGAAGCTGGGTCATGGCCTCTTGAAATTTCCCCGCAGAACGCAACAAATCAGAACGACGAAAAAGCATTTCAGCCGTTCTCGCATCATCATGGCATGCATTCGCAAACGCAGCATACGCTCCCATCAGCTGGCTGCGGATCTCCTGATCCGGCACCAGGTCGTCAGATAGCGCAAACAGCTTCTGCTCAAGTTGCTCGATTTGTGCTGCTGATTCGCCGCAATCCACTTCGAGCATTACATTGGAATCTGTTGCAGACTGACAACCGAAGCAGCTTACCACAAGCGCAATGAGGGTTCCATGCAATCGAATGCCCATCATTTCCGGGATTGAGGATACCGCATGCGGTAATCAGAGGATACTTTTCCCAATCCGATGTCCCGCAACTTCCCATGAAGCAAACGTCGACGCATCGGATTCAAGTGATCAGTAATCAACGTACCGTCCAAGTGGTCATATTCATGCTGCACGATGCGCGCAGGCAGTCCCTTGAGTTTTTCTTCAACCAAATTCCAAGACTCATCAAAATATTCAACCGAAATGGAAACAGGTCTCTCAACGGGTTCTCGAATCCCCGGAATGGAAAGACAGCCCTCTTCCATCTCAGACATCTCGTCGGACTCGTCAAAGATGACCGGGTTGATCATCACACGGCGAAAACCGATGCAATCTGGATCACCCGATTCCCCTTCACCAAAAGGAGAACCATCAGCAACAAATAAGCGAATGCTTTGTCCAATTTGTGGAGCAGCCAAACCGACACCTTCCGCAGCGTCCATGGTTTCCCACATATTCTTTATCAACTCGGTCAAATTAGGATGGTTCTTTTCCAACTCTGAAGCTTCTGACTTCAGAACCGGATCACCGTACGCAACAATGGGTAAAATCATGGTGCAAAGTTATGGAGGGACGAGCCCATTCTCCGATGTACTTTTGCGCCATGAGTATGTTGGACACCATTCCAGAGGCAATTGAAGCCATTCGAAGAGGAGAAGTGATCATTGTCGTTGACGATGAGGACCGTGAAAATGAGGGCGACTTCCTGATCGCAGCCCGTCATGCGACCCCAGAAGTGGTCAACTTCATGGCCACACACGGACGAGGCCTCATTTGCGCACCACTGGTTGAGAAGCGCTGTGACGACCTTGATCTCGCACTCATGGTGCAGACCAACAACGCCGCATTCGAAACACCCTTCACCGTATCTGTTGACCTCATGGGCCATGGCTGCACGACGGGCATTTCAGCACAGGATCGCTCAAAAACGATTCAAGCATTGATTGACCCCAAGACGGACCCCAATGAACTGGGGCGCCCAGGACACATCTTTCCGCTTCGGGCACGGGCCGGAGGTGTACTGCGAAGAGCAGGCCACACAGAAGCTGCGATTGACTTCTCCCGACTCGCTGGATTTGAACCCGCTGGAGTCATCGTGGAGATCATGAACGAAGACGGCACCATGGCCCGACTGCCAGAATGCCGAAAATTAGCCAATGAACATGGACTCAAACTGGTGTCAATCGAGGACTTGATCCAATACCGGTTGGCCAATGAAACACTCATTGAGCGCACACTTGAGTTGGACATTCAGACGGCCTTTGGTCAATTTAAGGCCATCACCTACCGTCAATTGACCAACGACACAGAGCACCTCGCCTTAACGCTCGGTGAATGGACTGAAGATGATGATGTACCCGTTCGCGTCCACAGCACAAGTATGTTGGGGGATGTGTTTCAAATGACCAACTTTGGGAAAGGGCCTGAATTGCATGCCGCAATGAAGCAAATTCAAAAGCAAGGAAAGGGAGCTGTCGTCTACATCAATAAATTGCGTGAAGGGCAAAGCGTGACCGATGAGTTGAAAATCTACAAGGAGAAACAAGCCGCACCCAACACGAAGGAATCCAACACCATGGACTCCAAAGATTATGGCATTGGCGCACAAATCATCCGAGACTTGGGAATTCGCAAACTGCATATCCTATCTGACCACCCAAGAAAAAAGGGCATCATTGGCTATGGCTTGGAAATAACGGGGACCACCCCCTTGTCTGTCTGAGGTCGACAGGAACAATAAGACGCGTTGAATCAAAATACTTTGCACGAAAAAAGCCACTGGACAACCAGTGGCTTTTTTCTTTGCAACCAATCAGATTATTCCTCTGACGCTGCTGAAGCTTCCGGTGCTTCTGGAGCTTCTGGAGTCTCTTCGGCCGCATCGGCTTGCATCGCCATACTTGCCTTACCTCCAAACTCACCGTATTTCTTACGGAACTTATCGATACGTCCTGCTGTATCTACGAATTGGGCCTTACCCGTGTAGAATGGATGGGACTTGTGGCTGACCTCGATTTTGATCAAGGGGTATTCGTTCCCATCCTCCCAGACAATATTTTCCTTTGTATTCGCAGTTGAACGGCTCAAAAACGAGTATTCGTTGGACATGTCTTTGAAGACAACCAAGCGGTAATTTTCGGGGTGAATTCCTGACTTCATCTTTCCTTAATTGGGGCGCAAAGATAGCGGACAATCCATGAAATCCAAAGGGTAAGGTTTTTTAACGAGTGGATGTCAATAACCTATTCGCCCCCTCCGTTTATCAGCTATACCGAAACCTAACTTTGATTCGGTTTTAAGTGAGTTTAGCGCAAGCTAAGCATCAAGTGATAATTTGGTTAAGTTGGTCCTGTTCCGGAACGCCGGGACAGGACTATTTTTTTGTACCAACATCACAGTAGCCAAACACGAATCAGCCCACATATAGGTGTTCGCAAGTCTATTCGATGGCACTACAATGCGACAGCTTGACCGGTAGATTAGCATATACCGTTGGCATACATGGCTCTTTTCGCATTCGCTTCCTCCATTTTGTACCACCCACTGATCAATGCATTCTTGCTATTTATTGGTTTGGGACTTGTAGAAGAGCACACACTCCCTGATTCCATGGCCGTGGGATCCAGCACCATCGCTTCTTGGACCATCGATAAAGGACAGACAGCGGGGTTCGCTCGGTTTCAACTGAGCTTCCCTCCTGGTATCATCATCGAGCCATTGAAAACAGACGGAGCTTCTTTCACGTACGAGGATCAAAAGGCCAAGTTCATTTGGATGGACATCCCAACGACACCCTCTATCCACATTTCAGTGCGACTTAGTACACGCGCTAACTTCATCGGAGGCGAAGTCAAGCAGTGGTTTTCATTCATTGAAGAAGGTTCTCGGAGAGACGTCGAGTTCGAACCGCATGTGATTTCATTGGACAGAACTCCAGCCACTGCCATGCAAACCGAGAATACATGGAATCCGCAAGCAACGCGCTCTTTGACTCTTGAAAACGAAGACATCGGCTACATGGAGCTCGCATTCTCAGGCTTCGAGCCAGGGTCCTTTATGAAATGGGAAGAAATCATTCCCAAAGACTGCACCTTTGAATGGGAATCAAACGGCAATCCAAGTATCATCGACCGGTTTGGCGACACGCTGTTATTGGTCTGGCAGCACGCGCCTGCCACCCCTTCCATTCAGCTTTCCTATCGGTTATCTGGAAATATGACCGCTTGCGCTGCCAACGTGCACGGGACGTGGCATACTATTCTCAATAACCAACCGCATTCCGTGGTCATTCCATCAAGTCCGTTGGAACAGCGTGCGCCCTCACCAGATGACGTCGCTCTTCAGGAGCTGACCGATCAAACAAAAGCAACGACAACACCAGAGGTTCAGGCGACAACTCGGCCGGACTTCTCTGTTCCTGAACCGGATGACGGAATTGCTTACCGCGTGCAAATCATGGCGTGCCATCGGGATGTCGACCAGCTCTGGTTTGAAGACCATTATGCCTTCCGAGAACAAGTCGATGCTGAACGGCACAACAATTGGATCAAGTACACAACGGGAAGCCACGCACATTACCGTCACGCACGAGATCAAAGGGAACGCATTGCGAGAGCACATGCTCTGCCAGGCCCCTTTGTGACTGCCTATTTAAGGAATGATCGGATAACGGTTCAGGAAGCGCTCTTACTCTCCAAACAAAATTGGATGCCATGACCAGCAAAAACTCTTCAGACTGGAAGTCCTCGATTGCGGGCTACCGCAATTACCTTGAATTAGAGCGTGGCTTAAGCAAGAACTCCATTGCTGCATACACGCGTGATATCCACCAATTCGTAGAGTACATCGAATCTGAGAAAGCGATTAGTCGCCCCGGTTTAATCACCATGGCTTGTATCGAAGATTTCATGGGTTCCTTATTTGATCGTGACTTGGCTAGAAACAGTCAAGCCCGCATGCTGTCTGGTATTCGGAGTTATTGCAAATACCTGCGAATGGAAGGCATGTTAACGGGAGACCCCGTGGAGCTGGTTGAATCACCTCGGCCACAAAGGAAACTTCCCGATGTATTGAGCGTCACCGAAATTGGTCAAATCATCTCCGGGGTCGACTTGTCTCGAAGAGAAGGTGTTCGCAATAAAGCCATGCTGGAAGTTTTATACAGCTGTGGATTACGCGTAACTGAGTTGTGTGAATTGCGCCTTTCTCAAGTTGATGTCATTGACCGGGTCATCCAGGTCATCGGCAAAGGCGACAAGGAGCGCGTCGTTCCGATTGGAATCAGTGCGTTGAACGCCATCGACGATTACTTGTCGGAATATCGCTCTCAGATCATCCCGATGAAAGGCAACGATGACGTCCTCTTTCTCGGGAGACAAGGTCGTGGTTTAAGCCGTCAAATGGCCTTTACGATGCTACGCCGTGCAGCCATCAATTCAGGAATACGAAAGACCATCAGCCCGCATACGTTCCGTCACAGTTTCGCGACCCATTTGGTCGAAGCAGGAGCCGATTTACGCGCTGTTCAACAAATGCTCGGTCATGCACAAATTGCAACGACCGAAATCTACACCCACCTCGATCGTCGATTCTTGCGCGAGCAAATCATACAGTTTCATCCGAGAAGCGGAGAGTCCACTCCTGTAAAAACGACTTCTACCTCCATACGAGAGGCTTAGAAGTCCACACGGTAGAAAAAGATTGGAAGGAATCCTAGCTGATATTCTTCGCGAACGCTCTCATCTGGATTGTTTGATTCATCCGGTGCATACGTCAATTTCAAAACATTCTCGCGGCCCGTTACGTTGACAAAGTCAATGCCCAATTCATGCGTGCTTTCAGGGCGATTCCACGTGACATTGGCCTTTATATCCAAACGCATGTAAGGATCGAACTGCAACGAATTGAAGTTGTCGTCATAGAACACCACTTCACGCGCCGCAGCGCTCGCCTCAGGATCGACGTTACCATACCTCCTTCCTCCGGCCATCGTGTATTTAATTCCAGTCACAAGACTCCATTGCTCATTGAACTTCCAGTCTCGGCTAGCCAAAGCGTTCCAGGCATACTGGCCATTGAAGTCTGTATTGCGCTCAATTCCGTCACTGCCTGTGTACTTCGAATCAAAAAGAGAGCCGGTAAGCATCATGAACCAGCCGTCTCTGAAAGCGCGAGACACGGTTGCCTCGACGCCATAGTTCCGGCCTGTGCCATCATTCTTCAGGGAGTCAGGAAAGAAGCGACTAAACCCTGCTCCTGTATTGATCAAAGAGAAGCTACTTGCCTGCATCTCAACAGGGATATTGCTCAGCTCTTGATAGTAGGCCTCCATTTTGAGTGACCAATCCGGACTCAACTGCCGTGACATGCCCAACACGGTGTGCAGACTTCGTGTCATCTCCATCTTTTGGTTCGGCATAATCAAATTTCCTGCGGCGTCCTGTCCTGTTGTACTCGCATACAAATAAGACGCTTGGGTTTGGCTATGAAGTCCTGCTCCGGCGCTGAAAACAGTGCGATCATTGGCCTTGTATTGCGCGCCTAAACGCGGTTCGAACATCGATACATCGCCAGAAAGCGAATGGTACGCAGCGTGCCAACCGGCCGTTACCGTCACTTTCTCATTGGGCCGGTACTTCCACTGAACAAAAGGTTGAACCAATGCTGTCTGCAATTCAGCATCCCAACGCTGGGTCCAATTTCCCAACGCTGCCGATGAATCAACATCCACTCGAACACTGTCTTGGAAGTTCCAAAACATCCCGTCGATGTTCAAACCAAACCGAAGGCTCGCTTTGCGACTCAATTTCCGATTGACATGCACAGCGGCACTTAAACGGTCATTTACAAACCGGTAGCCCATGTAATCCACGATGCTGTCCAACTGATACAAGCTGTCCGCCGTCAGTTGGCGGTAAACCAAATCGTGCTCGCTATCCTGATAGGAGCGGCTGGCAGCAATCGTCGCCTTCATGTAGGTCTGTTCATTGATCGGACGGGTATACGTCGCGCCGAGAATTCCCATTCCCGATCCAAAGTATTGATCGCGATCATTGTCACCATAGAGGTTTCGTTCAGGTACCTCTTGCTCTGAAATCAGAATATCAACGTCACTCACTCCGCCGATTCCCCAAAGCGCTAACGCTCCCCCATTGGATTGAGGAAAAAACAGACGGAAGCTTCCATCCTGATATTTTGGAACAGCACTGGTTCCAATGTCAATGCCCAGCGTCGAAAATATGGCGGCACTGCTATAGCGATAATTCACCAAGTAACTTGATCGCTTTTCGCGATTGAGCGCTCCCTCAAACATCAGTTCAGCTCCTAAGAAACCAAATTGAACACTCCGAACAGGTCGGTCTTGTGAACCATTTCTCATGCGCAAATCAAACACGGCAGAAGTACTGTTGCCAAACTCAGCAGGAAACGCAGCCGTGAAAAAATCAGAGTTGGCCAAAACCTTGTTGTTCAAGATAGCAACAGGACCACCACCAGACCCTGGTATGCTGAAGTGATTCGGGTTTGGGATATCCACCCCTTCCAATCGCCAAAGCACACCACTTGGGCTATTTCCACGGACAACGATGTCATTCCGACTGTCATCAGCCCCCTGTACCCCGGCAAAATTGCTCGCCATACGAGCGGGATCTCCTCGAGACCCGGCATACCGATCTGTTTCCTCTACGGTAAAGGCACGTGCACTGACCGTAGCCATTTCATTCATGACCTCTCCTTGCTGCGTAGCCGTCACCTCGGCCGCTTCAATGGCAATTACGGATTCCTGCATCTTCACCTCCAAAATGACCGGACGTCCGCTGTTCACGACTATCCCATCCAATACACGCGACTCGTATCCCATGAAAGACGCCACCACCAAATGCCGACCTACAGGAACATCTTGAAACTCAAAACGTCCATCGAGGTCAGTGGCGACAACAGCTCCCTCCAGGGTCTTAAGCTGCACCGTGGCATTGATCAGCGGATAATGCGCTTCGGCATCGAGCACTGTCCCGCTAATGGTAGAAGTCTGAGCCAATAAGGGCTGAAACGATGCCAGAACAAACACGGTAATAATCAAATATGTAAATCGCTTCATAGGAACTAGTTTTGGTATGTTACCGCGCGGGCCATGCTATCTCAACATCAACAAACATCGACAATAAATTATCAAATGGGATTTTTAGGTCTGTTGATGCTTTCATTATCAAGCGTCTTTCACTCACAAGCCCAAGAAAACCATAGCTACATTGTACGTGGTGACTCCTTACTTGAATTGAGCCTGTTTCGATCAGATTCACAGCCTTCTGAAACTTTAATCTTGTTTGCACACGGTGGGGGATTTAGTGGGGGGTCTCGCTTGCAGGTTAAAAACGTTGCGTTTTGTAACGCTTTGAGTCAAAAAGGAATCGACGTCGCCTCCATCGATTACCGACTTCGACAAAAACAGGATGGATTTCATTGCGATGTTCCCATTGAAGAAAAACGAGAAGCCATCGCTTGGGCGGCCGAAGACCTCCTTTCTGCATGGGTCCATTTGCACAAATCGGGGTATAAAAACGTCATTCTATCGGGCTCATCTGCGGGAGCAGAAGCGGCCTTGTACGCGGCTTATCACATCGGATCAGAAGGCGTTGAAGGAGTTATTAGCATTGCGGGTGCGATGGAACCAGCACCATCGGATGCAGCGACCATTCCACTTTTGGCGTTCCATGGCGAATGCGATCAATTGGTGCCTTACGGAGAGGCGATTCATCATTTCTGTTCCGAAGAAAGCCCGGGGGCGCTGCTCTTGCAGGGAGGTGGTGCATTGGGGCATTGCTCTTCGCAAACACGATTGGTGAGCTATGAAAATAAGGGACACGAACTCTCTACGGAATTGCTCTCAGACGCCGAAGTTCTCAACGCGATCGACGTGTTCATTGCCGATATTCGCTCCGACTCCCCCATTGCTCAGCGCACGCGTGTACGTTCTGAATCGGATTCCCCCTGTCCATCGCCTCGAAATCTAGGACCATGTCAATAAAATCACTTTGTTTCTTGCTGTGCTGCTCTTTTGTTTTCGCTTTCAGTACAGCCCAGGAGGTGCTTCCGAGTGCGCTCGATGACCGCGGTTACATTGTCCAAGTCGGAGACCCCGTACCCGCGTTCAGCCTGACGGATTTGAATGGCACAGAACACACCGACGTTTCCCTGTTGGGCACGACCTATGTGCTCCAGTTCACGGCCTCATGGTGTGGCGTCTGCCGCAAGGAAATGCCGCATTTGGAAACGGCTGTTTGGCAACGTTTTAAGGACGATGACTTTGTTCTCTTGGGTGTTGACCTGGATGAACCAAGAGAGAAGGTAGCGGATTTCGCTCAATTGATGGAGATCACCTATCCCATAGCTCCGGACCCTGATGGACAGGTGTTTTATTCCATTGCCGCGCCCAAATCGGGCGTAACGCGCAACGTTGTTGTCGATCAGGAAGGCCAGATTGCTTTCTTGACACGCCTGTTCGAAACGGAGGAGTTTGAAGCCATGGTGGACGTCATCGAAGCGCTCCTAGATTGAATGTCCCGGATTGGCGCCACCGACTCAACGCAGCAGCCAACATGATCGCTGGATCATCCAATTCTACGGCTACAACGCCCAAATGCTCTAGCACGCGTTGAATGCAATCAGATGCTTCCGCCACTTCTATGGGCAAAGCATGGGTTTGCTTCGACAATTTGACCCCGTCTTGTGACCGCGCTAAAGGCAGATGACCGTATTGGATCGGCCTGAAACTCAAGGCGCGCTGCAACAGGATATGACAACCCGTTGATTCAATCAAATCAGCGCCTCGGATGACATGGGTAATGCCAAAATCGGCGTCATCCACAACGTTCGCTAGGTGGTAGCTAAAGACGTCTTCCACCCCTCGAACCAAAAAATCACCCAATTCCGTTGCATGCTGTACTTGCTGCTGGCCCGCATATTGATCCGACCACTCCACAGATCCCTCTCCTACTCTGAAGCGCCAGGTTCTTCCATTTTGGTCCTTACGATTGCGGCATGTACCCGGATATACCCGCGCTCCTTCGAGGTTCTTGCGGCTGCAAAAACAAGGGAACACATCGTCATTTTCGATCAAGGTCTCTAACGCCTCTTGGTAACGATGATTCCGTTGACTTTGGTAAATAACCGGTCCGTCCCACGTCAACCCAAATCCCTCCAACGTCCGCAAGATGTCATCCACTGCTCCAGACACCACCCGCGGTGGGTCCAAGTCGTCGATGCGCACCATCCATTGACTTTGCCGACTCCGTGCATCAAGCCATGACCCAATCGCCGCGACCATGGAGCCAAAATGCAGCCTTCCCGAGGGAGTGGGCGCAAAACGTCCGATGCCTTTATCCGCGGACAAGCTTGCGGTATTTCAATCGCTGCGGGCCTGAATTGCCCAATCGCTTTTTGCGATTTTCTTCATACTCCTCGTAAGTCCCCTCGAACCAGTACAGCTGAGAATCACCTTCAAAAGCCAAAATGTGCGTACAAATACGATCCAAGAAATATCGATCGTGTGAAATCACCACCGCACAGCCAGCGAATGACTCAATGCCTTCCTCAAGCGCTCTCAACGTGTCGACGTCAATGTCGTTGGTCGGCTCGTCCAACAGCAATACGTTGGCTTCCGTTTTCAGCGTCATGGCCAAATGCATTCGGTTGCGCTCACCACCAGACAGCACTCCACATTTTTTCTGTTGGTCCGTACCGTTGAAGTTGAACTTGGAAACATACGCCCGGCTATTGAACAGCTTACCGCCAATTTCAAGCTGGTCATGGCCTCCGCTGATCACTTGCCACACCGTTTTATTTTCATCGATTGCCGCGTGCCGCTGATCGACATAACCGGTCACTACGCTGTCACCGATTTTAAATGAACCAGAATCTGGCTTTTCTTCACCCATGATCATGCGGAACAACGTTGTTTTACCCGCTCCGTTTGGCCCAATCACACCCACAATTCCTGCTGGAGGGAGTGAAAAGCTCAAATTATCGATGAGCAAGCGATCGCCAAAGCCCTTTTGAAGTTTGTTGGCTTCAATCACCAAGTTGCCCAATCGCGGACCATTGGGGATGGGAAGAGATAGACGCGCGTCCTTCTCATTCGTCCCATCAGCAAGCATTTCCTCGTAGTTGTTGACACGGGCCTTGTTCTTGACACGTCGGCCTTTTGGCGACTGACGCACCCACTCCAATTCCCGTTCCAATTCCTTTCGGCGCTTCGACTCGTGCTTCTCTTCCTGCGCCAAACGCTTGGTTTTCTGCTCCAGCCAAGACTGGTAGTTTCCTTCGTATGGAATGCCTTCTCCTCGATCCAATTCTAAAATCCACTTGGCCACATTGTCCAAGAAATACCGATCGTGCGTTACGGACAATACGGTGCCTGTGTACTGCTCCAAATGCTGCTCTAACCAATCAATGGACTCTGCATCCAAGTGGTTGGTCGGCTCGTCCAATAGAAGCACGTCTGGTTGTTGCAAAAGAAGGCGACACAACGCGACGCGACGACGTTCACCACCTGAGAGGGATCCGATCTTGGCATCGTCAGGAGGACAGCGCAAAGCGTCCATGGCGATGTTCAATTTGGTGTCCAGCTCCCACGCATTCAATGCATCGATTTGATCTTGAACTTCCGCTTGACGGTTGATCAATGCGTCCATCTTTTCAGGATCATTCAAGATTTCCTCATCCATGAACCGGGCATTGATCTCCTCATATTCTTTGAGAACATCCACAATTTCTTGGGTGCCTTCTTCGACGATTTCACGAACGGTTTTTTCCTCGTCTAAATCCGGTTCTTGAGATAAGTACCCCAACGTAATACCCGGAGACCAGGTCACATCACCCGTGTAAGCATCATCCAAACCGGCAATGATCCGCATGACCGTGGATTTTCCCGAACCGTTGGCGCCGAGAATTCCAATCTTCGCACCATGATAAAAGCCCAAAGTCACGTCACGCAAGATGTGCTTCCCTGTCGGGGTCACCTTGTTGACTTTGTGCATGCTAAAAATTACTTTTTTGTCGTCTGACATGGGAGCGAGGATTCTAGAGATAAAGACTGCAGTGAAAGGTCGGATTCATCTTTAAACCCGTCTTACAGAACGCGAAGATACTGCGTCACGCCCGTTCAGCAGATTCCAATTCAATCAAGGTGATTTCAGGCGGCATGCCCACGCGTCCGTGAAAACCCAAAACGCCAAATCCTCGATTCACATATAGCTGTTGCCCGGCTGCTTCATACAATCCCGCCCAGTGTTCATACCGCCATTTACTCGGAGACCATTGGATACCCAACCACGGGATTTCAATACCGAATTGCATTCCGTGCGTGTGTCCGCTCAATGTCAATTCAACAGGTGCTTTGCCATCCCTGACTTCTTCAGCCCAGTGGGTGGGATCATGGCTCATCAGGATGGTGGGGAGCTCCTCACAGTTGCTCCCGGCCATGGTTTTTTTCAAATCTCCACTCGTTCGAAATCCCTTCCCCCAATTCTCTACGCCCAACAAAACCAGTTGCTGGCCTTCACGCTCCAAATGAACGTGCTCATTGAGCAACAGGTTGAAACCCATCTCCTCATGAATTTCATACAAACGCTGGCGACTTGCTTCTCGCTCTTCGTCCGTAAACGGACCATAGTCAGCATAATCATGGTTTCCCATAATCGAGAATTTGCCCATGGGAGCCGCTAGTTCTGCAAAGGGTCCAATCCACTTTTCCGCTTCAGAGGCATCCGTATTGACCAGGTCCCCCGTGAACAAAATCAAGTCTGGCTTAAGCGATGCAATGCTCTCCAACGCCTCCAAAACGGGTGCCGGCGTATCCGCAAAACTGCCCAAATGCGCATCTGAAATTTGAACCACACGCAAACCTTGAAAAGCCTTGTGCAATCCAGGAATGGCCACTTTCAATCGTTCTGTACGGTAGGCATATTTCCCCCAAACAACTCCATACAGAAACGATGAAAACGTGATTCCAGCAGCCCCCAGACCCAAAGTCGCAATGAAAGAAGATCTTGGAATGGGCCGATCGCTCGTTCCGGTTTGAACCACGCCCCATTGCACCAGATAACGCAGGTCATCAACAAGCTGAAAAAAGGCCATGACCAGCTTGGGAATGAAGACAACAAAAAACAGAACCGATAGAAATGACAACAAACGCGGGTGGGTCGCTCTCCATGTGGGCCACATAAAGGCGTTGACCATAAAAGCAATCCAGATCAACCCGATCGCCACCAGCCAGAAACGACTCCAAGCCTCCCAATTGTGATTCAACTCAAACTTTCGTTTCAATAATCGAAAAGCCATCCATTCTACTGCACCCAAAATGGAGGATAGAAAGAATAGCGTAATAAGGACTCTAGACAACGGGGGCATAGCTATAATTTGAGCGCAAAATTAAGACACCCAGCAAACCTCAAAACATAATGGGGCGCCAATCATTGAGAAAAAGAAATCAAAAACACGATTCCCAATCTGAGGCCTGTCCTAATCGATCAAGCGAAAGCCACCCCGAAGAAGCAATGGCGTGAACGGAGCTCAAAGCCGTTTTGCCTTCGAGAAAACGAAAATCATGACTTGCCAAGATGAGGCCAACTCCTGATTCGCTCAACTGAAGCAATGTTTTCCACATCGCAGTGCGCGAAGGAGCATCTAAAAATGCTGTGGGTTCGTCAAGCGCAATCCACGGTGTATTTTGAAGCAGAGCGCGGGCAAGCATCACCCGTTGGGCTTGGCCATCACTGAGTGACGAGAGCCGACGATCGAGCCATTCTTGTGCACCCACTTGCTGAAGTGTTCTATCCCGAAATTCAAGCGATGGCTGCATCAACTCCAACACTTCCTCCACACGCAATCCCGATGTCCGAGGAGGTGTACTCGCCATAAAAGCCATGCCTTCCCCCCGTTCATTCGACGCTATCTGAGACAGGTCATCCTCTCCCCAGAGAATGCTGCCAGATACCGGAGGCTGCAAGCCGGCCAATGTTCGGATCAGGGTACTTTTACCTGAGCCGTTACGCCCCGCCACAAGATGAATTCCCGCACCTTCAAATCGTCCTGAAAACGGACTATTTAAAGGAGGCGCATTGCGGTAACCAATGACCAGTTCCTCCATTTCAATGGAAAAAGGCGTTGCATTCAAACTCATGCGTTCCATGTTTTTCTGAGCAAAACCCACACCACCATGGGACCACCCAATAGCGACAGTACTGCGTTGAGAGGCCACCCCCCACCGTCAATGCCAGGAGCGCGAACACCCCAATCGGCCAGAAGTGCGATAAACGCCCCCATTAAAATGGTCAAAGGAATCAGGCGTCGGTGGCTGCGTTCGTCGCTGACCAAACGAACCAAATGGGGCGTGGCCAATCCTAAAAAAGCCACCGGCCCACAAACAGCCGTGATGATTCCGGCTAAAACGCCTGTGATTCCAATGACGGAATACTTGAGTTTCTTTGCATCAACCCCCATGCTCTGCGCCGTAATGGAGCCCAATGTCCAAGCATCCAAGTCTCTTGATCTCAAGAATATCATTCTTCCAGCAATGGCCACCATCAACAGCATCAGTCCTGATATACGCAACGGGGCCTGACCAAATGTTCCCATTCCCCAAAATACAAACTGTTGCAAAGCATCTTGAGCGGCCTCCGCCTGCAACACGGTCACCACGGCACCAACAACATAGCTCAACATCAAGCCGAATATGAGCAATGTAGCCGATCCGTGAAATCTGCGCGAAACCGCTAATATCAGCAACAACGTGAGCATGCCTCCTCCTACTGCGGCAGTGGTCACTCCCCACCAGCCCCACGTCAATCCTGTCAATATGATCACGGCAACTCCCAAGCTTGACCCAGCGCTAATGCCAAGAACAGAAGGCCCCGCTAAAGGATTGTGAAACCACGTTTGCAGCAGCAGTCCCGACAATGCCAAACCGCTTCCAGCAGCCATTGCAGTCAACACTCTGGGCAAGCGTACATGAAAGAAAACCAAAGAATCAGTCGTGGACGGGTTGCTCCAAGTACTCAAGGCATTCAGCCATTGAATCGAAATGGGGCCCCATGCGAGGTGCAGCGCACCTTGAATCAAAATGCCCACCCCAATTGCCATGCAAAGTTGCTTCGCCGTCATTCTGGAATCCATTCAAAGCAAGGTTGAAAATCGTGCGACCAGGTGTAGTCTTCATTAAACAAAGCCACTAAGTTTTCGAGCATGGCATCAGGTCGGGCCACCCACATTCCAAAATAATCACAGTTGGCGGTATTGGCCACAAACACCTGTTGGGTAGGAGGCAAAAGCATGGCATGGCGCTCATCAGCCTCTAAAAATGCCGAACGGCTGAGTTGACCGGGGTGATGCGTTACCATCCCCCACGCATCAGCGGTTTGACTCAGAACCACCATTTCCTCCAAGGCAACCTCGACATTCTCCCGGCCAGAATCAGAATCCAAGATATAGGTCAACCCTGCATCTTCTAACAACGTCGCTATGAAACTCGTGCTTCCAGGAGCATGCCATGTCCCTTGTTGCACACTTCCTGTAAAGACTCGCGGTTTTCCTGCCTTCTGAGCCACTGCATGACGCAAGCGCTCATACGTCTCCGCAATTTCCAAAAACTTCAAATCCGATTGTCTCGCCGCAGAATCCCCCATCATCCACCCCATAGCCCGCATCCACTCAGCCCTTCCTAGCGGTTGTGATTCCAAGTACTCCATGATCGGAACGACCGGTACGCGCTGCCTTAAGTTGACTCCTTGCAGTGGATCGCCAAAGGGATAGATTGTCAAAACAGCCGGAGCCAAGGACACCAGTTTCTCACGGTCGACTTCAGGTTCTCCTCCAATATCATGTGCTGCTCCTCGAGCCAATTTATCGAGCGCAGGCTGCCAACGGATGAAATCAACATACGCTCCACCAGACCAATGAACACAGGCCGAGTCCCACGAAGAAATCAAGGCGACATGTGTGGTACTCAAGGTGGCTACCCCCCGTTCAACAGGTCCAATGACAACTGCGGTCACACCCCGCATTGCATCAGACATCCACGATATGGAGTCTCGATAGACCGTCGCTACAATCACGGAATCACCCGGTGAGACAATTTCCAAACAGGTTCGTTTGACATCCCCATCTTCCCAGCTTCTCCAATAAAACCCCTCAGCATAGGAAGCTTTTACCACTTCAAACGCACCCGTCATGGCTGATTTTACTGGACGAACACATCCTGCCAATAGGAACAAGGCGCTGATCCAGACTAAGATTCCAGCTGCTGAAATGATTCGGAGCTTCGGCTTCATTCAACAAAGGTACCTCTCAGCGTACCTTTGACACATGGCAAAATCGGACAACCTCCAATCCGTTGAGCACAATCAGAATGAAGACGCAATGCGTCTCTTGTGGGCTCAGATTTCAAAGAAAGCAGATACGGCCGCCCAAGGCGGTGGAATCAAACGCATTGAAAAAGAGCACGCCAAAGGAAAGTTGACCGCGAGGGAACGTCTGAGCAAGCTTTTTGATCCAAACACCACGCCCTTGGAAATTGGGGCCTTGGCGGGAGAAGGCATGTATGAAGAGCATGGAGGGTGCCCTGCAGGAGGAGTGGTCGTGCAAATTGGGCGGATACACAAAAGGCTCGTGATCGCCGTGGCCAATGATGCGACTGTCAAAGCCGGCGCCTGGTTTCCCATTACCGGAAAGAAGAACCTGAGAGCGCAAGAAATTGCCATGGAAAATCGGATTCCCATCATCTACTTGGTGGATAGTGCGGGCGTTTTCTTGCCGATGCAAAATGAAATCTTCCCAGATAAAGAACATTTCGGAAGGATGTTTCGGAACAACGCTCGCTTGAGCGCCATGGGGATTCCGCAAATTGCGGCAGTCATGGGGTCGTGTGTTGCAGGCGGGGCTTATCTGCCAATTATGAGCGATGAGTCGCTTATAGTCAAAGGAACAGGGTCCATATTTTTAGCAGGAAGCTATCTGGTAAAAGCCGCGATCGGTGAGGACGTGGACAATGAGACACTAGGTGGTTCCGAAACGCACAGCTCCATCAGCGGTGTTACAGATTACCAATGTGAAAACGATGAAGAGGCCTTGGAGACGATTCGACAATTGGTTTCTCATTTGAAAACACCCAGCGTAACTGCTGGATTCAGTCGCGAGAAAAGTGAAGAGCCCGCAGGACGAAATCTTTGTTCCATTCTTCCGTCGGAGAGATCACAGCCGTATGAAGGGCGAGATCTCATCGATGGCTTGGTGGATGCCGGCAGCTTCACAGAATACAAGAAAGAGTACGGAAGAACTCTGATCACCGGATACGCTCGAATCAATGGGTGGAGCGTCGGCATTGTAGCCAACCAACGCAATTTGGTCAAATCCAAAAAGGATGGCATGCAGTTTGGCGGCGTCATTTATTCTGACAGTGCCGACAAGGCGGCTCGTTTCATCATGAATTGCAATCAAAAAGGGGTACCATTGGTTTTTCTCCAGGACGTCTCTGGTTTCATGGTCGGATCGCGCAGCGAGCATGGAGGCATCATCAAAGACGGAGCGAAAATGGTCAACGCCGTCGCCAATTCCATCGTTCCGAAGTTTACTGTGGTGGTTGGAAACAGCTATGGTGCTGGAAACTACGCGATGTGCGGGAAAGCCTATGACCCGAGACTTATTGTTGCTTGGCCCTCGGCTCAAATTGCCGTTATGGGTGGAACACAGGCGGCCAAAGTGCTGCAACAAATCGAAGTAGCGCGACTGAAAAAAACAGGGGAAACCCCGGATGAAAATGCACAAAAGGAGTTATACGATCGGATCGCTAGAGGATATACAGAACAGACATCACCGGTCTATGCCGCTTCTCGACTCTGGGTCGATGCGGTCATTGACCCCAATACGACCCGTGAATGGATTGCTCAAGGCATTGAAGCGGCCAACCATGCGCCTTTAGACACGCCTTTCACCGTCGGGGTGATGCAAACGTGAACTACTGCTCTCGTTCTAACGACAACAGCGTCGACAGTATGACTTCATAGAGTCCTTTCGCATCGGCGTTTTTGCCTTCTTCGAGTGCTCCTCGAATCAGCAGGATGGCGTCCATCAATTGGTTCTCATCGTGCACATTTTCCAATTCTTCAATCCATGTGAGCGCTTCAACAACTGTGCGAAAGTCACCCTCTACAGCGCAGTTTGCAACCCTTCGCAAGGACTCTTCGGGAACAAACCCAGAGCTCCACATGAACCCGAGAATGTCTGCGTAAACCGTTTCAAATTCGGGGTCTTCCAACGCATCTGCAAAGACATCGGACGCCGCAGAGACTTTCAAGGCACTTAACATCGATGCCACTTCGGTTCGAACAGCGTCTGCTGGATGGTCCCGAAATACTTCCATCAATGGGCGCACCCATTGGATATCCCCTGATTCTTTTGCTTCCTCAAGCGCTGTGAGAACCTCGGACTCCTTTGCTGAGAAAAGTGCTGAAATGCCATTCATGCCGCAAATTTAAGGTAGAGAATAACGCTCACTGCATGCTGCGCGTCGCTTCTGGAAGTTGTTTCCAATGTTCCATGAATTCCGTTAAAATCAAAGCCGTCGCACCCCAGACTTCATTTCCTTGAATGGGATAAGCCGGCATGGGATGAAACAGCCCTGGAGACACCTCCATTTTAACGGGACGCATGGCCCGATCAGTCAATAAGCTATCCACTTTAAACTCAATAATTGAGTCGACTTCTATGGGGTCGATGTTCCACTGTGGACGTTGTGGAAGAATGGCTAGATAAGGAGATACGGCAAAACGACTGGGAGGAATGAAGCGTTCAGATAATGGGCCAAATATGATTTCTGAAGGGACGTCTACTCCCACCTCCTCTTCGAATTCTCTTCTGGCCGTCTCCATCAAGTTTGCGTCCACCGCCTCTCGTTCTCCACCAGGAATGGAAACTTGACCGCTGTGCACTCCGGGGTATTTTGTCCGCTGCATCAGCAAAGCATGCCACGACCCCTGCATGGGGTAAATAGCCAAAAGCACCGCAGCAAACCGTATTTCAACCCCCTTTTGCTCAGCCATGGCACGCGAGGGTCTCGTAAATGGCATGGCATGCTCGGCATTGGATGCCGCCAACAGGCCATTCGCCCCTATACTTTCAAGCAGTGCGATCCGCAAAACATGCCCAAGCTCCTTCATGCAACAAAGGTCACACAATTCCCTTGTTAGCGGTACCTTCGATTTTGAATTTGTACAGCGTGACTGAATCCAACCAACCTCGCATCGCTCTCTTGACCGATGACCTCTCCTTCCCCCCGCTTCACGAGTCGTGGGAAGGACTTCTGGCTGTCGGAGGGGATTTGTCCGAAGCACGTCTGATTGCAGCGTACGAAGCAGGCGTATTCCCTTGGTACGGCGAAGAAGACCCCATCCTTTGGTGGGCCCCAGAGAAACGGTCCATACTTCATTTGGAAGAACTGAATGTTTCAAAAAGCATGCGGAACATCCTGAATCGAGGGCTTTTTGAAATCCGCATGGATACCTGCTTCGAACAGGTCGTACGCGCGTGCGGAGACATCCGCAGAGAAGGCGAAGGCACCTGGATTTCAGAGGAAATTACAGAAGCCTATGTGGCGCTTCATCGACTCGGCCTGGCACATTCAGTGGAAACATGGCACAACGGCGAGCTTGTCGGCGGACTTTATGGCATTTCGATTGGCCGCATGTTTTTCGGAGAAAGTATGTTTTCTCTCATGAACAACGCCTCTAAGGTCGCATTCATTCATTTGGTACAGTGGGCGAAAAAACGCGGTTTTGGCCCAATAGATTGTCAAGTTCAGAACCCACATTTGGCGACACTCGGAGCTCGGGAGATTGAACGGGCACATTACATGGAAATTTTGGATGCTTACTTGAAGAAGCATGCGACCATCAAGGGCACCTGGAGTCCTGAAATCGATCCAATCGGATAGGTATCGCCCCTTCATATCGGAGATCGATCGAATCCAAGTGGCAATGACTACGCAAACTAAAAGTCAGCTACCTCGTTGGTTTAAAGATGGTTGCAATCCCCATAAACTCCTCAGGAAATAGCAATTCACAAGTTTCCAACAAAGGCCGTTCACTCGTTAACAATTCGTTCATATTTCATTTAACATTTGTAGCCCAGAAGTCGAAACCGTCGGGTACTTTGCACACACGACAATCAACTATCACCCTACAAGCCTTTCAGATGGATAAATACGATTATATGGTTTTGGACATTGTCCATACATACAAGCAAGAGCAGCAAGCCCACATCCGATTGGCCGTGCTCGAACGCAATTTTTGGAAGCGCATTGAAGCCGACACTGACCTCAGCGTTGGCCAAGCTCGAATTGGTGAGCGCATTACAAATTTGTACCTCGATGGAATGGTTCAAAACAAGAACGGCTACGCCTTGACGAAGAAAGGACGCGAGCAACTTGCTTTTGCACCATGGAAAAAGGAGGAAGTTGCCTAACCAAAACACAAGGCATCAAAAAAGCCGGCCCATATAGGCCGGCTTTTTTATGCGGATTCGTATAGCAAATCAGTTGCTACAGTGCGCTTTCATTATTCTTCAATAATTTCCATCAAAGGATACTTCTCTTTCCAGAACGCCAATTTATCGTGGTCACGCACAGTGATCACCGTTCGTCGGTCAAGACGAACTTTAATATTGGGTTGCAATTCTTTCTCTCGCTTTTTTCGAGCCATAACAATCTATATTCTCCGTGAATCGAGGATTCGACTCAGTTGCTTCGGCTAAAGAACACCAAAACAGTTTAATTTGTTGACTAAGTGCAAAAAGAATTTCCTTTTCTTAAGGAAATTTGTGCACATCTACTCAAAATTCAGTCCCGTGCGACGCGCATGGCGTAATACTGGATGTAGAAATAGCATAAAACGGGTAAAATCAAAGCGAGCGAAAAGCCAAATTGATCAGCCAAACCACCCACCGCTGGAGGAATGATGGCGCCTCCGACGATTGCTGTGCACAGAACCCCACTTCCAAGCGGCTTCAAATCTCCCAATTCACTAATTCCCAACGTGAAAATGGTCGGAAACATAATGCTGTTGAATAACCCTACACTTAGAAGTGCGAGCAGGGCTGTTACCCCCGTGCTAGAGACACTGAGAATGGTCATCGCTGCTGCACACAGGGCGAAAAATCCAAGCAGCCTTTGTGGCGCCATCCGGTTCATGACCGCTGAACCGATGAATCGACCAATCATGGCTCCTCCCCAATAGAAGGTCAACAAAGCTCCAATGAGCCCCTTGGTGTCCATTCCTGCCAAAGACTTCCCTCCAATACTCGCAGCAAGTGATGCCATGGATGACAACACGGCACTGTCGCGGATGATTTGATCCACTCCCAACTCCAAACCATAATTGACCATGTACGAACCGATAGCGACCTCAGCTCCCACATAAACAAAGATTCCAATCGCTCCGTAAACCAAGCGCTTGTTCTGCAAAACCTTTCCATATCCCCCTCGAGAAGAACCTCCGAGAATACGGGGCAGTTTGCTCATTCCCATCAGCAATGCCAGCACCCCAAAAGCGACTGCCAAAGCCACGAATGGACCTTGCACAGCAGAAGCCTCAGCAGCACGGTAAGCATCCAAGGCTGACTCCGTTAGCGCACTCTGTTCGTCTGAATTGAGAATCTTGTCACTCAACAAGAAACTCGCTGCTACAATCGGAGCAATGGTGGTACCCAACGAATTGAATGCCTGCGCTAAATTCAACCGACTTGACGCCTTTTCAGGGGAGCCCAATACAGAGATGTAAGGATTGGCGGCAACTTGTAATATGGTAATCCCTCCGGCTACTACGAACAGCGCCAACAGGAACAAAGGATACATTCGCGTAGCAGCGGCGGGGTAAAAAAGCAAACAGCCCAGAGAAGCAAGCCCCAAACCGGTTAAAATTCCGCGTTTGTAGCCAATGCGTTCGATGAGGTTTCCTCCTGGAATACTGATAAGGCCATAGGCTGCAAACCATGCAAACTGAACCAATCCTGCTTGAAGAAATGTCAGTTCAAAAACATCTTTTAATCTGGGAATCAATGCATCCACCATGACGGTGATGAATCCCCACATAAAAAACAAACTGGTTACAATAATAAACGGAGCTCGCAAGGAAATCCCTCCCGATTCTTTGGTCTGTGTATTCATGTGTGCAAAATACACTTAAGAACGCTTCAATCGCTAAGCAAGCGCTGTCAAATTCCTCTCAATCGACTTTGGTTTCCGCTCCCAAACTGCAAAAAGGGTCTTCAGTTCAGCGCATCAATTGCAATGTGCCAGAAAATTCTTCAGCGTCGGTATTGAATCCCTTCAGTCGAATGACCCAATTGTAGATACCATTTTCCGCAAAATGGGTGCCTCCCTGCATGTCTCCCAACCACACCTCATCCAATGATTCACTATGAAAAACCATTTCCCCCCATCGGTTCATGATCCATATCTCGTAGTTCATGATTTGACTACCAATGACCTGAAAGGCGTCATTGATTCCATCGTTATTCGGTGTGAAAGCAGTTGGAACATAGAGCAATACTGGACCGCGAACAACCGTAAAGGATTTGTCCACACATCCTGCAAAACTCATGATTTCCAATGAGACGGTATAATCGCTTAACCCGTCAAAAGTGTGCTCCGTAATCGCTTCATCAGAATGCACTCCATCTCCGAAATCCCAGTCATAGGAATAGGCGCCTTCGTATGGCTCAGCAGGGCTTGGTGTTGCTCGAAATTGGTATGCATTCTCATCAGTCTCTATGGCACTGACGACGAAATCGCTGAACAAGTACTGGACCTCAATCGTTGAATACGTATCAATCATATCTCCACAAATATCTGTAGCAACCACAGGATATGTAGCCGCCTGAGTGGGCGTGACATACTGGGTTGGACCATATGAATCCAACGTTGGCCAGTAATAAACAAAACCATCTTCTCCTCCTAAACCCAAAGCCTCCAACGAGATTCCATCTCCCGCACAAATGACGGTTGAAGGGGTCACTTCAATGTCCAAAGGAATGTCCGGGATGTGATACGTGAGTGAATCGGAGGCACTACCGCCACAACCGTCTTCTACATTGACAAACACAGGCACCGTGCCGAACGATTGCAACACGATGTTTGAACCCAAGTCATACGGTTCTCCGCTCACAAACCAAGCATAATCATATGCTCCCGCTCCACTGATTATCTCGACAGGAATGTTGGTGTTGTCGATGCAACTGGCATACAGATCCACTCCCAATTCAATGACCAAAGGAGGGTTGTCAATCACCACAACGGTACTCGCTGAGGCACTTTGACCACACCCATCATTGACGGTCAGTGAAATGGTGGTTGTGTCAAATGATTGTACATCAATGGTGCTGCCGTTATCCGACAAAGCCACGCCATCCTGACTCCAATTGTAGACATAGCCTCCTGAGCCGCTGGTCACATCAGAATCGATATCAAACACTTCTGTACACGGCCCAATGAGTCCTTGGGGCAAAGTGAATTCTACATCAGGAGCCTCCACTATAACCGCGATTTCAACATCTTCAATTTGTCCGCAGCCGTCAGACACTTCCAACGTGAGATTCAGATCATTGCTGGTCGTCCAATTCAACGTCTGCCCCCAGTTCAACCACGTATTTCCATTCAGCCAATTGTAGTTGAACGGCCCGCTTCCAGTTGCTGAGGCGGTTATTGAGAAAGGATCGTTGCACAAGACATCTAAAGTCGACGGGACATCCACCACTATCTCAGGAATGTTATATTCAACGTCTACACTATCCGTTGATTCGAATCCACATCCATCCGACACAGTCAGAAAGACTTCTTCTGCACCTGACCACGTGCTCAAACTCAAAATACTCGGGTCCCACCACGAGGAGAACAAGTTGTTGCCATCTTCATCTTCCCAATCATACGTGTAAAAAGAATCCCCTCCTTCAACGGAACTCGTCACATCTTGGGTGTCATTGCACTCCAACGTAATTAAGTCCTGATCAATCGACGCAATCAAGGGGGGGAAATCCAACACCGTCACGTCAATCACGACGCTTTGGGAGGGCATTCCACATGTATCACCAACAATGATTTCACAACTGTAATCTTCCGTTGGAGAGATGGTCAATGGCGAATACGTTTCTCCACTGCAAAGCCATTCGTACGTGTAATTTCCATACCCCCCTTCTACAATCGGAGCAATCTCTAAGAAATCCCCAATGCACATTTCAGTTTCATACCCCTCCACAAGAAAAGGCGGTGGATTCTCCGCCACATAAAAGGAAAAATACGTAGTCAAGCCCCCCCCGTTGCATGCCGCAACATTTTCGATCTGCATTTCCACCAGCTCTGGACCTTCATCGATCATGTCAATGTCAGCTGTCAAGATGAAGGAGACAATGCTCACGAAAGGTTCAAAAACAACAGAATCCGGCAATGGCAAGAGCGAACCATCCAATTGAGGCTGGCCGTAATCAACTCCATTGGTCGCCTCGCTGTTACCGTAGTTGATGTAAACCATCTCTTGCACTTCCAAGATCGTTTCAACAGGACGTTCAAAAGTCAAAATCGCTTGGCCACAATCCTCATAAATGATATTGGCATCCGGACCGCCCACATCGATGGACAAATCAATCTGCACGACTGCATTGGATTGGAAGGATCCCTCTGCCAGAACGACCACTGACTCCAAGGCCGTATCGCTTCCATCAGCAATCGCCAATTTGATGTGATACGTCTCACCGCATTCAACAACGTGCATGGCCGTGAAGGGCACAGTGTACCCATTGATACACACATCCTCACCTCCTTGATTGTCAATATAGTATTCTGGGTTCGTTCCTGAATTCACCGAGGAAATGGTAATCGGCAAAATGGGGTCTGTATCCGGAACCCCCGCGATGTTCACTGAACCGTCCGGAAAACCCGCAGGGCTGTCATACGATCCCGTAATGCCCGGACCACTCAAGAAAAACGCAAACACATCGTTGTATTGGGTGTTGATCCAAGTCTCGTACTCGTCCGAACCAAACACGTAGTCAAAACTTACGGTGTCGCCGGCGGCAACGAAGTCGAACTCCAAAACGCAACCGTCATTCACTGATGAGACACTGAAGTTTTCTCCGATCATTCCCGGGACTGAATTGGCAATTTCAAGCAAATCGGGGTCGTTGAACCCATTCCCGAGGCAACCGTCGCAGGCTACAAAGTCTTCAGGACACCCCAAGTTGTCAGCAACATCACAACTGAGGACTAGACCAGAATTGATGGAAAATGAATCTTCGCCGTTCGTCAGATAACCAAGCTGGTTTGACCCCCCTGTGTAAGTAATATTAAACGCTTGAATGCCATTGCCTAATAGGATATCATTGACATACTGCTCCAGTGTCAAGCCCGATTCTACCTGCACCTGAGCATTTGCTCCGAGCGAAAGAAACACAACTGACACTAGCACTAAAAATGAACGACCAAAAGATGGATTCATGAAATGAGCATTAAAAGAAGACCTGCAGTATGCGATAATAACACAATTCTACAACATCCTCACCCTCCAAAGGGTTGCATTCTTCTCATGCTGTTTGTTCTTAGTCTCTAAATTCCGAAAGTTGTGCGCCTAGCTTTTTGCGCGCATGGAAAATGCGACTCTTCACAGTGCCCATCGGAATACCCAATTCCTTCGCAATTTCATCATAATGGTAGCCTTCCACGAACATGTTGAAAGGGACCCGGAATTCATCTTTGAGACCGTCAATTGAATCACGAATGTCTTGCTCGTTGATGACAGTTGTCACTGTATCCGCTTGCATTTGTGTGCTCGAATTGATGAAGAACTGATTTTCCGTCGTATCAACAATGGTATTCTGAAATTTCTTGCGCTTGTAATTGTTGATGAAGATATTGCGCATGATGGTGTACAACCAGCCTTTGATGTTGGTACCCTCCTTAAAGTTGTTTTTGTAACGCAATGCCTTCACCATCGTATCCTGAATCAAATCTTCAGCATCTTGCATGTCACGCGTAAACCCGAGTGCAAAACCTTTTAAGAAGTCGCGATTTCCGACTAGAAGCGAGTTAAATTCGATTGAGCTCATGACGTTTTGTTTAGCGTTCTGAGGCAAAGATTAAACAAAATATCCCTGCAACCTAAAAATTGTTTAACTTTTTAATAAAATCATTAAACATTTACGCTGATCTCGCTCTAGGCGGGGAGTTCAGGAGAAAAGTAATCCGACCAAAGAGCCACCGTCTTTCGCTAGTTTCACGTTGGTTGTGGGTTTTATGCCATCAAACATCCTGCCTCCTAAGTAAAACTCGTTCGACGAGCCTACAAATTGACGTTCCACTTTTTGCACATAATCTTGGGCATTCGACGGAGAGGGATGCGTCGTACAATAGCTGACAAATTTGGCTTCGGGAAATTGAGCAGCTACGTTGAGCAAATCCTCAAACGGCACATTCGCACCAAGAAAAATCGATTGGTACCCGTTCAAGGTACACAAGTAGTGAACGAAGAGCAGAGAAATATCATGGGTTTCTCGCTCAGGCAAAAACAACACAACAACAGCTTGATCTTCGTCCGATTGAACGGACAAGCGATCCACACCGGCTTGCAGCGATTGCCGCATTAAATTACTAATGAAGTGCTCCTGGGCCGGACAAATGGAATTGGTCAACCACAGCACACCTATTTGTGCTAGAAATGGAAGAAAAACATCCAAAACGGTACGGTCCAAACCATGCTCCTCCGTGTATGCGTCTACGACAGAACGATACAAGGCTTCATCGTAATGAAGCATGCTCAGCTTCAGCGAATGAAAAATAGAGGACTGAAGCCCTTGACTCTCTTGCGTCCGGTCCACTTGACTGATGAGATCAGCCCCTTTCATCTCAGCTATCTTGGATATTTTGAACCCGTTTTCCATCAAAAACCTCACATTCAACAACTTCTTCAGGTCCTCGCCAGAGTAATGTCGAATGTTGGTGGACGTTCGTTTCGGATCGAGCAGCTCATACCGCTGTTCCCACATCCTAATGGTATGGGCTTTCACTCCCGTGAAGTGCTCCAAATCTTTAATGGAAAATTGTTGGGCCGCACCTCCGTTCTTCATGCGTTCGCAATTGTGGGTTCTTCAGTCAAATCAACATTCTTTTGCTTCATACTTTTGAGGTATGATTCAATGTACCTTTTTCTCTGACACGCATTGGAACCAATTGTACCCTTTTACATTTCCTCATCAAAAAGGACACATGCGATGGGGAGCTTTCACACTTGAACACCTGTGGAAAGAAATCGCTTCGAGCGCTTCGTCCTCAATGGAACAAGAGAACGCACAATATGTTCAACAAATAGTGGCACATGGAGCGGTCAATGATCGCTGGGTGCCGGACTTGGCTGCATGGACCATTTTGTCCAAATTGAAATCTGGCCAGTCGCTCACCTGCGGTGAAGTTGTGCTTTTCCAGCCGCTTGAACCCGACGGCCGAATGGATTCAATGGAGTTTAGCGAGGCACATTTGATTGCACGTCCTACTGACTTTTTCATTGACTGCGGAAAGACCTTGAAGTCCCAGGCATCCTTGATTCAAACGCATTGGAAGACGGAATCTTGGAATGCCGCTTTGCACGGGACACACACAACCGTTATTGGCGATACCGCGCAGGTCTTTATGGCACCTGGGGCACGGGTTATCGCGAGCACTTTGAATACGGAAGACGGCCCCATTTTCATCGGCCCAAATGCAGAAATTCAAGAAGGCTCGCATATTCGAGGCCCGTTTCTTCTCGATGAGAAGAGCGTCATTAAAATGGGGAGCCGGGTTTACGGTGCTACTGCAATCGGCCCGCATTGTCGGATCGGAGGTGAAGTTTCAAACAGTGTTCTTTTGGGCTATAGCAACAAGGGGCACGATGGGTTTCTGGGGAATTCTGTTATCGGACATTGGTGCAATTTGGGAGCCGACTCCAACACCAGCAATCTTAAGAATAACTACAGTGATGTGCGTCTTTGGGATGCCGCTAGCTCATCCATGCAGCCGACCGGCCTTCAGTTTTGCGGTTTGATCATGGGCGATCACAGCAAGTGCGCCATCAACACCATGTTCAATACGGGAACCATCGTGGGCAATGGGTGCGTTCTTGTCGGCCATTCGTTCGTCCCAAAACACGTGCCTTCTTTCTCATGGGGCGGAGATGAAAGTTGGTCGGAACATCAATTTGAACGATTCGTTGAGACAGCGATCATGGTCATGGAGCGCCGACAACATACGTGGAAGGATGAGGATGCAAAACGCTGGCTGCTCGAATTTCAAAATTCCAGTTTTTTGCGAAAGGAGTTCAAGTGACACGATTGCCTGACACATTGTCTGAAATGCGAGTGGCACGGGGTTTGACTGAACGGGAGTACTGAAACGATTAGAAGATGTTTGAAGAAGCGCAAGAAGATGAGACCTGGATGTTGTCAGAATCCCCAGACCACGAATTCATACCCCTGATTTCACCAGAAGATGAAGAAGCCATGCAAAAGGAGGAAGTGCCTGAGGCCTTGCCTCTGCTTTCCCTGCGCAACACTGTTCTTTTTCCGGGAGTTGTCATTCCCATCACTGTAGGGAGAGACCGGTCAATCCGCCTCATTAAGGAAGCGCATAAAAACGAGCAGCGCATTGGTGTTGTCAGTCAAAAGAACGACGACATTGAAATCCCTGTGGGAACAGACCTCAATGAAGTCGGCACGGTCGCCAAAGTGATCAAGATGCTTCGCATGCCCGACGGTTCAAACACGGTGATTCTTCAAGGTCAAAAACGATTTAAATGGACGGAAATCGTTCAAGAAGAGCCCTACATGAAGGCGCGTGTCGTTGAATACGACGCCGAAAATCTCCCGCCAAAAGACGACCAGCACAAGGCCCTTATGGACAGCCTGAAAGAGCTTGCGTTAGAAATCATTCAACTCAGCCCCAACATTCCTTCTGAAGCAGGGTTTGCCATCAAAAGCATCGAAAGCCTGACATTTTTGGTCAACTTCATCGGATCAAATATGAACGCGCCTGTAGAGGAAAAACAAGCGCTTTTAGAGGTTGCCGGCATTCGAGCGCGCGCAAGTCGGGTACTGGAATTGCTGCACAAAGAAAAGCAAATGCTTTCCTTGAAGCGAGACATTCAAACCAAGGTCAAAGGCGAATTGGACCAACAGCAACGCGAATACTTCTTGAACCAGCAACTGAAGCAAATTCAAGAAGAATTGGGCAACAACCCGCAGGCACAAGAAGTTGCCGAACGGAAGTTGCGCGCTGAAAGCATGCAATGGCCTGACCACGCCAAAGAAGCCTTTGGTAAAGAGATCTTGAAGTTGGAGCGCATGAACTCGCAGTCAGCCGAGTACAGTGTTCAAGCCAATTATGTTGATTTGATGTTGGACCTTCCGTGGGACGCCAATTCACAAGATAATTTTGATCTCCATCATGCCCAAAAGACGCTGGATGAGGATCACTATGGCCTGGAAAAAGTCAAAGAACGCATCATCGAGCATCTTGCAGTTCTTAAAATAAAGGGAGACTTAAAAGCGCCTATTATCTGTCTCTATGGCCCTCCTGGGGTTGGAAAGACTTCGTTAGGAAAAAGCATCGCCAAAGCACTCGACCGAGAATACGTCCGAATGAGTTTGGGAGGCATGCGCGATGAAGCCGAAATTCGCGGACATCGCAAAACATACATCGGCGCTATGCCCGGTCGTATTCTTCAGAATTTGAAGAAAGCGGGGACCTCAAACCCATTGTTCGTCTTGGATGAAATTGACAAGTTGGGGCGCGATCATCATGGCGATCCTTCCAGTGCCATGTTGGAAGTCTTGGACCCTGAACAAAACAGCACATTCCACGACAACTACCTCGATTTAGATTATGACCTCAGTCGGGTCATGTTCATCGCAACGTGTAACAACCTTGCTTCGGTTCAACCCGCTTTGCGAGACCGCATGGAAATCATTGAGGTCACGGGATACACCGTCGAGGAAAAAGTGCAAATCGGGAAACGTCATTTAGCTCCAAAGCACATCAAGGAAACCGGTCTGACCCGGGAGCAAATTAAAATTCCAGTCGCTACTCTAGAGGCAATTGTGGAGCAGTACACCAATGAAAGTGGCGTGCGTGGTTTGGACAAACGCATCACCAAAATCATTCGAAATCGAGCGAAAGAAATTGCACTGGATGAAGCTTTCGAAGCTGAAGTTAAAGCGAAAGATTTACCTAAAATACTCGGCCCATCGCGAGAGAAGGACCAGTACCAAGGCAACGACGTCGCTGGGGTCGTGACGGGATTGGCATGGACACCCAACGGAGGCGATATTCTATTTATCGAAACCTCTTTGACGGTTGGAAAAGGCAAATTGACCCTCACGGGAAATCTCGGAGACGTCATGAAAGAAAGCGCCATCATTGCCTTGGAGTGGATCAAATCAAACGCTGAATCAATCGGACTCAATGCCGCTGAATTGAACGAACGCAACGTCCACTTGCATGTTCCACAAGGTGCCATTCCAAAGGATGGCCCCAGTGCCGGCATCACCATGATCACAGCAATGGTATCTGCATTTACACAACAAAAGGTTCGCAAAGCGTTGGCCATGACTGGGGAGATCACCCTTCGAGGCCAAGTTTTGCCTGTCGGAGGAATCCAAGAGAAGATTTTGGCAGCAAAGAGAGCAGGCATTAAAGAGATCATTTTATGTGAACGGAACCGTCAAGACATTGATGAAATTGACGACCGGTACATCAAAGGACTCACCTTTACATTTGTCAAGCACATCCGTGAAGTTGTTGAACGCGCTTTGTTACACGAAAAAGCAGTGAAGTAACGTTTCTTGAACCATGACCTGTACCAATCATCGCTCCCTGATTCGCTTTTTAAGTCTCATCATCACCCTTGGGCTCATGGAGTCAACAGGTTGGTCGCAGGTCTCTGAATCACTCGTCTTTGAAATTCCAGCGGACGCCCGGGCTGCGGCTCTTGGCGGACGGATCATGGCCGACTTGCAGCCTGATGCTCATGGCGCAGCCAACAATGTGGCACTACTTGATTCTTCGATGGACCGCAAATTGACCATCGATTTTGTTGACTATTTCGCAGGAATGAGCCTCACAACGGTGAACTATGCATTGAAGCCCGGAGGCCAATTTAATGGACAGGTTGGAGCGCGATTCCAGAACATGGGAACCTTCCAAGAAATGGATGCCGCAGGAAACTCCTTGGGCACGTTCAATGGAGGTGACTACCTCCTGTATTCCGGTTGGTCCTACCGCATTGATTCAACGTGGTCTATTGGGGCACAAGGCTTTTTCGGCATGCGCACTCTGGATCGAGAAGTCGCTGGTATGTTTGGTGCAGACCTCACAATTCATGGGGTTTGGCCAGAAAAAAACATTGCCGTTGGCGCAGGCGTTACAAGTCTGGGCCACCAATTCGGGTTGGAAGGCACACAACCCAGCGGCGCGCTGCCCAAAGACGTGCAGATAGGAATAACCAAAGGGTTTCGAAATGCTCCCTTCACCCTCTATCTGCGTGCCGGTCATTTGGAGACATGGGATTTGGCACCTCCAGGAACCTATGACGACAGCGTGAATCTTTTGACAGGCGACCTCATTAAAAACCCGACGTTTAAATTGGGGGACCAGTTGATGCGGCATGTCGGAATCGGTGCTGCTATCAGCCTCGGTCCTGCACTGACCTTGATGACCGGTTTTGATTACAGAAGACGCAAAGAAATGCAAGCGGCGGGCCGATTGGGTACCAATGGTTTGGCCTTAGGACTTGACCTTTCTGTTCAACGCTTTCGCTTCAGAATCACGCGGAACACCTATCATTTTGCTGGCTCGACAACCCATTTTGGAATTGCTTTCAACCCGAGCATATTTAGGGCACAATAAATCCTCCGTTCGCTATATCTTGCAGTACAATGAGTGCGAGCCGTATTAACATAGCCATTGATGGCCATTCTTCCGCTGGAAAAAGCACCATGGCCAAATCCTTGGCTAAGGAATTGAGCTTTGTTTATGTCGATACCGGTGCCATGTACAGAGCTGCTGCACTTTTTTGCATGCGAGAGCGCCTGATACAAGGAAATGAAATTGAGGAGTCGCGCGTTGAACAATCCATGGATCGGATGTTCATTAGCTTCAAGTACAATGACAAAAGCGAAACGTCAGATGTCCATTTAGGGGGCGTTAACGTGGAAAAAGAGATTCGTTCTATGGATGTAGCGCGGAAGGTGAGCTTGATTGCCGCGATTCCTGCTGTCCGTCACAAACTGGTTCGTCTTCAGCAACGTATGGCCGATAAAGGCGGTGTTGTCATGGATGGACGAGACATTGGAACGGTTGTTCTCCCGAAAGCGGAACTGAAGTTCTTCATCACCTCTGACCCTGATATCCGCGCCCAGCGTAGATTGGATGAATTGCAGCGTGAAGGCATTGCAAGTTCTTTTGATGAGGTGCGAAACAACATCATCGAACGAGACCGAATTGACTCCAGTCGGGCAGTGGCGCCATTGCGTCAAGCGGAAGATTCTATTGTTTTAGATAACAGCAACCTCACGATTGAAGAACAATTCCAGTTCTTGCTTTCCCACGCGAAAAAAACCATTTCGAGCAAGCAATGAAGGCCCCCTTCGTGATTTTAAGAATCTGGAGCTTGCTTTGGGCGTTTTTGGTCTTGACCGGTGTCCATGGGCAACAGGAGAACCTTGAATCTTCGGCTAAACTCCCCCCTTTTCTAACGGAAGTGCATGAGGCGTGGGCTGACTCTGTAATGGAACAGATGAGTCTGAGGGCGCAAATGGCACAATTGCTGATGCCCCCCGTGTACTCCCATGCCGATACAACGGGTTGGTCTGAAGCCGAAAAATGGGTGACTGAATTTGGAATTGGCGGTGTCATTTGCATGCAAGGAACGCCTGCAGGTCAAATCCAACGATTGCGTCGATTGCAGGAGCGTTCTGCCGTGCCTTTATTGGTTTCTACAGATGGAGAATGGGGGTTGGGAATGCGCTTGGACTCTACGCGATCTTGGCCACGTGCATTGACCCTCGGAGGATCACGCGACTTGGATTTAACGCGAAGTTTCGGACAGGAAGTAGGCGCCATGTTGCGATCAGCAGGGGTGCATGTGAATTTCGCACCCGTTGTCGATGTCAATAGCAATGCCAAAAACCCTGTAATTGGCAGCCGATCATTTGGAGAAGACCCCGAGTGGGTTGGGCGACTTGGAACAGCTTATGCATTGGGCATGCAGGATGTTGGTGTATTGGCAACAGCCAAACACTTCCCCGGTCACGGGGACTCCGATTCGGATTCTCACTTGACCCTACCTTCCATTCTGCATGACACCGTTAGGCTCAACAAGATTGAGCTAGCCCCTTTCCGTCAGCTCACAAATGCAGGTGTAGGCGCTATGATGGCAGCCCATCTGTACATCCCTGCTTTGGACTCGACTTTAGGTCAACCGTCCACCCTCTCTCCGCGCATCATTGACACCTTGCTCCGTCAGGACATCGGATTTCAAGGTCTTGTGTTTACGGATGCAATGACCATGAAAGGGTTCACTTCATTTGCGACCACGTCTAGCCCACATGCCGACGCGTTGTTAGCGGGAAATGATATTTTACTATTTCCCGGAGATCCGCAACGTGTTTTGGCTGAACTGCAGCAAGCGATCAATGACGGCAGGATTGACTCACTCTTTATTGCAGAGAAGTGCAAACGGGTCTTGCAAGCCAAATCGTGGTGTCGTGTAGACGAAAAACCCACGGGTTATGTCGATACACCCGAAGCCGAAATCAATCACCGTTCCATTCTCTCATCGAGCCTGACAGCTGTCAAAAATGTAGAAAATGGATTGCCCTTCAAGGCAGGTATTCAATCGCTATCATCCCTATTTATCGGATGGGACGGGCATCCTGATGCGACGTTCAATGCGGTCATAGAGAACATCATGGGAACGTCCATGGACATTTCTAGCCAAGCCGTCAGTGCGGGCCGATTCATTTCCGAAGGTGCGGCTATTTTTCGTTCGCTCATCGCTCCGAAACCTCAGTGGATGGCCATCCACATCGGAGGAACGAGCCACTCAGCCAGTAAGCAACACGGTATCGACAACGACGTCATTCGTCAATTGGAACGCTGTGCAGCGCGTGCATCCGAAGCACACATCCCTTTGGTCGTCATTGTTTACGGGAGCCCCTATTTACTGGAACGGTTGGAAACGGTTGCCGCATTGTCGGACGCGCTTATTGTTGCGTATCAGGATGATTACAGAACGATTGAACAGGTCGCTGAGGCCTTGACCGGTGCCGGTGCTGCCGGCGGCGTTCTCCCGGTCTCATCGGGCGTTTTCCCCGCTGGAACGGGTCACCCTTGGATGGGACGACAGCGTCTGAGCTTTTCTCCCGTTGATTTCAATCGCAAAGCCCTACTTGACAGTGTTGTTTTGAACGCCATCGAAGGGGGAGCTATGCCCGGCTGCCGTTTGGTCGTTGCGCACAAGGGAAAGGTCATTCATGACGGCGCATATGGCACTATTGACGGCACCGAGCCTGTGACAAAAGCAACCGTTTATGATCTTGCCAGTATCACGAAAATTGCAGCGACAACGCTGGCTTTGATGCATCTTGAAGAGCAGGGGCTTTTTGACCGGTCCAAACCGCTCAGCCATTACTTGCCAGAATTGGACACCCTGCCCATTGGTGATCGGCTCATCGAGGACATCTTATCGCATCGTTCAGGCTTAAAAGCATGGATTCCATTTTATCTGTATGCTTTGGAGGATTCAACCGCTTTCTCGCCTGCGGCTACGGCTGAGCATTCCGTTTTTCTTTCTGAGCAATGCTTTATGCGCCCTGCTTGGCAAGATTCGGTGTGGAGACGTGTTACGGAAGAGCCGCTTGACCCTGTTGGAACGCACCGCTACAGTGACATGGGATACTACGCGCTTGCACGCATCATCGAAAAGCTCACCGACGCGCCGGTAGACCGCTGGTTGCAAACGACATTTTATGGCCCGCTAGGCTTGTCAAGTATGGGCTATCATCCGCTTTCACGAAGTCCTTTGAATCTCATTGCACCTACTGAATTGGATACCGTTTTTCGAAAAACGACTGTCCACGGACACGTCCATGACCCAGGAGCCGCTATGCTTGGTGAAGTCGCAGGGCACGCTGGTTTGTTTAGCAATGCCTATGACCTCGCCCGCTTGATGTATTGCTTCCGCATGGGAGGCATCTACGGACGCTCTGAACTTTTGCGATCAGAGACGGTTCACCAATGGACGAGTCGGTTTGCTGACGACCCCAAATACAGGAAAGCGTTGGGATTTGACCGGCCTGATTCGGAGAGTGGAGAAGGCCCGACATGCGACCAAGCCAGTTGGTCAAGTTTCGGACATTCTGGATTCACAGGGACACTAGCGTGGGCTGATCCAGACCACGATTTGGTCTTTGTCTTTTTGAGCAACCGAATCCACCCGGATGCGGAAAATCGAAAACTCATTCAATGGAATGTTAGGACCGAACTCCAGCAGATCGTCTACCAATCATTTGGCATCTCCGATCGATTTAGAACGGATAGAGACTGAACATAAAACTTTGACTCCATGCGCATAGGATTTGTTTGTTACCCAACATTTGGAGGTTCAGGAGTTGTTGCAACGGAATTGGGGAAGGCGCTCGCGGCTAAAGGCCATGAGCTGCACTTCATCACGTATAGTGAGCCTGCAAGAATGGGAAGCCTGAAAAGCAATGTGTATTATCACGAGGTTCGGCTTTCAAATTACCCCTTGTTTGATTTTCAACCCTACGAACTGATTTTGACGAGTAAAATGGTGGAAATCGCGATGCAACACCGGCTGGACTTGTTGCATGTCCACTATGCCATACCTCACGCAAGTGCAGCAGTTATGGCTCGGGGCATTCTGGCTACCAAAGGATTGAATCTCCCAATCGTGACCACATTGCATGGTACAGACATCACGCTGCTGGGCAAGGACCCTGCATTCGAGCCGGTCATTTCGTATGCGATCAATGAATCGGATGCGGTTACCACGGTCTCCAATAGTTTGAAATCCGATACACTTAAATTGTTTGGCTGCGACGGCAAATCGATTGAGTGCATTCCCAACTTCATCTGCCCCAAGCAATATACAGGCTCTCCGGATGAAGAATTGCGCAAGCACATTGCTCCAGAAGGACAGCCCATCCTCACGCACATTTCAAATTTTCGACCAGTCAAACGAGTGGATGATGTCCTCGCCACATTCATTGAGGTCCGAAAAAAAATCCCGGCAAAACTGCTCCTAGTTGGAGACGGTCCAGACCGGTCTCGCATTGAAAAAAGAGCCGAAGAATTGGGCTACCGGAACGACGTAATCTGCATTGGGAAGATCAAGAACCCCATTGAGCCATTGCGAATCAGCGACCTCTTTCTTCTTCCATCGGAAACGGAAAGCTTCGGATTGGCAGCTTTGGAAGCTATGGCCAGCGGCGTGCCGGTCATTGCATCCAATACAGGAGGTCTGCCAGAAGTCATCGAACATGGAGTCAGTGGATTTCTTCACGAAGTTGGAGATACGCAAGCGATGGCGAACAGTGCTTTGGACATACTCGGTTCTCCTTTGCGATTGGAGGCTTTTCGGAAACAAGCCAAAGCACGCTCTGAAGTATTTCACATCGACGCCGTATTGCCGAAATACGAAGGTTTATACAACCGATTGGTCTCAGAAGAGGGTGCACTGCCAACATGAAAAAAAAAACACCCCCCATCCAGACCATTGGAAAGCGCATCACATTCGCCTGGCACGATGACGCGCTGACTGTTGTCATCGATCAAAAAATCCCAAGAAGTCAGCAGATGGCACTGGAGGCTTGGATGATTGCCTGGATTGCCGTAGGTGTCGTATTCTTCTGGAGTCTAACGCATGCTACAGGAGAAGAGCGCATGTTTTATAGCATCTCATCAGCGTTTTGGACCTTCTTTGCCTTTCGCGTCGGTAAAGTGATTCTTTGGCGCAGAAAAGGAAGCGAAACCATCCGCATTCACACGGAAGGGATGTCGGTCAAAAATGCATTTGGCACGCTTGGGAAAGCCCAAATATTCCATTTATCGCACATTCAAAAAATGGAAATTCGGAGAAGAGAGCCTACTGCATTTCTAGCCAATTTGGATCAGAGCTTTTGGATCATGGGCGGTGAATCCATTCATTTTACCTACGACAACAAGTCTTTCGTTCTCGGTAAACAGCTGAGCGAGAAAGACGCACAAGCCTTGGCTAAGCTCCTCGATAAGGGCATCAGGAAATTTAGCTAACGTCCTCAAAGCAAGGCTATTCATCCATGCATTGCTGCTCCAACGCAGCTTTTGCGTGTCGAGTTTAGCACCATGGGACGGTCAGGAAGAAGAAGATTATTGAGGATTGTAGGCATTGTGTGGGCCATTTTTATCGCGTCTTGTAAACCGGATGCATCGCCGACAAGCTGGTCCATTCAAGTCAATTACATCGAAGGAACCCCTGTGGATTTGGCTTGGCTTGTGCTTCTCAAGGAATCCCAACATTCGGGCAATTGGCAAGATGGATATACCCTGGAAGCAGTCAGTGACACCCTTTACACAGATCCTTTTGGTCATAGCTGGATACCAATTAGCGGTTTAGAAGGGCCACACCAATTGCATATTGGAACGCACAATGAGCAAACCGGAGAAGCCAACCTCCTGTACCAAGACACTTGGGACTTCCCCATTCATGATGCCGCTTCAATTACACTTCCAACTCCCTTCTGGATCAGATGCATTGGGGGGCGGAACGAAATGGACGTCGCCGATTACGAAAGAATTCTCCTTTGGAGCAGTTACGATCCCGGCCCATCTCTCCCCGCTTCATTGCACTCTTTCACGCCCGGCTCTAGCCCCACCCCCTCTCTGCTTCTCTCCTCATTCGTCCACCCCTATGAAACGCTTCCTGCAATCCGACAATGGCATGCAGCTGCAGTCACCTCTTCTGGTCAAATCGACACGCTGCCTTCCTTTTCGGTTTCCATTGAGCAAACAAACCTCATCGACACCGTAATCGTCGAACAATTCTGGTAATCCTTTTTTCATGAAAAACATGCTGTTAGCGGCCCTCGTTTGGGGGGTCGCAGGTCATTCCAATGCCCTATTCTCTCAATCCCTATCGCCTTACGAAAGCAGACAAACCCACTTCATCTGGGAAAAGTTAGGCGTTTCATTTGAAGGCCTCCACCGCGATTCGATTCGCCGTGTCTTTGAGCAAGCATCGCATGCACAACACGCCATTTGCCTTGCCCTAATTCACAGGACAGAGCCGATGCAAAATGACCTACTCCCGACAGGTCTCGATTCCCTGAGCCAAGAAACATTACTCGTCGCCAGCAGACGAGATCTTCCGCGGGGGCTGAATTCAATTGTTTTGCCATCACTTGCCGTGGCTGAAGAGCATTTACAGGGTGACTGGACCCTTATTCACGATGGACTGTCGTACAACCTCACGTTAGACGAACCGATATCCATTGAGATTCCGCAGAATACCACGTTGACATCCATCGGGCTGAAACTGACTATCAATGGTGAATCACGGGAACAACACATCGTGTTTCCAACCTTCATTATGGATGAATGCCCCGAACCTGACTTACCACCCTGGATCGATACAGAAAACACCGATCCATGGTGGATTGGATGCTTCCACCAAGGGCAAGCCGTCACGGGTCAAGCACTCATTAAAAAAAGTGATGACGGGATTTTCGATCAACCGGTGATCCTCTGTGAAGGCTTTGACCCGTCAATTGGAGGACAAATACCTCTGTACGGTCACGGTGACATGAACTGGGAAACCCTTTGGAATTGCAGCGCGAATCCTTCTGAGGCCTTTGAGGCCATGCCGGCATTTATCGATTCCTTGACTTCCATGGGCATGGATTTTGTCTTTCTCGATTTTACCGATGGCACCCAATCTGTTGCAAAAAGTGCCGCTTTGTTGGAACACCTCATTGGCTTGTGCAACACCTACCAAGAGCCCGAATTGAAATCTCCATTAGTGGTAGTGGGCGCAAGCATGGGCGGGCTCATAGCACGTCATGCATTGAGGAAAATGGAATTAGAAGGCACCGATCACTGCACCCGACTATTTCTTTCAATCGACAGTCCATTTCGCGGTGCCTGGCTTCCCTTTGCCCTGCACCATGCCATTGACTTTTTGTCTGAAGTCTCAGTGGATGCCGCAAACCTCAATGAGGCGTTGAATTCTATTGCAGCGGACCAAATGCTTTTTGACAAGCCAGATGGACCAAGTAGTGTTTTTATGGCTCTCCAGGCGTTGCAATCAGAATGGGGGCTCCCTCAGATTCCCTTCTGCGCAGCGATTTCCAATGGGAATCCGGAAATCGCATTTCCTTCTCCAAACTCCCCCCTTTTGTATGCTGTCTCGAGTTTTCTTGGGTGGGAATATGTTCATTTGTGGTTGCATGCGGCACCTGGAGATTCTCAATATCCGGCCTCAGATTCTGACAACTGGTGTGTCTTTGATGGAGAACTCATCAACACCGACTGGGAATGGGGCGAGGACATCTTCATAGAGACTCAGGGACATTGCTCCCCTGCATTTCAAGCTTGGGGAGAAATTCCAGGCAGCTCGTCAGCACATCTGACCCTGTTGCGAGATGCTTTAGAAACGGCCGGAATTGAGGTTGAATCATACCAGAACAACTCCATGTTCATCCCCGTTCATTCGGCGTTCGACCTTCCCTTGTTGGCTGACTGGTCCATGGAGGCCATTCCTTTTGATCAAATCTCAACCCAACCCTTGACACATCCGATTGCCATGCATGCCGATATCGGAGATCATGTCGAAAAATTACTCAACTGGATCATCGGTGGACAGCCGGTGGACACCATCGCATATGCGCATCATTTCGGGTGGAATCAGGCCGACTCCCATTGGCTTGGCTCCTGTACCATTCCACCTGCTGGCAAAGTCACCATCGGAACAACGGACGGCAATGGCAACACATGGCAACCGCCGTTTTTTGTTGAGAGTGCTCCGTGCATTGATCTGATTGAACTCCCTCAATTTGGAACCTTGATTGTTGGTGACACACTCGGACCTGGAATAGGCATTCTAAGCATCCGCAACGGCACTGTATTGACCTTAGGACCCGGTTCGGTCATTCACATCGGACCTTTGAGTGAACTCAACATTGAGAAAGGAGCTCAATTGATGCTCAACGGTGGCGAGGTCATTGTTCATCCTGGCGGCGCACTGAACATTCATGAGAATGGACAGATCATGGTCAATGAAACCAGCACCATTGTATGCAACGGACCGGATGGAGAGCTCCACCTTGATGGAGACCTCATTATTTCCAGCGGAAAAACCCTCCTGATTGCTGCTTCTGAGAATCACATCGCTGGGGCGATCAAAACTGAGGGTCTTACTGGGTATGTCCACATCGGCAGCCAAGGAATTTGGCAAGTCCAAGGCTCTCCTGACGCTTTCCTTTCGCTCAGTATAGAAAACCAGTCGGGTTTGAGCGTCCATGGCACGGGGATGTTTAAACTATCCCATGCTCAATTGGAGTTGGCCCCATTCAGCACACTTCAGGTGAATTCCAAGTCAGCTTTTCATCAGGTCAATCTGCAAAGCATCAACGAAACTTCTGTATGCTCCTTCTTCAATCGACTTCAATGGGACCAAGGCACCCTTCACAACGCTTCCATTTCACATCAACACCCGAGTGCAGCAGCCATGAAACTGAGCAGGCTACAAGCCTTCAATACGCGCTGGAATGCCGCGACTTCAGGGCTGCATATGGAGAACTGCTATTGGAACGCAAGCACCTTTTCTCTGGATGAGAGCCCCATGCACTCCTGGATTCGCAAAACTTCCTTTGAGGAAGGCATCACTGAGCTGCCCCAACTTCAAATTATTTCTGGACAACATCCGTTGCGTATTGAAACAACGGAGTTTTTGAATCATTCGACTGGCTTAAAGTTGCACCAACAGGAAGCCAACCTCACGTGCAACAACTTTGAAAACCTCAACAACGCAATCCATCTTGATTCCATGAGTAGCGTGAACATGGCTCCTCCCTTTGGAAAAAACCGGTTCTTTCACAACCACATCCACGTGAAATTTTCAAACGGGATTTGGCCAGAATTACTTCAAGGAGGAAATGAATTTTCAGAGCCGGAATACCGTTATTTTAAAGGAACCGTTGCGGGCTTGGACTCCTTTGATGAGAACTCACTCCTCATCCCTTGCAATGGGAATGACTGGGGCCATTGCACCGGGGCAACCCCCTGCATGATCACCCCAACACTCTTGGAAACCAGCAACGGTGCCATGCCCATCTTTTTGAAAGACTCCACTCCATTATTACTGGCTTGCGACGAGCCCTCTGTAGATGAAATTGAACCCTATCAAGACGAATCGAAAGGCTTAAGAGAAAATCATCCTGAACCCACATCTCCTTGGATGGTTTATCCCAATCCTGTTTTGAACGACCTGAATATCTATTGGATTTCCAATGAAACTCGCCCAGATTACGTGTATCTCAAGATCTTTGATTCCAAAGGACGCATGGTCTATTCGCAGTATGAAGCCGTTCAGGCGGATGGAACATTCTCTTGTACCGTTCGCACTTTAAGCACGGGTCGATACACTCTCCAGTTAGAGACCAATGATGGCGTCGCTCATGCACTCCACATCATGGTTGCTTCTCCATAAAGAAGCGGAGGGCAGCGATGTAGCTCTCGGCTCCTAAACCACTGATACTTCCAAAACAGGCCTCGCGAAGCAATGATGGTTTTCGGAAATCCTCTCGTGCGTCCGGATGGGAAAGGTGAACCTCAATAACAGGAGAAGCTATGGCAGAGACCGCATCGCGTAAAGCGACACTCGTATGGGTGTATCCGCCAGGATTGAAGACGATACCATGCGCCGAAAAGCCATGTTCTTGCAAGGCATTTACCAATTCACCTTCTACGTTACTTTGGCTTATAATCAACTTGAAACCACTTTCGAAAGCAATCGTTTGCAGGGCATCATTGAGCTCAGCAAGTGTCATGCTTCCATACACTTCTGGCTCACGCACACCCAGCAAGTTCAGATTTGGGCCGTGGAGGATAAGGATCTTCTTCACGGCTCGAATTTACAGCATCTCCAGCCACACTGGAAGGACAAATGCAGACCACAACACAACAAGAATGGCCGCGATGAGATTCAGTACAAATCCGACACGTGCCATTTGGCCCATTCGAATCTGATTGCTCCCGAAAATGATGGCATTGGGAGGAGTCGCCATCGGCAGCATGAAGGCGCAACTGCTCGCCAAAGCCACAGGAATGGACAACATCAGCGGGTTCAACCCCAATTGCAATCCCACCAACGCTACAACGGGAACCATGACAACCGTCAGCGCCAAATTGCTCATGACTTCAGTGAGCATAAGCGCAACAAAGGCAAACGCTCCGATCATGAGCCACAGTGGCCAAGCGCCTTGGTTAGAAAGCACATTGGCGACCACCTCAAGAATGCCTGCACGGCCCAGAGCGCCTGCAAGGGTCAACCCACCGCCAAATAGCAATAAGATATCCCAAGGCAGGCGTCGCGCCTCCTCCCAGCGCATCAAAGGTCGATTCTCTTCTCCTGATGGGATCAAGAACAAACTGATCCCCGCAGCCATGGCAATGGTCGTATCGTTCAATGGCCATCCGGTCAAATCTTCTAGTGCGCGGCGAGAAATCCATAAAAACGCTGTCAATCCAAATACAGTCCCGACGCGTCTTTCAGCCTTGGACCATCCGCCCAACGCCATCAATTCATCTCGAATTGGCTGCGTCTCTGATCCTATTCCTTCTTTCGCTATTGGTAGGAGAACACGCGTCAAAAAGACATATACCAATAAAAGCAAGAGCGCTGAAAATGGAGAAGCGAGAAGCATCCATTCCATGAAAGGAATGACCACCTCATACTGTTCCTCCATAATGCCGGCGAGTGCTACATTGGGAGGGGTTCCTACCAAGGTCGCCATCCCACCAATGTTCGCAGCATAGGCTGTTCCCAACAGCAGGGCTACGGCAAAGTTTGGATGCTGTTTTAAGTTCAATTTAGTGATCACGGAAAGCGCAATCGGCAGCATCATCAGCGTCGTTGCCGTGTTTGAAATCCACATACTCAAAAGCGCCGTCGCCAACATAAAACCTCCAATCAATCGGCGGGGATTGCCGCCAGCAGCAGCCAATATATTCAAAGCAAATCGGCGGTGTAAGCTCCAATTCTCTAAAGCTATGGCGATTAAAAAACCTCCCATAAACAGAAACACATAATGGGATCCATACGGAGCGGTGGTTTCTCCAACAGAAGCAATGCCAAACAATGGAAATAAGACAATCGGCAATACCGATGTGACCGCAATCGGCACTGCCTCTGACACCCACCAAATGAGCATCCAGCAGCTCGCCGCTAACACAGCAATGGCCGCATCGGACCATCCAAAATAAGGAGCCAAGAGAAAAACAAGTCCTGCACCCAACGGTCCAGCCAATTGTGCCGTAAGACGTGACCGACTCATGGATTTAATGGGATTTTAAAGACCGCATGATAGGGAAGGTGATCTGAAATGTACACTCCGTATTTGATGTATTCATCTGCACAAACCCAATCCACGATGGCATCCCCTCGGTAAAATATCGCATCAATTCTAGGCGCTCCGTTGACATTTATAGGATAAAACGTGGCATAGGTACCAAAGCTTTTTCGGCATCGAAAATTGGCCGTTTCATAGGTGTCTTCTAACGCTGAAGAAGCAAGTAACTTTGTGATGGGAAGGGATTCAGGTTCAGCATTGAAGTCTCCACAGACCACCGTCAGGTCAGCAGCACCTGCCCAACCGGTCCATCCTGCCAAGATGCTGCTCGCAGTCAAGCGAGCCTCCTCGCTAACATGAGACCAGTGGGTATTCAAGACGCGAATGGTCCGATCAGACAAATGATCATAGAGCAATACAATGGTCACAATGCGCGGCAAATCCGCTCCAGGGCCAAGGCTACCTGGTTTCAGTGGTGTCTCAGACAACCAGCGCACTTCTCCATGTAAAAAATCAAACCGCTTTTGATTCCAAAACACGGGACAGGCCTCGCCTCCACCGTGACGATCTCGGCCTTCTCCAAAATGCCCATGGCGTGGCATCCGATCAATCAAATCCTGCATTTGTTGCGGCAGTACTTCTTGAAGTCCAATGACATTAAAGTAACGGACTGCATCGGCCACCTCATCCTGACGGTCTTCCCACGTCAGGGTATCATCCGGGTTGGCATAGCGGATATTGAATGTCCCCACACTCAGTTCCTGGTAGAGCTGAGCGGAAACCGTTGTACCCAAGAGCCAAAATCCAATCAGTGGGGCATACCGGAGGACGAATGAAAAAGTTCCTGCTGATTTTAGCATGAGCGCAAGATACCGCGTGTCGAGGACTACATTTGCAATCGTGGGACGTGAACGAAGATTCAAAAAGAACGATCCGCTGGAATTGCGGATAGAAGACATCGCCTTTGGGGGACAGGGTATTGCGCGCATACCCACGGAAAAGGGACCTTTCGTCATCTTTGTCCAAAACACCTTCCCAGGACAATTGGTCCGTTGTCGGGTGGTCAAGTGCAAATCGAAACATGCCGAGTGCCGCTTAGAAGAGGTTCTCGAGCGAGCCCCTGAGGAAATCGAACCGGGTTTTCAAGACATTTCAGGCGCACCGTACACGCACGTCCCCATTGCACTGCAGAAAAAGCTCAAAGAAGACACCGCTTTGGACCTCTATCGTCGCATCGGAGCAGTAGAGGATGTCCAGTCGGTTTACCGTGGATTTGTGGATTCTCCCAAACACTGGCACTACAGGAATAAAATGGAGTATAGCTTTTCAGCCATCCTTCATGACCCTGAAAGCGGAGAAAAAATTGACGGTTTCGGTCTCGGGTTCAAAAGACGCGGAACGTGGTGGGCAGTGGAAAACCTTGACGGAGACTCCGGATTATTTGATGAGGCGGTTGAAAACCAACTTCACCTCTTACGCGACTGGTTCGAAGCGACCGGCCTCCCTCCTTGGCATCCACCGCAGCGCGTTGGTTTTTTTCGTTTTTTGGTCGTTCGAAAGAGCATCGCTGACGACACCTTGTTGTTCAATCTGGTGACCAGCTCCACCGGCATCAAAGAGTTTTCGAGAGAGGCCTTCATCGATAAAATGCACGAGCTGTTTGGGAATCGAATTGCGGGGATTTTGCACACTGTAAACGATAGTACTGGAGAGCGCGTTGAGTCTCGGGAAGGAAGTAGTGAACTGATTTTTGGAAAGAGCATCATTACCGAATCCATGCACGGTTTGAAGTTTGATATCAGCATGTCAAGCTTTTTCCAAACAAATCCATCGTGTGCGGAACGTTTGTATGCTGAAGTCATCGCTGCGATTGACCCCGCCAATGACACCCTCCATCTTGGAACGGCAACGCAAGCGAAACAAGACGTTGTCATGGATTTATTCTGCGGTACAGGAACCATTGCACAGCTCCTTGTTCGGCATACCGGAATGAAGGTAATCGGCGTCGACATTGTGGCCGATGCGATCGAAAACGCGAAAATAAGTGCCGAAAAAAACGGAACAACTGGCGTTCAATTTCATGCGGCAGATGTTGGCAAATTCCTCTTGGAGTTCCCGGAGTACGTCGGCCGCATCCGAACCATTGTGTTGGACCCGCCTCGCAACGGAATTTCACCCAAGACGTTGAGAAAGGTGATCCGGTTGGGTGCTCCCAAAATGGTTTATGTTTCCTGCAACCCTGCCACGCAAGCACGCGATGTGAATACGTTGCGTGAATTTGGCTATACAATGACGTCTTTGAAGTTTGTCGATCAATTTCCGCATACCTCGCATGTGGAAGCTGTCGCTGTATTTGAAAAGACCGCTAGATCCGACTTTCAGAGCATCACTCCCAACTGAACTCATGGCAAGCACTCAAATTTTAAACGCCAACCAGATCGAACGCAAGCTGCAGCGCATTGCGCGACAGATTGCTGAAGAATTTTTAACGGCGCCTTCGCTTCATGTTGTTAGCATTGCTGGCAATGGTGAGATCATGGGACAGCGACTTGCGCTTATCTTAAAGTCCATTTGTGACATGCCGCTGCACACGGCGACAGTGCACCTTCACAAAGCCAATCCCTTGAGTGTACCCATCACGTGTAGCGTTGATCTCATGACCTTCAAGGACCAACACGTCGTCCTCGTTGATGACGTACTAAACAGCGGAAAGACGCTCATCTATGGCGTCAATCATTTGCTCAGTGCGGGGCCCAAACGCATCGCAACAGCGGTCATGACCGATCGGATTCACCGACAATTCCCCGTGAGGGCGGACTTTTGTGGATTGTCATTGAGCACCAACCTCAAGGAACACATTGCCATTGAGATTCACGCCACCCCCTCTGACCGGGACACCGCAGATTTAATGGACTGACCTTAGTCGAAGAGAGCCTTCCAGCGTTGGATATCGCGATGGGATGCGGGATGGACCAAACGCTCATGAGCAAATGCATAGCAAGACTTCCTGCCCTCCCAATGGGCTTTGATCTCAAGTTCGGTTAGCATAGCTCCCGATCGCATCAGAAGCGGCCTATTCGGGTTCGATAGCAATCGGGGGATCAGAACCTCGAACGGGGGGTCCAAATGCACCACAAGACCCGCTCCTGCCAAAAGAGCACCCGCTCCTTCCGCACATGAAGCGCCACCACCACACGCTACAATTTCAATCGTTGAATCACTGAGGACTTTGTCCAAAACGAGTGCTTCTTGATTTCGGAAAAACACCTCTCCTCGCTGCGCGAACGCCGCTTCAATACTGAGGCCCATCTGCTCTTCAATCGCAACGTCCAAGTCAATGCACTTTCGTCCCGTAGCTTCTTCGAGCTGTTTTGCTGTGTGGCTCTTGCCAGCGCCCATGTATCCGATAAAAAAAATGCGCATCGTGCTGATCAGCGAATGGGGACACGAAACATTGAACGGTCCTCCAGAAAGCCTTCTAAATTATCACCAGGCTTCACGGGACCAACGCCAGAAGGAGTGCCCGTAAAAATAACATCGCCCAATTTCAACGTCATGAATTTCGAAACATAGGCGATCAGTTGATCGATGTCGAATAGCATATCCTTGCTCTGTCCTTGCTGGACAACCTCACCGTTTCGCTCCAACCGGAAATGCTTGTTTTGCAGACCTTTTTGATTCGAATCCAAAGGCAACCATTCTCGACTGATCACAGCTGAGCCATCAAAGGCCTTGGCTTTTTCCCAAGGATGCCCCTTTGCCTTGACCTCCGCTTGTATATCACGCGCTGTAAAGTCAATGCCCAATGAAATGGCATCGTAATATCGATGTGCGAATTCGGGCGCAATGGACTTTCCAAGCTTGCTAATTCGGACCAGCAACTCCACCTCATAATGAATCTCCTCAGACCAATCAGGCAAATAGAACGGATGACGATGTGCTAAAATGGCGCTGTCAGGTTTTAAAAAAAACAGCGGCTCTGTAGGGATCGAATTCCCCAGTTCAGTCGCGTGATCCGCGTAATTACGTCCGATACATATTATTTTCATCCGTGCGAGATTGCATGCAAAGGTCGCAAAGGAAGGCCTCCATTTTTACCTCAAATAAAAAGCAACCTCCACACGTCGATCTTGAGAGCCTGCGCGTCGTTCCCTTTCTTCACCAAAATAATTGAGGAGAACTCGATCACTGCCTACCCCGGACTCTAGAAGATAAGCCTGAACCCGCTGGGCACGTTGCTTGGACAACAACAAGTTCTGATTGCGCTCACCTGTCGCATCAGCATGGCCGGTGCATACCACTCGAATTTGTGGATACCTCCCCATCAATTCCATGATTTCATGGAGTTGCATTTTCGCATTCAAGCCCAGGATCGAAGAGCCCACAAGAAAACCCACATCGAGGGATTCGGGCATGTGCAAATGCGCCAAAGAAGGATCCGTAGCAAGCGAAAGCAATTGACCCCGTGAACCTTGAGGGTCAACAACCTCGCCTTCCAGCCGTCTTAGTCGTTGATCTTGCGATTCCAGAAGGTTCAAAATACGTTGGAGCCAATCATCCAATCCAGACGCGTCATTCGTTCGAGAGGCAATCCACTCCGATTGATCAACTGAAGAAAGTTCCGATTGGGTTATCTCAGAAGCAGTCCAATCCAATGGGGGCAACAACGATTGGGGATCCCAATCGGCAGATTCAACAATTTCCAATCCAACTTCATTTTGCAAGCGAATGGCCTCATCCAACGCCTCCTTCAATTGGGCGTTGTAATGCACATTCAATTCCATCGCGATCTGCATCTTCAATTCATCCAAAGCACTTTGCACCATCACATACCACTCCTGGGATTCTGAAAGTCCCGCAGCCATTCTCCAACGACGTAAATCACGATGTGACAAGCCGTCTACCCGTTCAATCAATTCTTCGACTTCAGAAGAGAAATTACGAAAAGAGGTGAGGTAGTCTAAGGATTGAAGTCCATGAATGTCCCGGACGATGCGCTCCATTTGCGTCAAAACTTGACGGCTCGTCATATTCCAATTCACTTCTCCCGCTTCGATATCCACATCGACAGCACCGTCTAAAAAATAACTCATGTTGTCCATCATGAGCTCGTGAGCTCGTTGCATACTCGTCGTTGGCTGCACCGATTCCTGCGCAAGCAAGGCAGTGCACAGGTGCAGCACAATGAGCCCCATAAAGGCAGGGATCATACCGCGTGAAGACACAAAACGACGCATGGGTAAATATCGCTCAAATACAATTAAGTAAAGACGAGATTATTTACCACTTCCACGAAGGACCGTCAATACCGTATAAAATAGTATTTTAATATCCAACGCAATGCTCATATTTTCGATGTAAATAAGGTCAAATCGCAAACGCTGAACCATCTCATCCACGTTCTCTGCATAGCCGTATTTCACTTGCCCCCATGAAGTAATGCCCGGCCGAACTTTCTGCAGATGACGATAGTGCGGCGCGCGCTCCATGATCTGTTCAATGAAATGGGCGCGTTCAGGTCGAGGGCCAACCAGCGCCATATCACCTTGAATCACATTGATAAATTGGGGGAATTCATCCAGACGCGACTTCCGCAAAAAACGGCCTACCGGCGTAATGCGCGGGTCGTCATTTCGACTCAACTGAGGCCCAGAACTTTCAGCATCGACAAACATCGTCCTGAATTTGATGATCTTAAAGGGAGAGCCATGCCTTCCGATGCGCTCTTGCAAGTAGAAGACGGGGCCCTTTGATGTGGTCGATACCAAAAGAGCAATTACCAAGAAGACAGGGAAGAGCAATACCAATGCTATGATGCTCACCACCCAGTCCATGAGGCGTTTAATCGACAGCTGCCACTGCGGAATAATTTGGCGATCAATCTCAATCAGCGGCGCTCCATAAATACTTGACATGCGGACGGATCCACTCAAAATGTCATAAATATCCGGGATGATTCGAATCTCTGTGTTCAGCCCTTCCAAAGCATTGAGAATTTGCTCGAGCGCCTCGTGATCACTCGAACCAATGGCGATGATGACCTCCTCAATTTGATGCGAAGCAATGACCTGTTCGATGTCCTTGATTTTACCGAGGTTGGGCATGATTCCAACCAACTGGGTATCGGCCCCGTTGACCTGGATAAAGCCCTCGAATCGGTACCCCGGATCCTTGCGAAGGGAACGGATTTCTTCTACCATGCGCACAGCGCGCTCGTTCCCTCCAATGACCAAGGTGGGGAAATTCCATTGGCCTGAATGAATGCGCTTTACGGTCCGCGTCGTAATCCACAATCGACCGATAATTGTCAACGATAAATGGCTCAATATCAGCACGCTCAAGGAAGCGTAGTACTGCTGATAACTGGAGATCGCATCGTCCAACAATAAGCCAAAGAAAAGAACCAAACCGCCCAGCAAAGAGGTCCAAGTGACTTGGCCAATTTCCAAAATTCGGTGCCGTTTTAAGGGTCGGAGATACATGCCTGCCAAAGCATGAATGAAGATCCAGAACAAGGGAATGACAAAAAGGCCCAGCAGGTAACGGAAATCATCAAGCGAATCCCACGAAGTCGTTTCAACGGCAGATTCCAAACGCACTTTGCGGTAAACAAATAAGATGGTCCAGGAAGCAGCTCCTGTCAACCAATCAGAAACAACATACGCTGAAATGAGGAAGCGTTTCTTCATCAGTAACGCAGCAATTTAAAGTTGTCTATTGCGACGGTCGTGACGTCTTGAGAGTTGTCATAATAAGCCTCTAAGATTATTTCATAATGAGACGCATCAGGCGTCGTTCGGATGACAGGGCCCAAATCCAAGTAGATTTTCTTCCAAGCACCCTCGGTTGGATTTAAAACCAAGATGGGAATCCGACTGGAATTGACTGCATTCGCAGCCGCCAATCCAACGGCAAATTGCTGCGAACAACGGTAATTCATCTCAAGCCAAACTGGACCTGTCGAGGACAGGTCGTATTGCTGTTCATTGGTAGAAGCAATGAGCACCTGCGCATCCGCTGAAAGCTCAACATAACCACTTCCTACGCCTTCAAAAACCCATTCTGTCTCTTCCGTTCGCACCACTTCCGCTGTGCTCGTAGAGGCCATTTCAAATCGATTGGCGCTTTCAAAATCTTCGGCCAAGATGACCTGCGTTTCTTCGATATACCCCACTGTCAAATCCAGCGTGTCTCTTCCTCCATACTCCAATTGAAGTGTGGTTGGCAGGGCTTCATAAAATGGATACGGTTGGCGTGAAGCTGACACCGCGTTGGCACGAATGCCAGCTAGCAATGTAATCGTGGCTTGTGAGCCCAACTGTTCCGGTGAAAGAGGAATGTCAGCTGGCAGAGGAAACGCTCCCAAAACATCCGTTTCCGTGTACACCCATACCTCCTCGATTCGGTGTGAATCCGTGCCTTGATCTTCTTCGGTGGTCACTTCCATGGAAGCAACATGTAAAAAGTGAGGGGGTCCCTCCCATGGGTCAATGCAGCCTATGGCGCATAACAACCCAAAAACAGCTATATAAATTGGACGCTGGGAATCGAACAAGCGCACTGAATTGATTTGGTGATAAACCCGTTGGGAGTGCAAAAATACCGCATCCCTCGTGGTTCACATCGACCTAAACGAAGGGATTGGCGCTTTCGTATTCAACCTTTCTAACAAAAAGACATTTTTTTTAACAATGTGCTCAATCGGAGCATCGAACACACGAAATCGCTCCTGGGAGCAACAGAATTCGACCGTACGGAATCGCCTCTCCACATCGATGACACAAACCAAAGCGATCATCGTTCAATCGCCCCATGGCTCGCTCCAATCGAGCAAGCTGCTTTTCCACTTGACGCAAGGCCGCTTCATTGACACTGCGGTTATTGATGGCATCCATCCTGCTCACACGACCAATGGCATTTTCCGGCGGAATGGGCTTGGTTAACTCGCGATATTCCAACACCCGAGCACGCAATTCTTCCATGCGGCTTACCATCCGCTCTCTCATCTCATCCTTCTCTTCTTTTGTCCAATTTGGCATAACGCATGTGCTGTAAACAAGATAGGCTATCAATCAGGGTTCTGCAAACCAAAGGAAGTGGTACTTTCGCGGCATGAAATTTTTCATCGACACCGCGAACCTTGACCAGATTCGCCAAGCACAAGAACTCGGAATCCTAGACGGTGTGACCACCAATCCCTCGCTTATGGCGAAGGAAGGCATCACCGGAGATGACGCTGTTCAAGCACACTACATCGCTATTTGTGAAATTGTTGACGGCGACGTAAGCGCAGAAGTCATTTCCACAGATTACGAAGGCATGATCAAGGAAGGCGAAGCGTTGGCAGCATTGCATGCTAACATTGTCGTGAAAGTTCCTGCGATTGTAGACGGGATCCGAGCCATTCGTTGGTTTACAGACAACGGAATCCGCACAAACTGCACGCTCATCTTCTCGCCTGGTCAAGCCCTATTGGCGGCCAAAGCCGGCGCATCGTATGTGAGCCCTTTCGTTGGTCGGTTGGATGACATCAGTTCCGATGGACTTCAGCTCATCGAGAAGATCCGAGCGATTTATGACAATTACGACTTCGGAACGGAGATTCTAGCGGCCAGCGTTCGCCATTCTATGCATGTCATCGAATGCGCTGAAATCGGAGCCGACATCATGACCGGACCACTGAGTGCCATTCTGGGCTTGATGAAGCATCCATTGACTGATTCAGGATTGCAGCAATTTTTGGCAGATCACGCCAAAGCAAAGGGCTGATGCTCCTGAGAATTCACCCGGACAATCCGGATGAACGGAAAATTCGCCAAGCCGTAAAAATCTTAAAGCAAGATGGCTTGGTGGTCATTCCGACAGATACCGTGTACAGTTTTGCCTGTGAATTGGGTTCTGCGAAGGGACTCGAGCGGATCGCTAGACTCAAAGAAATCCCTTTGAACAAGGCGCATTTTAGTATCGCGTGTGCCGATTTAAGCCAGCTCTCATCCTACACAAGGCCCCTGGACAATTGGCTTTTCAAGCTGATGCGCAAAACACTTCCTGGTCCGTACACCTTCATCCTGCCAGCGAGTAGCATGGTGCCCAAGTGGTTTATGGGAAAGCGGAAAAACATTGGAATTCGTGTTCCTGACCACCCCGTCACCCTCGCTTTACTCAAAGAAATCAATCGCCCTTTGATTGTTTCATCCGTGCGCGATGAGGATATCATTGTCGAGTACACGACGGATCCCGAGCTCATTGCAGAACGGTTTTCGAGTCAAGTGGACGCGGTTATTGATGGTGGAATGGGTCAGATTCACGCCTCAACAGTCCTTGATTGCACGGGGAGTGAGCCCGAACTTATTCGCCAGGGTCTCGGACCAACCGAAGGCTTTTTCGCCGTCTAAATCCCTCAGCCTTGGGCTCGATTCGTGAGCATCGGAACAAAGGCAAACTCACCATGTTTTTGGCGCGTAAAGTCCTTTTCGCTCATGCGTTCGAAGCTATACATGTGCTGTTTATCTCCTTCACCCACTGGAATGATCAATTTCCCACCAATGGTCAATTGCTGAAGAAGCGTTTCTGGGACTTCTGGAGCGCCGCAGGTCACAATGATTCCATCAAAAGGAGCAAACGTCTTTTTGCCTTTGTATCCATCCCCATAAAAAAGATGAGGTTTGAATCCCATCGAAGCCAAAAGCGGTCCTGCCTTGTCGTACAGCGAACGCTGACGTTCTATGGAATACACCTTGTATCCCATCGCACACAGCACAGCACATTGAAAACCACTGCCCGTGCCGATTTCCAATACTTTCTGTCCTGGCGTGAGCCCTAACAATTCCGTTTGCCGCGCCACGGTATGTGGCTTGCTGATGGTTTGACCCGCACCAATTTGAAAAGCTTTGTTTTGGTAAGCAAACTGCTCGAATGCTGAAGACAAGAAGAAATGTCTCGGCACGCGATCAATCGCGCTGAGCACCTCCTCATTGACGATGCCCAATGCCCGCAATTCATCCAGCAACTTCCTTCTCAAGCCTTTATGGCGGTATTCGTCTTTCATCATCTTCCGGGTCAAGATAGCACGCGTATCGGCACCTTTGAATTGAGTTCTTAGTCATTTTTGGGACAGACATTGTGAATTGCTTGTTCATGGAAACACCCGAATCAAGATGATCCTTCCACCCCTCTGGACGTACCTTTAAGCCATGACAAAACATTGGTTTACTTGCAAGGTCAAGTACGTCCGTCACGACAACGAAGGTGCTGAGATCAAGGCTACTGAATCGTTTGTCTTGGACGCATACAACTACACCGAGGCGGAGACGCGCATGACTGAAATCTGCGAGCAAGAGGGCATTCGACCTTTTGAAATTGTTCAAATCACCAAATCCGTGCTCTCAGAGGTCATTCGCTTTGAAGACGCAGACAAGTGGTTTAAAGTCAAGATTGCGTTGACTTCAATGGACGAACAGCGCGGCACAGAAAAGGAAACCAACGAATTCATTTTGCTTTCAGCGAATGACGTTCGTGACGCATACGACAAGGTGGCGCAGCACATGTCCAAGGTTGGACTCGGTTATGTGATCCCTTCTGTCGCGTACCAAAAAATTACAGAAGTGTTTCCGCTGGACGAAGTGGGAGGTTCCAATCCTTTGCCGTCCTCTGTAGAAACGCCACCGCACCACACGGAAACGCAGTCAACTTCTGAGTCGGAAGTCATCGATGAGTCTACCGGGGAAGTCCTCGCGTGATTTAGAGCCTGAGCTTTAAGACATCCACTCCCAGGCGCTGCGGTAGGCACCGGCCTCTTCCGCTAATTCCATCATGCGCGCGAAAAACGGATCTCCCCCGAGGGTCGCGCCGTCACCGACCACCAAAAGATGCGCCCGAGCTCGTGTCATAGCAACGTTGGTGCGCCTGTATTCTTTAAGAAATCCAATGGCTCCCTCCTCGTTGCAGCGGGTCAAGGACAGGATCATGATGTCGCGCTCTTGCCCTTGAAATGCATCCACAGTGGCGAATTCAATGCCTTCATGGGCCTGACCGAAGCGATCAAACCACAGGGACTCCAACACCTCAATTTGGGCCCGATATGGTGCCACCACACCGATGGTCGCCAATGGAGCTTGCTCGACCAACTCCGCCAATCGATCCAGAACAAATTGAGCCTCTTCTCGATTGCTGGTGCTGCTTCCCTCTGATTCGCGTTCCTCCGAAAACCCACAGCCCGCGGTATCAATCCAAGTCCAAGGTGGAATACCTTCGAGTGCACATGCAGCATTGCCGGGAGCGGCTTTCAATCGCCCTTCATAAAACCAATCTGATGAAGGCGTCATGATCGCCTGATTCATCCGGTATTGCTCCTCAAGCATCACATTCCATTCGGATCGTGGATGCCGCTGAAGCAGCTTTTCAATCAAACTCTTCTCGAGTCCAGCACCGATGGCTTTGGAGCTTTTGACCACGGGAGGAAGTTGCTGGTGATCCCCGGCCAGGACGACACAGGGCGCTTTGCGCATGGCGATCCAAACCGCCGGCTCCATGGCCTGTCCCGCTTCGTCAACGATCACATAATCAAAGGGCTCATCGCGCAGCATCATGTCCGAAGTCCCTGCGAGTGTCGCTCCGACAATAGCGCTCTTCCGGATGACCTTCTCCGCGATGTAAGCTTCCATCTCGCGGGCTTCTCGGCTCAAATCAAGGGCTTCTCTTTTGGCTTCAGCTTTCTCTTTCCTTTCGGCCGGTCCAAAATTGCGTCGAAACCGATCCACCTCCTTCCAGGATTGTGCAGAACGTTTACGAAAATCTCGGACCTGCTTGAATTCTGGTTCAGCCTCCACTCTTGATTCTAGGCTCAACGACCACACCTTGGGGTCCACCCGCATCGGATGACCAATCCGCACAGCTTCCATTGACCGATGAGCACAACCCAGTAAGATCCAATCAACAGCAGCATTGCTCTGGGCTGTTACCAACACACGTTTTCCGGCTGACACCAAGCCTTCAATAAGGGCCAGCAATGTGGTGGTTTTCCCCGTACCTGGAGGTCCGTGCAGCAGGGCAAAAGGACGCCCACTCCAAACTGCTTTCACCCAAGCACTTTGCAGTGCATTCAACGATTTCAAACTAGCTTCATGGCCAATAAATGGAGCTTCTAACTCGCTAGACGCAAGAGGAATCTCTCCAAATCCAAGCAGACCATCTCTGAAGGCTCGTTCCGCTGGATCTTCCGTATTGATCCAATGGCTCAAGGCCTCGGCCATGAATCGGAACGACCGGTCATCACCACGGACATCCAAAGTCCAACGTTCATGGAAATCCTGTGCGCTCAGCGGTTCGCCGTCCAGCACCACCTCCAATTGGTGCTTGCGTACTTTTCTCACCAATCCTCGACGGGGAGGCGGGCCATCGGGGTCAGGCACTCCGGCATCATTCGCGGGATATAGCGAAACCGGTGAACCGGTGCGAAAGGCTCCGACCTCTCCGCCATGTGGGGGTCTTGACAGGACGACGCAAGCGCGACCTCCAAAAGTTATGGATTGTGATTCCAATGTGACAGGCGACCAGGTCAACCTTTCCCGTTTTCGAAAGCGTAGCGAATGCCCTTCCAACCCTTCTGCCAAACGACCTTCCTCCTCTCGCTGCTCCCAAACGACTGCCTGGGCCAACACGCTGAGCTCCTCCGCTGCAGACTTCATCATGTCACAAAGCTCTAATCACGCAAAAGCATGAATGAACCACTCAAGTATTTGTACCCTTGCCCTTTGTCTGTGGTCTGTCCGTTGATATCTATGATTTCCAAATCGTCGTTGGTCCGAGCAATCCCCAAAACGTAATAATAGGTGCCTTCTGAAGCCTCATCAGAATCAGGACTCCAACCTGCTGTGTTGCCGAAGTCATTGCTGGAAAACATTTCCTTTCCCCAACGATTGTAAATCTGTATTGTACTACCATCATAGCGATCACTATCTAAGCCATCGATGATGAATGCATTATTCTTAGCATCTCCATTCATAGGCGTAATGACATTAGGGATGGTCAGCTCGCAAACATCCAAATTCACTACGAAATTACTCCTTGTTGACCAAGTGCATGGAGCTGCCATCGTCACGTCTACAAAGTAATCTCCATTTGAAAATACTTGTAACGCCCCATCGGTTCCGAGGATGTCGATATCAAGAGTGTCCGGCTTTTTGTACCATTCGTAGGTATAGTCATCTTGAGTCGTTCCTTCCATCGAGAAATCGAGAGCTATCAAATTAATCGTATCTCCAGGACAAATCGACCCACTGAAGTCAACACCCGTTGGTTCCGGCACATAATTCACTTCTACATTTTGCGTGACTTCACAGTTGTCAAGGTCTCCCCCGGTTACGGTCACCGTCAAGGTCATGATGGTGTCTTGGGTCAATGAATCAACTTCCACATTCTGGACTAGGCTGTCACCGACCAACAAGCCTCCGGGTGACCAATCATAATTGTAATTGAAGTCTGCTTCTTCATTGGTCACATTGCCGATCAATGAAACTGGGGAGCCACAAAATCCAGCTGGCGAATTGATTTCCAATGTCGGTCCAGGAACGACCGTCAACTCAACATCCGTGCTGTAAGTGCAGCCAAAATTATTGGTTGCTGTATAGGTGTAAGTGGCTGTCTCTGTCGCAATCACCGTGATTTCATTGCAGTCATCACTTTCGTCATAGATGTTCAAGCCCTCCCATGAAGTACTGTCACATTCCATTCCAAAAACCGGGGTAAACACCACCGGTTCAGGATACAGCTCTGGGTCGAAATGAATGGTCCAATCGAAAATATAGCCGTCATCTGCACCCCACGCATCACATACTTCCACTTCCCAAGTCCCATTCAATGGGCACCCCTCTAAGAGCGTGAAAGGCTGCGCTGACTCATATGTTCCTGCGGGCAGCGTACCTCCTCCATTGTCCGCCCAAGTGCCATTGGTCGCTGTCGGAGACCAGTAATAATCCCAACCAACTCCTGGGCCTGTTCCGTCTCCCTGGTCTGGTACGCCGAGTTGAGTGCCTCCTCCACCTTGTTGATGGACAGCCAAGCTTTGGCCGTTGGGGCAAATGAAGGTGACCGTCAAGTCTCCCATATAACTATGCTCGAAATTGATGAACAGATCCAAAATGTCTGTTGCCGCATTTTCAACGATTTGGCCCGGTGAAAATGACGTGAAAGTCAACTCGGCATTGAAGCATTGGGTCTGATCATCTGGAATGAACAAGCCTCCCCCGAAATCAGCCGTTGGCTCCGAATCATACGTCACGCCCGCTACCATGCCATCCAATGGGAACAATTGGCCCGAACAAATGGTCGCATCCACAGAGGTTCCTGACCAATCAGGCTCTGTTGAAATCAAAACCAGATGGTCAATGAGGTTGTTGTTCGTGCAGCCATCAGGCTCATCATCCGTCACATTATTGTCCGCAATACCCAACTGCACTTTATACGCACCAGGTTGATCAAATGAGTGGGTCACGACCGCGCCATCCGCTGAAGTGCTCTCATCACCAAAATCCCAAGCCCAAGAAACGATTTCGAAATCATCGGCTACCGTTGATCCGGTTGCATCAAACGTAATTTCCTCTCCAGGGCAGGCTAAATGAGGAACCGGTTCTCCACTGCTCACTATAGCAAAAGGACGATCACACGGATACCCGCAACTCATCTCGGCGACGAAGTTCCCATTGCCTGTGTCATCGGTGGTCCAATGCAAGGTGAGACAACCTCCCGGATTGTCTTCAGTCGCAAAAATCTCCAATCCTTGCGCATCGAATTCTATGTACGTTCCGAGCAAAGGGCCACTGGTGTCCGTCCCATCATAAATGCGCAACATGTCTCCTGGACCGAAAGAGGCCAATGCGAAATAAAGCGTGACGATGGTTTCCGGAGCTTCCGGGCAGATGGTCATGACAATGTCCTCATTGGGACCATAGTCTGCCGCACTCAAACCTGTATCGACCAAGAAACCTTCACATGTTTCGAGGGTCGAATTCGAAATACTCGTCTCTTGCGCACTGAGCTCTGACATACCGCAAAGCAGGACCAACGTCATAAAGGAACCAAGGGTTATTACTGACTTCACCATGCTCATTGATTTGTTTGGTTTTTGTCCGCAGCCTTGTTGACTAAAAATCGCTGATATAAGACCTCGCAGCGGTCCAATCCATGCAAGTGGATGCCCGTTCCATTTGGAAAAGCCCATTGAATGGATTTCTCCAAATCAGGCTTCATTCCCCAGTCCAATGGACGAAATTCCGTCCCATTTTCAATTTCACCCGTCCAAACTGACATGTTGGGCTTCAATTCTTCAAGCACGACCCATCCATGCAATGCCCACCAACTCATTCGAGCCTCATCTTGAAGCCATTGCTCCCAAGAAACAGGGGCTTCAAGCAACTCATGCGCAGAAACTGGCATCATTTGTTGTTCCGGATAGTCAAAGACCAATCCGATAAACAGGCTAAAAATCAGAGAAAGTAACATGTCCTAACAGGTTTATGGCTGCAAGATAAACAACCTACAGCGGCTGATAGTTGCACGGGGTTTTCTAAGCTCAAATTCCCATTAATTCGATGCCGAATATCACTTTTTCCACACAAGCATTTGAACGATGGGAAATCTGTCTATCTTTGCCCCCCCAAACGAGGGAAATAGACCTCTTAGCTCAGCTGGTTAGAGCATCTCACTTTTAATGAGAGGGTCCTGGGTTCGAGTCCCAGAGGGGTCACAGAAAAGGACGTTTTTGACGTCCATTGTTTGCACCGCCCAGGTGCTGAAATTGGTAGACAGGCATGGTTGAGGGCCATGTGTCCTTTAGGGCGTGCGGGTTCGAGTCCCGCTCTGGGCACTTTGTCAGCTTACCTGAGTTTCACCCGGGTGGCGAAATTGGTAGACGCGCAGTCTTCAGGTGGCTGTGCCTTCGGGCGTGCGGGTTCGAGTCCCGCTCCGGGTACAAAACGAGAGATTATCGAAAGGTAACCTCTCGTTTTTGGTTAAGATGATTCGCATTGAACACCTGCTAATCCGCTATGCCCCCACTGTGCATACCTGTGCGATGCGCAGGAATCGAAATGCACTGCAAAACGCACATAAAATCTGATCCACTCGTTCACATTCCACGTGTCCATTTTCTGAAGGAACATGTTTCCCTGCCCTTTATTCCCTTGAACAACTCACGAACATCGCTTGTTAAACTGTATTCAGTGTTCAATACGTTTCAGCGGTTATCTTCGCAAAGTGGTGGTTAAAAATATTTTGGAAGCCTTTACGCTTCCCTCGAGCCTAGACTCAAGTCAAAGACCGTTCATTGTGAGCGGCCCTTGCAGTGCCGAATCGCGCGAACAGGTTTTGGAAACCGCCAGGCAGCTGTCAGCGCTAGGGCGCGTCAATCTATTTCGAGCAGGCATCTGGAAACCCCGTACGAGACCGCATTCATTTGAAGGCAAGGGAACTGAAGCACTCGACTGGCTGGTGGAAGCGCGTCAAGAAACGGGAATACCGATTGCAACGGAAGTCGCCAACGCCCAGCACGTGGAGGTGTGTTTGGAAGCAGGATTGGATGTTCTTTGGATTGGAGCCCGCACGACGGTGAGTCCATTTGCCGTTCAAGAAATCGCTGACGCTTTAGCAGGAACGAAGATTCCAGTCATCGTTAAGAATCCAATGCATGCGGATTTAAAGTTGTGGATGGGAGCAATCGAACGCATTTCCGAGACAGTCGGCGGTCCCGTTTGGGCCATGCACCGCGGGTTTAGCAGCTACGGCTTGAAAGAATACCGCAACGCGCCGATGTGGGAGATTCCGATTGGCTTGCGTGCGGAGATGCCTGACACTCCTTTGCTGTGCGATCCGAGTCATATTTCTGGGAATCGCACCCTCATTGCTTCGGTGGCTCAAAAAGCCATGGACTTAGGAATGCACGGACTGATGCTTGAATCGCACCGTTCTCCGGATGACGCTTTGAGTGATGCTGGACAGCAATTGACTCCACAAGATCTCGACACACTTCTTGATGGGCTCACCATTCGACAATCCGATGCAAAACCGGAGCAGGTCGATGGACTGGGTGCTATGCGCCTACAAATGGACTCTTTGGATGAGCAGCTCATTGAATTGCTACACGCTCGTATGGATCTCGCTCGCGACATTGGACGATTCAAACTGGAGCATGGCATGACCATTCTTCAACTCGAGCGATGGCACGAAGTGCTCAAGACACGCTCCGCTTGGGGCAACAGCTTAAAGCTGGGCCCAGAGTTTACCTCCAAACTGCTCGAACAGCTCCACAAAGAGAGTATTCGTGTACAAAACGAGGAAATGATCAAAAAAAAATAGGCTATTTAAATGACTGATTATCAGTTGTTTATTTAGTAGTTTCTATTTTTTTTCTCTTCAATCGCAACTTTTAATGAAAGCACCCCGTACAAGGGGATAGGTTTTGGTTTTGCCACACTCGAAAATGAGTGTAATGAATCAGGCGATTTGGTGAGAAGGGGTTCCTCAACGGAGGGACCCCTTTGATTTTTTAGACGTTTTTTTTCTAGCTACTTCCGTTTGACAAACAGGCGAATCCAAATGGATCTGCTTATTCGATAAATCAAAGGCAATAGCACCAAAAGGCACGTGATGCCGACCGTCAAGAAGGTGACCACGTGCGTGTAAAAGCCAAATTCAATCAATCCAACGGCATCAAACGTAGTCAGAGCCACCAAAACTGCAACCCACAACGCGACCGTGAGCGCATAGGACACGTATGCTGCACCAAAATAAAACCCCGGTTCTCGTTGAAAGTCCTCATCGCACACCGTGCATTTTGAGTTCATATCAGCCATTCTCTTCAAGCGGTAAGCATTCCGCTCAACAAACAAGTCGCCACTATGGCATTGGGGACACTTGCAATAAAGCAATGATCGAAGATTGGAAAAATCCCAGGACATGGTCTATGATTTCAAGAAAGTACACATCCCCGTCAATGCACATTTTGCATGTCCACAAGTCGCTTGTAAAGCCCGTCAGCAGCCATCAGGGAATCGTGTGTTCCCTCTTCAGCAATGCGCCCTCCATCGAGGACAATGATCTTCGATGCATGCCGTATGGTGCTCAATCGATGCGCGATCACCAGAGCCGTTCGACCATCCATTAAGCGATTGATGGCCTGTTGCACGAGCTGCTCGGACTCTGTGTCGAGTGCCGAAGTTGCTTCATCCAGAAGCAAAACACCTGGATCACGATACAAAGCCCGCGCTATGCTCAAACGCTGTCGCTGTCCTCCGCTGAGTTTACCGCCGCCATCTCCGATACGCGATTCAAATCCATCTTCCATTCGGTCGATGAATTCAGAAGCGTTTGCCGCTTCAGCAACGGAACGCAATTGAGTGACATCAAGATCTTCAACATTGGTCTTTCCCAATGCAATGTTGGCTGCAACGGTGTCATTGAATAACAACGCTTCCTGCGTGACCAATCCCATTTGATTTCGCAAGGATGTTACATCCAAATCTCGAAGGTCAATCCCGTCCATGGTCACCCGCCCCTCTGTTGGATCATAAAATCGAGCTAGCAAGTGTGCCAAAGTCGTCTTACCCGAGCCACTGGGACCAACAAGCGCAACCGTCTCTCCCTTTGCAATCGTGAAGCTCACCCCATTTAAGACTGATTCTTCACCGTACGCAAAACCAATGTTTTCGAAGCAAATCTCCTTTTGAAGCGGCGGGCATGGAAGAGGATTCAATGCCTGTTTCATCCCGCCGGGCTCATCCAAAATCGCATTCAAACGATCAAGGGAAGCCGAACCTTTTTGGATTCGAAACCAACCATCACTGAATGCCCTTGCCGGCGGAATGATCTGGGAAAACACCACCAGATACCCAATGAACCAATCGCCGGTCAAGCCGCCTTCGCCGTTTAGCACCAATCCGCCTCCAAACCAGAGCAAGATGGCCATGACGGTCAAGGAAACCGTTTCACTGACAGGAGAGCTCAAATATTCGCGTTTGTACAACCTCCGCATCAAGCGGAAATACCCGTCATTGGATTCCCGAAAGCGCTCATTGAAACTGTCTTCTGCATTGAAAGCCTTCACCACACGCATTCCACTGAGCGTCTCTTCAATAATTGAAATCAAATCTCCTAGCTGCTCTTTGCCTCTTCTGGCTGCGTGCTTGAGACTCTTCGCAATGCGACTGATGAGATACCCACTCACCGGAAGAAAGAGAATGGAAAACAACGTCAGCTCCCAGCTCAAATAAAACAGTGTCGTCAGCGACACCACCACCATAATCGGAGACTTGAACAAAATTTCAATGGTCCCAATGATGCTAAACTCAACCTCCATTAAGTCGTTGGTCATGCGACTGATGACATCGCCTTTGCGCGATTCGGTAAACCAGCCCATCGGCAGCGTCAAAATTTTACTGTACAGCATCTGACGCAAGTCACGACTCACTCCCGTTCGAATGGTTGCCAGACTGAAAAGCGCCAAATAGCCGATGGTGTTTTTCAATAGCGTGATGACAACAATCCCCCCGCAAATCCAAGCCAATGCGGCCGGAGCACCCTGTTCAGCTGCAAATTGGTCGAACAGTGCTCCCCAACGTTCCAAGCCCTCCATAGACTCCAATTCCAAGGCGCTGACCTCGACCTGCTCGCGTTCAGATGTAAACAAGATGCGCAAAAAAGGCACAACGCTTAAGAAGGTAAACAAGGACAACACTGCATTCAGCACATTGCACAAGACGTTGACCAGTAGGTTGTACCGGTAACGGGTCACAAGGCTGAAGAGTTCTTTGAATTTACCCACGGATCAATCCTTCAATAAATCAACCAGCTCTGCTGCGTGTCCAATGTAACTGGCTGGTGACAGCTGCCGCAATTCAGCTTTGACTGAATCGCTGACATCCAATTGATCAATGAAGGCCCGCATGGAGTCCGCATTGATCCGCCCATGATTCCGAGTCAAGGCCTTGAGCGCTTCATACGGCTTCGGATACCCTTCTCTCCGTAAAATAGTTTGAACTCCTTCGGACACAATGGCCCAATTGGCATCCAAATCAGCAGCCATTTGATCGGCATTGAGCAACAACTTTCCCAGTCCTTTTTGCATGGATTGGAGGGCAATCAATGAATGCCCCAATGGCACGCCTACATTGCGAAGCACCGTGGAGTCCGTCAAATCCCTTTGCAGACGACTCACCGGTAATTTCTCTGAAAAATGACCCAATAGGGCATTGGCAACGCCCAAGTTCCCTTCGGCATTTTCAAAATCAATGGGATTGACCTTGTGCGGCATCGCACTGCTGCCGACCTCCCCTTCTTTAATGCGCTGCTTGAAGTAATCCATACTGATGTAAGTCCATACATCGCGGTTCATGTCCATCAAAACCATGTGGATGCGTCTCAAATTGTCACACCAGGCCGCAAATTGATCGTAATGCTCAATTTGAGTGGTGATGCGGCTGCGTTTCAAACCCAGTGTGCCTTCGACAAAAGCGTTGGCAAATGCACTCCAATCCTGCGCTGGATAAGCCGCGACGTGGGCATTGAATTGACCGGTTGCCCCGCCAAATTTGGCCGTAAAATCAATGTTTTGGAACGTCTCCAACTGAATGTCCAATCGCTCGACAAACACGGCCCATTCCTTGCCCACAGTGACCGGAGAAGCCGTTTGACCATGTGTTCTGGCCAACATGGGAATGTTTTTCCATTCGCGGGCCTGGCCCAATAGCGTCGCGCGGAGTTCCGTAAGTTGAGGTAGCAATACTTCATGCGTTGCACGCATCAACGACAGCGGAATGGCGGTGTTATTCACGTCTTGGGAAGTCAAACCGAAGTGCACAAATTCGCAAACCTCCCCCAATCCCAGTCTATTCATTTCCTCCTTGAGGAAGTATTCAACAGCCTTCACATCGTGGTTGGTCACCCGTTCAAGGGCTTTGATGCGATCCGCATCGGCTTCGCTAAAATTCCGGTAAACGTCGCGCAGCGGCTCCGCCAATTCGGAAGGGAAATCGGCAAGCGGTGGCAACGGAATCTGGGTCAAGGCCAGGAAGTATTCTACTTCGACTTCCACCCGGTGGCGGATTAAACCCCATTCCGATAAAAAGGGAGCTAAAAGGGCTGTGCGTGAGCGATAGCGTCCATCGACTGGGGCTAAGGCCGTCAATTCATTCAATTGCATGGAGTGGCTGGTCTGGAATCCTTGCAAAAGTAAGCCTCAATCCGGATCAATTGAAGGCAAAACAGGCTGGCTTCCCGGCATTTGACCCCCTTTTGTCCACAAGGGATGTAGCAGCCCCAAATTCCGCGACATTTGCACTCAGATTGACTGATTGCGATATCCTTATGGCGCAATCCGTGATTTCATGACTGAACAAATACGCGCTGCAACACCCTTCTTAACCACTGACTACCGCATGGAACTGCATACCATTCATACCGGATTATTCAAACTTGACGGAGGGGCGATGTTCGGTGTCGTTCCCAAAGCCCTGTGGCAAAAGCACATTCCCGCAGATGCCAACAATCTTTGCACATGGGCAATGCGTTCACTGCTTGTAGAGCACGAAAACAGGCTTCTGCTCATCGATACAGGGATTGGAGCAAAGCAGTCTGATAAATTTTTCAGTCACTACCACCTTCATGGCGACATGAGTTTAAAGAGCGAATTGGCCAAACGTGGTTTCGGGCTTGAAGACATCACGGACGTGTTGCTGACTCACCTTCATTTTGACCATGTGGGAGGAGCCGTTGAACGCCGGTCTGACGGCGTCCTTGAACCGACCTTTCCAAACGCACAGTATTGGTCTTGCGAGCGCCATTGGCAATGGGCCATGAATTCCAACCCGCGTGAAAAAGCTTCTTTTTTGAGTGAAAACCTTCTCCCCCTTGAAACCAGCGGACAATTGGTGTTTGTTCCGCGCGAAGACCGCTGGAACCGCACAGCCTTTGACCAGCTCTTTCCAGGCTTGGAGATTTTCTTTGCGGACGGCCACACCGAGAGTCAAATGATTCCCGTGATCTCCTATCGTGGTAAAAAGGTGGCCTTCATGGCCGATTTGATTCCAGCCGCTGCCCACATCCCCACCGCGTGGGTCATTGGATACGATACGCGTCCCCTTCTTACCATGGAGGAGAAAGCACTCCTATTAAAGCGGGCTGCAGATGAAGAGTGGGTTCTTTTCTTTGAACACGACGCGCAAAACGCATGCTGCACTATTCAGCACACAGAAAAGGGTGTTAGAGTGCTTGAGAAGGCCCCTTCGTTGGAGCAGCTCTTTCAAGCTTAAAGCCGATTCTGCTTAAGAATGGATTTGTTGATGTTTTTGACCAAACCGGGTCCAGCATAAATCAATCCCGAATACACCTGCAAGAGCGAGGCGCCCGCATCTAACTTTTCTTGTGCATCCTCAGCGCTGCAAATCCCTCCAACTCCAATGATGGGAAATGAACCGTTGGACTTCTGGTGTAAATACCGAATGACCTCAGTAGAGCGGTCGCGAACCGGCGCACCACTCAAGCCCCCTGCCCCCATCTTTTCAACCTCATCAGCGGGAGTCACCAAGCCACTCCGTTCAATGGTGGTATTTGTTGCAATGATGCCATCAATACCAGACTCTTGAACCAAATCGATCATATCATCCAACTGTTCATTCGACACGTCGGGAGCTATTTTCAAGAAAATCGGCCGTGGCGGCGACGCTGCGATGTTCCGGTCCATCACCGCTTTAAGCAACAAGCGCAAAGGCTCCTTGTCTTGCAATGCTCTTAGACCGGGCGTATTGGGCGAACTCACATTCAGCGCGAAGTAATCCACATGCGGATGCAACGCGTCAAAACACGTCACGTAATCATTGAGAGCCTCCTCATTGGGTGTCACTTTGTTCTTCCCAATGTTTCCACCTACAATCAGGTTCTCTGGACGCTGCTTCAATCGCTCCACTGCGTCCTCCACTCCTCCGTTGTTAAATCCCATGCGGTTGATCACCCCCTCGTCTTCAGGAAGTCTGAAAAGTCGCGGCTGCGGGTTGCCGTCTTGACCGATTGGCGTCAGCGTTCCTATCTCAACAAATCCAAAACCCAACGTTTTCATCTCATGGAGCCACCGAGCGTCCTTGTCAAATCCAGCGGCTAACCCCACACGATTGGGGAAACGCAATCCGGCTATTTCCACTTCCAAAGACGCGTCACTCACCCGATAGTATTGGGTTAAAAAACTCTTTACCACCGGATTACGACACACAAATGCCATCAGCCCCATGGTCAGATAATGTGCTTTCTCTGGCTGAATTCGAAAAATAAACGGTTTGAAGATCCCATACATGTCCGCAAAAGTAAAGCCTTGACTGCAGACACCCTGTGGAAAACACTGTGGATAGACCAATGTTTTCAACCCAATCCTGCATGATACAGACTTCTAAATTTGGTAGCGAACGATGAAAAACCTAGGTCTAATCAGTTGGCTAGCCAAACGCAAACTTTCGGAAGAACAGGTGGCGAATGTTTTCGTGGAGACAACTTTTGAATCGGTAGAGCAGGGTTGGCCGGAACTTGCAGCATTTTTGAATGAATCTGACGGCTTCATTCAATGTCCCCAGCTCGATTCTGAAGACTACGGTCGGTTTTTGATGATTGTCGTTGCAGCGAACATCCAACTGATCCCGCAGCACTTCGACAACGGTCATGATCGTCAGATCATCCAGCGCATCTTCAGCAAGTTCGCACGTGCACTCGATATTTCTCCTGATGTTTTTGCGAGTAAAGTCAAGCACTATCGCTCGTTTATGAAGCAAATCAATCAGCCTTCTAAAAACCTGGTAACAGCGATGACCCGCGCAGTCTTTTACAAGTATCACTTGAACCAGTGTCAGGCTCCTTTTTTCAGGGACATGAACGCCCCGAATCCAAATACGCAAAGGGAATTGAGGGATTTGATGCAGCATTTCCTTTGGGATTGGCCTGCATTCAAAACGACCTACCGGGTCGTTCAATCAAAAAACTGACGGTCAGTCTAGGCGATCCAGGTCACGTGCCTGATCCTTCTCTTTCAGGGCATCCCGCTTGTCATGCAACTTCTTTCCTTTTGCCACGGAAATATTGAGTTTGGCATATCCACTTCCTGAAACAAACAAAAGCACAGGTACCACGGTCACACCAGAGTCCTTGAGTTTTTTCTCTAATTTTTTCAGTTCGGTTCTCTGCAGCAAGAGTTTTCGGGGTCTTCTGGGCTCATGACCTACGTACCCCGCATTGGAATATTCAGCGATATACATATTGAATATGAAAAATTCGCCGTTCATGAAGCGACAATACGCCTCCATGATACTCGCCTTCCCTTGCCGAATGGATTTGATTTCTGAGCCGACAAGTTGAATCCCTGCCGTGAAATCATCCGTCAAGAAGTACGTGTACGCTGCTTTCTTGTTTTTGATCTCAACCGCCATGCGTCAAAAGTACAGCACCAATGGCCTTACCTCGCATACCTTTGTCGCATGAAGCTTCCCTCCTCCGTTACTGAGGCACTGCAAGACATGCAGAAAGTCGAATTGCATTGCCATCTTGAATTGGCCTTGCGGCAAAGTACTCTCCGCGAATTGGCTGCTATCCAAGGACATGATGTGCGAACAGCAGGGGTTTTTGAAGCCGAATTCCTCATTGAAAAACCGATGGGTAAATTACCGGAGGTTCTGCACAAATTTCTCAACACCCGGGATGTCATCGATTCTGAAGACTGGATGGAGCGCATTGCATTCGAAGCATGTGAAGACATGTACTTGCTGTCAAACGTTCGGATATTGGAATTGCGCTATGCTCCAAGTTTTCTTTTGGATAAACACAGCCACATGCAGGCCGATCGACTTCAAGAAGCCATCCAAAGAGGGATTGCCAAAGCAGAGGCCATGTACCCCATGGCCGTTGGGTTGATTTGCATCCTTCAGCGAACCAAGACATTGGAAGAGAATGCCAATTGGGTCGATTTCGCGCTGAATCATAGCCGTGGATTCGTTGCTTTGGATTTGGCAGACAACGAAGTCGACTTTGATCCGGAACCGTTTATCCCATTATTCAATCGCGCTAAAAAAGGCGGGTTGGGCATTACAGTTCATGCCGGTGAGCCTCTCATTCCTGGAATTTCCAAAAACATCCTCACGGCGATTGACCACATGGGAGCTGATCGAATCGGACATGGACTGCAAGCCATTGAAGATCCAGCTTTGATCGAGCAGCTCGCTCAATCGGGAATTCCGCTAGAACTATGCCCCACCAGCAACTGGCTCACAGGCGCCACTCCTTCCATCGAAGCGCATCCGTTCAAACGATTGCATGCAGCAGGTGTTCGGGTTACAGTCAATACGGATGACCCTGGAATCATGTGTACGAATTTGCTTCACGAATACCACCTACTCGCCGCCCACCAAGGCATTCCTCTTTCTGTATTTGAACAATGCAATGCGTGGGCGTTTGAATCTTCCTTCATTGCGGCAGACAAAAAGAAGTCGGTATGGAACTCCCCCAGTTGATGTTGCCAAGTCGAACAAGATCTCGGCCTTTTAGAAGTTGTGTGCTCCCCCAAGAATCCGCATTTTTGTCACCATGCCTCGAATGCGTTTCAACCACTCGTCAACAATGCCCCTTGAATCCATGAGATACCGATTGATTGCACTGGTCTTGATGATGGGTAGCCACGTTTGCTCATTCTCACAAGTAGAAAACACGGTCGGCACCATTGCTCTCAATCCTCAACTCGCCCAGTCGGGGTTGACATTGATGTATCCGCATAACCAGCCGAACGCGATGTTGATTAACCTGTGTGGCGATGTCGTCCACCAGTGGACCAACGACGCATCGCGCAGGCCAGGAAATGTCGCCCACCTGCTTCCCAATGGAGACCTCATCTGGGCTCATCGCAACGCCAACAATGCAGAAGATGCCATCTGGGCAGGCGGTGCTGGAGCAACCATAGAGCGGAAAACGTGGGACAACGAGTCGCTATGGAGCTACACATTGAATGATTCCACTGGGAGACTCCATCATGACTTCATTCCGCTCAATAATGGCCACGTCATTGCGATTGCTTGGGAGAAGTTCGATTCACTCGACTGTATCGCGGCAGGCAGACTTCCTGAAAATTTAACGAGCGAAGGCATGTGGAGTGACCGCCTCATCGAATTGGCGCCCGATAGTTTGGGAGGGGCCGAAATCATTTGGGAATGGCGGGCTTGGGATCACCTCGTCCAAGACCATGATTCTACACTTGCCAATTTTGGCACCATTGCAGACCACTCGAACCGTATCGATATCAATTTTGGAATGCCCAGTAGCGCTGCCCCCGACTGGCTGCACATGAATAGCATCGATATCCAGCCCGGCACAGGACACATTCTTCTGAGCGTTCCAACTTTTGATGAGCTGTGGATCCTTGACCGCAACGATTCAGAAGCCGGACTAAAATGGCGTTGGGGGAATCCTGAAGCCCATGGAGTGGGAGATCCTGAAGCGCAACAACTGCATTACCAGCACAGCGCCCATTGGCTCGATGCTCCCTACCTACAAAACTCCCCCGACTACGGGAAGATCGCAGTCTTCAACAACCGGAATCCAGGAGCGACGGGGCCTTATTCAAGCGCACACCTCATCCAGCCGCAATGGAACGACTCTGCGGGCACCTTTGTCGAAAGTGACGGTGTATTTGCTCCGGAGTCATTCGATTGGACTTGGACGGCCCCCACACCGACTGACTTCTTCAGTAGCGGACTTTCAAATTTTGAACGCCTCCCCAATGGAAACAACTTAATCTTAAGCGGAAGAACTGGTGAGGTTTTTGAATTCACAGCTGCTGGGGATACCGCATGGCGTTACCGATTGCCTTTGCAAGCGGGGCTTCCGATCACTCAGGGCACTGCTATGGGAATCAATGACAATTTACTCTTTCGGGCCAAGCGTTATCCGGCGGGCTATCCGGCTTTTTCAGAGATCCTTACCGAATTGAACCTTGCGGGCGAGCCCCTGGAATTGAATCCAACTCCCTTAGAGGCATGTCAACCGTGCCTATTGACAGCTCAAATGATTGAAACGGGTGCTGGGCTCTCATTGGAAATTGAAAATGCTACAGGAGCATATACGGTGGTTTGGAGCGATGAGCAAGGAACCATCCTATGCGACAGCATCTCCTTTGAGATTGACGGTGATTGTTCCACACAAGGACTTGAAGATGGCCAAGTCGTCCTTGCCACCGTTACGGATCAAAATGGATGCGAGGTGATGGTTGAAGGGGTTTGGCTTGTTTTTTCTCTTTCCGAACGGGATCATGGATTCACCTTTTACCCCAATCCGGCGAATGACCGCATCACAATCAAAGGACTCACACCGTTTGAGACCGTGCGACTCGTGGACCTGAATGGACGTGTTTTAAGCACTGCCCCCTTCGTCGGAGACCTTCATTCCATGGTTTGGGAGCTGCCACAGTTAACGCAAGGCCTATACTTCCTTCAAACAAGGAGCGCGCAGCGGCCCATTGTCATCGGACCGCGGTAAATTTGCACATCGATACCTCCTCACCCATGGCCAACTATATCCTGACTTCCAATCGCAGCAGTGTTCGTACGATCACCCTGAATCGCCCTGAAGTATTTAACAGCTTCAATCGGGAAATGGGAAAAGCGTTTCAACAAGCCTTGGATGACGCTGCCGCTGATTCCAGTGTCCGCTGCGTCGTCATTACCGGAACGGGTAGAGCATTTTGCGCTGGACAAGACCTCAAGGAAGTAACCGCGCCGGACGCACCGGACTTTACAGTCATTGTCGAAGAAACGTACAACCAAAGTGTTCGCCGGATTCGCAGTATGGAGAAGCCTGTCATTGGAGCTTTGAATGGAGTTGCCGCTGGAGCAGGTGCCAACATTGCATTGGCCTGCGACCTGGTCGTTGCCAAGGAATCTGCCTCACTCATCCAAGCCTTTTCAAAAATCGGCTTGATACCCGATAGCGGAGGAACATGGTTTTTGCCGCGCATGGTCGGAATGCAACGGGCCGCCGCTCTCGCCTTTTTTGGGGATAAACTGCCCGCGAAAGAGGCCGTTGAATTGGGACTCATCTACCGTGCGATTGATGACGAGGCATTCAATGAGGAGCTGGAGAAACTAGGAGATCGACTTGCTGCACTTCCGACACGGGGCATTGGCCTCACAAAGAAAGCGTTCAATGCAAGCTGGAATCACCCCTTGACAGAGCACCTCACATTCGAACGCGATCTTCAAATGGAAGCTTCTCAAACGGACGATTACCAAGAAGGGGTTGCTGCCTTTCTTGAGAAACGGTCCCCTCAATTCACAGGTCAATGAAACAAGCCCCTTGGATTCCAGTCATTGAGGCGTTGCCTGAGGACGATCAACGCATTCTCGCTTTTGTTCCGGGCAACAAAGTATACCTGCCCGGGAACGACCTGCAATTTGAGATTCGAGAAGTCATCGTCTTGCGTTTTTGCAAGGACTTCTATGCGTTAAATGAAGAAAAGAAAATGAAGTACGGCTTGCATTTTTGGTCCGGCGAAGGAAATAGCAATCAGTTCTTCAAGGACGTGTCTCATTGGCAACCGATCCCCAGTCCGCCAGAGCTGATTTAAAGGGCCTGTGCAAGAAGAAAAGTCTGAATCGCAACCAAGCCTGCCGTTTCCGTTCTTAAGCGATTCTCGCCCAAGGAAATGGCCTCCGCCCCCATGTCCATGGCCGACTGAATTTCAGTGGGCGTGAAATCCCCCTCTGGTCCAATTGCGATCCAAGCTTCTTGTCCAGGCACAACGGCTTGAAACAGCGGACGGCGCTCTCCTTCTTCACAATGTGCGATGAAGCCCGCAGAGGGAGCATCGGCGATCCAAGATTCCCAAGAACAGGCCGGACGCAAATCGACAAGCCATGCTTGTCGACTTTGCTTCAATGCCGAAATCAACACACGCCTCCAACGATCCGCTTTTTCTATCCTTCGCTCACTTCGCTCCGTCCAAACGGGTTGAATGGTGCGCACCCCCATCTCCATGGCTTTCTCCAAGAACCACTCAAAGCGATCGGTACTCTTTGTGGGTGCAATGACCAAAGTCAATGCGGGTGAAGGGGCCGGTTGCGTCTCTATCAGACGTGTTTTCAAAACACAAGTACGCTTTTCCAAGCGTTCGATTTCTCCTTCATAAATCCGACCCACACCATCTGTCAGCGCCAAACAATCTCCAACTTTCGCACGTAAAACCCGCGCAACATGCTTGGTCTCATCTGCGTCCAGCACATGAGGGTCCTTGATTTCAGAAGCGAAGAAAAAACGCATGGGCCAAAGTTACAGCCGACACCTCAGAAAATTACTTATTGGCCATAGGAGCACCCGCCATGATTGCGGGAGAGCACTCGTTTTCAAATAGAGCAAAATTCTTGGTGAACAAGCCTGCCAAATTATTGGCGGCTTTGCGATACGCCTCTTGGTCCGTCCACGTCTTGGATGGCTGCAACAATTCTGCTGGAACTCCAGGACAGCTTTGCGGACTCTCAAGGCCAAAAATCGCATCCTTTGTTGTCGGTACATGATCCAATTCGCCCCGCATGGCGGCACTGATCATCGCTCTTGTATACTTCAAGCTCATGCGTTTCCCAACACCATAACCTCCGCCACTCCAACCTGTATTCACCAACCAAATCCGCACTCCTTGAGATTCCAATCGTTCTCCCAACATCTCCGCGTAACGGGTCGGATGCAATGGCATGAAGGGTGCTCCGAAACATGCGCTGAATGTTGCTTGAGGCTCTACAACACCCACCTCCGTACCGGCCACCTTTGCGGTGTATCCAGATAAGAAATGATACATCGCCTGTCCTTTATCCAATAAGCTAATCGGAGGCATCACACCAAAAGCATCACAAGTCAAGAAGAACACATCTTTCGGATGCCCCGAAATCCCTGTCTCTAGCGCGCCAGGAATGTGAGAAATCGGATACGAAACGCGTGTGTTTTGAGTCACTGATGAATCCGTGTAATCCGGAGTAATGTCATCGCTCTTAAAGCCCACATTTTCTAGCATCGCACCGAAACGGATGGCATTGAAAATTTGAGGTTCACTGGACGCATCCAAGTCAATGGTCTTCGCATAACATCCTCCCTCCATATTGAAGACACCGGACTGGCCCCAACCATGTTCATCATCACCAATCAAGTTTCGCTCCGGATCACTGCTCAACGTCGTTTTTCCTGTCCCTGAAAGTCCAAAGAAAGCAGCAACGTCCCCGTCCTTGTTTACGTTACTCGAGCAATGCATCGGCATCACTTTGTGCTTCGTCGGCAACACGAAGTTCATCACAGAGAACATGCCCTTTTTGATTTCACCGGTATACGCTGACCCCGCAATCAGAATCATTTTTCGGGAGAAGTTAATGGCGGACACATTTTCTTTTCGGGTCCCGTGACGCTCCGGCGATGCCAAGAAAGAGGGAACACACAGAATGTGCCATTCGGGATCTGGAACCAACACATCCTGGTCAGCAAGACGCACAAACATATTGGACACGAACAAATTCGCCCAGGCCTTTTCTGTAATAACCCGGGTTTTAATTTGTGTCACGGGATCTGAACCCACAGCAGCATCCCGAACAAAAACACTTTTGTCTTTTAAATAAGACGCCATGTCTTGATGAAGCAAATCAAAGTGCTCCGTTGACATCGGTTGATTGATGTTTCCCCAATCCACTTCAGAACGGGTGCAATCATCTTCAACGATGAAGCGGTCTTTCGGAGATCGCCCGGTAAAGTCTCCGGTAGAAATGGAAAGCGCCCCTTCGGGCGTTAGCACCCCTTCTCCTCGAAGAAGGGTTTGTAAAATTAATTTAGCGGGTGGAAGATTCCAATGGACTCGAGCCATTGCATCTAACGAGATACTGTCCAAAGACGTATCAACGGGGGTGTTTCCTACGTTTTTCATAAGAGAATTGATCATTGCATTTCTCACGACAAAGGTAATTTATTCTCGGTCATTCTTAACGTAAAGCACCGCAATCGTTTGAATTGCCACCAAAAAAAAGCCTGCCGATAGGAGCACACCACCGCAAGGAATACACGGAGACATCAAATCAGAAACCATGGACTCTGGAGCCAAAGACCGAGCCGCCAGCCCCCCTGAAAACAACAGCAAGGCAGTGCCCAAAAGTCGCTCAGGCCATGGAGCATATGCAGACCAAAACCGCATCCAACGCAAAGCGGCGAGCACCATTAGGGACAATCCCATGATCATACCAAATTGGCTCGCAGTGCTTAAATTCTCTGCCCGAATCTCCGCGCCATCGGCCATCAAAATATGTTTCCCGGCGGCCCCTAGTAAAATACTGAACGCCACCCAAAGGGCACCACATGCCACCCAATATTTTGATTCGTTTTCAGATTTGTTCATGAGCTAATTTATTTTAATCAGCCCCTTCTTTTCTCTCTATATGATTCAAGAACTCAACAACAATGTCCGAACTTTCGCACATGTCACGTTTCGCCATTTTTGAGATTAAACCCTTTAAAAGTCTGTTATTCACAATGCGTTTACCCGCTACTCTCCTTCTTTTAGCCCTGGTCTTTTTCACATCCAATGTGCTCGCACAATTGGACGCTTCTTGGGAACTTTCAAGCGGACCGACAGTCTTTTTGGATGGTTCACCAATGGCCCATCCGTTTACAGGCGGGTTGACGGCACCTCAATGGTCCCCCATTGATTTAGATGGAGATGGAGATGAAGACCTTTTCGCCTTTGATCGGGATGGCAACCGCGTTTTGGCATTTGAACGATTGAATGCTCCCGCTATCGGCTGGGTTGAACGCCCGCAATGGTCCCAAGGGTGGCCTGAAATGAGTCACTGGGCCTTGTTACGGGATTTTGATTGTGACGGGCTTCCAGATTTATTCGCTGGCTATCAAAACAGCATCCACGTGTGGAAGAATGTCGGCAATACAACGGAAGGCGCGCCGAATTTCGAACCGCATGCCGTCCCTTTGATGGCTTCATGGGATTTTGGTTCCGGCGCCCAATTACTGCCCGTTGTATGCTTGACCATTGACAAACCGGCCATTTCAGATGTCGATGCAGATGGTGACCTCGACATCATCACGTTTACCGAAACAAGCACGACGCTCTATCGATTCTCTGGAATGACCTCTTGCTCGTTGGACATGGTCTGCACCAACCGGTGTTATGGGATGTTGACCGAAGGAGCGGAAGACAATTCACTTTTCATAGGCGACCAACATGAGTGCAGTTTCAATGTATTCGAACCTCGAGCAACCGAAACCAATCGTCCTTTGGACGATGCAGAGAGAGATGGGGTCCACGCCGGAGGGGCCATCACGGCATTGCAACTGGATGGAGAGCAATTTCACGATCTGCTCATTTCGGATGTGACCTACCCCACATCCATGGCCGTGCTGCTCGAAGACGCCATTGATGGTCAAGACAGCACGGCATGGATCGACCCTGCTTTCCCGGCACTATTGCCCCAAAAAGGACCACAGGACTCCCTCGTCCTCCCTCGATTCCCTGCGGCATTTCCGATTGACTTCGATCAAGATGGAGATCAGGACCTCGTTTTTTCTCCGAATACGGCTTTAGAAACCGATGACGATGCCTCCGTTCATCTTTGGGAAAACCAAGGGACATCGGAATTGCCCGTTTGGGCATTTGTATCCGATCATTGGATCCAAAGTGACATGTTGGATTTTGGGCGTGGAGCGGCCCCTGTATTCCATGATTTAGACAACGACGGTGATCTTGACTTGGTCATCGCGAATAAGGAGCGTTACGAAGGAGTGGGCAATACACCTGCTGCTCTTGCCCTCCTTCGCAATATTGGCACGGCCAGTGCACCGGCCTTTGAATTGACGACATTGAATGCGCTCAACTTTCAGGAAAATGGCATTGAAAGCATTCACCCTGCCTTGGGCGATCTCGATGGTGATGGCGATGTCGACTTAATCGTTGGAGACGAATTGGGACGTTTGCACCAATACACCAACACCAGTGGAGCCGGAGCATGGCCCAATTGGGAAATGCAGCTCCTTTCAGTTCAAGACAGTGACGGTGATGCCATTGATGTGGGACAATTTGCGACCCCTCAATTGTTGGATCTCGATGGAGACGGAACATTGGACTTGCTCATCGGTGAAAAAAATGGAACCCTCACTTGCTACCAAGGATGCAATGGATCTTGGTGTTTAATTTCTTCAGAAGAGTCGGGACCAGATTGGGCTGGAATAACGGTGGAAAATACACTCGGGATTAACGGATACAGCGTGCCCGCCCTGCATGATGGACCAAATGGATGGCAAGTCTTCGTTTCCAATGAAACAGGAAAGGTGCAATACTTTGGTGAGGTGAACCCAAATGCTCCACATGCTCCACTGACAGAGCTGGAAGCAAACGTTGGAGGAGCACAACCTGGACTTCGCGCCGCCGCGTGTTTTGCGGACGTCGACTCTGATGGGTTCCCTGAAATGCTCATCGGCATCCAAAACGGCGGCATTCGCTGGTATCAGGGGACCATCACTTCGATAGAGACCGTGAATCAATCCGTCCAAACGTGGGGGGCATTTCCCAATCCTGTATCAGCCGGCTACGCATTGAATTTGACAGCGCCAGCCGATGCGATACCGCAAAACTACACGGCCCAATGGTGGACTCTCGATGGCCGTAAAAGCGGCTCCTCCGTTGCCATTCAAAACGGTCAGCAATCGTTAACTGCCCCTACAGAGCCCGGCTGTTACGGACTTGAATTAACCCCATTAAAAAAGGGCTCTCCGCAATTGGAGAACCCTTTCTTTATTCGCGTAATCGTTACGAACCGCTAATCAACCGTTCATTCGATCTAGCACTTCTGCTACGCCGCGCACAGCCTTTTCGCTTTCAACAAGCAGCGCTTTCTCTTCTTCGTTCAATTGGAGTTCGATGATTTCTTCAATTCCATTTTTGCCCAACTTCACCGGAACACCGATGTACAAATCATTGATTCCATATTCACCGGTAAGCCAAGCGCACACTGGGAAGATGCGTTTTTGGTCCCGAACAATGGCTTCTACCATTTGCGCGGCTGCGGCTCCTGGAGCATACCATGCCGATGTGCCCAACAAATTCACGATCTCACCTCCACCTTTCTTCGCACGGTTGACAATCGCCTCCAACGCATCCGCATCAATCAATTCCGTCACCGGAATGCCCCCGACAGTCGTATAACGCGGAAGAGGAACCATGGTATCACCATGTCCTCCCATCAATACGGCTTGAATGTCCTTTGGAGAGCAGTCCAACGCTTCGGCTAAGAAGGCGCGGTATCGTGCAGTATCCAGAATGCCCGCCATGCCCATCACTTTCTTGGAGTCCACCCCAGCTGCTAAATAAGCGCAATAGGTCATCACGTCCAATGGATTGGAAACGACAATGATGATCGCTTCTGGGCTGTGCTCTAAAATCTGACTGGTTACGCTCTTTACGATGCCCGCGTTGGTCGCAATCAAGTCGTCCCGGCTCATCCCCGGCTTTCTTGGAAGACCACTGGTGATGACCACGACCTCAGAACCTGCTGTTCTCGCGTAATCATTGGTGCACCCCACGGTTCGGGTGTCATACAAGTTAATGGGAGCGGTTTCCCAAATATCCAAGGCCTTGCCTTCTGCTTTTCCGTCTTTGATGTCCAATAAAACGACCTCATTGGCCACTTCACGTGATGCCAAGACATTCGCACAAGTGGCTCCGACATTTCCAGCTCCGACGACAGTAACTTTCATGATCCAATAGGAATTAGGGGTCTAATTGCTGGCAAAACTAAGACAAGAGGTCTCTTGAATCTTGGATTGGGTGCAGAAAACTCATGAACTTTCGTTCACTTGTTATCAGCTGTTGCCTTGGATAGCTTTGTCGTCTGCCTCTCTTTGCTATTTTCGTACCCATGATTCACCCTTTCTCCCAACCGTCCACCATGCTCAGAGACCTTCTTATCACGGTCGGCTTTTTCCTCTTATTCTGCGCTACATCCTTGGCTCAACCCACCTCTCAATCGGGACCTCAGTGGCCAGAAGGTGAAGCCGGAGTTGACTACAACCTCTTGGATTCTGATGGCAAAAAACAAGGGGTTTGGATTCGTGTGTGGCCAAACGGAAGCCTCTATTATTCGGGTTCGTTTCAAGCGGGTGTGCCAGAAGGCGTGTTTCTGCACTATTACGAATCGGGTGAAATCATGTCCGAAATCATCAATACGGACAATGGAAATAAATCTCAGGCGAAGCACTTTCGTGAAGATGGATCTCTTCAAGCGGAAGGCATTTACGTGAGGACCAAGAAACTCAATGCCGAATTCGAGCCAATACGGCAAAAGCTAGGTGCGTGGAAATTCTACGATAAAACAGGCCAATTGAGACTCATGGAAAACTATAGCAATGGCAAGCTTCATGGAGCTACTCAAACGACAGGAACCAATGGCTTGATCATCGAGTCCGGGAGTTATAGCAACGGTGAACGGGATGGTGTGTGGAAGACCTTCAGCGAAACGGGATCCCTACTTTCAGAAATCGGATACAGCGAGGGACTATTTGATGGCTTGTGTCGAGCCAACTACCCGACTGGTATGCCGCGCTCGATCGGCATGTATAAAGGAGGTGTGGAGAACGGGTTTTGGAAAACATTCCTTGAAAATGGCAAAGTAGAAACGACGAGACAATTCGAGGATGGACAGTTGATTCAAGAAATTCCAGAGAACGGTCACGTGCTTCTTCTTTTTCCTGACGAACGTCCCAAAGAGGAGTTTACGGTTGAAGACACCTTGAAGGAAGGTGCTTTTACTGAATGGCATGACAATGGCGAATGGACCATGGTGGAAGAGGTTGATGAACTGAGCGGCGATACGTATGTCCGTCGGGTCATCAAAGGCCAACAAATTCGAAAAGAAGGCGAATACAAAGACGGGCTGTTAGATGGTGAGGTGTTTCACTTCGACATGAATGGCCGCCTCCATAAAACAGAACGATTCGAAGCGGGGGTATTGGTGGAAACCGATGAACAATGAGAGTCTTATGTCAGATTGGAGTTCTTGTTCTGATGCTATCAGGACTCAATCAAACGGGTCTCGCGCAGTCGGCGCCCGATCGTTATTGGGTACAATTTGAAGGAAAAGTAGCCGAGGACTTGCCTGATGGATACTCCACTTCGTATCTCTTGGATGCTCCTGAAGCATTTCTAAGCGCACGCTCCCTTGCCCGGCGCTCTAAGCAGAGTATCGCCGTTACAGAACGTGACATGCCCATTCCGCCCGATTATGTTGCCGCCATCAGGGCGATGTCCGAATTGAAAGTCATCCTGTCAAGCCGCTGGTTTAACGCCGTGACCGTGGCAACGACAGATTCAACTTTCGACCCTTTTTCCCTGACCGATTTGCCCTTCGTTGTAGCCGTCAAATCAGTCATTCAAATTGAATCAGACTCCATTGATCTCGATCCAATCGCGGTTGCGAAACGGAGCACACGCGATCACGGCAACACTGCTACCGAATATGGAAGCAGCTGGAAAGGGCTCGAACAGCTGCACGGAGATTGGCTGCATGGCCTCGGTTTCCGAGGCGATAATATGTGGATCGGAGTGTTGGATGCCGGATTCGAATATGTGGAATCCCTTCCCGTATTTGAAAGAGCGTGGCAAGAAGGACGAATTCTGGAAGGTTTGGATGCGATGAATAGCCAGGGAGGTCTGTTTGCTCACCACCGTCATGGAACATCAGTTCTAGGCACCATGGCTGGCTTTTTGGAAGATTCATTGATTGGTACAGCTCCTGATGCCACGTATGTCCTGTACCGCACGGAGGACGCTTACAGTGAGTACCTCATCGAAGAAGACTATTGGGTGGCCGCTGCCGAGCATGCCGACAGTGTCGGAGTGGATCTCATCAACACCTCGTTGGGATATAGCTTATTTGACGATTCAACCATGAATCATACACCCGACGACCTCAATGGTGTGACAGCCCGAATCTCACAAGCCATGACTTGGGCCGCTGAACGTGGAATTTTATGTGTCACGAGCGCTGGGAATAGCGGCAACGCTCCCTGGCATTCCATTACTGCGCCAGCAGATGCACATGGCATCCTCAGCGTCGGTGCCGTCGATGCAGAAGGGCAGCATGCTTCTTTTAGCGGTTGGGGGCCCGCTTCAGATGGTCGCATTAAACCGGAAGTCATGGCGCTTGGAGTTCAAGCCGCATATCCAAATGCAGACTCAACCATCCGCCATGGGAATGGCACGAGCTTCTCATCCCCCATTTTATGCGGTGCTGCTGCTTGCTTGTGGCAGGCTTTCCCTGCAAAATCTGCAGCTGAAATTCGAGCCGCCATTATCGCTTCGGCTCATTTGTCGACATCTCCAAATGACAGCATGGGCTATGGCATTCCCCATTTGCAGCGCGCATTTGAGTTTTTGGATGACGATGGAGCCGCAACGTGGTTTAACCCATCACAAAATGACCCATCGATTCTGGTTTTTCCTAACCCCACCACCTCATGGCCTGTGCGCTGGCAATACGCGGGTGATCAATCACCCAATGAATGGCGCATCGTATCGACCAACGGAAAATTGATTGCCACCGGGCTCATCGATTCTTGGATCACCCAGGAAGGGGTGCTGCAAGGGTGGATGCACGGACCTGCTCAACTTGGACCCGGTTCATACCTGCTTGAATGGCTTGAATCAGGTGAACACGTTGGTTCTACGCCTTGGATTTGGAGCCCTCAATAGCCGTATTTCTCCTTCCACATTGACCGCAATTGAGTCTTTAATTGCTGCTCACGAGCGTTGTCTCCCGGTTGGTAAAAAACACGACCACTCAACGCTTCCGGCATCAATTCTTGCCCGCTAAATCCTCCTTCGGCATCGTGGTCATAGGCATACCCTGATCCATACCCGAGATCCTTCATGAGATCTGTGGGAGCATTTCGCAAGGACAGTGGAATGGGTAAATCCCCCTCTTGACGCACCGCTTTTGTTGCTTCAGCAATGGCTGCATACGACGCGTTACTCTTTGCGCTGGTCGCCAAGTAAATCGTGCATTGTGATAAAATGATGCGTCCTTCTGGCATGCCGATGCGTTCAACAGCTAGAAATGCATTGGTCGCCATAACCAATGCTGTAGGGTTGGCCATTCCGATGTCTTCAGATGCTGAGATTATCAACCGCCTGGCGATGAACTTCGCATCTTCACCTCCTTCAAGCATCCGAGCCAAGTAGTAGACCGCAGCATTGGGATCACTGCCGCGTATGCTTTTGATAAACGCAGAGATGATATCGTAATGCGACTCTCCCGTTTTGGCATACGCCACCGGTTGCGTTTGAATAGAATCCCAGACCATGGCGTCAGTCAATGACAACTTGTCCGCTTGATGGCCTTCAACAACGAGCTCTAAAATATTCAATAATCGGCGGCCATCACCTCCACTAGCTCGCAACAAAGCACTCCATTCTTCGATGACAACGTCGGTCTTCTGAAAGAGCGGATCTTGCTCCATCGCTCTCGCTACCAATGACTTTAATTGATCTTCGCTAAAAGGCTGCAAAACATATATTTGACACCTACTCCTTAAAGCCGGAATCACTTCAAAAGAGGGGTTCTCAGTCGTCGCTCCAATCAACGTCACAAGGCCCTGTTCAACAGCTCCCAACAAGCTGTCTTGTTGAGATTTTGAGAACCTATGAATTTCGTCAATGAATAGAATCGCTCGGCCGGCAAACATTCCTGAACGTTTGACACTTTGAATGACTTCGCGGACTTCTTTCACACCACTGTGTATGGCAGACAACTGATGAAAAGGTCGTTCGGACTGTTCCGCTAATATTCGCGCCAACGTTGTTTTACCCACCCCTGGAGGCCCCCACAAAATCATGGAAGGCAGGTTGCCTGCTTCCAAGGCTCGTCTTAAAACGGTATCCTTTCCGACCAAGTGTCCTTGCCCGAGATACGCTTCCAAAGAACGCGGACGCATTCGCTCTGCCAACGGCGATTCATGCATGGGGTTCGGATTGGATTGGATCAACTGCTTGTGCCGAAGAATCTATGTTTTCATGCAAAACCTGTCCCTCTCCTCTGCGGTGCTTCCAGCGTTTGTGCGACCAAAGCCACTGCTCAGGGTTGCTTTTTACATCCTGTTCGAGCAGACGTATGCAGCGCTCCAAGATGGCTCCTTCTGGAAGGGTCCGAGGCGCATCTGTGACCACTTCGTAGACGGTTCGGTATCGTCCTCTTCCGGTTTTCTGAATGTGACCAAAAATGACGGGCAAGTCGTATTGACGCGCCCATTTTTCCAATCCAAAATACCAGGCCGTCTCCTGATGCAGAAACACATTCCACCAAGACTTTGCAGGGTCTGCTGGACTCTGGTCAAATCCCATAACGATCGCCTTTGGGCGATTCTTGCCCATGTGCTCTTGCATCCAGGCAGCGGAGTCAATGGTCCGAACCATTTCCAACCCAAACCGTTCGCGGGACTTCCGCATGGCCACATCCATCTCCAAATTTGACAACTTCTTATAGACCGCCATAACATCATGGGGAACACTCTGATGTGCCGTCAACGCATAGAGTTCCCAGTTGTTCATGTGCCCTCCCGCAATCAATACACTTCGTCCAGCAGCATGAAATGGATCGAAGACATCCGCATGGACGTATTCCATTCGACTCATGGCATCGGATTCTGAAACCGTGAAATGTTTGACCGACTCTACGGTAATCGCACCAAAATGTCGGTAATAAAGCCGTTCAATTCTCTGCGTATCCGTAACGGATGCACCCGGAAAACTGCGGGAAATATTGCCCCGAATCACCGCTTTTCGGTATCCAAAAACACGATGAGCGAGAAACGCTAGCACCTCGCCTAAAGCATGTAGCATGCCATAGGGCAGCCGACTCAATAGCAACAAAAACCGGAGCATCATGATATTTTCATTTGAGAGGAAACAACCAATCCATCGTATGCCAAGAAAACTCCTTTTGGCAGTTCCTTTTGTACCGATTCGTGTTGCCCCAATTGATGGCTAATGTGCGTTAAATACGTTTCTCGGGCGCCCACTTTCTCTGCAATTTCAAGGGCTTCACCCAAGGTAAAATGGCTCAGGTGTGATTCCTTCCTTAAAGCATTTAACACCAAGACATCAACGCCTTCTAACCGATCCCATGTTTGCGCTTCCAAGAAGTTGGCATCGGTGATATAGGCGATCCCTCCGAGTCGAAATCCCAAGACAGGCATGTCACCGTGCTTCACGGGCAAAGGAGTCCACTCATCCTCACCAATTCTAAACGGTTCATCATTGATCTCGTGCAATGTCACCCGAGGTATGCCGGGATACGTTTTAGCCGCAAAGACATAATGGAATTCTTGTCGTAACGCTTTTTGCACGCGGACGGTCGAATACACCGGCATTTCACGGCCACTTGCAAAATTGAATGCACGGATATCATCCAATCCCGCGATATGATCTTTGTGCTCATGCGTTAAGACCAAGCCGTCCAAATGATCCACTTTAGCTCGGAGCATTTGTTGTCGGAAATCAGGGCCTGAATCAATGGCCACCGTATGGCTCGACGTTCGCATCAGAACGGAAGTTCTCAATCGTTGGTCCTTTGGATCCAGACTCGTGCATACAGCACATTTGCAAGTGATTACCGGCACCCCCTGCGAAGTGCCCGTTCCTAAGAATGTCATTTCAACCTGCATGGCACGAAGTTACGCAGTGTTCGCATCGTACATTTGTTGAAATGGGAACTTTCCCTTTTCAAACTTCTTGCTTTGGACTCGAACCGTGTCATCCTTTCCGCAAAACAAAAAGCACTGCGGATCAACTTGAACGAAGACCTCTATGGCACCTTTGCTGAAATCGGCGCAGGACAAGAGGTGGTGCGACATTTCTTTCGTGCAGGAGGTGCTTCAGGCACCATTGCGAAAGCAATCTCTGCTTACGATAAGGATTTCTCCGATGCCATTTACGGCGTTGAAGAACATGGTCGATATGTCTGCGAAAGCCGTGTGAACAAAATGTTGGATCATGAGTACCAACTCATGGAAACGAGATTGCAGCGAAAGGAGCATCCATCCAAACATTTTTTCGCCTTTGCCAATACTGTAGCCACTGTCAATTATCACAAGACCATTCAAGGTCATGGATGGTTTGGACTGAAATTTCAAACGACTCCAGACGAAGACCCGAGCGAGGTGATCATGCACACTCGGCTTCATGAGCCCGACGTCTTGTTGCAACAGCAAACCGTTGGGACATTGGGTGTCAACCTCCTCTATGGCTGCCTTTTCTTTCATAAGAATCCTAAAGAACTGCTCATCTCGTTGTTTGACAACTTGGAACGTGAGCAGTTGGAGGTGGATATGATTCAAATGAATGGCCCCGCTTTCCGTGAGGTAGACAACCGTTTACTTTCGCTACAGCTTGTTAAAAACGGGATGACCGATGCTGTCATATTCTCTCCTGATGGTAAAAACCTTCAGGCATCAGATGTACTGTATAAGAAGAATGTTCTGGCCATTAGAGGCTCTTTTCGTCCTGTGACAAAAGTGAGCATCGATATGATTGCTCAAGGTCTTAAGGCCTTCAAAAAAGAGTCCAACGTCAAGGAAGAGGACATTCAAGTCTTGTTTGAGATAACGCTCAACAACCTATCTGCTGAGGGGGATATCGACGAACAAGACTTCCTAGATCGCGCTGATATCTTGTGCTCAATTGGTCAGACGGTTCTTATTTCTAACTACCAGAAATACTATAAGCTCGTCGATTTCTTTTCGCGACACACCAAAAAACGCATGGCCGTCATCATGGGTGCGAGTACACTGGCTCAAGTCTTCGATGAAAAGTACTACCGTGATTTAAACGGTGGAATCCTGGAAGCCTTCGGCATTCTGTTTAGTAGAGATCTCAAGATCTATTTGTATCCGTGGTACGTTGAGAAAACAAAAGAGCTTTGGACGACAGAATCCACCCCGATCCCTCCAAGGATCAAACCGCTTTTCAATTATCTCCTTTTCAATAAGCGCATCATAGACATCGATTTCGATCAAGAAGTCCTCGGTGTTTTTAGCCGAGACGCACTCAACTTAATCAAATCGGGCAATGAAGGTTGGGAAGCCATGGTGCCTGATTTTGTCGATCGGATTATCAAAGAGAAATGTTTGTTTGGTTATTGTGGCATTCCTTACGAAACGCCTACAGGTCCCCAAGAAGATACCGCTGAAGCTGCGGCAAGGGCTATTTCACAGCAGTCCAAGTTGAATTAAGAAAGCGGCTCTTTTTTCAAAAATTAGAGGCACAAAAAAAAGGCTCACCGGATGGTGAGCCTTTTTTGTAGTTAGTCCATTGAATCAAGCCTCCACTTCTGTTTCTACTTCTGTCGTTTCAGGAGCTTCAACAACGTGATTTGGCATGCGATTAATTGTCTTCTTTGTCGTGAAAGCACGTGTTCCAGTCCCTGCTGGAATCAAATGACCTACGATGACATTTTCCTTCAAACCTCTCAAGAAGTCCTGCTTACCACTTACAGCCGCTTCATTCAACACTTTCGTTGTCTCCTGGAAAGAGGCCGCCGATATGAATGATTTGGTCTGCAAAGAAGCGCGGGTGATTCCCTGAAGCAATGGACGAGCCGTTGCAGGAATGGCATCACGTCCTTCAGCCAAGGTGAGGTCACGTCTACGAAGTGAACTATTGATGTCACGCAATTGACGCGCAGAAATCATAGAGCCCAACTTCAAGTCTTCACTCTCTCCTTTATCCGTGATCACAACCATTCCGAAAATACGGTTGTTCTCAACCATGAAGTCATTCTTCTCTGCGAACTGCTTCTCCAAGAAACGAGAGTCTCCAGCATCTTCTACGACCACCTTCTTCATCATTTGACGAACGATGACTTCAAAGTGCTTGTCATTGATCTTCACACCCTGCAAACGGTATACGTCCTGAATTTCATTCACAATGTATTCCTGCACAGCTGTTGGACCCATGATATCCAAGATATCAATTGGCGTAATCGCTCCGTCTGAAAGCGGCATGCCTGCACGTACAAAGTCATTGTCCTGCACCAAAATGTGCTTCGACAACGGCACCAAGTACTTGTAGACGTCTCCAAGTCGTGATTCAACAATCACCTCACGGTTACCACGCTTAATCTTTCCGTAAGACACAATTCCATCTACCTGGGATACAACCGCTGGGTTCGATGGGTTACGTGCTTCGAACAATTCCGTTACACGAGGTAGACCCCCTGTAATGTCACCAGACTTTCCAGCTACACGTGGAATCTTCGTTAAGATTTGTCCAATTTTAGCCTCGTCTCCTTCTTTTACAGAAAGGTGAGCACCAACAGGAAGCGAGTACGTCTTCAAGACGTCACCCTTCTTATTGACAATCAAAATAGCCGGGTTCTTCTTCTTGTCTTTCGTCTCTGTAATTACGATTTCGCGGAATCCAGTTTGCTCATCAAGCTCTTCACGATAGGTCATGCCTTCTTCGATCATCTCGAATTTGATCAATCCTTTCTCTTCACTGATGATAACATTGTTGTATTGATCCCAAGAGCAAATCGAATCTCCTTTCTTGATCTTGTCACCCGGGAATTTGTTCAATACCGAGCCATAAGGCAGGATGGTTGTGCTCAATGCCACACCAGTCGTTTTATCAACCACCTTGAATTCTGATGAACGAGAAACGACAACCCTTTCCTTTTCGCCGTCCGCGTTGACTCGAGAAACTTCACGCAAATCATCGATTTCAACCACCCCGTCAAACTTCACCGACATCTCACTGTCGTCAGAGATTTTGGATGCCGTACCACCCACGTGGAACGTACGAAGTGTCAACTGTGTTCCAGGCTCACCAATGGACTGTGCTGCAATGACTCCGACAGCTTCACCCACCTGAACGGTGCGTGCTGTAGCCAAATTCTTTCCGTAGCACTTGACGCAAACTCCGGACATTGACTCGCAAGTCAAAACCGAACGTACTTCAACTTCATCAATGCCCGCTTCTTCAATTGCATTTGCCATTGGAACCGTAATTTCCGTACCCGCTTCCAACATCACCTCACCGGTGGTTGGGTGTACGACTTCATTGACGGTTGTACGTCCTTGAATTCGTTCAGAAATCACTTCTGCGATCTCATCGTTCTTACGCAACGGTGTCGCTAAAACTCCACGCAATGTCAAACAATCTTCTTCCGTGATAATCACGTCCTGGGCTACGTCAACCAATCGACGAGTCAAATAACCCGCGTCAGCCGTTTTCAAGGCCGTATCAGCCAAACCTTTCCGTGCACCGTGAGTCGAGATAAAGTACTCAAGAATCGAAAGTCCTTCTTTAAAGTTGGACAAAATTGGATTCTCAATGATATCCTGACCACCCGTTGCTGAAGATTTTTGTGGCTTGGCCATCAATCCACGCATACCAGAAAGCTGACGAATTTGCTCCTTCGACCCACGTGCACCTGAGTGCATCATCATATAGATGGAGTTAAACCCTTGCTTGTCCGTCTCGATGCGATCCATCAAGATGTTGGTCAAACGTGAATTCGTGTGCGTCCAGATGTCAATAATTTGGTTGTACCGCTCGTTGTTCGTGATGAGACCCATGTTATAGTTCTCCATCACCTCAGCGACCTGGGCTTTCGCCCCTTCCACCAACTTCACTTTCTCTTCAGGGATGATAACATCGTTCAAGTTGAACGATAGACCACCCTTGAAGGCCATGTAGAAACCAAGGTTTTTAATATCATCCAAGAACTGCGCTGTACGCGGCACATTGGTGCTATTCAATACGTGACTAATAATGCCACGCAACGATTTCTTCGTCAATAATTCATTGACATAACCTGCTTCTTTTGGAACATGCTCATTGAAAAGAACACGTCCACAAGTTGTATCAATCAGGTGTGTTACACCATCGATGTCAACAAATCGCATCTTAATCTCGGCATGAAGCTCGAGCTTACCTTCCTGGTAAGCAATCCGAACTTCTTCAGGAGAATAACACACCATTCCCTCACCCTTCACAGGATGATCCGGTGTTCCCTTGCGAACCTTAGTGATGTAATACAATCCCAAGACCATGTCTTGTGACGGTACTGCAATCGGAGCTCCATTCGCTGGATTCAGGATATTGTGCGAAGCCAACATCAACAACTGTGCTTCCAAAACAGCAGCACTGCCCAAAGGCAAGTGAACAGCCATTTGGTCACCGTCAAAGTCGGCGTTGAATGCTGTACAGGCTAGAGGATGCAATTGAATTGCCTTTCCTTCAATGAGTTTCGGCTGAAACGCCTGAATACCCAATCTGTGAAGGGTTGGTGCACGATTCAAAAGTACCGGGTGGCCCTTCATCACGTTTTCCAAAATATCCCATACTACAGGCTCTTTGGCGTCAACAATCTTCTTCGCAGACTTCACTGTTTTTACAATCCCACGCTCAATCATCTTGCGGATGATAAACGGCTTGTACAATTCAGCAGCCATGTTCTTTGGTAAGCCGCACTCATGCAACTTCAAGTCAGGTCCAACGACAATGACCGAACGCGCTGAATAATCAACACGCTTTCCCAACAAATTCTGACGGAAACGACCTTGCTTTCCTTTCAAACTATCTGAAAGAGACTTTAGCGGACGGTTGCTCTCCGTTTTAACCGCGCTTGATTTGCGGCTGTTGTCAAACAAACTGTCAACTGCTTCCTGAAGCATTCGCTTCTCATTCCGCAAGATGACCTCCGGTGCTTTGATCTCTACCAAACGCTTCAAACGGTTGTTCCGAATGATGACACGTCGATACAAATCGTTCAAATCAGACGTCGCAAATCGCCCCCCATCAAGCGGCACCAATGGGCGCAATTCTGGTGGAATGACTGGCACAACTTTGACAATCATCCATTCCGGCTTATTGACAATCCGAGAATTCGCATCGCGAAGCGATTCAACAACTTGCAATCGCTTCAGAGCCTCGCTCTTTCGCTGTTGAGAAGTCTCCGTTCCCGCTGCGTGACGCAACGATGCTGCCAATTCATCCAACTCCAAATTCGCAAGCATATCATGAAGTGCCTCTGCACCCATCTTCGCTACAAATTTGTTCGGATCCTTTTCGTCCAAGTACTGATTCTCCTTTGGAAGCGAATCCAAAATATCCAAGTACTCATCTTCCGTTAGGAAGTCATTGACCGTCAATTCAGCATCCTCAGCACCTTTGGCAATGCCCGGCTGAATGACGACATAACGTTCGTAATAAATGATCTGGTCAAGCTTCTTTGAAGGAAGCCCTAAGAGGTAACCAATTTTATTTGGCAAGCTCTTGAAATACCAGATGTGTGCAACAGGAACGACCAATTGGATGTGTCCCATTCGTTCACGACGAACCTTCTTCTCAGTGACCTCTACTCCACAACGGTCACAAACGATTCCTTTGTATCGGATACGCTTGTACTTACCGCAATGGCATTCAAAGTCCTTCACTGGGCCGAAAATTCTCTCACAGAATAAACCGTCTCTTTCGGGCTTGTATGTCCGATAATTGATGGTTTCTGGCTTCAATACTTCACCATGCGACTGCTCTAAAATCATCTCTGGAGAAGCCAGAGAAATTGTGATTTCATTGAAATCGCTAGAAAGCTGTTTAGGTTGTTTTTGCTGAAACATAGAAATGCGGTTCTAAGCGATTAATCAATCAAGTGAAATGGTCAAGCCCAATCCACGCAATTCGTGGAGCAAGACATTGAATGACTCAGGGATGCCTGGAGCTGGCATGTTGTCCCCTTTAACGATGGCTTCATAAGCGCGAGCTCTTCCAGTGACGTCGTCAGACTTCACCGTCAATATTTCCTGTAGGATATTGGCTGCACCGAATGCCTCGAGTGCCCAAACCTCCATCTCACCAAAACGTTGACCACCGAACTGAGCTTTACCACCAAGCGGCTGCTGAGTGATGAGCGAGTATGGACCGATTGAACGTGCGTGCATCTTATCGTCAACCATGTGGCTCAACTTAATCATATAGATTACGCCGACTGTCGCTGGTTGATCAAATCGCTCACCCGTTCCACCATCATACAAGTAAGTTACACCGCATTCCGGCACACCTGCTTCGTCTGTGATAGAAGTAATCTGATCCAATGTAGCACCATCAAAAATTGGCGTTGAATAGGTCCTTCCAAGCTTTTGGCCGGCCCATCCTAACACCGTCTCATAGATCTGCCCCAAGTTCATACGAGACGGTACACCTAGTGGATTCAATACAATGTCCACTGGCGTTCCATCCTCTAGGAACGGCATATCCTCTGCACGAACGATTTTGGCAACAATACCCTTGTTTCCGTGACGTCCCGCCATCTTATCTCCCACCTTCAGCTTGCGCTTCTTCGCAACATAGACTTTTGCCAATTTGACAATGCCTGTTGGAAGCTCATCACCAACTGTTACTTGGAATTTTTTGCGTTTGTACGCTCCCAAGACATCGTTGTACTTCAAATGGTAGTTGTGGATGACTCGACGGACTAACTGATTGTTGTCTTCGTCGCGCACCCAACCATCACTATTGATGGTTAGATAGTCCAAGCTCGTCAAGATCTTCTGAGTGAACTTCACTCCCTTCTTGACTTGCTCCTCTTTGTAGTAGTTGTTGACTCCCTGACACACTTTACCGCCAACTAGCTTCATCAACTTCTCCACCAAGACTTTTTTCAAGTCCGCGGCTTCGACATCAAATTGCTTATCGATCGTTTCCAAGACAGCCTTGTCAGCAGCTTTAGATTTACGGTCTTTGATCGCACGGCTAAATAACTTCTTGTCGATGACGACCCCTTGTCCAGATGGCGGCATTTTCAATGAAGCATCTTTCACATCTCCAGCCTTATCTCCAAAGATTGCACGAAGCAATTTCTCTTCAGGACTCGGATCTGACTCTCCTTTAGGAGTGATTTTTCCAATGAGGATGTCGCCTTCCTTGACCTCTGCTCCTACGCGGATCAGACCGTTTTCATCCAAATCACTCGTAGCTTCTTCGCTAACGTTTGGAATATCACTTGTCAATTCTTCAACACCACGCTTTGTATCACGAACTTCCAATACATATTCATCAACGTGCAGGGAGGTGAAGACATCTTCACGAACCACGCGCTCATTGATTACAATAGCATCCTCAAAGTTGTACCCCTTCCAAGGCATGAAAGCGACCTTCATGTTTTGACCCAGAGCGAGCTCACCGTTATCCGTTGAGTACCCTTCAACCAAAATCTGTCCTGCCTTCACATGTGCACCCCTCTCAACGATGGGCTTCAAGTTCATGCAAGTCCCTTGGTTCGTTCGCTTGAACTTCGGAATATCATAGATCTTCACATCTTCTTCAAATGTGACCAATTGATCCTTTTCGTCCATCGCATATTTGATATGGATGAAATCTGAATCAACAAACTCTACAACACCATCTGCTTCAGCTCGCATTAAGATTCTAGAATCTTCAGCAACTGATTTCTCCAGACCTGTTCCTACAATTGGAGCCACTGGACGCATCAACGGCACTGCCTGACGCATCATGTTGGACCCCATCAAGGCACGGTTGGCGTCATCATGCTCCAAAAACGGAATCAATGATGCAGCAATCGAAGCGATCTGGTTAGGAGCAACGTCCATATAATTCAACTGGTCCGGAGCCACTTGAGGGAAATCTCCTTCCATTCGCGCCTTCACAATGTCATTCTTAAATGTTCCATCTTTTGTGATCGGAGCATTTGCCTGTGCAATCAAGCTTGAGTCTTCATCTTCAGCTGAGAGGTATATAACATCCTCCGGCTTGTTTGAAACCTTTCCGTCCTTAACGCGGCGGTAGGGTGTTTCAATGAATCCTAAGCGGTTCACTTTTGCGAAAACACACAATGAACTGATCAAACCAATGTTAGGTCCCTCAGGCGTTTCAATTGTGCATAGACGACCATAGTGCGTGTAGTGTACGTCACGAACCTCAAAACCAGCCCGTTCACGGGAAAGCCCACCAGGCCCGAGTGCTGAGATACGCCGCTTGTGCGTTACCTCACTCAGCGGATTCGTCTGGTCCATAAACTGAGACAGCTGGTTCGTTCCAAAGAAACTATTGATCACCGAGCTCAGCGTCTTGGCATTGATCAAATCCGTTGGAGTAAAGACCTCATTGTCTCTCACATTCATACGCTCTCGTATGGTTCGAGCCATCCTCGCCAAACCAACTCCGAACTGGCTATACAACTGCTCTCCTACTGTTCGGATCCTTCGATTCGATAGGTGGTCAATGTCATCGACATCTGCATTTGAATTCACCAAATCAAGCAAGTACTTGATAATCAGAAGAATGTCATCCTTAGTTAACGTACGATTTTGAACATCGTCTTTGATATTCAGCTTTCGGTTAATTCGGAAACGTCCAACTTCACCCAAGTCATATCGTTGCTCAGAGAAGAATAACTTGTCAATTACACCACGTGCTGTATCCAAATCTGGTGGCTCAGCATTCCGCAATTGACGGTAGATATACTCAACGGCTTCTTTTTCAGAATTCGAGCTGTCTTTTTGAAGCGTATTGTAGATTATCGCATAGTCAGCCTGGTTGATATCCTCTTTGTGCAGAATTATGGACTTGCTACCCGAATCAACAATCAAATCAATATGATCCTTCTCGACGATCGTTTCACGATCGAGGACCACCTCATTTCTTTCAATAGAAACGACTTCACCTGTATCCTCATCAACGAAGTCCTCTACCCATGTTTTCAAAACACGCGCTGCGAGACGTCGGCCGATGGCACGCTTTAAGCCTGCTTTGCTAACCTTAACTTCATCAGCAAGGTTGAAGATGTCTAAAATATCTCGGTCGGTTTCAAAGCCGATCGCCCGCAGCAATGTGGTAACGGGCAACTTCTTCTTGCGATCGATGTAAGCATACATGACACTGTTGATGTCCGTTGCAAACTCAATCCAAGACCCCTTAAACGGGATAATCCGTGCACTGTAAAGCTTCGTGCCATTCGCATGGCGACTTTGGCCGAAGAATACCCCGGGAGAACGGTGCAATTGATTGACAATGACGCGCTCTGCCCCATTGATTACAAAAGACCCTTGAGGCGTCATGTAAGGTATCGTACCCAGGTAAACATCCTGGACGATGGTCTCAAAATCCTCGTGTTCCGGATCCGTACAATACAGCTTCAGCTTTGCCTTTAAAGGCACGCTGTATGTTAAGCCACGCTCAATGCATTCATTGATAGAATAACGCGGGGGATCTACGAAATAGTCGAGGAATTCGAGCACGAATTGATTTCGTGTATCCGTAATGGGAAAATTCTCACTAAAAACCTTGAATAGGCCTTCCGATTCACGGTTTTCAGGATTCGTCTCCAATTGGAAGAATTCCTGGAAAGAGCGGAGTTGAATATCCAGAAAATCTGGACGTGACAACGGCATTTCAACGGATGAAAAGCTTATGCGCTCGGCGGTAGTGTGTTTCACCAAAGTCATGGTGGATTGTGATCTTAAGAGGAAACAGGCGATGGCGGTGACAGGTTAAAACAAGGCAATAAAGGTCCAGGCGGGGAACCTGCTTCCCCACCTGGACCTGAAAACGGTTAGCTATTGGGCTTACTTAAGCTCAACTTCTGCACCAGCTTCCTCGAGTTGAGTCTTGAGAGCTTCAGCTTCGTCTTTAGAAACACCTGCCTTTACAGTGCCAGGAGCTCCGTCAACGATTTCTTTCGCCTCTTTCAAGCCGAGACCAGTGAGTTCTTTTACTGCCTTAACAACTGCAAGCTTTGCAGCTCCAGCGGCTTTAAGGATTACATCGAATTCCGTTTGTGCCTCAGCTGCACCGGCATCACCACCACCCGCTCCGGGTGCTGCTACTGCTACTGCTGCTGCTGCTGGCTCAATGCCATATTCGTCCTTCAAGATTGTGGCGAGTTCGTTTACCTCCTTTACAGTGAGGTTTACCAACTGTTCTGCCATTGTTTTCAAATCAGCCATGATTGATGATTGAATTATTTGATTCTATTAATTAAATTCAGTGTCAAGCACCCCGTTCTTCCAGGGCTTTGACCAAACCAGAAATGGTATTGCCACCTGATTGCAACGCGCCAAGAACATTCTTGACAGGTGATTGCAATAGGCCAACAATCTCTCCAAGGACTTCTTCTTTCGACTTAATCGAAACCAGAAAATCCAATTGGTTCGCTCCTACGTAACAAGCTTCCTCAACATAGGCCGCTTTCAAAACAGGCTTGTCGTGCTTCTTCGCAAAATCTTTGATCAATCGTGCAGGTGCATTACCTACATCACTCATCAAAAGCGCAGTTTGGCCAACCAGTGTGTCATACAACTCACTGTAATCTTTGTCCTCTACGCGCTCCATTGCTTTCCGCAACAACGTGTTTTTCACCACCCGAACGGTGATGTCCTTTTTTGAACTTTCTCGGCGCAATAGAGTCGTCTGCTCTGCATCTAGTCCGGAAGCATCCGTTAAATACACAACATTCCTCTCTATCAGCATCTGAGAAAGCTCGTCAATCAATTGATTTTTTTCTATACGAGTCATAGTTTCTCAGATTAGGCCAATGCCGTTTTTTGGTCAACTTTGATTCCAGGTCCCATGGTCGAGTTTAAACAAACACTCATCATGTAAGCTCCTTTAGCAGACGCTGGCTTCAAACGCATCAACGTGCCAAGCACTTCTGATACATTCTCATTCAACTTCTCTACATCGAAGGAAACCTTTCCAACGGAGGCATGTACGATACCGTACTTGTCTACCTTGAAATCAATTTTTCCAGCTTTTACATCCTGTACAGCCTTGCCAACGTCCATTGTGACGGTTCCCGATTTCGGGTTAGGCATCAGTCCACGGGGTCCGAGTACTCGGCCCAATGCACCTACCTTGCCCATCACTTGGGGCGTGGTAATAATAACATCAACGTCGGTCCAACCGCCCTTGATCTTGTCAATGTACTCGTCGAGTCCTACAAAATCCGCTCCTGCATCCTTTGCTTCCTGCTCTTTGTCAGGATTGCAAATGACGAGAACACGAACTGTCTTTCCTGTTCCGTGAGGAAGGGAAACCGTTCCACGCACCATTTGGTTTGCTTTACGAGGATCTACGCCGAGACGCACGGCAATATCAACTGAAGCATCGAACTTGAAATTAGAGCACGCCTTCACCAAAGCTGTCGCTTCGGATAAAGAGTACACTTTGTCAGGATCGACCTTTTCAGCGTATGCCTTTTGGTTCTTTGATAACTGTCCCATTTTGCGCAATTATTGACGTTAGAAGGGTGATGTTCCTTCGACTCGAAGCCCCATACTTCTCGCTGTTCCCGCTACCATTTTCATGGCAGACTCCACTGAGAAACAGTTCAAATCAGGCATCTTGTCTTCTGCAATTAGACGAACCTGGTCCCAAGACACCTTACCCTTCTTAATCCGATTGGGCTCTGGTGAACCGCCTTTTAATTTGGCGGCCTCCATGAGCTGCACGGCAGCAGGGGGCGTCTTAATGACAAAGTCAAAAGACTTGTCACTGTAGACCGTGATCGCAACAGGGCAAACTTTGCCAGCCTTATCTTGAGTTCTGCCGTTGAATTGCTTACAGAACTCCATGATATTCACACCCTTCGCACCGAGAGCCGGTCCGACGGGAGGTGAAGGGTTGGCAGCGCCACCTCTAATTTGCAGCTTAATCAGTCCAGCTACTTCTTTAGCCATTGGTCATTTATATTGAACAGTCCTTAACACGCGCAAATGGGAAGCATTCGTAGGGGCATCGCGATAGTTTCGGCTGTCTGTTCCGGGTTTATACTTCTTTCTCGACCTGTAAATAGCCTAACTCCACTGGCGTTTTACGCCCGAAGATTTTGACCATCACTTTCAATTTCTTTTTCTCTTCGTTCACTTCTTCAATGCTTCCATTGAAGCCATTGAATGGACCATCGGTTACTTTCACCAGTTCCCCGATTTTGTAAGGAATGTTGATTTCCTCTTCCGTATCCGCCATCTCATCGATTACACCTAAGATGCGGTTCATCTCATTTTGACGCACAGCCATTGGCTCTCCTCGTTTCTTTGCTCCAAGGAATCCAATCACACCTGTAGCACCTCTCACAACGTGCGGAACTTCTCCAATCAACGCAGCTTCTAAATAGATATAGCCAGGAAATAAATTCCTTTCCTTACTGACCTTTTTGCCATTTCTGATTTGAAACACCTTTTCTACGGGTATCAGAATCTGGCCGACATAATGTTGCAAGCCTTCAGCAGCAATCTCGGCTTCGAGGATCTCCTTGATCTTCTTTTCCTGACCGCTGATGGCCCGCACTACGTACCATTTCTTTTCGATATCGCTCATGACAGTGTTTTGCACTTTCAATCTTTAAAGCACCTCATAAATCATTCCGACCAATCCACGCCATACCGAGTCTGCAGCATTCACTCCAAAAACCCAATCCATGACAAAAACCATACCCGCAACAATTAATGATGCTACGAATACCAAAACAGAAGCTCCCTGAAGTTCTTTCCAAGAAGGCCAAGTTACTTTCGTAACCAACTCTTGGTATGAATCCTGAATGTATTGAGTGAATTGAGACATCTAAGTATTGTTTTGCACGGGCGGCAGGACTCGAACCTGCAACCAATGGTTTTGGAGACCACTACTCTACCAATTGAGCTACGCCCGTAGATGAGGAAGAAGCCGCCCCACTTCTGGAGCGACTTCTTCCGTATGATTCAAATTCGAGAGTTGATTACGCAATCACCTCTGTTACTTGACCTGCACCTACGGTTCGACCACCCTCACGGATGGCAAAACGCAAGCCTACATCCATAGCAACCGGGTTGATCAAATGCACCTCAATGGATACATTATCACCTGGCATAACCATTTCGCGGCCTTCAGGCAACATAATCTCACCTGTTACATCCGTTGTACGGAAGTAAAACTGTGGACGATATTTGTTGTGGAATGGCGTGTGACGGCCTCCCTCTTCTTTCTTCAAGATATAAACCTCTGCCTTGATTTTGGTGTGAGGAGTAATCGTTCCTGGCTTGGCAATGACCATACCACGTCGGATTTGTGACTTCTCAATTCCACGAAGCAGCAAACCTACATTGTCACCTGCTTCGCCGTGATCCAAGATCTTACGAAACATCTCGACACCTGTAATGGTTGAAGAAAGATTCTCGTCTTGCATACCCAAGATATCAACGGCATCACCCGTGTTGATTACTCCAGTTTCAATACGGCCCGTTGCAACGGTTCCACGACCAGTGATCGTAAACACGTCCTCAATAGACATCAAGAATGGCTTCTCATTATCACGCGGTGGGATTTCAATCCACGAATCAACTGCTTCCATCAAAGCCAAGACGGAATCAACCCACTTGCCTTCTCCATTCAAAGCGCCCAAAGCGGAACCTTGAACAACGGGACCATTGTCTCCGTCATAATCGTAGAAGCTAAGCAACTCACGGATTTCCATTTCTACCAACTCGAGCAATTCCTCATCATCGACCATGTCCACTTTGTTCATGAACACAACGATACGAGGAATCCCTACCTGACGTCCGAGCAAGATGTGCTCTCGTGTCTGTGGCATTGGACCATCCGTTGCTGCAACCACCAAGATGGCTCCATCCATTTGTGCGGCACCAGTAACCATGTTCTTCACATAGTCAGCGTGACCAGGACAATCAACGTGCGCGTAATGGCGGTTGCCTGTCTGGTATTCGACATGTGAGGAGTTGATCGTGATTCCACGCTCCTTTTCTTCCGGCGCGTTGTCGATCTGATCGAACGAACGTGCTTCACTGAATCCCGCATCCGCGAGAACTTTCGTAATTGCCGCAGTAAGGGTTGTCTTACCGTGGTCTACGTGTCCGATCGTGCCGATATTCACGTGCGGCTTGGACCGGTCAAACGTTTCTTTAGCCATAGCCTAGCTGTTTTTTAGTTAACTACTGATTTCACATTAAATGGACTCGAGCCAATGACGGGAATTGAACCCGTGACCTCATCCTTACCAAGGATGCGCTCTACCCCTGAGCTACATCGGCTTATACCCTCGCGGGTTTGAGCGGAAGACGAGATTCGAACTCGCGACATTCAGCTTGGAAGGCTGATGCTCTACCAACTGAGCTACTTCCGCTTGTTGATTAACCGCGCTCGGTCAATCAGGTGTGGGGGTAATAGGATTCGAACCTATTCAGTCAGAGACAACAGAGTTACAGTCTGTCCCGGCTCTCCAACTCCGGCGTACCCCCAATTCCAACTATCTTCCCTAAAGAAGACAATGATGATGAGCCGATGGAGGGATTCGAACCCCCGACCCGCTGATTACAAATCAGCTGCTCTGGCCAACTGAGCTACATCGGCATCATTTTCAAAGAACAAGGCGATAAATCGCCCGGTTTTCAGGACGGCAAATGTAAGAAAGAATCTCGTGCATACAATGGCTTCAGGAATCTTTTCCTGAAACCAAAATACAGCACCCTATACAGACTTAACTATCAACGAATTACACAGCAACATCTCGTTGCTTTCTGTGCTTTCGAATTTGCCGGCGCAAGGCTTCAACAACCTCATCAAGTGAAGCCTCGAAGCTTGTCGCACGTCGTTTGGCAAAAAAGTCTACTCCAGGAGCATGAAGCTTGACATCGCACAATTTATTCTCACGTTGATCATTTTTTTCGATTCGAAGGAAAACCTCACATGTCATAATCTGGTCGTGAAACGTGTTGAGCTTTTCTAATTTCTCTTGAATAAAGTCGAGAAGACGCTGATCCGCGTCAAAATGAACCGAATGAATTTGCACTTGCATCGAATACAGAAGTGTTGCGGTCACTCCGTTGGCCTGACGTTCAACGGACTGTCCTGATGTAATTCTTTCAATCGCGCTAGCGATTGGTGTGTGTAAACCTCCGTTGAGCTCAACGATGCATGACCCAGTAAGTCCTTAACAGCGTTTAATTCAGCTCCGCGATTCAACAAGTGGGTAGCGAACGAATGCCTTAAGACGTGGGGACTGCGCTTCTGTAGAGAACTCACTAAAGAGAGATAATGATGAACGCGTCTGTAAACAAACGAGGGATACAGGCTCCTGCCCGCATCTGAAACGAACAGAAATCGAGATTTAAACGGTCTCATTCTCAAATGCTCTTCGACGCTTTCAATGGTCTCCTTCATTAACGGAACCCGACGCTCCTTATTGCCCTTACCAAAAACGCGCAGCTCACTTTGATCTCGCACAAGATCATTTGTTTCCAGAGCAATCAACTCCGACAGTCGTATCCCCGTTTCATACATCAACGCAATCACACTGCGATCTCTCCTACCCTTCCAGTCAGAAGGAAACACCTCTTCCTGAAACAATTCATTCATTGCATGCTCAGGAATCACATTGGGAAGACGCTTTGAAAGCTTGGGTAACGAAACGGAATCCGTAGGATCCAAATCCATGAGACCTTGACGTTTCGAAAATCGAACATAGGTTCGATACGCACTGATTTTTCTATGGATGGTTCGGGGAGCCTTTCCGTTGCGCATCATCTCTACGACATACGACCGCAACCACTCCGCTTCTATCTCACGCAAGTCCTCACAACCATATTGTTCCATCATAAATCGAATCAATTGATTCAAATCCGAGCGATAACAGCGCAATGTGTGGACGCTTCCCCTCTTCTCTTTTAGGAGATAATCAAGGAACTCTGAAATATGTGGCGAAACTTGGTTCAAAACAAAATGGGCGAAAGTCGCTCGACAATTTCGCCCATTTCATCTAAAAAACAAAGGAATTCCTCACTCGTTTTTCATATTTAGACCATTTTTATATACGGCCTTTTTCATTTGCTCCCGATTCTGCACGCTCGGCTTCACAAATTCACGACGAGCACGCAATTCTCTCATACGTTTCGTACGATCAAATTTCTTTTTAAAACGCTTTAAGGCGCGTTCTATGTTATCACCTTCCTTCACTGGAATCGAGAGCATGAGTTCAAAATTGGGACGCGAAGTTACGTTAAATGCATGAAAAGTCAAAAATCATTTGCCCCTTTTCATTCCTCGCGAATCAACTCACGCGCAATGACAATTTTTTGGATCTCACTTGTACCCTCCCCGATTGTACAAAGCTTGCTATCTCGGTAGTATTTCTCAGCCGGAAAATCTTTCGTGTAACCATAGCCTCCAAAGATTTGAACGCCTTCCGTAGCCACCTTCACACACACCTCTGAAGCCTCATACTTTGCCATGGCAGACACCTTCGTTACTGGCAAACCTTGCTCCTTTAAACTGCACGCTTTTAACGTGAGTAAGTCCGCCGCTTCAATGGTTGTATGCATATCTGCCAATTTGAATCCGATGGCTTGAAATCGACCAATGGGCTGACCAAATTGTTCCCTTTCTAACGAATAATCACGAGCCGTTTTCAAAGCACCCTTCGCGATACCCAATGAAAGTGACGCAATGCTGATTCGCCCGCCGTCTAAAATTTTCATGGCCTGAACAAATCCTTCGCCAACAGTTCCAAGGACCTGATCGTCCGGAATGAAACAATCGGTAAAGACCATTTCTGCAGTCTCCGACGAACGCATGCCCAATTTGTTTTCTTTTTTACCACCAGTAAATCCAGCCTGCTCCCTTCTCACCACAAAGGCCGTAATCCCCCTGCTATCAAGCAAGTCACCCGTGCGGGCTAAAACAACCGCTATCTCTGCTGAGATCCCATGGGTAATCCAATTCTTTGTACCATTCATCACCCACCCCTTTCGGGATTCATCTCGGGACGCTGTGCATTGCATTCTCATGGCGTCCGAACCTGTATTCGCCTCTGTTAATCCCCAAGCACCCAAATGCTCACCCGATGCCAACGAGGGCAAGAAACGTTGTTTTTGATCCTCACTTCCAAACATTAAAATATGATTCGTGCACAAACTATTGTGCGCAGCAACAGAGAGACCAATCGAGCCGCAAACTTGTGCGATTTCCTCAATCACAATCTTATATTCAAAGTAACCCAGTCCGGCGCCCCCGTATGTCTCTGGAACAAGAAGTCCCATCAACCCCATCGCTCCCATTTCTCGAAAAAGCTCCCTAGGCATGTGCTGGCTCTCATCCCAAACCATGCGATTTGGCAAAATATGTTGTTGAGCAAAATCGCGAACACTGGCCTGAATTGCCTTTTGATTTTCAGTGAAATTAAAATCCATTATGTACGACTTAATACGTTAATAAAGAATGAATTGAAGAATCCAATCGGCCTCTTCCTTGGAGCTGAGGAAGCTCTATAACAAACGCAAATCCCATGGTTTCCGCGCCCGTAAGTTCTACCAATTTATTCGCAGCCAATGCCGTGCCTCCGGTTGCAAGCACGTCGTCATGGATCAACACCTTCATTCCCGGCTTCAAGCAGTCTACTTGACACTGAAGCTCTGCTGTTCCATATTCTAACTGATAGCTTTCGGTAAAAAGCGTTCCGGGTAACTTCCCTGGCTTTCTAAAAGGAACAAAAGGGACGTTCCAATGAAGGGCCAAAGGCATTCCAAAAATGAATCCCCGGCTCTCAACTCCAACTACCGCGTCAGGCGCAAACCCTGAATCCAATTCAACCATCGAAGCCAGCTCCACAATCGACTTCTCGCAAAGCGATGCGTTTTGCCAAACCGGAGAAAGATCTCGAAAAATCACTCCCGTTTCGGGGAAGTCTGGAATTGACTTGACTGTTTGTTCAAGTTCAACTCGAACACTGTGGATGTCAGTCGTCAAGGATTGGCTCATTTAATTGATGTGCGCTACTAAGAAGATATGCAGAGACGAAGATACGGCTCCCAGCACCGATAGAGACTATCTGATATGGGAACCGCGTCCAGTAAATCAGAAACAGCATTCAATTGGTGTTGCAAACGGTAACGTTCGATGCGACGCGCACCCTGAAATCCAATATACGGATGCCGGCGCAACTCATCCCACGACGCCGAGTCTGCGCATAGTTTTTGATAGACTCCGTCACCAGGATGAAACCAGGGAAGAATAGCCTCAAGTTGATCCGGATAAATCCCCCAAACTTCACCCAGTTGTTCGACCGAATAAAACCCTCCCAACAACTCCCTGAACCGGCAAATTCTCCCTGCTAATTTCGGTCCAATCCTGGGAAGCGACTCCAAAAACACACTGTCCACTTCATTTAAGTTGTACGACCGGTTGACCTGTTCCGTATCACGCTGAGCGACACGCGATCCATCTCTGGTGCCATTGGCTTTCTGTTGATTCCTTGAAAGAGATTCAAACGGCATGTCCTGAACCGTTTCGAGTGGGAATTCCGACAGGAAATCCAGAAAGGAAGGTACCATCTGCTCCGAATAAACGTGAGCTCGAGCGTTGGCATTCGTCCAAGAATAAGCCATCACACCACCCCAAATCAACCACGAAACCAAGACAACAAAAGACACCACACGCTGTTCTGCACTCATTCTCTCTCCTCTAACTCTTTCGTTTACAAACGCACCCGTCTTCAGTCAAATCGTTTGATTGCACCAGACTTCACTCGCTTCAGGTAATCTTTCAAATCTGCTCGGACTTCAGGCGCCAAGAAATACAATCCCAAGACATTCGGGAAACACATGGCAAAAATCATGGCATCCCCAAAATCAAACACACTCTTCGCTGATATCGCAGAACCAACAACAACGAACATGCAGAAAATTGCTTTGTAAGAAAGATCTGCACCTCGAGATTCTCCGAATAAATACGTCCAGGCCTTCAGTCCATAATAGCTCCAGCTAATCATGGTGGATAAAGCAAACAGGATTACAGCTACAGACAACACAATCGGGAACCAGCTCATGGTCTGCGCGAACGCACTCGATGTTAGCTCGATTGCTTGCAAGTCACCGGATTTCGCCAAGCCCAACACCTGATCTTGATCCAATGATCCATAGCCCGAGATAACAATCACCAAAGCTGTCATTGTGCAAATGACCACCGTATCAATGAATGGCTCCAAGAGAGCGACAATCCCCTCACTCACTGGCTCATCTGTCTTTGCCGCAGAATGTGCGATCGAAGCCGAACCAATGCCCGCTTCATTTGAAAACGCAGCACGTTGAAATCCGATAATCAAAACTCCAACTAAGCCGCCATAAGCCGCGTCTGAAGTGAAAGCACTTTTAACGATTAGAGCGAATGCTGCTGGCACCTCTGTAATGTTTCCAAAGATCACAAACAATGCTCCGAGCACGTAAACACCCACCATAAACGGCACCACCTTATCAGTGACTTTCGCAATGGTCTTAATCCCGCCGATAATAATCATCCCAACGACCATGGCCATGACAACTCCGAAAATCCAACTGTTACCAAACAAGAAGGACTGATCACCCCCTGTAACCAAAATTAATTGCTTGGTAGCCTGATTGATTTGGACCATGTTTCCTCCTCCAAAGCTCCCTCCAATGCATGCAATTGCAAAAATTGCTGCTAAAACCTTACCCAAGCCTGCCTTGCCTTGTTTGGCCAATCCGTCACGCAAATAGTACATGGGACCGCCGGAAACAGACCCATCATCATTGGTCTTTCTGTATTTGGTACCCAACGTGCATTCGATGAACTTGGAGCTCATGCCCAACAAACCCGCTACGATCATCCAGAAAGTAGCTCCTGGACCACCCAGAGAAACTGCAAATGCCACACCTGCAATATTGCCTACACCAACGGTACCACTCAACGCCGCAGTCAGTGCTTGAAAGTGACTGACTTCGCCGATGTGACTCGGATCATCAAACTTGCCACGAACGACATCAAGAGCGTGTCGAAAGGCACGAATATTGACAAAACGGTAGTAAAACGTGAAGAATAGCGCTCCAGCCAATAGCCAGATCAAAACGAATGGAATAGACAAGTCACCGAATGAAACAGTGAAAAAGATCACTTTCATAATCGCATTCGTAACGGGCTCCATGAAGCTATTGATGCTATCGTCAATGGCGCTTGCTTGAGCTACGGCTGGCGAAATGAGGGCGAAAAGAGCCACCAAAAGTGAAAAAATACGGTGCATGAATCGTTGTGTTTATTCGAAAAGCACCAATATACAAAAGCACTTTGCAGGAAGCGACTCCTATAGCGTTGGACTTTGTATTCCAAGGAATTCGTTCAACAGACGTATCTGATCTGCTGTGCCAAGGACGAACAATTTCACGGATTGATCCAAACGCGTTTCGGGGGCTGGATTGATCACCATTTCGCCAGAGGCGCGCTTCAGCCCAATGACATTGACCCCAATTCGATTCTTTGCGTCCATCTCTCCCAACGTCTGAAGCTGCAAGTTTTCTGGCAACTGCGATACCGAAACCTCTTCTAAGTTGACCGCGTCAATCCCTTGGATACGAATGTGATCCATAAACTCCACAACGTCAGGAATCGCAACAAGAGAAGCCATGTGCGCGCCTCCCACCTGGTCGGGCATGATTACATTTTGAGCTCCAGCAACACGTAACTTGCTCACTGCATTGGATTTAGATGCCCGAGAAATGATGAGCAGGTCTGGACGTTTCTCTCGAGCCGAAAGAACCACATACAAATTCTGCGCATCGTCTGGGAGCGTAGTAATGAGTGATTTCGCTCGATCAATGCCCGCATCCACCAAGTTCTCATCAAGCGTGGCATCACCCGCCAACACTCGCCAGCCCTTTTTCTGCAATTGTTTGACCAACTCTAAGTCCGATTCAATGATGACGACATCGTGTGCATGATCGCGCAATTCCTGTACCGCTTTCTCCCCGACTCGTCCATATCCGCAGACGATCACATGTCCGTGCAATCCTTTCATGATGCGTTGAATTCGTTTAACTCGAAGGCGTTCTCTGTATGCTCCATCTAAAAAATAGTTGGTACTTGCTGAAATAGCAAAGGTGAAGGTACCGATACTACCGACCACCAAGAAAGCTGTAAAAATCATTCCTAATTGAGACAGTGGTCTCACTTCGCCAAAGCCAACAGTGGACATCGTGATCACGGTCATGTACATGGCCTCCACCAATGTATAGTCCTCGATCACCATAAATCCGACACTCCCAACAAGCAGCACTCCAACAAAAAGAATGACAGCCAGTCGGATACGATTGATAGGGCGAATCATGGCCACAAATTAAGGTTTCTCAACCGTTCGTCTTCTCTTGAAGAATGGCTTTCATTTCATTGCGCAAATTCAATGCCGATTCTCGTGCTTTTTCAGCGAAATCAGATCCCGAACTGGCGTATAGAATTCCTCGCGAAGAATTGACCAACAACCCACATTGAGCATTCCATCCCGCATCAACGACTTCCCGCAATGCACCACCCTGCGCACCAACTCCTGGCACAAGGAAAAACGAATCTGGAGCGACGGTTCGCGCACGGGCGATGGCTTCTGGGCGTGTTGCACCGACAACAAACATCAACTCATCTGGACTGCCCCATGTTTGTGCACGTTCCATCACGCGCTCGAACAGTGGAGGGTTTCCATGAAACTCAAAATCCTGAGCACCTGGATTGGACGTCATGGCCAACAGAATTGTCCAACACCCCTCCCGGAAATCAACAAAGGGGCGAACACTATCCTCTCCCATATACGGTGCCACGGTAATTGCATGCGCACCCAACCCTTCAAACATGGCCTGGGCATAGCGTGCGGCAGTGTTTCCGATGTCCCCTCTTTTCGCATCCGCTATCACCATGCAATCCTTCGGAATGTGCGCTATGATACGTTCTAAAGCCGCCCACCCCTCAGATCCGTATTGCTCAAAGAAGGCCAAGTTTGGTTTGAAAGCCACAGCCAAGTCGTGTGTGGCATCAACGATGGACTTGCAAAATTGCTCCATGCCTTGAACCCCTGTACCGCAAGACGCTGGAATTCGTTCAGCATCCGGGTCCAAACCCACGCATAAGAAAGATGACTTGAGCTGTATGTTCTCAAAAAGTTCTTCTCGATTTCTCATGTGTTTTCTGTTGTTTGAGCGGCTAACAATTCCGCTTGTTCAGCTTGATGCAGCGCGTCGATGACACCTTGCAAATCGCCTCCCAAAATTGAAGGCAAGGCATGCGATGTGAAATGTATGCGATGATCCGTAACACGACCCTGTGGGAAATTGTACGTTCTAATTTTTGCCGAGCGGTCCCCTGAACTGACCAACGTCTTCCGAGTGAGGGCTTGTTCAGCGTGCTGCTTTTCACGCTCACGTTCGAATAGCCGAGTGCGTAATACTTCCAACGCATGCTCATAATTCTGGTGCTGTGATCTGCCGTCTTGGCATTCGACCACGACCCCGGTTGGATTGTGTGTGAGACGCACCGCAGACTCCGTCTTATTGACGTGTTGCCCTCCTGCACCGCTCGCTCTGTATGTATCTCGACGCACATCCGACAAATCGAGTGCAATGTCCACCTCTTCAGCAACGGGCATGATTGCAACAGTCGCTGCACTCGTATGAACGCGACCTTGAGATTCTGTTTCAGGTACACGCTGCACACGGTGCACACCACTTTCGAATTTGAGTAAGCCATAAACGCCCTCACCTTCAACGCGTGCAATGATTTCCTTGTATCCGCCTGCTGTTCCTTCGTTGGCATTCACCAATTGCACCTTCCACCCTTTTGATTCTGCAAAACGACTGTACATGCGATACAGATCTCCGGCAAACAATGCCGCCTCGTCTCCTCCCGTTCCAGCGCGCAACTCCATCATAACGGGACGGTCATCCGCCTCATCACGTGGAAGCAACATCAAACGAGACGCAGCGTACCCCTTTTCCAACTTGTCCTGAATTTGAGGCATTTCTTCCTTGGCAAGCGCAACAAAGTCCGCATCACCGCTCAGAAGCCATTCTTGACATTGATTCCAATCCGATTCCCAAGCTGTTAAAGTCTGGTGAATCTCTACAAGAGGCGTAAGCTTCTTGTACTCCCGCATCAAATCACGATAACGGGTTGGGTTCGACACCACTTCGGGGTCACCCACACTTTTCTCGACTTCACGGTAACGATCCACGATGAAGGCGAGTTTGGTCATTAATTCCTCCTCGCGTTTCATGGGCTTAGCTAATCTCCGTAAACAAACGTTCCGTGCTCACCTTTGACGGTTACACGTTGACCCATGTGAGGTTCACATCGACCTATAATTTTCGCATCAATACCATTGGCTTCTGCCATGGAAATGATATCCGCCGCAGCGTCTGCATCCGTGTATATCTCCATCCGGTGCCCCATATTGAAGACCTTATACATTTCAGACCATTCCGTTCCAGACTCTTCTTGAATCATGCGAAACAAAGGAGGCGTTGGAAACAGATCATCTTTGATCACATGCACGTCTTTCGTGAAGTGCAGTACTTTGGTCTGAGCGCCACCGGAGCAATGGACCATGCCCATAATTCGCCCCTTGAATTTGGGAAGAATTTCGGCAATCAAGGGGGCATAGGTGCGCGTTGGGGACAGAACCAATTTACCCGCATCGATGGGCACACCTTCAACCGCATCCGTTAAACCATGCGATCCAGTATACACCCACTGGGCATCCGTATTGGGATCAAAGCTCTCTGGAAAACGCTGCATCAAATCCTTCTTGAACACATCGTGACGGGCCGAAGTCAAACCATTCGATCCCATACCACCATTGTATGTCGACTCCCAACGTGACTGTCCTGAACTGGACAATCCAACGACGACCTGTCCCGGTGCGATGTTTGCGTTGTCGATGACATCGGAGCGCTTCATGCGCGCAACTACGGTAGAATCCACAATAATCGTTCGTACCAAATCTCCCACATCCGCAGTCTCACCTCCGGTACTTTGAACATCGACTCCAGCTCCTCTCAATTCCTCAAGCAACTCTTCTGTCCCTTGAATGATCGCTGAAATGACCTCTCCAGTAATGAGGTGTTTGTTCCTACCGATTGTGCTCGAAACCAAGATTGGGCCGGTGGCCCCGACGCAGATCAAGTCATCCAAATTCATAATGAGGGCATCCTGAGCTATGCCTTTCCAGACAGACAGGTCGCCTGTTTCTTTCCAGTACATATACGCCAACGCGGATTTCGTACCCGCACCGTCAGCATGCATTACAATACAATGGTCAGGGCTACCGGTGAGGTAATCCGGAATGATTTTACAAAAAGCCTTTGGAAAAAGTCCTTTGTCTACATCCGCAATCGCCGCATGCACTTCCTCTTTACCAGAAGAAACTCCCCGGGAAGCATAACGAGAATGATCCTCTATCACTTGCCAGGGGCATAATCAAAACGCAAGATTCGGAAAACCGTTCTTCGATTGGCCTGGTGTCCGCGCTCCTTTTCTTCTTCGGAGGACATGCGATTGATTTCAGCATCTGAAACCAACAACATGGTTTCTCCCTGTCCTAAAGCCACCAAACGATCAACTTCAATACCACGACTTACGAGGTAATCCACACACGTTTGGGCTCGACGTTGAGAAAGCTCCTTGTTGTATCCGTCCTGACCACGGCTGTCCGTATGAGACTCCAATTGAATCACAAACGATTCGTTGCGTTCCATAATGTCCAGCAAATAGCTCAATGAATCCGCACTGTTTACCGTCGCATCAATCAAGAGTTCTGCTTCATTGAAAGGATAGAGAACCAATGGCATCGCATATTCTTCATCCAAAACAACCTCCTTCAAAAAATATTCCCTAGCGAAGGTTGTGCTTTCGGTCATTCCAACCGTCGCAAAACGATCACCTGTGCCGATGTAACCTTCAAGCTTCACATCCACGTCGTATGTCGTTGACCCTTTTATTTCTTTATCGCACAAGGCAATCGACCCATCTGCATCTGCAGTCAAGGTCCAAGAATCACCCGTAGAACTGCTGATCGACATGTCTGCCATCAAAGGCATTCCCGTATCGTAATCATAGACATTGGCACGGTAACAGAACTCCATTTCAGGCAAACTAAAGGCGTACAAGTCATCTTTTCCTTTGCCTCCTGGTCGGCTTGACGTGAATACGCCTCGATCTTCATTGTCGGCATAAATCAACCCGAAATCGTCCGATGAACTGTTGATCGGGTAAGGCATGGCTGTACTCATTTCAAAAGCCATGGCTCCATTCCCTGGATTCGCTTGGAAGATATCCAATCCTCCCATGCCTCCTTTACCTGAAGAAGAGTAAATCAACGCTCCATCAAAACGCATCGTTGGGAACATCTCATCCCCTGCAGTATTGATGTTGGTACCCATATTGACGGGACTTCCAAAAGCATCTTCCTTGCTATCATAACTAACATACCAGAGGTCTTTCCCTCCTTGACCTCCTGGCATGTCCGAAACGAACATCAGGAAATTGTTGTCCGTTGTGAATGACGGATGGCCCACTTGAGAACTGTCATTGGAATCTCGGTCAATCAACTCTACGACCTCCGCAGGCCCATACCGATTGCCCATGGCATCCGCGCGATAAAGGTCACACGCAAATGAATTCTCATCATCGGAAATGCACCGCGTGAAATAGATTTTTTTATACTTTTTATCAAAGGTCACTGTTCCTTCATTGGATGACGTATTGATCGTACTGTTCAAAGGCTCAGGAGTACTCCATCGTCCCTTCTTGTCTTGTTCAGAGTAGAACAAATCCATGAAATTCTGCCCGGTAATGGGATCTTCACCAGATCCTGTTGCGGACTCTCGGGATGAGGCAAAAACAACCTCATCTGCCTTATCCGAAGCATAGCCGGCACCATAATCGTAGGAATCCGAATTGAGCAACAACATATTCTCAACGCGGTAACGACTTGGTGGCTCATCGAGAGCCAATGCGTCATTGTCCGCAGCTGTGATTTTCTGTTCAGCAACCGCTTGATCGCCTCCATTTTTCTGGTATGCCATGTACCACTCAATGGCATCATCAAACTTCTGTTGAGATGACATGACCTCACCGTAATTCAAAAAGACTTCAGGATGGCTTTCGCCGTAACGCAGTCCAATGGCCTTGTCATACCATTCTTCTGTAGCTCCTGGATCCATCAACATTCGGAAACTTTCTCCGATCATGAAGGCAATCCGTCCCTTCTCATCAATATCCTTCACCTTGGCGTAAGCCTTGATGTATTCTTGAGCGGAAACATGAAATCCACCTCTCGCATACGCCGCGTCCGCCTCGGCTGTATAATTGGTTTGAGAGAAGGCCGTGCCTATCACGATGGTCATCAACAGAAAGGTGGTGCCAATCCGTGTGTAGAAAGCTTGCAGGAAGTTGTGCATTTATATACCGTTAAATCAGTCCCCGAATGTAAGGCACGAAGGCTAGAACTAAGAAATGTTCATCAGAAAAACCACTGCAAATTCGATTCAAATAAAAGAGGGGCCATTTCCAATTCAAGAAATGCCCCCTCTTCTGAATGCGGCAAAAGCCTGTAAAACCTATCTCGCTCTATCGTGTAAACAACAATTCTGTGAATTTCGGCAAAGGCCATAACGCATCGTCCACAGTGACTTCCAATTGCGCACACGTTGCTCCCAACGCCTCCATGCTTGGGAACATCTTCTCTGCGTAACCTTTGGCTTTCTCTGATGCAGATTCCAGTTTTTCCAAAGCATCATGGATTGAATCCAACTCCAACGATTCCCGGTGGATTTGTTGAATTAAAGCGCCTGCTTGTTTGACCAATTCCAACTGAGCGCCACCATATTTTGGGGCATCCTCTCCAAAGACATCGTTCAAACTTTGGACATTCAACAGCAACTGACTTTGGTAATCTATCGCTGCTGGCAAAATGGTTCCTCGAGCCATTTGCAACAGAACGCGGGCCTCAATTTGAAGCTTCAAAATGTAATTCTCCAATTCCACTTCCACGCGAGCATGGACTTCTTCCTTCCGGAGAACTTGTTGCTTCTCAAAGAGCTCAATCACCTCTGGACGATTGAATACTTCCAATGCCTCAGGCGTGTTTTTCAAATTGGAAAGACCTCGCTTGGCAGCTTCGACAACCCATTCATCGGAATAGCCATTTCCTTCAAACCGAATCGCTTTGCTCTGCGTAATTAACTTCTGAAGTTCTTTGAGCAATGCATCGTCCTTCTTTTCGCCTTTGTCTATTCGCTGATCGACAGCGACTTTAAATGACTCCAACTGTTCCGACACAATCGTATTCAAAACAGTCATCGGCACAGCACAATTGGCCGTACTTCCAACTGCACGCAATTCAAATTTGTTGCCTGTAAACGCAAACGTAGAGGTCCGGTTGCGATCCGTGTTGTCAAGCAAAACCTCAGGGATTCGACCAATTTCTAACTTGAGTGCGGTCTTGTCTTCTGGAGTCAATTTCCCCGCCTTGATGCTGGTTTCCAATTCATCCAGCAATTCGGACAATTGAGAACCGATGAAGGCACTAACAATAGCTGGAGGCGCTTCGTTCCCTCCCAGTCGGTGGTCGTTTCCTGCTGACGCAAAGGATGCACGCACGATGTCCGCGTGCGTATTCAAAGCGGCCAACGTGTTGATGAAGAACGTCAAGAAGCGCAAATTCGTTTTCGGGTTGTTGCCCGGCTTCAAGAGATTTACTCCCGTATTCGTTCCAAGAGACCAGTTGTTGTGCTTACCGGAGCCGTTGAGCCCTGGGTATGGTTTTTCATGAAGAAGCACCCTGAAATCGTGCTTCCGAGCGACTTGCTCCATCACCTCCATCAGCAACAGATTGTGGTCATTGGCCAAGTTGGCTTCTTCAAACACAGGAGCACACTCAAACTGATTCGGCGCCACTTCATTGTGCCGTGTCGTTACCGGAATTCCCAACTTGTGGGATTCCAACTCAAATTCTTTCATGAAGGCACTTGCGCGTGCAGGTATGCTTCCGAAATAGTGATCGTCAAGCTGCTGCCCTTTCGCAGGAGGTGCGCCAAACAACGCCCGGCCCGTTAACTGCAAGTCAGGTCGTGCACCGTGGAGGGATTTATCGACAAGGAAATATTCCTGTTCCCATCCCAACGTGGCCACCACCTTGGTGACATTCTTATCGAAATACTGGCACACATCCGTTGCAGCAGAATCCACTCGTGCCAATGCCTTCAACAAAGGCATCTTATTGTCCAGCGCAAATCCTGTATAGCTGATGAAGATCGTCGGGATGCACAATGTACTCTCCCAAACAAATGCCGGGGATGTTGGATCCCAAAGGGTATAGCCCCTTGCTTCAAATGTGTTTCGAATCCCTCCGTTAGGAAACGAACTCGCATCCGGTTCTTGCTGTACCAAAAGCGAACCGTCGAATTTCTCGATCGCACGTCCATCTCCGGTTGGAGTAATGAAGCTATCATGCTTCTCTGCCGTTGCTCCGGTTAAAGGTTGAAACCAATGCGTGTAGTGGGTAGCTCCTCGTGAAATGGCCCATTCCTTCAAAGCAGACGCCACTTGATCTGCAATAGAGCGACTGATCGAAGTGTGGTTGTCCATCGCATCCATGATGCCATCACAAGCCTCATCTGTCAAGTACTCTCGCATCGTATGCAAGTTGAATACGTTCTCACCGTAATACTGTGAAATTTTATTCGAAGGACGCTCCCGGTACCGCGGAGTGCGTTCTAACACATCCTCAAGGGCTTTTTGGCGAGAAATACTCATGAAAGTCGGTTTTTTCTAATAATTTCACGAAGGTACCCCTAAATTTGAGGGGGGTCACTCCGAATTATTTAAAAAATTACCAACAAAATCCGTTTTTTTGACACAAAAAGGTCAAACAAATCAAAATAAAGAGCTACACAGCTGGTTCACGTCAAGAAATCAGAGCATTGAATCACTTGCGACTCACTTGAATCCACTGGGTCGTGTGTTGTCCCATCTCATTGGTGACCGTTAATGCGTAGGTCCCCTGTGGACATTCCTTGAAAGACAGAGCGAGCAATTCACCCGAATTCAGCCTTCTTGCTCCTTGATCAATCAATCTTCCCATGGGATCACGCAAACTCCAGTTCGCCAACTGCCCCTCATTCCATCCATCAAGACGCACATTGAATTGTGCATCACTGGGGTTCGGAAACACCTGGAATCCGAACTGACGGTTCGAAACGAACTCCTCCACGCCAACCAGATTCGTTTGAAAGAAGAAAGCCTGTGAAATGGACTTGCCAAAGTCCGGCTCAAAATTGATGAAATTTCCACCCGCCACTTTTTTGACACGTGTATACCCGCTGCCATCATTGTTGGCCCAAAAGCCTTGCCCATCATCTCCCGAATCATAAATGGTCAATCGGTAGCAGCCTTGATTCAGAGACAGGGTATCTCGGAAGGTTGTATTGGCTTCTGCATAACCACGTTCCCACACCACGTTGCCTGCGGCATCAGTCAACTCAATGGTTGTTTCACTCGGGACTAAATTCGTTTTGGTCCACACAATGATGCGGTTGTCATCCAAATCGGGGTAAGCCCACGTTGGAACACGATGAAATCGACTGGTCGTAGCATTGTTCCGAGGCTCTTGATCCAATTGATTATTGGGAGCATTGACCGCCACTTCAAAGATCAACTCTTCTTCGTTGTCTCCTTCAGAAAGAGACGGGTCGATGTAGGGCAAATCCACCACAGCCGACTCTAAAAACGCGAGTTCACCTGTCCATTGGAAGGTCGCTTCTTCTCCCCCTTGAATGCCATAATTGAATGTACAGCTCGTCAATGGTTCAGCGCCGTTGTTGCGAATGATGACTTGTGGCGACTCGCAAATTGGATTGAATCGGGACTGTAACTTGTTATCTGAAGGAGCCAAAACTTCCGAGATTTCGACGTCATGTTCCATATTGGCCTCGCCGTAAGCAACGACTTGGCCTTCAAAGCGATAGTTGCCATCGGGATCATATGTAATGTCATAATCCACAGCGAAAGGCTCACCCGCAGTCACAACAGAGGTCAATTCAAACTCTTTGGTATCCACGGGAGCGCCCGGACACCAGGCCGCACGGTCATAAATCCAAGTCCCTCCCTGAGGGTACAAGGGATTGTCTGCACATTCCCTCATGACTTCCCAGGTCCACTGAGTCTCTCCGTTTACTTGAACGGAATGGGCGTTATAGCAAAACTCACCACAGTTGTTGCCCGATCCAAAACCATGCCCACTTGCACGGGTTTTGAGTTTGAACATGGCTTCCCCAGAAACAGGAGTAAAGACATGATCCGTGACGTTTTCATCAAAACTGCTCAAATTGTACTGCCCCTTCCAAAACGCTTCAATCCGCTTCACATCGCGAGCAGGAGTCCCTTCAATAAAGGCAAATCGAAGGTCCAAAAGCTCTTGCCAATTTCCAGCTTGCAGCTCCACACTATCACGCAGCATGCCCACAAAGTCGGTTACGTCAAACACCCATGTCCAGCCTTCATCGCCCAAAGTGAGTCCGATTCCGTACGGTGTGATATAACGTGCCAATTCATAACGATCAATGACTTCAAATGACGGAGAAAAATACTCCAGCGTGTCGTTGACAAGAATGACCGACGCCCCTTGAACGGGGTAAGTCGCCAACAGCTCTCCGGTTGACATGCGGGTTTCCATAACAGCATCGTGCGGCCAAGCGTACTCCAACGCAGTCCAGTTGACGTCATTGCCAAACACGGCCCATTCAGATACACTGAGCGGAGGAACGGGGACTGTTCGGTCGACCACAATGGATTCATACGAAACGGGTGTCCCGCTCAACCACGTCATGACGGGACGGGCCGCATCGGGCATTGCACCTTGACGCATAAAGGCATCAGAACCTCCATGCGCTATCCTTCCAGCGTTGCCATGAAAAAAGCCTGAGGCTCCAACGCCATCAATTTGATACCCTCCTTCCGTTTCCCAATCAAAATGCGCCTTGAGCTGATCGAATTGCGGATGCTCCTCACCAGGTGTCTGATCCATCCATTCTGCAATGGTTGCAGCGTTCAATGCTGACGCCCAGATCCTAAACTCATCGACGTCGCCCCGATAATCATTGCCACCATTGCCATTGCATCCGATGTGAAAACGAACCATTTCTCCAAACGCATTGTCCAGGTCCTGTCCTGTGTGCCACAGCAATCCATTCAAATAAATCGACATCACTCCTTCCGTTGCATTCTTGACAAAAGCCCAGTGGTTCCAAACGCCTTTATACTGTTCAGCAGCTGCTGCTTGGTCAATTCTATCGTACCCACCATCGTATCCGGCGTCCCAGTATACGCGTCCATTGGACCAGGGAAGGTGAATATTGAGCTCTCGCTGGTTCAAAGCATTGAACCCCTCGCAAATGGAGTTGTTTTCTGGCTGAAAAATTTCGTTTCCTCGCTGCCAAAATTCAACGGTGACTTCTGCTCCGATACCATCCAATTCTGAAGCAACCACTTCGAAGCGGTCATTGCCGTCGAACCGAATAAAATGACCTGCAGAGGTTGCTCGCCACGTTTGCTCTGGCGCATCCACAGATGGAATGACGACCGAAGCCGGGTCATTCCAAATCGCCTCCTGCAGTTGAAGTTCAATAATCAAATGCGCTTCACCATCCCAAATCAAGGGTTCATTCCAAACAAAGCGACCCGCGTTATTCAAATCAGACACTCCAGACGAAGCCGCAGCAGAACCATTCCAAAAACCAGCCAAGGAATCCTGAGTGGTCCAATACGCCTTCCACTGTGCGCCATCCCGTTGCTCAGACAACTCCTCGATCCAAGGAAGTTCAAAACCCGCAGATGTGGAATCAACCCACCCCATAACGCCAAGTTCAGATGCTGTCCACAACCACTGATAACGCGCCGTTTGCGGCACAAAATTGGCCGAGCTCATGGCGTCAGACCACACCAAACTTGTATTGGAAGCTTCCTCCGTGGCTTCAACATCACCCAATTGAATCAGCTCATACAGGGTGCGAATGGTATCGGAGACCGTCTCACTTTCAGGCACATAAATCAGCGTATCCGCCACAAAGTTCACATCGTCAACAAGCCAATGGGGATGAGTTAAGAGGTTGCTGTCTAATGTTCCTGTGTGATCAAATAAATAATTGTACGTGAGATAATCCCATTCTCCACAAGCATAGCCCAAACCTCCTGCAGTGCCATCCTCAAAACACTTCAACGTATGGTACATCAATACCTTTTGATACGCCGTGTCATTTGTGGACGATGGAAAATCGAACCATCGACGTCCAGGACTTTCATAGTTGGTCGCCGGGTTGTTTTGCTCTTCCCAGGTAAACGTCTGGACCCACGTGGTATCGGCTGTTTGAGCATTTCCTTGCAGGGACAAACATCCTGCAAAAACGAAAAAAAGACTCCATGGGAGCAGCGAGTAAAGGCGATTCATTTGGTGGTGATTATCGAATAATGTAGCAAGATACACATGAGACATTGTGGAATGCACATTGCCCCAGCCAACCCAATGCAGGCCGCTTCACATTCTCACCTCCCCAAAGCAAAATAGCCCTCTGCGTTTCACGTGAACTTCAGGCCAATCAAGAATGGTCTGCACGAGCGGCGTAAA